>Ga0181528_10002383_pt1 | contig 11532 bp, 5 predicted proteins | sample PEATcosm2014_Bin_47_FD_119742 | JGI IMG/M metagenome (GOLD analysis project Ga0181528, IMG submission 119742) | Peatland microbial communities from MTU Mesocosm Facility, Houghton, MI, USA - PEATcosm2014_Bin10_10_metaG | ecosystem: Environmental > Terrestrial > Soil > Wetlands > Peat | place... | reverse complement strand
CTCACGTTACAAGAGGCCGCCGAGTCCGACTCCCGCCACGTGCTGATCCGCTCGCTGGGACCGGAGATGTTCGTCTCGCCGGACACCAACGTTCTCACCCTGCTGCCCGGCGATGTGCTCGTTCTTTGTACCGACGGCCTGCATGATGAGATGAGCGACCGGGTGATCGCCGAGATCGTATCGCAGAAGAAGAATATTCAGGAGATTGCCAGTGAACTGGTCGCCCGTGCCGTCGAGATCGACGGGGGCGACAACACTACCGCGCAGGTGATCCGCATCCGTTCGGTGGAACAGGTGGGTATGTACCGCGGCCGTCCCTACCGGCTGCCGGTCTGATGGGGTGCGGAAAATGATCCGATCTCACGCGGTTCCTCGGAAGGGCGTCCCTCGGGGGCTAAAACCCACTGTGGTCCAGCGGCAATTACGGCACGACTGAGGTCGTGCCCTTTCAAGACTTGGCCTATTTCCGCAGCCTGTTGAGCCGGACCTGATGGGGTTCGACAAAAGTCTTACGGAACCCTTACTCTTCTTATGCCGATTCCCGGTACAGTAGAGTGAGTTCACATGCTGGAGAGTGTCGCCCAATGGGTTATCACGACGGCTTTGAAGCCGGTGAGAAGATCGATTCGTATCGCATTGAAGAACCGGTAGCCCGCAGCGGAATGGCCTCGATCTACCGCGCCACGGATACACGCGATCAGCGCCAGGTCGCTCTCAAAATCCCTCACCCCGATTTGGAAGCCGATCCGATCCTCTTCGACCGCTTCCAAAGAGAATCGGGAATTGGTGAAAAGCTCGACCACCCCAAGGTGATGCGCGTCTTTGGCGGCGAGAAGCGGTCCCGTATTTACATGGTCATGGAGTGGTGCGAGGGCCGCCTGCTGCGCCAGATCCTCGATGAAGGACCGCTCGCCCAGGATCGCGCCATTCGCATTGCAGTCGAGGTTCTCGACGCGCTTGACTACATTCACGCCCACGGTGTTGTGCATCGCGACCTCAAGCCGGAAAACATCATGGTCGATGCGAACGACCGGATCAAGCTGATCGACTTTGGCATTGCCGGCGACGCGGCCGCGCGGCGGCTCACCTACGCCAACTTCACCGCAACGCTGGGGACGCCAAACTACATCTCGCCAGAGCAGGTGAAGGGCAAACGCGGCGATGGGCGCTCAGACATCTTTGCCATGGGCGTGATTCTCTACGAGATGCTGTCAGGCAAGCTGCCCTACAGCGGTCCCTCGCCACTGGCCGCGATGAATGACCGGCTGTTGAACCATCCCCTGCCACCCAGCATCGCCAATCCTGCGATCTCTGCCCAATTGCAGGAGGTGATCTATCGCGCTCTCGAAAGAGATCCTAAAAATCGTTATGCCAAGGCAAGCCAATTCGCCTGGGATCTCGAACACCTGGATCAGGTCGGCGTCGAGGACCGGGTCGAGTTGAGGGACTGGCAAAAGCGCAAGTCGCAGCTCAAGCGCAAGATCCTCTATTACGGTGGTCTGGCGCTGATCCCGGTCGTGATCCTACTGCTGATGATTCTGATCGCCCACCACCGGTAACCGCGAGCGACCGCTCCATGCCGGAGTTGCAACCGAGGCAATCCGCTCGATCGCCTCCTCGAGAGACCGGCGGCTGATGGGCTTGGAGATATAGTCGTCCATACCGGATGAGACGCATTGTTCGCGGTCGCCGCGCATGGCATTGGCGGTCATGGCGACGATGGGGATGTGTTTGTCCTGTTGGCTCTCGCGGATTCGTATCTGCCGGGTTGCCTCAAAGCCGTCCATCTCAGGCATCTGTACGTCCATGAAGATCATGTCGAAGCCGGACTGGCTCCATTTGGCCAGCGCCTCCGCGCCATCGTCGGCCAGGGTCACCTGATGTCCCATCTTCTTCAGCATGGTCGCTGCCAGTTTCTGATTCACCGGATTGTCTTCAGCCACTAGAATCTGAAGGCTCTGTCCAGACTGAGGGATGAGCTCGAGAATCGCTTCCGGCGTCTGGGCCAGATCGCCAATCCTCATCACGTTTTCAATCGCAGCCAGCAACTCGGTTGAGCTGATCGGCTTGATCATGCATTGCGATATTTCACGCTGACGGCATCGCAGCGAGCTGGCGCTCCGGTCGGCTGAACTGAGCATCATGATGATTGCCTCTGGGGCGACGGCCTGGGCGCGGGCGCGCTCAATGACTTCGTAGCCGTCCATGCCGGGCATCTGCTCATCCAGCAGCAGCAGGCGGTAGGGATTGCCTTCGTGAGCCGCTTGCTCCAGCCTGGCCAGACCCTCCGGTCCTGAGGCGGCCAGTTCCGGCTGCATTCGCCAGCGCAAAACCGTCTGCTCAAGAATGTGCCGATTGGTCGCGCTATCGTCGACAATCAGCACTTTCATTGCGCACAGATCTCTGAGCTCTTTCTCCGCCGATGGCTCCGTTTCCCGGTTCAACGCGGCCTTGGACAAGCAGACTGTGAAGTGAAATGTCGAGCCAGCCGCGGGAGCGCTGTCTACCCAGAGCCTGCCCCCCATGATCTCAACGATGCGCAAACTGATGGCCAGGCCCAGGCCTGTTCCGCCGTAGTGGCGCGTGGTCGAGGCGTCCCCTTGCTCAAACGGCCGGAAGATCTTTTTCTGATGCTCATCCGAAATCCCAATGCCCGTATCGCGCACCGAGAAGTGCAGGCTGGCCTCGCATTTCTTATCATTATCGCCAGCCGGATCAGTGCTCACACTCACGGCCACCTCGCCCTGATGCGTGAATTTAATGGCGTTGCTGGTCAGGTTCAGCAGCACCTGGCGCAGCCGGTTCGGATCGCCAAGCAAATCCACGGGGACATCCGGATCGATCTGGACCGTCAGCTCCAGGCCTTTTTTGTGCGCCGAGCTGGCGATGCTCTTGATTGCGTCCTGCATCATCTCTTCCAGGTTGAAACTGACCTGCTCGAGCGCAACCTTGTCGGCCTCTATCTTTGAGTAATCGAGGATATCGTTGACGATGGCCATCAGCGCCGCTCCGGAGGATCTGATCAACGAAAAGTACTCCTGCTGCTCAGCGCCCGTGGAGCACATGGCCAGCTCCGTCATTCCCATGACTCCATTCAGGGGAGTGCGGACCTCGTGGCTCATATTGGCCAGGAACTCGCTCTTGGCCAGGTTGGCGGACTCGGCGGCCTGCTCCGCCCGCTGGCGCACGACAATCTCCGCTTGCAAATCCTTGGTGCGCTCGGCCACTGTCTTTTCCAGCTCCAGCGCGCGGTTGCGCAACTGCCGCGTATAGACTCTCTGGCCGGCCATGGCAAGCAGCAGCAGCGCAAGTCCGCACAGAGAATAGAAATAGACGGTCTTGTAGAAGTGCGGCTTCAGGGTCAGGGCGATCCAGTCGCCATGCTGGTTCCAAACCCCATCGTCGTTGCATGCGATCACCCGGAACCGGTACGATCCCGCGGGAAGATTGGTATAGTAAGCCACCCGCCGCGTACCGGCGTCGACCCAGCCCAGGTCCCAGCCGTCGAGCATGTACTTGAACCGCACCCTGGAGGGAACCCTCAGACTAAGGCCGGTATAGTGCAGCTCCAGATCGCCGTGGCCCGGCTGAATGGAAAACTGTTGTCCGCGAGGAAGCGTGACGCCGTTGGCCACCACTTCTTCAATCTCCACCTCGGGAACCACCTGGTTATGCAGAATGCGTTTGGGATCGATGACCGCGATCCCTTTCTTGGTGGTAAACCACAGCCTGCCATCGGCCGCTTGCCAACCCGACGGCTGGTGCTCGGGCATGGATGCTTCACTGGTCTTCATTCCATCGGCGGTTTCAAAGCGGACCGGGTTGACGGCGGGGATGCGCCCGTCGGCAAAGTCGTCCAGATCCCTGCGAGGGACCATGTAGATGCCGGTGGTTGTGCTGGCCCAGAGATTGCTATCGCTGTCGAAAAGAACGCGCGTTGCGAAGTCGTCAAAGAGTCCCTCGGCCTTTGAGTAACGAGTCGCCATGCCGTCGCGGATGCGAAAACGGACGACGCCGGGAGTCAGCCCCGCGAGCCAGAGATTTCCTCGACGGTCCTCCATGATTGAGGTGACCGCGAAATTGACGTTGGGCTGCGGAGCTTTTTCCAGAGGCTCTCCGTTGGCGAACTTGAACAATCCTCCCACTGTGCCGAACCACAGCGTTCCGTCAGAGCCCTTGTAGATGGTGTAGGTATAGTCTTTCGACTCAGTCACAGGCGTGGCCTGCCCATGAATCGTATAGGGGCTGGTCACGCCGTCCTTGAAGCGCAAGGCTATCGACTCGGAAGTGGTCACGATGAGGCTCTCGTCATCTTCGCTGATGGCGGAGATGAATGGCTTGTCAAAGCGCCCCTGTCCCAGATAGACCGTGAATTTGCCGTCTTTGTACCGGCTCAACCCTCCTACTGTTCCAGCCCACAGGCTGCCATCTTTGCTTTCGAACAGGGCGCTGCCGTAGACCGCGCCAAAAGGGGCGGGCAGCCCATCTTTGGCGGTGAAAGCGGTGACGGTTCCATCTTTGATGCGCGCCAGTCCGCCGGCGGGACAGAAGACCCAGAGACTGCCATCGTGCGTCTCGATAGCCGTCGCTGTTTGAGTCGATGGCAGCCCTTCTTTTTGCGAGTAGGTGGTTACGGTCGTGTCGCGGAACTGTTCAAGACCGCTGGCCGTGCCGACCCAAAGGCTGCCCTCGCGATCCTCATAGAGTGAGAGAACGCTGTTGTCGGTCAGTCCGTCATCGGTGCGGAACGATGAGACACGGCCATCTCTCAGGCGCATTAGTCCCGACGCGCTCGTGGCGACCCATAGGTTGCCGTTGCGGTCTACCAGGGTTGCGTTGACTTCGCCTTTGATCTGCTCTGGCGCAACGCGCACGGGGGCGGCCCTTGCGGGGCCGGTGCGATAAAGGCCTTCGAGGGTTCCCACCCACAGATTCTGCTCCCGATCTTCCGACAAGGCCGTGGCGGTGTGGTTCTTCAGGCTCCAGGGAGGTGCGGAGAGGCTTCCATCGCGATAGAGGTAGATCCCGTTCGTGCTGCCAATCCAAACGGTTCCGGTGTGATCTTCGGCGAAGTCAAAGATCCAGCCGACGTCCGACCTCAAGAGCCTGGCCGCCTGGTTGTCAATTTTGTAGATTTGATCGTCGGCGCCAATCAGTATCTCGCGCCGCCTGGTCTCGAAGATGCCGCGGACATTCCCATCCGGAAGGGGTGCGGGAGGCAGATAGTCGGAAAAAAAACCTGCCTTGCGTAGCACGGTGCGAGTGGGGGTGCGAATCAGCAGATCGCCATCGGCGTTCAGAGCAATGGCCTTGATCGGCTCATGCAGAGGCTTGTCCTCCACGGCTACATCCACCAGAACAAAGCGCACTCCGTCGAACCGGACCAGTCCCGCGGAGGTTCTCAGCCAGAGATATCCGTCGGGCGATTGGAGGATCTGATAGACGGCTTCTCTGGGCAGGCCGTTCTGCGGAGTCCATTCCCCATGGCCGTACTGGTCGATTTGCTTGCCTGGGTCGAGCGCCAGCAGATTGCCGGCTGGACGAAGCAGCAGAAGCACGGCCAGAGCGAGGCTCCAGCGGCATCTGAGGCTTTTTGGCGCACAAACCAGCCGGGGAGACGTCGACCTCCAACGCCCCGCCAACCTCATGTTCATGCCTCCAAGGCCAAGAAGTCCACTTCGCCGCACCGGATCGCCTCGTCTCGTATCCGCGTCTTCCCCGCAACACCAGAATCGAAAATGTCGCATGATCGGCGGCACCGATGCTGCCGGCGATCGACAGATCCTTTGAATCTCCTCCAAAAAGCTACCGCGCCAGAGACGCTCTGGCAGGGACTCTCTGCCAGTGATTCTCTGGATAGTGCTATCGGCCGTCGAGGGAGGCCGCATCAGGGCCCGAGGGTCAATTCGCACCAGAAGTTGGAGACCTGAAGCTGCTCCAAGCGCTGCAATGAGGCATCAAGCCCCCACCAAAAATGAAAAAAGAACGGAGAACCCTTCTGTTCGGTCACAATTCCGCCGGAACCCATAGTACTCGCCCTGCGGTTTCTTCGCAGTGCCGGTGTGGCGCAGGGGTAACCGTTTCGATCTTTTGGACTTAGAGCATTCTCATGGAGGGACTTGGCAAAGACGGGCAGATTCCTTCAGAGGAGAAGCCGGATCAAGGATTTCTTTATCCAAATCATAAACATGGAGGGGGAATTTGCCGATCATGGGGATGAGGGTGTTTTCTTTACTGTGAGCGTGCCAGTTTTCCGGCTCGCTCGCGACGGCGAGGTTTGCAATGCCGGCAGGCTGGTTTGATCGAATCGGGTTTTCACTCCGGGGCCGGAAGAGCCCCCAGGAGTCCGACGACGAATCTGCGCTCGCAAGGTTCTCGCGCGGTGGCGGATGGACTGCGGTAACGCTTCTTGTTGTTCTTCTGGCGTCGATTGTCGCCGTACCGGTTGTTCGCCATTGGCGCCTGTCGCAGCAATTTGATTCGATCGGCAATCTACGCACCGTGCCCGACGGCAGCAGCGTCACGCTGCGCGGCACGGTTACCTACTCCGATCAGGATCATCTCTACATTCAGGACGATACGGGCGCGGTCAAGATTGCGCTCAAGAATCCCAAAGAGAACTTTGAGGCCGGTCAGATTCTCGTCGTCAAGGCCCGCAAGACCAGCCACTACAACCGTTCGTTAGGTCCCAGCAGCGTCGGCCTGGTGGACGGCGTAGCAATTCCCGATGGTCAGACAGCACTGCCCATGGCCGAGTTGCGCTCCTTCCAGACCCTTCCCAGCCGGTCGGCGAGCAATACCCGCATCCGACTGCAAGGCATCGTGCGCGAAGCGATCTTGGACGACTGGCATTTTCAAGTGGTTTTAGGGCTGGACCGGCATGAGATTCGGGTCATTATGCCGCGCTCGGCCGCGCCCGCCAATCCGTCCGATCTGGTGGATGCCAAGGCAACCTTTGCGGGAGTTCCCGATGTGATTGGCTACGATCGCGGCATTACCCCGATTGTTCGCCTCTGGGCGCCAAATCAAGCGAGCCTGACGATCGATTCACCCCCGCCGGCCGTCATTCCGCTGGTTTCTTCTCTGGAAAACCTGGCGACCCAGCCCGGCTATCAAGAGGGCCATCGCGTCCGCCTTCGCGGCACTGTAATCACGCAAGAACAGTTCAGCGGGGGACAGGTGACCGTCATCAGCGGTGTCCCCGCCCTGCTGCGCGTGCGTGTTAGTAAACCACAGACTCTGAGCCGCGGCACCTTGGTCGAGGTCACCGGCTTCCCCACTTTGGGAGACAACGGGGGAGACGTCGCTGATGCAATCTGCGAGCCGGTCGCATCTCCTCCAGACGCTTTGCCGGTGCAAGCCTCCACTGAAGCCAGTGCTCTGCCTACACTGACCACCGTTTCGGCCATCCGTGCCTTGGACAACCGGGAGGCGGACCGGGCGCATCCGGTGAAGTTGCATGGCGTGGTCACCTACTCAGATACAGACTGGCACTTCTTCTATATGCAGGATTCGACGGGCGGCACCTTTGTCTGGCATGTGAAGACACCGGTGACAGCAGGAGAGGAAGTGGAGGTGGAGGGCACTACCTCCTCGGGCAATTACGCCCCCAACATTACACCGCTCCGCATTCGCAGTTTTGGACCGGGTCGTTTTCCCACGCCTCTGGCCATCACTGCAGCACAGGCCGCTTCTGGAACGGAAGACTCCCGGTGGGTGAGTATCGAAGGGATTGCGCACTCGTTCAAATTGCACTCGATCGGCTCACATGGTGAGGTTCACGGGTCACTGGAACTGGTGACTCAATTGGGCAAGGTGCACATCTGGACATTCAATCTGCCCCTGAAGTATCTGGCGGGCCTGGTTGATTGCAATCTCCGCATTAACGGGGCCCTGGGCACCATCTACAACCGCGACGATCAGCTCATCGGCTACACGCTTGCCGTTTCCCGCGCAGAGGATATTACGGTGCTGCAGGCGGCTCCGACCGGAGCTGAGCAGTCCCGGCCGATCCCGATCGCCCATCTGTTTCGCTATTCTGCATCGACCGACTTCAGCCATAGGGTGACAGTACAGGGCACCGTTACGATGAATTCGCTGGACCACGGGCTTTATCTGCAGGATGCCACCGGGGGCCTGCAGGTGCAGGCGCCGTCGGAGGACCTGCAAGTTGGAGATCTGGCCGAGGCGGCGGGCTATGTGGTTCCCGGCGGCACTTATTCACCCATGATGCGCGACGCCATGGTGAGGAAGATCGGGATCGGTTCCCCGCCCGCGCCAGAGATTGCCAATTCGGGGAACATGGATACCCGCCTGGATAACAAGCTCGTGCAGATGGACGGCCGGTTGCTCCGCGTGGTCAACAGTGCGCATGGCAAGACCCTGATGCTTGAGTCTGGGATGCGGACCTTCAACGCGCAGATCGACGACGACATCTCGCTGACCACTTTCGATGCACTGCATCCCGGCAGTCTGCTGCGATTGACCGGCGTCTACCAGGTGCAGCTTGACTCCGACCAGCTTTATCGCGTGGAGGACGCCGATCCGGATTCCTTTATTTTGATGCTGCGGTCACCGGACGATGTCCGGGTGCTCGAGAATGCGCCGTGGTGGACTCAGCAGCGCGTGCTTTACATGCTGGGAATCCTGCTGTTCGTCGCCGGATTCGCGATGGTGTGGGTGACCCTGCTCCGCCGTCAGGTGCGGTCGCAGACCGCCGCGCTGCGCCAGGCGATGGATGCCGCCGAACAAGCCAACCGGGCCAAGAGCCAGTTCCTTGCCAATATGAGCCATGAGATCCGGACTCCGATGAACGGCATCTTCGGCATGACGGAACTGGCTCTCTCGACGGACCTCACGGCTGAGCAGCGCGACTTCCTCACCATGGTCAAGACGTCGGCCGATTCGCTGCTGGTGATCATCAACGACATTCTGGACTATTCGCGCATCGAAGCGGGCAAGTTCACCCTCGATTCGACCCGCTTGTGCATCGCGGATGCCGTGGCGGATGTGCTGAAAGCCTCAGCCCTTGCGGCCGACAAGAAGGGACTGGAGCTGGCATGGATCGCGGCGCCCGAGGTTCCGGCGGTTCTGCTGGGCGATCCAAACCGCCTGCGTCAGGTGCTGACCAACCTGGTGGGAAACGCCGTCAAGTTCACCGAGGCTGGAGAAGTGGTTGTCACCATCACGGTGGATGCGGTTGAGGGAACCCGCTCGACGCTCCGCTTTGCGGTCCGGGACACCGGCATTGGTATCGAGCAGCGCAACCAGCAGAGAGTCTTTCAGGCATTCGAACAGGAGGACACGTCGACCACGCGCCACTATGGCGGGACGGGACTCGGTTTGGCCATCTCGCGGCGCATGGTGGAGGCCATGGGCGGCCACATCTGGATCGAAAGCGCGCCAGGCGCCGGCACGACCGTCTTTTTCACGGCCGTCTTCGATGAGGCGCCTCAACAGCCTGAGACCGAGCCGCGGACCAGCTTCGACGACATCAGAGGCGTTACCACCCTGGTCATTGACGACAACGCGACGAATCGGCGCATCCTGACGGAGATGACGAGACGCTGGGGCATGAGGTCGAACGGCTCTGCCTCAGGCGCCGAAGGTCTTGCCGAGCTGCTGGGAGCCGCTGAGCGAGGAGAGCCTTACCGGCTCATCCTGCTCGACGAAACGATGCCGGGGATGTGCGGGCTTGAGGTCGTCAAGCGGATCAAGGCCAATCCGCTGCTCAAAGGCGTGGTCATTATGATGCTCAGCTCCAGCGACCAGGTAGCCACCGCAGCGCGCTGCCGCTCCCTTGGTGTGAAGACTTACCTGGTAAAGCCCATTCGTTCGACTGAGTTGCTGACCAGTATCCGCGCGGGGCTGGGCATCCTGGCCGCGCAGCCGGAGGTTGAGCATCTCGCTGCCGCCTCGGTGGGCCGCGCTCTGCGCATCCTGGTGGCTGAAGACAACGCAATCAACCAGAAACTGGCCGTTGCCCTGCTGAACAAGATGGGACATGAAGTAACACTGGCTTGCGACGGCCGCGAAGCTATCGAGATTTATGGCCGCCAGTCCCTCGACATGATTTTTATGGATGTGCAAATGCCGGAGATGGATGGAACCGAGGCCACGGCGCGCATTCGGGCCATGGAAAAGCTGACCGGGAAGCACATTCCCATCATTGCCATGACCGCCTATGCGATGAGCGGAGATCGCGATCGTTACCTCGATACCGGCATGGACGAGTATGTTACCAAGCCGGTCAGTTACAAGCGCGTGGAACAGGCGATTGCCCGTTTCTTCAGCTTTGAAGAGCATTCGGCCGGTTCGGAGGAAGCAGCCGAGCCAGTGGGGAACGTAAGGGACTGAAGACGATGCACGAGACAGGCTTCATTCGCGTAGACACTGCTTTCCAGATCGATCAAGAGGAGGTCCTCGCCCGCGTGGATGGCGATTGCCAACTGCTGAGCGACCTTTGCGATCTGTCGCTGGCGGAACTGCCGCGCATGATGAACTCACTGACCGAAGCAGTTCGGATTGCGGACGCGAATCTGGTGCATCGCGCCGCCCACCGTCTGAAAGGCTCGCTGAGTGTCTTCGGTCCCGGACCTCATATTCAGGACTGCGAAACCCTGGAAGAGATGGCGCTCAATTACGGCCTGGCGCAAGCTCAAGAAGTTCTAGCTCTCATGGAGAAGCATCTATGCGAGTTCAGCGCCGCTGTCGCCGAATTGGGAAAGGAGACCCATGCGCGTGCTGATCGCCGATGACGATCCTATGCAACGCTTGTACCTGACGCGCTGCATCTCCTCTTGGGGATACGAAACGCTGGTCGCCGAGGACGGCGAGGAGGCGTGGAGAATCCTGCAGGCCGACGACGCCCCGCCGCTGGTGCTGCTGGACTGGATGATGCCGGGCATGGATGGGACGGTTCTCTGCAAGCACATCCGCACTCTCAAGGACCGGCCCTATACCTACGTCGTTCTACTGACCGCAAGGACAAATCAGCAGGATCTGCTGAGCGGCCTCGACGCCGGCGCCGACGACTACATGACCAAGCCGGTCAACACGCCGGAGTTGCAGGCCCGTTTGCGTTCCGGACAGCGTATCATCGACCTGCAAAACAAACTCCATATCGCCTATGAGACGCAAAAATACCAGGCTACGCATGACTCTCTGACCGAAATCTGGAACCGGCCCGCCATCCTGGATCTGTTCTCTCGCGAGTGCGCCAAGGCGGCGCGGGAAAAATCGGTGATCGGGATTCTCATCGCCGACGTCGATCACTTCAAGATCATCAACGATCAATTCGGCCACGTCTGCGGCGACATTGCGCTGCGCGACATCGCCCGGCGGATGCAGGCCTCATTGCGCCCCTACGATTTCCTCGGACGATACGGCGGAGAAGAGTTTCTCGTCCTCGTTCCAGGATGCGATCCGGAAACGGTCTGCGAAGTAGCCGATCGCATACGTCTGGGGGTGGCCGACCATCCGATCATCGCACGGGACAATGAAATCGTGGTCACGCTGAGCATCGGGGTCAAT
>Ga0181528_10002382_pt1 | contig 11534 bp, 8 predicted proteins | sample PEATcosm2014_Bin_47_FD_119742 | JGI IMG/M metagenome (GOLD analysis project Ga0181528, IMG submission 119742) | Peatland microbial communities from MTU Mesocosm Facility, Houghton, MI, USA - PEATcosm2014_Bin10_10_metaG | ecosystem: Environmental > Terrestrial > Soil > Wetlands > Peat | place... | reverse complement strand
GCCGCGGCCTGCCCCTCAATGGTAAAAGTGACATTGCCGGCCAAACCCAAGGTTATATTCTGGCTAGTCGGCGCGCCGGTTCCGCTGGCGGCCGGACAAGTGGAACCGCCGCTGGGCGTACAGGACCAAACCACGCCGGTCAAATTGGTGACGGTAGCGGTTAACGAGACAGTAGCGGCGGTAGAGCCCAAATTAGTCACGGTCACCAAAAACTGGCCATAGCCGCCAAAGGCGGAAGCCGCGTTTTGGGTAACCGCAACATCCGGCAAGCCTTCCGTGATATAGGCATCCTGGATTTCGTGGTAGTTAGTGGAACCCCCGGTCGAGGCGGCAAAACCAAATTTTACCGTAGCCGGCAACACATTCGGAGAGTATGAAGGCGTGAACGCCGCGGTTGCCGCGGGCTCCTGTCCGGTATCGCTGCCTGCGGGAGGCGTATTGCCGGCGGGATAGGGCGCGCTGATTAAGGAGGTGTAAGCGCTAGATGACGACGTTTTCCAGTAACCGTTTACAGTGTAAGTAGAGCCGCCTACCGTATTCGGAGAAATATTGACTTGTACATTGCGATAAAATTGGCTGGCGGGCGGCCGACTGCTGCTGCCGGTACTGTCCCAAGTTGGCGAGCCCGAGCCCAGGTTAGTATTGTCGGCTAGCCACTTATAACCTGCCAGCCCATTGCCGGGGCCGCGCACGCCGATGGCGCCATACGGCGTATCCAGACGGCCGTTCTCGCCATAATAAGGACAACGGTCAAGATTGTTTTCAAAGTTGCTGTAATCGTCAATGCCAAAACCTACCACGGCATGGCTTAAGCCGTTCAGCGTCACGCTGCCATAGTTATATTGCTGACAATAGCCTAGCCCGCCGCCGAAAACCCCCTGGTTGTATTGCGCATTCGTCGTAGAGCCGTCAAATAGATAGAAACTTATGCCATCCGCGCCGCTGCCGCCCCAGGCGGTATAACTGAACTGCGCTTGTATGCCGAGCAACGTGACATTAACCGGCAGATTGTAATAGGCGGTGCCGGATTGATTGTTGGTATTGTCGGTCAACCGCAGCCAACCCTGTCCCGCTACATCGCCGGTAGTCGATGTGGAAGCCGCTGTTAAGGGTATGGTAGTGATAGCATTATTATTGCTATAGCGTTGCATATTCCAGCCGGAGGCGCCCGCGTCGCGGAAACATTGCGTCACCGGAATGAAATTGGTCGTGGTGCAATTGGGAGTCGCCCAAACCTGGTTACACAAGCAAAAAAAACTACAAAGCGCGAAAAACAGGCGCCTAGTTTGGTCTGTGCTGAAATCTTTGTTGGCCGGCATGGATTTTCTCCGCTAAAACTGGAAAATGCTTTGCACCACGGCAACTGCATTGGCATTGCCGCCATAACCTAAAGCAGTGATCTGATACATATAGTTGCCTGTATTCGGTGAAGCGCCCAGGTAATAAATATAGTACTTGGGCACGGCATAATAGCTGCCAATCCCGCCAGTCGTTGAAATAGTCATATTGGTCGGCGTGTAAGTAGAGCCGACAGCATTGCCGCCGGCCGTCCAATTCACCGTGGCGACGCTGGCGGCGTCCAAGGCGTTCGAGCAAACTATCGGCGCGTTGACCACGCCGCTGCAATTAGCGCCCATAATGGCGTTACCCGGCTGATTCAACCACCATTCCGCATAATTCAATGCTGCGTCCGCCGCTTCGAACGCCTTGGTTTTCTCGCGCTGATTGCCGGCAATAAACTCCTGCAAACCGAAACTGTTGGCCATCGTCAGACCCAGCATGGTCAATAAAATCAGCATCATCAAGGCGCCGAACAACACAAAACCTGAATCAGCGGCTGGAAGTTTGGTTAATCTACGGGAATTGTTGTTCATAGCATCCCCATAATGCCTATCACTCGGGTGAAGGTAATGGCGTTAGTTGAAACAGTATTGACGAAAGTCAGCGTTACTCTGACGCTCATTACCTGATTCCAAGCCGTTACGTTGGCAGCCGAAACATATTCGGTCGCGGAACCGGTGGAGTTGGGGTCAAGCCCGTAATACACATTCATGCTGCTGACATTGTTTACCAGCACCAGCCAATTACTAGGATAAGCAGCAGTTTGACTGGCATAGGTCAAACATAACAAATTGCCGTTGCTGACCGTGAACACACTGACAGTAAGGTTACCGGTGGTGGCGCCGCTGCAATCCAGCGGGCCTATGGGCGCGGTTGTCGACCCCTGGGCTCTGACCGCCACCACGTCCGGACCGCCGTTATACAGGCTGCCGCCTGCTACCGCCTGCCCAATGCCAAAACTCATGCTCGACCCGGGCGCGGTTGACAAGGGCGTTACATGCGAATGGTTTGCCGAATTATACAATTGCATATTTCCCGGTAAATTCGCTTGGGTTACCGAACCAGGTAACGCCGCAGCGAAACTTTGCGTTTGCGGACTTGTATAAAACCCGGCCGACTGCAACACATTACTCAGCATATTCATCGCCAAGAGCTGGTTATTTTGCAGTTGCGCCAAGCCGGTTTGCGAGTTGTAGCTGATATTCGTGGTCGAAAACACCGTCGCCATGCCGGCCAATAAAAATAAGCCTATGGTCATGGCGATCAGGAATTCGACCAGACTGAAACCCATCCGCCGTTGAACTCTAAGCTGATAAACTACCGGTATTTGCATTTTCCTCATGGCTGCACCACCAAAGTGTAAGTTTGCGTCACGGCATAATTAATACCAAACGGTGTAGTGCTGGTTGATGAGGTATCCTGAATATTGGACGAACTATTTAAAGCGACATTGTTTTCTATCCAACTCACAGTAATGGCGCAGTTCACCGGGTTACCGCCGGCTACGCAGTTTACCTTCCCGCTGCCGGAGGGTAATGAAGCGCTTACGCCGGTCGCCCATTGCTGTAAATCATAAGCCGCCATTACCGGAGCTGAACAGACACTACTTGTGGCAATGTTTGAGCAGGAACTGGTGGCAACCGCCGTGGCGCAACAAATCGTAGCGGTTGTCAAGGTGCTGCTGGTAATATCGACGCCGGTCGCCACCGTGGCCGATTGCCAATAAACCTGGTTGGCGTGCATCATCGACGCCAGCCCATCCGCCTGCAAGGCCGCCAGCGAACGGTTTCTGGCGATGCCGGTATTGTTTAGAGACAGTATCTGCACGGCGGCGATGCCCAGTAAACCGATAGCGACGATCACCAAGGTCACCAGCACTTCCACCATGGTAAAACCCGGCTGCCGCGCCCAAGATTTTATGGACATGTGGTATTGTCTCCCGTTACGGTTTGCAGATTGCCCACTCCGGAAACGCACAGCGTTTTTTGCTGATTGGCGCTGCCGATAGCGCCGGTTGGGGTATCGGTGATTGAGCCGCCGGTAGCGTAGTTCGAGAAGCCAAAATAGTTAAAAGTCACTGCCGATACGGTACCGGTTAAATAATTGCTGGATGTCAACGGGGCATGCAGCCTAATTAAGCCGGTGGCGTAAGAGGCGGCGGCGCAGGCGGAGGCCAAACAGGTCATCCAGCCGTTTTTCCAGGTCGTGGAACCGCTACAGGCAAAAGTGGCGGCGCCGCTTTGGTAACTCGCGGTATTGGCGGCGCAGACCTCCACCGACTGCCCTTGCTTGACGGCTTCGGTCCGCGCATGCTGCATATCCGCCAACAAAGTATTGATATCCGCGCCGGCGGTATTGGAGCTAATCACGTATTTATAGGAGGGGAGTCCGATGACAGTCAACACAGCGACGATAACCACCACGATCATCAATTCAATGACAGTAAAACCTGTCTGCGACCGAAGCAGGACTTGTTCCAAGCCATTGCTTGGCGCTCTCGGCGTAATTTCCGTGAAGAATCCCGGCATAGCCCCCTACCTCTCTAGGAAATCGTAATTATTCATATACTGGACATGCGGAACGACCCGCGTCTAAAACTGACAAGTATAGATTGAAAAATCGGATGTTGGGCAACCGGCAGCGCCGACTACCTAAAACTGATGGGTAACTTTTAACTAATTAACAGCTAAATTTCTTTGAACAAACTAACAAAAAGACAAAAATCATCCTCTTCGCCCCCAAAAACGCTTTACTCATTCTTCCCCTTGCCGAGATTTTAACCGGCAACCGCATCAGCTCGCAATCCCCTCTTTTAGGGCATAGGTATCTACACGCGTAATTGCGCCGGTTCCCAAGCTCCGGCTCGGGAACCGGCGCAATCAGTGGCATTTACAACCATAAAAACTTGTGAAGAGACTTATGCCTGGAGGGAGAGGGAGCATTTCGTCGCTAGCAATGGGGCCGTGACGGGTTACGCCGCGCGGCCACTTAATCAGCTGTTACGCACGCCTAACCCGCCCGGCATAATCCAGGCGTCCTTAAACCACGCTATCCGCCTGTTCCTGATAACTTTCGATCTGATTAAAATTCAGATACCGATAGGTATCGGCGCTGCTGGCCGCTATGCCCGCCGCATATTGCATATATTCAGCCACGGTGGGAATTTTACCCAGCAGCGAACATACCGCCGCCAATTCCGCCGACGACAAATAGACATTGGCATTATTGCCCAAGCGATTAGGAAAATTACGCGTCGAGGTCGAGACCACCGTCGCGCCATCCGCCACCCGCGCCTGATTACCCATGCACAGAGAGCAACCCGGTATTTCGGTTCTTGCCCCTACTTTGCCGAAAGTGCCGTAATAACCTTCTTCGATCAATTGATCCTGATCCATTTTGGTCGGCGGCGCTACCCATAAGCGGGTCGGCAAAGCGCCGGCCTTTTCCAGTAATTTCCCGGCAGCGCGAAAATGGCCGATATTCGTCATGCAGGAACCGATAAACACTTCGTCGATTTTAGCGCCAGCCACCTCGGACAAAGGCTTAATGTCGTCGGGATCGTTCGGGCAAGCTAACAACGGCTCGGTTATTTGGTTCATATCGATCTCGATAATTTCCGCGTACTCCGCATCGGCATCGGCTGTCAGCAACACCGGATTTTCCAGCCATTCCTGCATCGCTTTAATCCGCCGTTGTATGGTGCGCGCATCGCCATACCCCTGGGCGATCATCCATTTAAGCAAGGTGATATTGGAATTTAGATATTCCCGGATCGGCGCTTCATTCAATTTGATGGTGCAACCGCCGGCGGAGCGTTCCGCCGAGGCGTCGGATAACTCAAACGCCTGCTCGACTTTCAGATCAGGCAAGCCCTCGATTTCCAGAATCCGGCCGGAAAACACGTTTTTCTTGCCTTGCTTGGCGACTGTCAGCAAACCGCGTTGCAGCGCCGCATAAGGGATGGCGTTGACCAAATCCCGCAAGGTGATGCCGGGCTGCATTTGACCGCTAAACCGCACCAGCACCGACTCCGGCATATCCAGCGGCATCACGCCGGTAGCGGCGGCAAACGCCACCAAGCCGGAACCGGCCGGGAAAGAGATGCCGATCGGGAAACGGGTATGCGAATCGCCGCCGGTGCCGACCGTATCCGGCAGCAACATGCGGTTTAACCAGGAATGAATCACGCCGTCGCCGGGGCGCAGGGAAATGCCGCCGCGGGTCATGATAAAATCCGGCAAGCTGTGCTGCATGGCCACATCCACCGGCTTGGGGTAAGCGGCGGTATGGCAAAAGGACTGCAAAACCAGATCCGCGGAAAAGCCCAGACAGGCTAAATCTTTCAATTCGTCACGGGTCATCGGACCGGTGGTGTCCTGCGACCCCACCGTCGTCATGCGCGGCTCGCAATAGGCGCCCGGCCGCACGCCCGGCAAATCACAAGCTTGACCGACTATTTTTTGCGCCAAGGTATAGCCCTGAGCGCTGGCCGCCATATCGCCCAGACCGCGGAACACGGTCGAAACCGGCAATCCCAACACGAGTCGGGCGCGGGCGGTTAAGCCTCGGCCGATGATCAAGGGAATCCGGCCGCCGGCGCGGACTTCATCCAATATGACTTCGGTTTTCAAGGCGAAACGGCAGATTTCCGTGGCGTCGGCGTGACGTTTAATCACGCCTTGATACGGATAAATATCTATTACATCGGCCATTTTCAGCTGCGCGACATCGCATTCTATCGGCAAGGCCCCGGAATCTTCCATGGTATTGAAGAAAATCGGCGCTATCTTGCCGCCTATGCACACCCCGCCGGCGCGTTTATTCGGAATAAAGGGAATATCGTCGCCCATAAACCATAAGACCGAGTTGGTCGCGGATTTGCGTGACGAACCGGTGCCGACCACATCGCCGACATAGGCTACCGGAAAGCCCAGCGCTTTTAGCTCCAGAATTTGTTGTTCGGCGTTGTGAATACCCTCGCGCGGGATTTTCAGCATAGCCTTGGCGTGCAACGGAATATCGGGCCGCGACCAGGCATCCTGCGCCGGCGATAAATCGTCGGTATTGGTTTCACCGCTGACTTTAAACACCGTGACCGTCAATTTTTCCGCCAGTTCCGGACGCGAAGTAAACCATTCCGCATCCGCCCAGGATTGCAATACCTGCCGTGCGTAAACATTACCGGCTTCGGCTTTTTGCTGCACGTCATGAAAGGCGTCGAATATCAGTAAAATCCGCGCCAAGGCTTTGGCGGCAATGGCAGCCAGCGCCGGATTGTCCAATAAATCGATCAAAGGCGCGACATTATAGCCGCCAAGCATAGTGCCAAGTAATTCCGTGGCTTGTTCCGGGCTCAGTAAAGGCGACGCCGCCTCGCCTTTGGCAACCGCGCTCAAGAAGCCGGCTTTGACATAGGCGGCTTCATCGACGCCGGCCGGAATTCGATAACTCAGCAGATCGAGCAGAAACTCCGCTTCTCCGGCCGGCGGATGCTTAAGCAATTCCACCAACGCGGCGACCTGAACGGCATCCAGAGGTTTAGGCGCGACACCTTCGGCAGCGCGTTCGGCGACATGTTTTCGATATTGTTCCAGCATGGATTTTCCTCTGTAAAAAAATATTTTAGTGCGTGTTGTTATGCTGACATTGGCTTACTGTTTTGGTGCAAAATATTTAAAAACGCACTCCAAAATAGCGCCTTACCCTAGCTAAAATCACCAGCAGGGTGCGATGCCTGCATATCGGGAATACGCAATTCTCACCTAGACGTACAAAATAAAGTCAGGCACTTTCTAAACTGCTTTAAATAAACATTAATCGTATAATACCTCATGAACCTAGGCATACCGCAAGCTGTTTACCCCATTTATTGCAGATATAGCAGACTATTGCTACGTCTTTTGACCTTACTCAGCGTTGGCTTAGGGCTTTCCGGCTGCTTATCGCCCATCGCTCTCGATCATATCGCCATTGCCTATAATGAAGCCACTGCCGATGTGATGTCTAAGCAACTGCTGTTGAATATCGCCCGCTCGCGCTTTAATCAGCCTATTTATTTTTCCGGCATTTCGAATATTGCCGCTACGCTGAACTTTCAAGCCAACGCCGGCGTTACCCCGGCCTTAACCGGAAATAATGGAGCAAGCCTTATGCCAATTTTTGGCGGCGCGGTTTCCGAAAATCCGACCATCAGCATTGTGCCCATTGAGGGCCAAGAGTTTACCCAACGCATGCTGCAACCTTTGAGCGAAGATAAATTGGTTTTGCTGTTGCGGCAGAATTTGGATGTAGACCTATTGCTGAGGCTGGTGGCGCTGGAATTCCTGAGCCAAAACGACGCAGAGGTTTACCATAATCGACCGCGTAACCAGGAGGATTACCAAATTTTCCGCCGCATAGCCCTGCATTTATCGTCAATTCAGGATCGCGACGCCCTGTATGCGGAACCCTTGATTTTTGAACGCAGTTGGATTTTGCCGGTGACAGCCGTCAGCGGCAAAGCGTTTCAGGCCATGGAGCGCGAATATGAGATTAAATTCGATGCCGGGCGCTCTGAGTATCACTTGACCAAACAAGTCACCGGCCGCACGGTGCTCACCAATTATGATCCCGCTCGCTTGAGTAATGCGGATAGGACCAGTCTAAACGACGAGGCCGAAAAAAATGCGCCTAACGATCTGTTGGTGGATATCCGCCCCGGCTTTCCGGGCGGCGAGTATCCTTTGCACGGCAAGTTTCGTTTGCGCAGTTTCAGCAACATCATGTATTTTATCGGCCGCGCCATCAGCACGGAACCGGAACCGGATATCGCCAAAGACCCGCGCACGCCGCGGGTCAACGAGAATCCGGCGGCGGTAATCGCCATCGCCGCGGCCGACAGTCCGCCGAGCGACGCCAACCTGTCGGTCAAATACCGGGACAAATATTATTTTGTGCAAACCAACCCGAGCTCCACCTGGAATCAAACGGCTTTTCGGGTACTCTCGCAAATTTATCAAATGACGGTCACCGACTTGCCCAAGGCCGGAACGCCTAGCATCACTATTGCGAAATGAGTATTAGCGCATAAAATCGAGATTCGCCCCCGCCATATCCGCATATGCCACAGTCCTGTGGATTATCCTGGTTTAGAGCTTATTTTCAATTGATGTGCCTACCAAAGGGCGGCGCATCGGTCGAGTTATTAAATTACAATCCGAGGACTACTTGATAAGTTAACGGCGAAAACCGGGGCAGGTAATTAAGTCAATTTAAGCTGTTGCCTACCCACGATTTTGAAATCGGCAAGGCTGTCAGAGGACGCCGTTAATACATCCCTGTAGGCTTAATTCGGCGTCCTCCGACCATCTTAGCGAACCCTGTCAAAAAAGGGGAAGTCGAAAAACAATTTTTTAGTTAGCGTGTAGGTCTTCCTGTAAAAAGTGATTTTTGACAGCCACACTCATCCGTAAGCCGAAAGCGTCTAAAACCTTTGTGAGCGTATCAAGGCGTGGGTTTCCTTCCCTCGACAAGGAACGGTAAAGGGCTTCACGAGCTAGGTCCGTGGTTTTTGATAATTGCGTCATGCCACCCGCTCGCGCATCCGCGACATTTTTTTCTGAAATAACCTAAGCAGTTTGCAAATCGATAGTTTTGCAGGTCTCTGTAAAGTACAATATTGCCGATACAACTGAAAGAGACTTCGACAATGCGCCATTTTCTACCCATCTGCTTGCTGCTGTTGCCGGGCCTCTGTTTCGCGGTTGATAAACCGGCGGAAGAACCGGCCGCCGTGCCCGAGCCGCCGGACCTGCCACTGCCTATCCAATCAGGCGAGGAAATGGCCCCGGATATCACCATCACCCGTCAAGGCGAGGACATGATTCAGGAATATCGCCGGGGCGGCAAACTGTATATGATCAAAATTATTCCACAGGTAGGACCAGCCTATTACATGCTGGATACCAACGGCGATGGCGAAATGGATGTAAAAAAGAACGATATAGACAAAAATACCAAAATCAATATGTGGAATATTTTTAATTGGAACTGGCCTTAACAACCTCTTTAGTCCTGACAAACGGCAAAATCACCCCGAACCAGAAAATCAGCGACGAGCCCAGCAAGGCTTTATCACTGGGTAGCTGATTAAAAACCAAAGCCCCCCAAGCCAAACTCAAAACCGGCGCCAGATAGCCGACGGCGCCAACCGAAGCGGCTGGCGCGCGCTGATAAGCGCGGGTCATAAAATGTTGCGCGCCGCTGCCGACTAGTCCGGTAAACAACAGCAAGCCCCATATTTCCAACCGTTGCGGAAAGCGGAAGCCATAAACGGCGAAATACAGCCCGTGCAAAATCAACGCCATCAGGCAAAAATAAAATATCACCGAGGCCGGCGAATTGCTGCGGCCGGCGCGCGCTACCATTAGATAGGCAAGCGCGGATAAAAAACCGGATGCCAGCGCCAATGTTCGCCCCAGTAAATCGGCGTTTTCCGCGCCGGGAGCAACCAAAAGTGAAATGCCGACAAAAGAACCGATAATAGCCAGCCAGACTAGCCATGAGTTTTTTTGTCCAAGCACCAGCGGCCCCAGCAAAGCAATAAACACCCCATTACTGGCAGTCAGAAATGCGCTTTCGCCCGGACCGATGCGATGGATGGCGACGAATGACAACATCAAGGCGCTGGCCCCAAACAAGCCGCGCAGCCATAAAGACGGACGGCGGTCGCCAAACAAACTGACAGCATTGCTACGCAGCAAGACCGGTAGCGCCAGTATCGCCAAATTACAAAGTATCCGCACAAAGCTGATGACACAGTCGTCAATATCGCTATCCAGTCTGCTGATCGCATAGACGCTGGTATTCATCAGCGAAAACAGCAAACCGGCGACCAGCATGTCAATTAGCCCGCTGTTATAGCTGGATTTAGTATAAAAATTTATTTTATAGCGCTGTTTACATTTGCTGATCATTAAAACGGCTGCCCGCCGAACGCGGTATTAATGTGATTTACAGTTAGTTTAACCGTTTTACCAGGCCGCGATGGCTTGCCGGCAAATAAGATTCGGATTATTGCTGATTAAATTGCCTATCGATTTCCGTAGATCTTATAACAAAAATATGACAGAGCCATTTTATTTCAGCGGTTGGATTTACATTTAGGCAACATTATGCCTAGAAAAACCCGGGTAGTTTTTTCTGTTGGATTAGCTTAATACCGCATCAGAAATGCATTAATCTTTGTTAACGCCAAAGCTTGCCATTAATTTTAAGTTTTAAAAACCACAGTCACCCCTTTATATGAAAAGATGCGCTATCCATTACAAATAACCGTTACCAAACAATTAGTTACGCCGTCTTTGCGTTTAGCTGTTTCAAAAAGGAGTTAAGTAAACCCCGGTTTTTTGGCATTTTAACTAGCAGATTTGCCCAAAAATTGCGAAACCGTTAAATTTGACTACCCGAATCAGCAGAATTTTTTGACCTAAATGCATATATCTGAATAGAAGTCTGTATTATCATTAGCTACAGTACAATTTAAGAATATTAGAATTAGACTTAAGACTTACGCTGCCCGCTTTGGCTCCGTTAAGGAATACGCTGTTCAAAGCCAATTTAATAATTCTGACACATTTGCTGGTTAGAATTTTTGCAACACTCCGGCCATTTCCCATTGGATCAACATAAATGATTGATGCTGAACGCATATTGAAAGAGACCTATCCCGATTTTAGCCTGGGCAAACATAATAAACTCGCTGTACAGGCTTTAAAAAAACTGATACACGAAGACGATTTCAACCACGTTATCAGCACTAATCAGCATTTGCGCGGCTTCGCGTTCCTGGACAAGCTACTCCACTACTTTAAGTTTAATTATCAAGTCAGCAATGACTCCATGAAAAACATCCCTTCCGAAGGCAGATTATTGATTGTGGCTAATCATCCTATCGGCACATTGGACGGCCTGGCGCTGGTGCGTTTGATTCGTTCAGTACGGCCCGATGTGCGGATCGTCGCTAATCGCGTGTTGTCGCATATGGAGCCCCTGCAATCGGTTTTTCTACCCGTGGATGTCTTAACCGATAAAAAAAATCTGAAAGACACCTATAAAACCATGCTTGAGGCGCTGGAAAATGAGGAGGCGATTATTATTTTTCCAGCCGGCGAAGTTTCCCGCATTACGCCCGCCGGCATTCGTGACGGCAAATG
>Ga0181528_10002379_pt1 | contig 11540 bp, 12 predicted proteins | sample PEATcosm2014_Bin_47_FD_119742 | JGI IMG/M metagenome (GOLD analysis project Ga0181528, IMG submission 119742) | Peatland microbial communities from MTU Mesocosm Facility, Houghton, MI, USA - PEATcosm2014_Bin10_10_metaG | ecosystem: Environmental > Terrestrial > Soil > Wetlands > Peat | place... | reverse complement strand
TGCCAGGGCCGCCAGTCCGTGCCGGATTGCAACCCCCGCTCATGGGCGCTCACCTCATGCGGCAGCCGGAAGGATCGGCAAGTACAAATCGGACCCACCAAAACTCCCGCGGGTACTCCACCCGCAGCTCGAATCTCTTCCCGCGCTCGTTCCATACATAGCGCTCCTGCCAAGGCCGCCAGTCCGTCGCGCTTTGTCATTTTTCAACGGCTCCTAGCAGTTAACTCCCGTGCTCGGGCTGCGTCGTAGGCGTCCCAAATCTCTTTCAACTCCGCCGCTAACGATACGTGCTCTTTGTCCATCTTCCTGACAACGCAGCGGGCATCGTTGATCGTTCGGCACTTTTCGAGGCTCGGCAGGTATTTTCTGCGGGCAACTCTCGCGGCGACATCTAAAAGCCTCGTTTGCGGCTCAACCTTGGGTGTTTCCACGGTGCTCTTCCGCTCCGCAGCCACGGCCTCGCGGACCTCCGGCGGCGGAATCCTCTGCCACGTCCGCCGATTCTTCGGCCCCCGCGATCCCTGCCGCACTTCCCGCCCCCGCGCAATGGAATCCTGTAGCCTCACTTCACACCCTCCCGCGATGGTGCTCTCCTTCCTCGATTTCACGTTGCACTCTTCGGATGAGTATTCCTAGCGCAAGTTCGACTGCCTCTTCAAAACTCAGTCGGACCTCTGGATTCATAATCCGTTTGCGGGTACGAGCCATTATGCGGCTGTACTCGATAAGCGCTTCCAGTTCTTCGGCGTCATTTGGGTTGGTCTTGTTACTTTGTGCCATCTTCCCGCCCTCCGTTTTCCTTTGATGTCCCAGAGAAGGATCGGCAAGTACAAATCGGACCCACCAAAACTCCCGGCGTGGAACCCGGTTTCTTTGCCGCCTCAGCCATTCCCGCCGCCGCTGCCAGCCTTACCCTTAAACTTCCTGATAATGCTCTCCAAACAGCGTGTATGTCAACAGTTCATTCGGCTGGTTTTCCACAGGCCACGCAATCTCAATCGTCACGTAGCGGCACCATGCCGGCTCCTGCGTCGAACTCATCCACCAGCGGTCGTTATACACGGTCAGGCTCTCCGCCGGGCCCAGTTGCGGCGGGTCCGCCGTCATCTGGGAGAGCACGCTGCCCAGCAGTTGCATCTGGCTGTGGCCGCCAATGTTCTGCATCAGCACGCTCACCGTGGGGCGCGAGCCCACCGCCACGCAGTCGGTCACAACGTGGTAGATCAGGGCGCACTGCCCGCCAAAGGCCAGCACCAGCGCCCCAATGTCGGCGTAGGCCGCATAGGGCGCGCCATTGTCGGCAAACGTGGTGGGGTCGCGGAACAGGATCGGCCCCGTCCCGCCCGTGGGCGGCCCCATCAAGAGCTGATGCGTTCCCGGCGACGTCTCCACGCTCTGCACCGCCGAAAAGCCCGCCGCGCTCACCGCCAGCGGCGACCATGCGCTCCCCGTCTCCGGCGCCGGGGTGGGATTCATGCGATACCACCAGGCCGCCCCCGCCGCCCCCGGCTCCGCCAGGTAAAGACCGCAGTCGGTCGAATTCTGCTCATGGTAGCTCACGTAGCAGGCCGCCGGGTTGATCCCGGAAAAGCTGGGCTGCGCCCCGCTTGTCGTCTCCCACAGCACGCCCGTCACGGCCGTGGGGAAGTTGATGCTCACGTTGGCCAGCGCAAAGGCAATCCCGGTGTAGCTCTGCCCGTTGATGGTATAAGGCCCACTGACCCCGCTGATCACCGTCGATCCCACGTTCAGCACCGGATTCGAGCACAGGATCCCGATATAGTCCCCGGTCGCCGCCCATGATGGCACCGTCCCCACCGGAAGGTAAATGATCCCCACGCCGCTCCCGGCGGAAATATAGCTGAAGCCCTGGTTCGGGCTGCCAATGGTCAGGGGGTCGGTGCCATTGGCCAGCACGTCCCCAATGGGGAAGCCCACCTCGCTCTCCCCGGAGGCGATGTCGATGGCCTTGGCCATGGCCTTCGAGTTCACCAGATAGATCGTCGACCCCACCACGTCCAGCGCGTTGTAGCTAAGCAACCCGCCCACCTTGCCCTGCATCCACGGCGCCGGGGCCAGCGGCAGGTCGTTATTCGCCCCGCCAATGCCGCTAAAGTACACCCCGCTGGTAGTGAAGATCAGCAGCCCGATGGTCAGCGGCAGGTAGCGCACAATCTTCGAAGGCAGCACGTAGTTATTCAGCGGCGGGAAGGCGGTCGCCCCGTTGAACTCCGAGTCCGGCCCCGCGCTCCATCCCATCACGTTGCCCACGGCATAGAACACCCGCCCCAGGTGGTAGGTCAGGGCGGTCGCCCCGATCGGGGGAGGGTTGCCGGCATCCGCCTGCGGAGCTTCGATGAACTCATTCAGGTTTGCGTCCGGGTTCTGGTCCGTATAGCTCCAGGTCCCGCCCGCCGTATTGTTGGGAATCGAGGTCAGGAAGAACGGCGTCGATCCCCCATCCGTGGTGGCAAACACCCACACCGAGTCCACCTGCACGTCGGTCGAGTAACTGCCGCTCACCACCGCGCCGTTGAGCAAGCCGTTGGTCGAGGGCGAAAACGGAGACATCGTGCTCACCGACCCATCCACGCAGTGGTAGCAGTAGCCGTACTTTCGACCCTGAAACGAGAGCGCCAGGCACGGCCCAAGGTTCTCCCAGGTCACGCCCGCATCCGTCGTATTCCCGCCGTAAGTGGTGTTCCAGGTTGGACTTGTCGATCCGGTAGTCCCGGCATTGGTGGCCTGCTGCACGTTGCCATTCGAATCCACAATGCAGTAGCCGCCCAGTCCACCGGCGGGAATCGCCTGGCTGGCCACCCACTGGTTCGTGATGGCTCCCACGCAATACCATGTCACGCCGGCATCCTTGATCGAACTCGGCCCGGTCAGGGAGGTCCCGAAAATGGGAATCTCGCTAAACTTGGGCAGCGTGTTGCCGGATGGATTCGACACCCCGCTTACCACGCTCGATGATCCCTGCTGCAGCAGCCCGGTGGCATCCACAATCACAGCGCCGCCGTAAACCGTGCGCGGCCGCCAGAACCCCATCGGCGCGCCACTGATAAATCCGGTGGTCGGGGCTTGGGCGGGTGGCGCTGGCGCACCCCAGTTATAAACCGGAGTCCCAAAATTCGTCCACGTGCTCAACCCATCCGTGGTCGTTCCCGCCAGGCTGGCGTTCCACGTCGGCGCCGTGCCTCCAGTGGTCACGGGCGTGCCCACGTCGGTGGTGGTGGCCGCGCCGCTGTCGCTGGCGGAGGCATAATTCGCATGCTGGACGAACGCCGTCACAATAAACGTCGCACCGCTCGGCACCACGCTCTGGGCAATCAGCTTCTGGCCGTTGAGGAAGCTCGCCGCAGTCAGCCCCGCCGGGGTAAAGCTCATCCCGGTCACCAGACTAAAGTTCGTATTGTTGAAGGTCAGGACCGCCTGATATCCCTGCACCACCACATTGGTGATGTTCCCCACCTTAAAGGCGTTCAGGTATTGCAGGTTGCCGTTCGAATCAAGCACGTTGGTGCCGATGGCGTAGGTGGTCGTCGCCAGCGCGGCGTTGGCGAACCATGCCCCCGGCTGCAGCCACTTCTTCTGGTCCACCCCGTTGCCAAAATACAGCGTATTGCTTACGCTCTGGAAGCTCGTCTGGCCGGCCCCGCTGCTCTTGGTGAAGATCACCGTCTTGGTCGAGGGCCCGGTGGCGTTATAGACATAGTTGGCCGTGTCGGCCACCATGATGATGCTCTCCGTGGGCGGGTTGCCGCTCACCAGCCGGAACTCCTCAAAGCGCTGGATCGGGGGAAACGTCTGGGAATTGTAGATCGAGGCCCCACAGCGCCGCTTCAAGGTCAACCGCGGGCTGATCTCCACATTCAGCCCATCGATCATGGAATCGTTGCGCGTGCCCTGGTAGAATTTCTGGATCAACTGCGGCGTGGCGCGGTCGCGCAGCGGGTTCCCCTGGGTCCACAGCCCGGTGAAGATCTGGTTGACGAAGATGGGCGCGCCCGCAGTCTGCTTGCGCCCGCTCGATCCCGCGGCTTGCAGGGCATTAGGCATGGCCGGCAGTCGCCTCCTTGATCCTTTGCTCCTCCATCACCGCATCCAGGTCGCGGGCGCTGGGAACCCGTCGCTTGCCGCTGCGCTTTATGGCCTGTTTTAGCCGCCAGTTGGCATTTCGTTCCGCCGCGCTCAGGCGGCGAGGCCATCCCCGCTTCCGCTTCGACATAAAGCGCGACGCCATGACGCTCAGGCTCTCTTCCTCAACGCTTGGACTCACGCCTCGTACCCCCGCTTCTCCCGCAGATCCCGCAGCAGTTGAATCCGCGCCTGTAGGAATTTGGTCGCCTGCCGGTATTTCCGCTCCAGCATGGCCCGCTGGTAGAATTGCAGCAGCAGCGCCGCCCACTGCACCCGCGCCAGCACCCGCTCGGTGGCTTCCATGGGGATTTGCGGCTTCGGCGGCAGCACGAACATGCCGCCGCTATACTCCCCGCGCCTGAATCCCCTGCCGCAGCTTCTCCATCAACTGCTCCTGGCCGCCGCCAATCGAGTGCCACACGTTCAGGAAGTCGGTAATCTGGGTTTCGTTCAGCCCGGAGTGGCGCGCCAGCAGCCCGCTCACAAACTTCTGGTTATACTCGGCGAAGCGCGGGTCGCCGTTCAGCGCCAAACTCAAGGCCTGGAATCCCCAGGTGTAAATATCGCTGAACTCATCCGGGATCGGCGACCAGGTCTGGGTCAAAGGATTGGTCGCGGTGTTAAACAGCGAAGCCTTTTGCTGGATGTCCATCTGGACAACATAAGCCTGATCGGGGGAGGGCATCACGCGGAAGGTGATCTGGCCGCTGCCATTGTCATACTGCGCCGCAATCGACCGCGGCACTCCCGTTTCCTCGGCAATGGCCAGCGCCTCCACCCGCGTCATCGGCACCCACAGCGGGTTCACCGCATCCAGATTATTCACCGCCGCCCACTCGATCCATCCGAAGTTGGTGATCGCCTCGGGGTAATCCGTGGGAGCGGCCTGCGTGGGGACACAGGTAAACATCGTCGGCGCCGAGCCCAGCCGGTTCCAGCGCCAGCTAAAGGGCGCTCCCAGCATGGCCAGCTTCACCATGTTGGCCATCGTCAGGGCGGGCTCATAAATCGGCGTGGCCAGCCCCGCAAAAGCCAGCGGCCGGTAGCCCAGCATAGGGGTCGTAGCCGCCACCGTTCCCGCCAGTGTAATGGTTGAAGCCATTTTAGATGCCCTGCGCCTCCACCTTCAACGCCCGTATCCTGGCCGTCAGCTCAATCAACTCCTGCAAGCGCCGCCTGGTGTTGGGCCAGCCCGCCGCCTGCACCGCCAGCGAGTAATCATACATCTGCCGCCACTCCCACTGCGCCTTGCTCAACCGCACGCAAACCTCATGCAGAGCTTCGGCCTTGCGCACCGATTCCGCCTGCTCCCGCGTCGGCTGGAAGCGCGCCCCGTAGGGCACCCACTTCCCGGTCCGAAGCTGCCGCATCAAGGGCAATGGTTTAACCTCCCTGGAACGGATATGCCGGGCTCGGCGTCCACAAGGTTCCCACCTGCTGCATCTGCGGCCCGGTCGGGACAATCACCTGATCCTCCTGCTCGCGGCAGTCGGCAATCACCGCCAGCCGCAGCGCCTGCTGCCACATGGCCCACAAGCCCTGCGGCCCCAGGGCCTTCGCCCGCACCTTGGGGTCGCTGGAATACTCGGTGCATTTGGCGATAAACCCGGTGCGGAAAAAGTGCGCAAAGCTGTCCGGCAGCAGCCCCAGCGTCTGGTTCAGGCTGGTAAACACCTGCGGCATCATCTGGGTCACGCACTGGAACAGCCACACTACCGAATTGCCCGCCGGGGGGGTATGGAGCCGGAAGCCGAAGCCGTTGGGGTTGAGCGCCGTCCAGACGCAGGTTCCGTCCGTAACCGTAGTAGCCGCCTGAGTCGGATTCGTAAGCGTTGGATAAGTGACGGTCGAGGGAAAAGCAGGAGTTGTGGTGCCGCAGGTTCCATACGTAGTAAGCGCATAGAGATTTCCATAGGTCGCATCCTGAATTTGCGTAATGGGATTGTTTGGAGCCTCCCCGGCCCCCAGGGGAACGGTGTATACCACGCCCGGGCCCGGCATGGTCACCCCGCTCAGGCTTTGCTGCAGCGTCTGGCCCCAAACCCCAAAGCCTCCCTCCTGGGCCATGTAGTAATTCGGAAGGAAGCAGACCTTCCAGCTCAACGTCCCGGTCGAAATATACTCGCGGCTCAGGTTGCGCTTGGGGTCCGCCCACAAAATCTGCTTGGGCTGCGTGGCCTGGTTGATGTTTACATACGTCGCCTCCTCCAGCCAGTCCACGTTGATCAGGCCCGGCACCGCATAATCCTGCTGAAAAGCGTTGGTCAGGAAGGTCCCAAAGCCGCCGATCCCGGCCAGCGGCCCCAGCGGGCTTGGGACGCAGCATTGCCGGTTCCACTTCCAGTTCATCCGCTGGCCATCGGGGCCGCCGCGGATCATGGCGTTCATCACCTCATTGGCAATGTCCAGCGCCGGTTGCAGAGAGCTTCCGGCCACCGCCAGCTGCGGGGCCAGGTCGCTCCGCCGCAGCGCCGCCTCGGCAATGTCCCGCAGTTTTACGCTGGAGTTGGTCGCCATAAATTATGCACCGGCTTACGGCTTCCGGTCGCCGGAGAGCGGAAGCCCCTACGCTGCGTCCTGCTTATCCTCCCCCATCGGCCAGCGCTCCGCCTGGAAGATCGGGATCTCGTGCGTATCGTGAATCGCCTTGCGGTAGAGCCGCTTCCAGTCCAAATCCCCGCCCGTCTGGCCGGGGAAGCACGCGGTGGAAGGAATATTATCGGTGGGCATTTGCAGCCAGCGCTTGTACGTGGCCATCCCCACCCGGTAAATCTTCATGGCCTCGGCAAAGGCCTTCGATCCCTCGGGTCCCTTCGAAAAAAAGCCCAACTCCGCCGGCGTCTTGATCCCGTAGCGGTCCAGATTGATGGGCATGGCCTCCAAATCGATCCGCACCGGCTCGATCGGGGGCAGCACAAAGTTCTTGCAGCGCGAGCACCACAGCACCGCATCCTGGTTCGGCGCCACCCAGGTGCAAACCGAAAACTGATCCTTGGTCCCGCGGAACCATCCCGCCAGGTCCACGCCGCCTTTGCGGTGCGGGCACTCCTCAATCCGCGCCTTGAGCCGCCGCGCCACGCTGGCCAACTCCTCCGCATTCGACCTCTGGGTCGCGATTCGCTTGGCGCGGATATTGGCCCGCTGCTGCCGTTGTTCTTCCGCATCCTGGCGGGCGGCGACCCTATCTTTCTGGTCCTCCAGCGCGTTATCGAGCAAAGCCTGTTTCAGCTTGATCTCGATGTCGATCAACATCTCTTCCTTCGTCATTTTCTCATTCGGTTTATCGGCCATTAGCTGATCGCCCCCTCCGGGTTCACCCCTTAAAGACTTTTGTACCACGCATCATACTGGCTGCAAAAGACAAAATGCGCGTGCCGGTGATGACACTCTAAGCACGGGACCGGCTCTGGCGCACCGCGGTCCGCGCCGGTTTCAACCTCGCCATCTTCTGTCGGTACGTAAACCGTGCCGCAGTCTTTGCATTGCCCGCTTTCATCAAGAGCCACCGGAATGGAATTGCAGCTGTAACAATAGCTAGTAGCGCCGCCGCTCCATGCCTCCATTCCAACCGCCACCTTTTCCCCATCCCCCGCCAATTCCCTGCGGTTCCGCAGCCCCGCCAGGATCATGTTGTAGCGCCGCGCCGCCGGACCCACCGCCTTGCCGAACACCGCGTCCGCCTTCTCCTCGGTAATGAACTGGCCGCGCACCAGAGCCAGCACCACATCCCGCCAGCCGGGAATATGCCAGTCCGGCACCCCGTACTGGTCGAACTTCACCAGCGTAAACTCGCGCAGCCAGCAGCCGGGAATCCAGGTCACATACTCCGGCTCGCCCCTCACCACCCACAGCCCAAAACGCTCAAAGTTCACCATCGGCTGGCGTCCGGCCTCTTCCTGCCGAATCTCCGCAATGGCCGCGCTCCAGCGCTCGGGGTTGTGCAGGTTCTCGGGATTGTTCCCGATCTTGCGGTAGGCCAGCGCCACATCCCGCGGGTTCAACTGCTTCTCGATCATGGCGGCATCGGCCAGAGCGAACCAGCAGGTCAGGCCGCAGCCCTCTTGCAGCATGCGCAGCAGTTCGGCGGGCTTCAGCACCCGCCCCCGCCGCGCCGCCTCGTCCGCATAATCCGCCGGATCCAGAAAGGCGAACTCCGCCGCCAGGTCCTCGTTTTTCTCCCGCTGCGCCGCCAGGGTTTCCGCGTCCTTAGCGTCCCTCTGCACCCGCAGCAGGGAGGGGTCGGCGCGCATCAGCTCCAGCTCGGCCAGCGCCACCTGCGCCGCCGGCGGAAGCTCCGGGCAAAGCTCTTTTTCGTAGGACTCGGGATCGAAGCGCCGCTGGTCAAAGGCCTCCCGCGCGCGTTTTTCCTGCTCGGGAGTGAGGGGGGGGCTAGCCATTAGCTCTTAGCTCTCAGCTCTTAGCTTAAGGCTAAAAGCCACTCAACTTGTAACCTATGCAACACAGCCTGTCAACGGGGAATCCGTCAACAGGCTGTGGAAATTGCAAACGCCGGACAGCGGAAGCCGGAAGCCGGGTTAGCTGACTGCGCTGGCCGCCTGAATGATCCGCAAACGCGCCGTCGTCAGGTCCGGCCCATACGAGGCCGTGTAATGCACCTTGTAGGAAGCCGCTCCGGGCACCACGCCCGGCGGGTCGTAGGCGCTCTTGGGGAAGTCCCGCACCAGGAAGCACTCGATCCCGCGCCAGTCGCCGTCGTCGAAGGCCGTATCCCCCGGCGCCGCCATGTCGTAGGCGAACACGCCATCCTGCCCCGCCAGGTAGGTGGTCAGGCCGGTCAGCCCGCTCACGCTCTGGTAGTTGGTGATGGTGGTCACCAGGTTCGAGCGGTAGAAGCGGGCATTGGACGAGGGGTATTCGACCATATGCACCACATCCGCCGAAATGTAGCTTTCCATCGCCGCCAGCCCTTCCTTGGTGTGCTTGGCGATATCGATGGGGCTGTTGTTGCTGGTGTCGTTGGCGACGTCGCCTTCCACAAAGCCGTGGATCACGCCGGGGTACATCTCCGCGCCGTCCAGCGTGGGGATCGCCCGGCCCACCATGCTCTGCGTGGCCAACCGGATTTCATTCAACGTCAGGGTGGTAAACACCGTGGTGCTCGAAGCCGCCAACTGAATGCGGGCGCTCGAATCGTAGGTGTAAGCGGTATCGAACAGCACCCGCGGGATCGCCGACAAAGTCTGCCCCAGCTCGTAGGACATTTCCTTGCCGATGTTCCCCACCACGTCATCAATCGCGGTCGCCAGCGCCCGGCTCGAAACCTGGGCAAAGTCGCTGTACTCGCCAATCACCGCGTTCGAGGGCGTCGGAGTCAGGGTGATGCCGATGCCCGGCAGCACACCTTCCGCCGTCTGGGTCACGTTCGGACCCAGCGTCGGGTACATATACATCACGTAGGTCGATCCCGTCTGGGTCGCCCACTTGATGCGCGTGCAGAGCATCACGTGGCAGGTGTTGTTTTTCAAATTTTTGCGGAAGTTGGAATCGAACTTGATAGCCTGCGTCTGCGGCAGGTTGGCCGTGGTGTTGCTGGCGACGATGGCCGGCGCAATCGCCTGCCGGAACGTTTGCAGCCAGAAGCCCAGCAGGAAGTTGCGTTGGAGGATGCGGCTTCCGGCTGCCGCAATCCGGCTTCCGAACGCCCGCAGCCGGGAGCCGGGAGCCGACTTGAAGCCAAGAAACTCTTCCAGCCAATCGCTGACGAAGGTAACGACGCTTTTCATGACCAGCCCTCGATTGCGGAGATTCCGCATTCAGGAATCGAGGGCTTGCGCCGTTAGGAGCTTAAAGCTTCGAACTTTTGCGACATCCCCCGCTGATCCAGTTTCTTGATCATCTCCTGGTTGGGCAGCTTCCGAAACAACAGCACCGCCTGCCTTTTCCAGTCTGCGGGTTTGCCGCGCAGTTGCTCCGCGCTCAAACTCTCGATGTCCTGCCAGCTTGGCCCTCGGGTCGCCGGCGGCGGGTTGCCACGTCCATCACCCGGCCGCAGTGCCGATCTCGTGGCCACTGGACGCCTTGCTGGCTGCGCTGGAGGTTCAACGGAATCCGCCGCCGTCTCCTGTGTCGCCGGTGCAGGCGATTGTTGCACCGTTTTCCTAGCCGCAATCGGAGCCTCGGAAAGCAATCCGGCTTTCTTCAGCCGATCCCACGCTAGCACAAGATTGTCGTAGGTATGGTATAAATCCCTTTTATCGCACCAAGTTAGTAACAGCGCCACGCCCCGCGGCACCATGGTTTTCGCCCCGCCCGGCGTGGTATAGGGAGTGTCGTTCGCCCCCTCCAGCAGCTCCGGGTGCTCCCGCCCAAAGCGGAACCCGGCATTCGATTCCGCCGTCTGGATCTGCAGCGCGGTCATGTGCTTGAATTCCTCATTCGATCCCACCCGCGCCGCCGTCATCTCGTCAAAGGTTTCCTGGATCGTCTGCGGATTCATCAGCCCCTTGGCAAAGCGCAGCTTCTCCTCGGGGGTAAAATCGCGCCGCGCAAAGGACTCCCGCTTGCGGGTCAGCGCCCCGGAGGGCAGCGCCTCCTCATCGCTCTGCACCTCCACGGTGGCGCGCTGGGCCAGCCGCCGCATCTCCGCCTGCATGCGGTTGTTGTTGGCCACCAGTTGCGCCGCCAGGTCCTCCGGCGTCCCGTCATACTCCACCACCTGCTCCCCGCCCATGGGTTGCCCCGCCAGTTCGTGCCCCTCGGGGTAGGTGGGCTGGTAGCGGTATTGCTTCTTCTCGGGAGCGGGGGTCGTCGGTCGTTGGTCGTCGGTCGTTGGCGGGGCTTCTACCACGGTTAGTTCATCTGCCATATTCTTCGGCTCCTGGCTTCCGGCTTTTAGCTCTTAGCTGCAATGTTTCCGCAAAAACTCCAGCGCGGTCCCGTTCAGCACTTCCTGCGGCGAAAAGCGGTAGACCTTATAGCCCAGCGCCGCCGCCTCGCGGTACTTCTCCATGTCCTTCAGGTAACCGGACCCGCGCGTATGCCGCCCCTGCTTCCACACCCCGCCCTCTATCTCGATCGCGCAGTTGGGGATATGCTTGCGGAAGGGATCCATCACCAGATAGTCAAATCGCCACTCCCGCTCAGGATGGAACTTGAACTCAGGGACGAACTCCAACCCCAACTCTCGCAGGTGAATCTCCAACAGAATCTGCGCGTCGGTCCTTTTGGGCGAAAACACGTAAGTCTGCGAATCGCTGTAGCCGTCCGCCGCGGCCGCTTTTGCTGGCAACTGGGTACTCGGTACTGGCAACTAAAGCCCCTCCGTCACATCCTCGATCGCATCCGCCGGGGTCGCGCCCCGCGGCTTGGGACGAGCCAAGATTTCCTGCTCGCGCTCCAGCCGCTGCCGCACCCCTTCCCACACCATGGACGCCACC
>Ga0181528_10002374_pt1 | contig 11546 bp, 7 predicted proteins | sample PEATcosm2014_Bin_47_FD_119742 | JGI IMG/M metagenome (GOLD analysis project Ga0181528, IMG submission 119742) | Peatland microbial communities from MTU Mesocosm Facility, Houghton, MI, USA - PEATcosm2014_Bin10_10_metaG | ecosystem: Environmental > Terrestrial > Soil > Wetlands > Peat | place... | reverse complement strand
GAATCCCCTAGGCGGAACAGGGTTTGCCCTTGTCTGATTTCCCTTGAGCTTGAACAAGCGCACAAAAAATTTAGGGCGTCAGCGCTTAGCGTTGAGAAAAATTCGTGAGTTGTCAGGTAATCTTTAATCGATTCAGAGCTCATAATTTACCTCCACAAATTAATGTTGATGATGGCTATAGTTTAACCCTATTTGCATTGATAGATATTTTTTTGCATTTTAACTCCAACTTAAATCGGTTTGCAGTAACGGCAATTGCCGCACCCTGACGCTGTTGTTAATCTACGCGGGCTGATTGAGTTTTATGGTTTTAGTCTTTTTTCCAGCCTTGTCACTAAATTCATGTGGTCATGTAATACAGCAAAAATCCGTGGCTTTTGGCCGCGCGGGTGTGTGAAAAATATATAGTGATGCTCACGCTTGTTCACCAAAACTTCAGGGAGAAAGTCTGAAAATTTTCGCGTTTTGGCTGTATTGCCGGCAATATTGTTAAAGTGTTTTTCGAGCAATCCGGCCTAAAGCTTGGCTCGTTTTTGGCCCCATGTCTTGATGGTATATCGGTAAATTTCTTTTAGATCTTGTTCGGCCTGTTGAGTGAGGTGATACGACCGCAACTGGTCGCGCTCTTCACCACGTTCTCCATGGCGCTGCTGGAGTACAAAAATATTGCCTTGAAATCTCTATGCGACATTTTGTCGCGATTTTTCTGGACAAGACGAATTTTATCCCCTATGATACGCCCACCTTGAGGGAGGTAGACGTTTCAACGGTGAAAAATCTTTTCGAATGGAAAGGCTGGCAACTGGAAAAAACGCTTAAAACAACAATAAAAAATGAAAACTATTAACCTGGGATTTCTGCCAGGTGTCCAAATAATAATAAAAACCGGACAGAGCCCACTTTAGGTGGGCTTTTTTATGCCCTCTCTTAAATCCCCGGAATTAAATATTGCCGGTTATTTCTCGGCATCGCGCGTGGTGAGAGCAGAGCTCCCGTGCGGCGGGTCCGCGCTTACTCTCACCTGCGCTATGACAATCACATGCAATTTGATGCGCTTTTTTTACGCCATGCACCCAAACCAAGCAGACCGGAAACTAACAAAGCAATGGTGCCTGGCTCCGGAACGGCATATTGAATATTCCCAACTAGCGCTACGTCCGCCGGATCTGATCTGGTTGGAATGGTATTGTAATTCGGAGAGATGCCGTTACCTGTATTGTTGACAATGATTTCAACCGTATTCACGCCATTAAGCAGGGTAAGGCCGGATAAGGTCAACCCGCTGTTATCGGCGTTAAAAGTAGTGGATACAAAAGAGCCATTCGCGGTACTTTGAAAATAACCGGCGCCACCGCCAAAAATGCCTACCGCGTCAATTAATTTGCCATTCAATAAGATCTCGGCGCGATCATCGACGCCAAAACTATTTATCTGGATCGAACCTGAATTTGCAATTGGATCACTAGCGTCAAAAGTCAGGCTGCCGGTAAAAAAACCGCTGCCTGCGGTGACTAAATAATTACCCGACGAGGAAGTAACCCAACCGTCTTGCGATGCAGTGCTGAAAGTCGCGGCTTCCGATAACAACCAAACGCCGTTGTTTTGGCTATCTGTGCCGATGTCGACGGCGACATTGGCGAACAGGCTAGTGCTGGCAAGGCTGGTGCATAAAAACAATGCCTTAGCCATTTTGTTTTGTTTTATAGCCCGTTTAAGGCGTGGTTTCGCTATATTCGCAGTTTGTGATGCAAGCGCAAATGCGGCGGCGGTAGTGTATATAGTCATTATTTCATCCTCAGCTAAATTTATGATTCGGTCAAAAAGCAGTTGGATTAACTATAATGTTATTTACTTTGGATCACTATTGTACAAAAGTTCAGCATGGCAAACTATTAAGCAAAAGAGGCCATTGATGGCGTTAATTAACGGTTTGCAGAGATTAGAAACTAAATAGTTTTAATAAAAAATCGAACCTGATCACAAAAAATCATATTCGCTGTGGAGGATAATGAATATTTATCCATACCGGTGATTGATCCCCCCAACGGCGTTCCTTCGGTATTGGCTTGTATCCCACAGCCTTAACACTGGCGGTTCCAATTCTCGCTCACGGGTTTTTGTCACCGGTTTCACGGATGGATACCATGGTCCCGGCAGCTTAAAACATGGACTTGAATCTCTATGCGACATTTTGTCGCGATTTTTCTGGACAAGACGAATTTTATCCCCTATGATGCGCACACCTTGAGGGAGGTAGACGTTTCAACGGTGAACAATCTTTTCGTATGGAAAGGCTGGCAACTGGAAAAAACGCTTAAAAACAACAATAAAAAAATGAAAACTATTAGCCTGGGTTTCTGCCAGGCGTCCAAATAATAATAAAAACCGGACAAAGCCCACTTTATGTGGGCTTTTTTATGCGTGTCATACGATAAAGGAAGACCTTATCAGGCCTACTTTGGAAGCGCATGTGAAGCCTCATCCCCGCGCCAGGCGACACCGTTGGTCCGGAATGCTCCGTATCGTCTTGGTCACGCCAACCGCTACCGCGCTAAATTTGTTGCCTAATCATCATGGGGATTGAAGACAACATCGCTCCGATTACGCTGTGCCAATCGGAACTACGCCGGTCTGGCTGAACTCAACTTTCCTTAGTGGCTGCCTTTCAACTTTTCATTAAGCCAGCCAAGAAAATCGTCCTTATTTCTGGAGCACAGCAATACATTGCCCGATCCGGAAAAACGCAAGACCACGCCTTCGCCTGTGGTCACGCTGTTGACGAGATTTCCGAATAGCCCCTGGTTGCGCTTGGTTGAAACCGCTATTTCATAATGCAAGGCGCTATCCCAGGCAATGACGTGGCCGTTATCGATAATCAGCTCTTTATTCGGCACGACTTCAAGCATGAATATGGAGCCGAATCCGCCGACTACAACTTGACCGACGCCACTGGTCCGGCCAATAAAAAAGCCGCCGGAACCGGCAAACAGCGCATTGCCGACACTTTGCATGTGAGCGGTGACCTGGACATTGGCTGAAGCGGCGACATACGCGCCGTCGCTTAAATTATATTGGCGGGGACCGATATCTATGATTTGAATGGCCCCCGGCAGGGTAGGCGAGAGCAGGCAGTCGCCGTCGCCGCGCTTGGCCTCGATACATTGTTGGAAGAACGATTCGCCATTGGTCAAACGGCGCATGGCGGCCTGGAATAGACCGCCCTGGACTGCGCCGCTAAGATCAAGCGTGTCTTCCATCATCACCATCGCATCGGATTCGCAGTAAATAACTTCATTTTTCTTTAAGGAAACATGTAGAAAAGGGTCGATGTCGCCTGTAACTGTAAAAACTGGCATAGCGTGGTTTTTCCTTATGGTTTGAGGTTTCAGTAATTTAAGATAACGGCAACTCAAGATTTTGCTGCAAAGGGTCGACTAAAGCTGGCATGCAAGCACATTTATGCAGCTTAATATAGACTATTTGCGCGCGGATTTCGCTTTAGCTCTTCCCAAATTTGCCATGATAACCCGTTCATGCCTTGCTTGATCCGACACCTGTGCTTAAATTGTCGCTCAACGAATACCATTATATTTTTGGTAATATTATTGTAATATCGTCCTGATATGGTTTCTACTGACTAACGAGGTGCACGGAGAATTCTATGAGCGAGAACATACCAAAAACCGCGCCGATCCCCGCCGCCGACCATGAACATGTACGCACCGGCATCAGTCCAAAAGCGCTAAAAGCCGCTTTCCATGACAACTTAAATTATGTGCTAGGCAGGCCCTTGGATATGTCGACGGCTGAAGACCGCTATCAAGCCGTCGCGCTGACAGTGCGCGACCGCATCATGCAAAGATGGATCAAACGGGTTGAACAGTGGAATGTTGTGGATATCAGGCAAGTCTCCTATTTGTCGGCCGAATTTCTGGTCGGGCCGCGTTTGGGCAAGGATCTGCTCAATCTGGGCATCAGAGAGAACATGCATCAGGCGCTGGCGGAGTTGGGCCTCGATCTTGATCAATTCGTCAGATTGGAGAAAGAGCCGGGCTTGGGTAATGGCGGCTTAGGCAGACTGGCCGCCTGTTATCTTGATTCGCTGGCGGCGCTTGGATTTCCGGCTATCGGCTATGGCATACGCTACGAATTCGGCATTTTCAATCAGAACATCAAAGACGGCTGGCAAGTCGAGGTTACCGACAAGTGGCTGCGGCACGGCAATGTCTGGGAACTGGCGCGTCCGCATTTCTCGCAGGTGGTCAAATTAGGCGGCCGCACCGAGCCTTATGTCGATCAACATGGGGCTTATCGGGTGCGTTGGCTGCCGGGCAGGGTAGTGGTGGGCATCCCTTACGATACTCCGATACTTGGCTACCGGAACGGCACCTGCGCGCTGTTGCGCTTGTGGAGCGCCGAGGCCGCGCAATCTTTTCATTTTGACGATTTTAACCGCGGCGATTATTACGGAGCGGTGGAGGAAAAAGTTTACTCGGAAAATATTTCCAAAGTCTTGTACCCGAATGACGAGCAGATGCAAGGCAAACATCTGCGGCTGGAGCAGCAATACTTCTTCGTAGCCTGCTCTATAAAGGACATGATCCGCTTATGCCAGCGGCGGGGCTTGCCGCTAGAACGTTTTCACGAGATGTATTGTATCCAGTTGAACGACACCCATCCCTCTATCAGTGTCGCGGAACTGATGCGGCAGTTGGTCGACAAGTATCTGATGCCTTGGGAGCAGGCGTGGGATGTGACTAAAAAATCACTGTCTTACACTAATCATACCCTGTTGCCGGAGGCGCTGGAAAAATGGCCGCTGGCATTGTTCGCCTCCGTGTTGCCACGGCATCTCGAAATTATTTACGAAATTAATCGCCGCTTCCTCGACGAAGTGCGGCTTAAATTTCCATGCGACGAAGCTAAAATCGCGCGCATGTCTATCATAGACGAAAGCGGTGAAAAGTACGTGCGCATGGCTAATTTGGCGGTCATCGGCAGTCATGCGGTCAACGGCGTCGCGGAACTGCATTCCGAACTGGTGAAAACCCAACTGTTCCCGGATTTCTATGCCATGCAGCCGGACAGTTTTTATAACGTCACCAATGGCGTTACGCCCCGGCGCTTTATAGCGTTGAGTAATCCGGGATTAGCCCAGTTGATAAATGAACGTATCGGTGAGGGTTGGTTGTCCGATCTCTACCGTCTCAAACAGCTCGAAACCCACGCCGGCGATGCCGGTTTTCAGCAAGCCTGGGCGGATGTTAAGCGGGATAACAAAATACGCTTGGCAAAGATCATGCACGATAGAACCGGGATTAGGGTAGATCCCACGTCGTTGTTCGATATTCAGGTGAAACGCATCCATGAGTACAAGCGTCAACATCTGAATATATTGCATATCATCACCTTGTATAACCGTATCAAAGCCGATTCCAATCTGGTCATTACGCCACGGACTTTTATCTTTGGCGGCAAGGCGGCGCCGGGATACTTTATGGCCAAACTAATCATCAAGCTGATAAATTCGGTGGGAGAGATGATTAATCGCGATCCTGCGGTCCGCGAGCAACTGAAGGTAGTGTTTCTGCCTAATTATAATGTCAAGCACGCTCAAAATATCTATCCGGCCGCCGACCTGTCGGAACAGATCTCTACCGCCGGCAAAGAGGCTTCCGGGACCGGAAACATGAAGTTGTCGATGAATGGCGCTTTGACCATAGGCACCTTGGATGGCGCCAATATCGAGATTCGAGAGGAAGTCGGAGCAGAAAATTTCTTTCTGTTTGGCCTGACCGCCGATCAGGTTGTCAAGGTAAAAGCCGAAGGTTATCACCCCAGTGATTTCTACCATGGCGATCCGGAACTCAAGGCCTGCATCGATCTGATCAACAGCGGCTTTTTCTCCCACGGCGATACGGAACTGTTCCGGCCGTTGACCGAACATTTACTGCGAAATGATGAATACTTGTTAATGGCTGATTACCGGGCTTATGTGGATTGCCAACAAGAAGTCGATCACGCCTATCGAGATCCGGCGCATTGGACGCGCATGTCTATCCTCAACGTCGCCCGCATGGGTAAATTCTCGTCTGACCGGGCAATAATGGAATACGCCAAAAATATCTGGCATGTAGAACCGTTTGCCGGGTGGTTGCATGATGGCCAGGATTAAGGGTGAAACTTTATAGGTGTTGAAAATGCTATAAAAACGCCCTAATCTCAGGGATGCATGAGCCGCAGTTAGTCCCGGCTTTCAGGCAGCGCCCTACCTCTTGCACGGTTTTTAAGCCTTGAGTTTTTATCGCCGTTTGTATGGTGTTTGCGCCGATATTAAAACAGACGCAGACCACGGCCCCGACATCAGGCTCGCCCAGCGGCGGTAAACCGGTTAACAGCGCTTTTCTTTCCGGCGGCGTCAAGGCGGTTTTGCCGAACAAGCCGGCTAACCAATCTCGATTGGGAAGCTGGTTGCCTAGGGTAATGCAAATTACGCTATGCAAGCCATCGGCAACTATTAAAGCCGCCCGATATTGACCCGAACCGCTGTCATGGTATTCCAGCCAGCTTGATTCTTCCGGCTGCGAGCCGGCCAATAGCGTTTTCGACCAGTCGGACCAGTCGCTAGGTAAGATATTGTTCGCCAGTTCGTAGCGATAATAAGCCTCGCCTTTGCTTTTCACCTGATATTCCAAATCATTGATCTGTAATTCGGTCCGCGACAGGATAAAGCCCTGCCAAGCCGGAAGATAGGGCTGAATGGCGACCGGCGTGTGCTTGCTTTCGGGTTGTTTGGAGATCGGATCATACACCGGATTGACCAAAGCCCCCATCCGGCCGGCGCTGGTATTTTGCGCGGTCCAATGCATGGGTACAAACAAATTGCCCGCTAATTGGCCGGCGCTGATTTGCACCCGCGCCAGCATGGAACCCCAAGCGCTTTCCAGCCGTGCTAACCCATTTAGCGATAAGCTATATTTCTCCGCATCCAAGGGATGGATTTCGACGAAGGGTTCGGGTTTGTGCTGGCTCAATTTGGCCGAAAGCCCGGTACGGGTCATGGTGTGCCATTGATCGCGCAAGCGTCCGGTGTTTAAAATCAAGGGATAGCGGCTATCGGGCAAATTGAGCGGTTTTCTGGGCGTTACGGCAATGAATTGGGCTTTGCCGGAGGTCGTGAAAAATTGACCATCGGCAAAAAATCTGGCCCGGCCTTGCGGATAAGCTGCATTGATCGGCCATTGGGTTGGCGAAAGCGTCTCATAGTCGTTTGCGGATAGGTCCGCAAATAGAGAAAGATCGAAATCGCGCCACCCGTGTTGGCTATCATTTTCAAAACCGGATAGGGCCGCATGTTCGCGGAAAATTTCGCCGGCGCCGCTATAAGGGAATGCTTGCGCAAAACCTAGGCGTCGTGCGACTTGCGTGATGATCCACCAATCCGGTTTAGCGTTGCCGGCGGCAGCGAATAGCGCCCGTTGCCGGGAAATTCGGCGTTCGGAATTTGTAACCGTGCCGTCTTTCTCGCTCCAACCCAGCGCCGGCAGCAAGACATGCGCCAAGGCGGTGGTATCGGTTTGCGCAATGCAATCGGACACTACTACCAAGGGACAAAGCTGGAGCGCCTGTTTAACTTTATCGGCATTCGGCATGCTGACCGCCGGATTAGTGCCCATGATCCACACCGCCTTGACTTTGCCGGCGTAGATTGCGTCAAATAACTCGACCGCCGGATAACCCGGCTGTTGCGCGATACGGCTGCTGCCCCAAAAGCGGGCGACTCTGGTTATATCCGCCGGATTGGAGAAGTCCATGTGCGCCGCCAACTGATGCGCCAAACCACCGACCTCCCGGCCGCCCATGGCGTTAGGTTGTCCGGTTAAGGAAAACGGCCCCATGCCGGGTTTGCCGATTCTGCCGGTCGCCAGATGACAATTTATGATGCTGTTCACCTTATCCGTGCCGGAAGCGGATTGGTTAATGCCCTGACTATACAAACTCATGACGTTTTCGGTTGCACTAAACCAGGCGTAAAACTGATGCAGATCCGCGATAGGTAATTGGGTTTCGGCGGCTACTTGTTCGATACTGCCGTAGGCAGTTCCGGCAGTTGTCAGAGCGTCGCTAAAACCTTCGGTATGAGCGGCTATATAAGCTGGATCGATGGCGTGATGCTCGGCTAAATACAGCAATAAACCATTAAATAATTGGCTGTCGCTGCCGCTGGCCAGCGGTAAATGTAAATCGGCAATATCGCAGCTGACGGTTTCCCGCGGATCTATCACTACCACTTTCAACTTCGGATTAGCCGTTTTGGCGGCCCGGATGCGTTGAAAACTGACTGGATGACACCATGCCGCATTGGAACCTATCAGCACAATCAAATCGGCCAGTTCATAGTCCGCGTAGCAACCCGGCACAGTATCCGCGCCGAAGGCGCGTTTATGGCCCGCAACCGAAGACGACATGCATAAACGGCTATTGGTATCGATATTGGCGCTGCCGATAAAACCTTTCATCAGCTTATTGGCGACGTAATAATCCTCGGTCAGCAATTGCCCCGAGGCATAAATGGCCACGGCATCAGGTCCAAATTCATGAATGATGGACTGAAAGCCATTTGCGACATGATCTAGCGCTTGTGACCAACTGGTGTCTTGCCCATTGATTTGCGGTTGCAGCAATCTGCCTTTTAATTCGACGGTATCGCCTAAGGCCGAGCCTTTCGAGCAGAGTCGGCCAAAATTAGCCGGATGCAGCTTATCGCCTTGTATCTCCAGTTGCCGCGGCTCTTGACTAACCCTGGCTTCAATGCCGCAACCGACACCGCAGTAAGGGCAGGTGGTTTTGATGGTTTTAAGCATGGTTTGTCATTTCGGCATAAGCCTTACCAAAAATCAGCTTATCTCTTATATTGGCTATGCTTTCCCCGCTATCCATTAAGGCCTGGTACCAAGCCCCATCGCCGGTATCGCCATACAGCACCGCGCCTTGCAACTTATCCCGCTTGACGATCAGTTTTTTATAAACGCCTCGCGACGGATCGCTAAATCGGATCTGCTCGCTGTGTGCGTCGCCGATAAAATCCCCTACCGAAAATAACTTGATACCGGTGACCTTCAGTTTGGTCGCCGTCGGCAGCGTCACATATTCGGCGACACCGTGAGCGCTCAGATGATTGGCGCAAACTTTGGCTTGTTCGAACAAAGGCGCGACCAAACCGAAAGTAGCGCCGCGATGCTGGATGCACTCGCCCACCGCATACACGCAAGGGTCGTAAGTTTGCAGCGTATCGTTTACTACTATACCGCGTTCGCAATATAGGCCGGCGTGTTGCGCCAAGGCTTTGTTCGGCTTTACGCCTATGGCCATGATGAATAAATCGCAGGCCAATTCCTCGCCATCCGTAAACCGCACGGCGCGAATGTGTGCGTTGTCGTCGCCTAGCAAAGCCTGAGTTTGCGCGGCCATTTTAAATTTTATGCCGCGCCGTTCCAGTGTGGTTTGCAGCATTTGCGCGGCATGCCTATCCATCTGCCGGTTAAGTAGAATCTCATCGTTGTGGATCACAGTGACCTCCATGCCGCGTTGTAACAAGCCATTGGCGGCTTCCAGGCCTAACAGGCCGCCGCCCAGCACTACAGCGGTTTTATGGCTGGCGCTGTAGGCCAGCATGGTATTGACATCGACTATATCGCGAAAACTAATTACGCCAGCCAAATTCGCGCCGGGAATATCCGCTAGCACCGGTTTCGATCCCGTGGCGATCAACAATCGATCATACTCGGCTACCGTGCCGTCCTTGGCGATGATTTTGCGTAAACCGCGCTCTATTCTGATCACCGTTTTATCGGGGCCGGCATGCAGGCGGATACCGTTATCGGCATACCACTGCTTATCATTAATTACAATATCTTCGATGGATTTTTCGCCGCACAGCACGGCGGACAGCATGATTCGATTGTAATTGCCGTAGGGTTCGGCCCCGAAGATGGTAATATCGTACTTTTCCGGCGCGGACAACAGCAATTCTTCCACGGTGCGCATGCCGGCCATGCCGTTGCCTATCACTACCAGACGCCGTTTTATCATGCGCATTCTTCTTCGGCTAACCGCTCGGTTTCGCCGCCTTGCCGCGCTATCTGCACCGAAACCCGCTGCCGGTCAACCCGCACCGGATAAGTTTGCAGCTTGATATCCGCATATTCGAAGCAGGCTCCGGTTTTTAAGCTGTAGTGTTGCTTATAGAGCGGCGAAGCCAGCATCGGTTCGCCCCCCAAGTCGCCCAGCATGCCTCTGGACAAAACATTGGCTAGTCCGATAGGATCGAAATTGCTAAGCGCGAATACTTGCTGGGTTTTTGTCAGAAAAAATAAAGCTATCTGTTTTCCAGCCACCAACGCACATACTCCGGAATCGGGTTGCAAGTCATCCACGCCGCACACATCTACCCAGCTGCTCATGCCATTTCCTCAATCAGTTGATAATGTTTACGTTCCTCAGGTTTGGCCGGGCGGATTTGGCCGCGTTCTTCGACAAACACCACATTGTCATCGGCTTGATCGCTATTGATAAAGTGCCGAAAACGCTTTAACTTGCTTTCGTCAGCCAGCGTGGTTTTCCATTCGCATTGATAGGTACTGATGACATGCTGCATTTGCTGCTCTAATTCGCTGCATAAACCTAGTTTGTCTGCAATTACTACCGACTTCAAATAATCTAGGCCGCCTTCCATGTTTTCCATCCATACTGAGGTGCGCTGCAAACGGTCGGCGGTGCGCACGTAAAAAATCAAAACCCGGTCTATCAATTTGATCAAGGTGTCGGTATCGAGATTGGTGGCGAATAGGTCCGCATGCCGCGGTTTCATGCCGCCGTTGCCGCAAACATACAAGTTCCAGCCGCCTTCCACGGCGATGATGCCGATGTCCTTGCCTTGCGCCTCGGCGCATTCGCGGGTGCAGCCGGACACGGCGAATTTAATTTTGTGCGGAGCGCGTAAACCTTTATAACGGTTCTCCAGTTCTATCGCCAGGCCGAGGCTATCAGCCACGCCGTAACGACACCAGGCGCTGCCGACGCAGGACTTCACCGTGCGTAGCGATTTGCCGTAGGCGTGTCCGGATTCAAAGCCGGCGGCGATGAGTTCTTCCCAGATCAGCGGTAGTTGTTCCACCCGAGCCCCGAATAAATCCACGCGCTGACCGCCGGTGATTTTTGTATACAAATTGTATTTCTTAGCGACCTGGCCCAGGACGATCAAGCCATCCGGGGTAATTTCCCCGCCCGTGACGCGCGGCACGACCGAATAAGTGCCGTCTTTTTGGATATTGGCTAAAAAAGTGTCATTGGTGTCCTGCAAGCCGATATGCGGCTTTTCCAGAATATATTCGTTCCAGTAGGAGGCAAAAATAGAACCTACGGCTTGCTTGCAGATCTCGCAACCCAGTCCGTGACCGTGTACGTCCAAAAGCTGGTCAAAAGTTTTGATTTGCTCGACCCGAATCAAGTTGTACAAATCCTGCCGGGTGTAGGGAAAGTGTTCG
>Ga0181528_10002372_pt1 | contig 11547 bp, 7 predicted proteins | sample PEATcosm2014_Bin_47_FD_119742 | JGI IMG/M metagenome (GOLD analysis project Ga0181528, IMG submission 119742) | Peatland microbial communities from MTU Mesocosm Facility, Houghton, MI, USA - PEATcosm2014_Bin10_10_metaG | ecosystem: Environmental > Terrestrial > Soil > Wetlands > Peat | place... | reverse complement strand
TCACCGAGGCCGAATCGACCTCGCGCAGGAAGCGCATGGCGCGGCCATGGTGATTGGTGACGATGGCATCGGTATGCCGGCTGCCGTGGGCATTGATGTGCTCGATGGCTTCGTCCAGCCCCGGCACGGTGCGGATCGACAGGATGGGTGCCAGGTACTCGGTGCCCCAGTCGGCCTCGGTGGCCGGCCGCAGTCCGGGGATGCCGGCGGCCTGCAGCAGCGTCAGCGTCTCGGGGCAGCAGCGCAGCTCGACGCCCTTGGCCGCGTAGAGGCGCGCCACCGCGGGCAGGAAGGCCGGCGCGATGGGTGCGGCGACCAGCAGGGTTTCCATCGTGTTGCAGGTGCCGTAGCGCTGGGTCTTGGCGTTGTCGGCGATGCGCAGCGCCATGTCGAGGTCGGCATCGGCGTCGACGTAGACATGGCAGATGCCGTCCAGGTGCTTGATCATGGGCACGCGGCTCTCGCGCATCAGCCGCTCGATCAGGCTGCGGCCGCCCCGCGGCACGATGACGTCGATGTACTCGGGCAGGGTGATCAGGTGGCCGACGGCGGCGCGGTCGGTGGTGTCGATCAGCTGCACCGCGGTGCGCGGCAGTGCCGCGGCGGCGAGCGCGTCGCCGACGATGCGCGCCAGCACGCGGTTGGACTCGATCGCCTCGGAGCCGCCGCGCAGCACCGTGGCATTGCCGCTCTTGAGGCACAGCGCCGCCGCATCGACCGTCACGTTGGGGCGGCTCTCGTAGATGATGCCGATGACGCCCAGCGGCACGCGCATGCGCCCGACCTGGATGCCCGAGGGCATGGGCCGCACCTCGCTGATCGCGCCGATCGGATCGGGCAGCCGGGCGATCTGGTCCACGCCCAGCGCCATGGCCTCCACCGACTTGGCCGACAGCGCGAGCCGGTCGAGCGCGGCGCTGTCGAGGCCGCCGGCGCGCGCGCGCTCCACGTCGGCGGCATTGGCCGCCAGGATGGCGTCGCGCTGTTCGCGCAGGCCCTGCGCCAGCAGCGCCAGGCAGCGGTCCTTGGCAGCCGACGAGGCGCGGCCCAGCGGCGCGGCCGCGGCGCGCGCCGCGGCGCACACGCCGCGCACGTAGGCGGCGATGTCGTTGGTGGCCGAGGCAGGGGTGGGTGCGTTCATGTCGATCGTCCGATAGGCGCGCCGCGCAGCGGCGGGAAACCGCCGGGCCGCCCGGCCGGGCGTGCGGCCGGCGCCGGCGCACCCGGATCGGGGCTCAGGCCCAGCGCGACTTCCGTCAATTCTAACCATGGGTCGTCGTCGCGCGTGGCCACCGCCAGGCCCTTGGCCAGGGCATCGAGCTGGGAGCAGCGCGCCAGCAGCGCGGCCAGCTGCGCGGCCCCGAGGCGCGGCAGCCCGCGCTCGACCAGCGCGGCGGGCGCGCCCAGGCGCAGGCCCCGCACCGCCGCGGCAAACGGCCGGCCCGCGGCCACCGCCTGCTGCAGGCGCAGCAGGTTGCGCAGTTCCTCGGACACGATCCACAGCAGCAGCGGCAGCGGTTCGCCCTCGGCGCGCAGGCCGGCGACGGTGCGCACGATGCGGGCGCGGTCGCCGGTGAGCATCGCCGCCGGCAGCGACACGCCCTCGAAGCGGGCGACATCGAAGATGGCCGAGCGGATCTGCTCCAGGTCGAGCGCGCCGTCGCCGTACAGCAGGTGGAGCTTGGCGATCTCCTGGTGCGCGGCCAGCAGGTTGCCTTCGACCTGGTCGGCGAGGAATTCGAGCGCGGGCCGCTCGGCCGTCTGGCGCTGGCGCGCCAGCCGCGCGGCCAGCCAGGCGGGCAGGCGCTCGCGCGCCACCGGCGCGACCTCGACCCAGGCGGCGGCCGCTTCGAGCGCGCCCACCCAGGCGGCCTTGCGGCTGGCCCAGTCCAGGGTCGGCAGGCTGATGATCGTGAGCGTGCCCTCGTCCTGGCGCTGCGCATGGGCCTGCAGCGCCAGCGCGCCGTTCTTGCCGGGCTTGCCCGACGGCAGGCGGATCTCGATGAGCTGGCGGCTGGCAAAGAGGGACAGCCCGGTGGCGGCCTGCTCGAGCGCCGACCAGTCCATGCGTGCGTCGGCGTGCAGCACCTGGCGCTCGGCATAGCCCTGGGCGCGCGCGGCGGCGCGGATCGCGTCCTGCGCCTCGAGGTTCAGCAGCGCCTCGTCGCCGCTGACGACATAGCAGTGCGCCAGCCGGCCGCGCTCCAGGTGCGCCGCCAGCTGCTCAGTCGACAGTCGCATACGGCTTGGCCGCGGCAAGGCGCCGCAGCAGCTGCTGGACCAGGTCGGTCTGCATGTCGCGATACAGCAGCACCTCTTCCGATTCCTTGGAGAGGCGCTGCGAATCGTTGAACGAGATGTCGCGCTGCACCAGCAGTTCGGTCGGCTCGATGATCTCGCGTCCCTGCGTGTCGCGCAGGCGAAAGCGCAGCCGGTCGCGCAGCGAATACTGGATCGCGCGCCCCTGGGCGTCGAGCGTGATGACCACGCGGTCGCGGGTCTCGCCCAGCAGCTCGAACACCGCCGCGGTCTTGGTCGCGTCGGTGACGATCTGGGTCTTGGTGCCGGTGCGGATGTTGCGCGCCAGTTCGGTCCCGAGCGGCGAATTGGGCGGAAAGCTCAGGTAGATGGTGTCGAACGGCAGCTGCTGCATGCCGCGCAGCTGGAAGCCGCAGGCCGCCAGCGCGGCGGCCAGCAGCACGCACAGCGCGCCGCGCCAGGCGCCGCGGCGGCCGCTGGCCGCGGATGCGGGCGAGCGGCTAGACGACGACATTGACGAGCTTCCCCGGGACGATGACGATCTTGCGCGGCGCACTGGTGATGAAGCGCGCCACGTGCTCGTCGGCGAGCACCGCCCGCTCGATCGCCGCGCGGTCGGCGTCGACCGCGACGCGCACCGATCCGCGCAGCTTGCCGTTGACCTGCACCACCAGCTCGATCAGGTCGCGCTGCAGCGCCGCCGGGTCCGGTTCGGGCCACGCGGCGTAGACCAGCTCGCCGTGGCGCGCTTCCAGTGCCAGCGCCGTCCACAGCGCCTGCGCGATATGGGGCGCCACCGGATAGAGCACGCGCAGCAGGATGCCCAGGCCCTCGTCGATCACCGCCGCGGTCGGCGCCGTGCGGCCGGTGGTCTCGAGCAGGTTGAGCAGCTTCATCGCGCCCGAGACCACGGTGTTGTACTGCAGCCGCTCGTAGTCGTAGTTGACCTGGCCCAGCAGCCGGTGCAGCTCGTAGCGCGCTGCCGCCGCGGCCGCATCCGGCGCCGCCGCAGCCACCGCCGGCGCGCTGCGCACGCCGTGCACGAAGGTCCAGAGGCGCCGCAGGAAGCGGTGCGTGCCCTCGGCCCCGGCATCGGACCAGGACGCGCTCTGGTCGGGCGGCCCGGCGAACATCACGAAGGCGCGCGCGGTGTCGGCGCCGTAGCGCGCGATGATGTCGCGCGGCTCGACGACGTTGTTCTTGCTCTTGGACATCTTCTCGATGCCGCCCAGCTCCACCGGCAGTCCGTCCTCGCGCGCCACCGCGCCGGTGGTGCGGCCGCGCTCGTCGGTGCGCAGCTCGACCTCGGTCGGATAGAACCAGCGCTTGCGGCCGGCCTCGTCCTCGCGGTAGAAGCTGTCGTTGAGCAGCATTCCCTGGGTGAACAGGCGGGTGAACGGCTCGTCGAAGTCGACCAGGCCCAGGTCGCGCATCACGCGGGTCCAGAAGCGCGCGTACAGCAGGTGCAGCACCGCGTGCTCGATGCCGCCGATGTACTGGTCCATCGGCATCCAGTAGCGGCTGCGCGCATCGACCATGGCCTCGCTCGCGCCGGGCGAGCAGTAGCGCATGAAGTACCAGGACGAGTCGACGAAGGTGTCCATGGTGTCGGTCTCGCGCCGCGCCGACTTGCCGCAGCGCGGGCAGGTGCAGCGCAGGAAGGACTCGCAGCGGTTGAGCGGGTTGCCGCTGCCGTCGGGCACCAGGTCCTCGGGGAGCACCACCGGCAGGTCGGCGTCGGGCACCGGCACCGGCCCGCAGGCCTCGCAATGGATGATGGGGATGGGCGTGCCCCAGTAGCGCTGGCGCGAGATGCCCCAGTCGCGCAGGCGGAACTGCACCTGCGCGCTGCCCAGGCCCTTGGCCTGCAGGTCGGCGGCGATGGCGGCCACCGCGGCCTCGTGGGCCAGGCCGTCGTACGGGCCCGAGTTGACGCACACGCCGGCCTGCTTGTCGGCATACCAGGGTTCCCAGGCATCGGTGGAGAAGGCGCGTCCGGCCACGCCGATCACCGGCAGGATGGGCAGGCCGTACTTGCGCGCGAAAGCGAAGTCGCGCTCGTCGTGGGCCGGCACGCCCATCACGGCGCCTTCGCCGTAGGTGCTGAGCACGTAGTTGCCGACCCAGACGGGCACCGGCGCGTCGCTCAGCGGGTGGCGCACGGCAAAGCCGGTGGCCATGCCGCGCTTTTCCAGCGTGGCCAGTTCGGCCTCGGCCACGGCGCCGTGGCGGCATTCCTCGACGAAGGCGGCCAGCGCCGGCTGGTCGCGCGCCAGGCGCGCGGCCAGCGGATGCTCGGCGGCGATCGCCACGAAGCTCACGCCCATGATGGTGTCGGCGCGCGTCGTGTAGACGCGCAGCAGGCCTGCGGCGCCGTCGAGCTCATAGGGAAAGCCGAAGTTCACGCCGGTGCTGCGGCCGATCCAGTTCTCCTGCATCGCGCGGACCTGGGGCGGCCAGCCGTCCATGGTGGCCAGGCGGTCGAGCAGTTCGTCGGCGTACTGGGTGATGCCCAGGTAATACCCGGGGATCTCGCGCCGCTCCACCGGCGCGCCGGAGCGCCAGCCGCGCCCTTCGATCACCTGCTCGTTGGCGAGCACCGTCTGGTCGACCGGATCCCAGTTGACCAGCTGCGTCTTGCGGTAGGCGATGCCTTTTTCCAGCATGCGCAGGAACAGCCACTGGTTCCAGCGGTAGTAATCGGGCTTGCAGGTGGCGAGCTCGCGCGACCAGTCGAAGGCGAAGCCCAGGGGCTCCATCTGCGACTTCATCTCGGCGATGTTGGCGTAGGTCCATTGCGCGGGCGCGATGCCCTTGTCGATGGCGGCGTTTTCGGCGGGCAGGCCGAAGGCGTCCCAGCCCATCGGCATGAGCACGTTGAAGCCGGCCATGCGCTTCTGGCGCACCATGACGTCGTTGATCGTGTAGTTGCGCACGTGCCCCATGTGCAGCTTGCCGCTGGGGTAGGGGAGCATCGAGCAGGCGTAGAACTTTCCCTTGGGGAAGCGGCTGTCGTTTTCGGTGACGGTGTGGGCGTCGATCGCGTGCCAGTGGGCCTGCGCCTGGGCTTCGACGTCCTTGGGCAGGTATTTTTCGTGCATTACCGATCCGCGGGGTTTGAAAACGGGTTGGAGACCGGGCGCTGGTGCCTGCTGTCCCGGAGCACGCATTATAGGCGCCGGTATAGTGTCGGACTCCATGAATCTTCTCGATGACCTCAATCCCGAGCAGCTGGCCGCCGTGACCCTGCCGGACGAGCCGGCGCTCATCCTGGCCGGCGCCGGCAGCGGCAAGACGCGCGTGCTGACCACGCGCATCGCCTGGCTGATCCAGAACGGCCGCGTCACTCCGGCCGGCGTGCTGGCCGTGACCTTCACCAACAAGGCGGCGCGCGAGATGCTGACCCGCATCGAGTCGATGCTGCCGATCAATCCGCGCGGCATGTGGATCGGCACCTTCCACGGCCTGTGCAACCGGCTGCTGCGCGCCCACCATCGCGACGCCAACCTGCCGCAGACCTTCCAGATCCTCGACGTGCAGGACCAGCTGTCGTCGATCAAGCGGCTCGTCAAGGCGGCCAATGTCGACGAGGAGCGCTGCCCGCCGCGCGACCTGCAGTACTTCATCAACAGCTCCAAGGAAGCGGGCCAGCGCGCCGCGCAGCTCTCCGGGTCGGGCCACGACAAGCGCTGGGTCGAGCTGTATGCCGCCTACGATGCGCAGTGCCAGAAGGAAGGCAGCGTCGATTTCGCCGAGCTGCTGCTGCGCAGCGTCGAGCTGCTGACCCGCCACGAGGCGCTGCGCGAGCACTACCAGCAGCGCTTCCGCCATATCCTGGTCGACGAGTTCCAGGACACGAACACCCTGCAGTACCGCTGGCTCAAGCTGCTGGCCGGCAAGACCGGGCCGATCTTCGCCGTGGGCGACGACGACCAGTCGATCTACCGGTTCCGCGGCGCCAATGTCGGCAACATGGCCGATTTCCAGCGCGAGTATCACGTCCAGCACGTGATCAAGCTCGAGCAGAACTACCGCTCGCACGGCAACATCCTCGACGCGGCCAACCAGCTGATCGGCAACAACACGCGGCGCATGGGCAAGCGCCTGTGGACCGATGCCGGCCCCGGCGAGCCGCTGCACCTGTTCGAGGCCGGCTCCGACGGCCTGGAGGCCGCCTGGATCGTCGAGGAGGTGCGCGATCACCACCGGCAGGGCACGCGCCTGGGCGAGATGGCCATCCTGTACCGGTCCAATGCGCAGTCGCGCGTCATCGAGCACGCGCTGTTCAATGCCGGCCTGTCCTACCGGGTGTACGGCGGGCTGCGGTTCTTCGAGCGCGCCGAGGTCAAGCACGCGCTGGCTTACCTGCGCCTGATCGCCAACACCGACGACGATGTCTCGTTCGGCCGCATCATCAACTTCCCCGCGCGCGGCATCGGTGCGCGCAGCGTCGAGCAGCTGCAGCAGGCGGCGCGGGCCGCCGGCACCAGCCTGTTCGCCGCGATCGGCACGGTCGAGGGGCGGGCCGCGGCCAGCTTCGCCCAGTTCGCCGCACTGATCGGCGCGCTGCGCGAGGCGGCCCCGGCCATGAGCCTGTCGGACCTGGTGCTCGAGACCCTGGAGCGCAGCGGCCTCAACAACCACTACCGCAACGAGCGCGATGGCGCCGATCGCGTCGAGAACCTGGCCGAACTGGTCAACGCCGCGGCCGGCTTCGTGATGGAGACCGACCCCGGCGAGCCGGTGGCCGCGGCCGAGGCGCCCGCCGAGATCCTGCCCTCGATGGTCGAGCACCCGATGCTGCACGGCTTCCTCGCCCACGCGGCGCTGGAGGCCGGCGACAACCAGGCCAGCCAGGGCCAGGATGCGCTGCAGCTGATGTCGGTGCATGCCGCCAAGGGCCTGGAATTCGACATCGTGTTCCTCACCGGCCTGGAGGAGGGGCTGTTCCCGCACGAGAACAGCCTCACGGAGGCCGACGGCCTGGAGGAAGAGCGCCGGCTGATGTACGTGGCGATCACCCGTGCGCGTCGCCGGCTGAACCTGAGTTTCGCGCAAAGCCGCATGCTGCACGGGCAGACCCGCTACGGCATCCGCTCGCGCTTCGTCGACGAACTGCCGGCCAAGGCGATCAAGGCGCTGACGCCGCGGCTGCGCGGCGGCTTTGCCACGGCCGCGCAGGGCGGCTGGCCGGCGATGGGAGCGGGAGGCGCGCCGCGCGTCGACTGGCCGGGCGCCGCCGGCGGCATGGCCGGCACCGCGGCCGCCGAGGACACCCACGGCCTGCGCATCGGCCAGGGCGTGCACCACGCCAAGTTCGGCGATGGCGTGGTGGTGCGCCTGCAGGGTTCGGGCAACGACGCCCGGGCGCAGATCAACTTCGGCGCCTACGGCGTCAAGGAATTGCTGCTGTCGGTGGCCAAGCTGGAACCGGTATAGAACCCCCTCTCCCTCCGGGAGAGGGGGTGATCAGCTCGGCGGGAGCACCGTCGTATCGACCACCGCGGCCTCGGTTTCCGTGCCGTCGTCGACGATATCGCGCACCATCGCCAGGTTGGCCGCCTGCGCGATCGCCAGGAACAGGAACAGCAGCGGCGCCACCATCAGATAGGGCGCCAGGCCCTCCTTGGCATTGAGGATGTCGATCAGCGAGGCCACCAGCAGCACCGCGAGCACCCACAGGCCCAGCAGCGTCACCAGGTAGACCAGCATTGCCGCGCGGTTGCGCCAGCACGCGAAGAAGCTGAAGAACAGCGCCTTGGCCGCTGGCATCCGGTACCAGCCGCACAGCACCGGGGCGAACCAGATCGTCATCAGGAACGGGATCAGCACTGCCACCAGCGCCAGGAACAGCGGTAGCGGTATCGGGCTGGCGCCGAAATCGGGCGCGCCCGGCAGCGGCGCGGCGGGCGGGGCCAGCGGCGGCGGCACCGGCGCCGGCGGCGCCACGGCGCTGTCGGCGGCCGGCGCGGATGGCTCGGCCGGCACCGGCGCGCGGTTGGTGCTCGCGGCCCGGTCGGCGCCGGGCGCCGGCGCGGGCGCCGGTGCCAGCGACAGCGCCAGGCCGACGAGACCGGCAACCACCGCGTAGTACACGCCCAGCTGCAGCAGGCGCAGGCGCGCGTCCGGATCCTGCAGCGCGACGCCATAGCTCGAGATCCCCGCCGGCGTGCCCTCGCGCACGCTGCGGCACACGGTGAGCATGCCCAGTGCCACGGCCGGTGTCAGCAGGAACGAAACCAGATCGCCGAGCACCGGTACGATCTTGAGGGTGAGCAGCAACAGCGGCCCCAGGCCCACCATCACCGCCAGCACCAGCGGATGGCGGGCGAACAGGCGCAGGCCCTGCTGGACCCAGCCCAGCCCCGCGCCGGCACGATGGCGGCGGATACGGGGGGCGGGGACGGCCGCCGGACTGCTCATCGCGCGGCTCCGGTCACGGTGCGCTCACCCAGGGAAGCGCCCCGGCGGCGACCCGCGCCTGCAGCATCCGCTCGAAGCGGGCCGGGTCGTGGGGCTGCAGCACGGCGGCCGGCCGCGGCATGTGCAGGTCGTGCAGGCGCGAGATCCAGAAGCGCAGCGCGGCGGCGCGCAGCATCGCGCGCCACAGGCCGTGCTCGGCAGCGAGCAGCGGGCGTATCGCATGGTAGGCATCGAGCAGGGCGACAGCGCGCGGCAGGTCGAAGGCACCGCTGTCGAGGTCGACGCACCAGTCGTTGACCGTCACGGCAAGATCGAACAGCCAGGGCCCGCAACCGGCGAAGTAGAAGTCGATGACGCCGCCGATGGTGCCCGCGTCGAACAGCACGTTGTCGCGGAACAGGTCGGCATGGATAGGCCCGGCCGGCAGCTGCTCGAAGGCCGGCTGGCGCACCACGCTGTCCTGGAAGATCACTTCCTCGAGCAGCTCATGGAACAGGTGATCGGGCAGGTGCGGCTCGAGCGCCGCGGCGGTGTTCTTCCACCAGCCCAGGCCGCGCAGATTGGGCTGGAAGACGGTGTAGTCGCTGGCGGCCAGGTGCATGCGCGCCAGGAACGCGCCGACCTGGGCACAGTGCCCGGGCTCCGGTGCCAGCAGGGCCTTGCCCGGCAGGCGCTCGACGATGGCCGCCGGCTTGCCGTGCACCGGCGTGAACAGCGCGCCGGCCACGGTCTGCAGCGGCGCGGGCACCGGCAGGCCCTTGCGCGCCAGGTGGTCCATCAGGCCCAGGTAGAAGGGCAGCTGGGTCGCGTCCAGGCGCTCGAAGATGGTCAGGACATAGCGCCCGGAATCGGTGGTGAGGAAGAAATTGGAATTCTCGATGCCGCTGGCGATGCCCTGCAGGTCGCGCAGGCCACCCAGCCGGTACATCTGCAGCAGAACGCGCGCTTCGTCGTGGCTGAGGGCGGTGAAGACGGCCATAGGGCTTCCGAAAGGGCGACCATTGCGTGCGCGTACGCCGTGGGCGCGGCTGCGCGCGGCGGTGCGGGGAAAGCGGCAAGGGCCCACCCTGGCGGCATTTTATCGCGCCCGGCGCGCGGCGCCCGGCGGGGCCGGCGGCTACAGGTAGAGCAGCTGTTCGCGCTCGTCGGCGCCCTGGGCAAAGCCGCGCTGCTCGTAGAAGTCGAAGATCTTCTCGGTCACGGCCAGCGGATCGTCCACCACCTGCATGAGATCGAGGTCCTTGGCGCCGATCATCCCGTCGGTCACCAGCCGGTCCTTCATCCATTGCAGCAGCCCGCCCCAGAAAGCGCTGCCCACCAGGATGATGGGTATCGGCCGGCCCATGCCGGTCTGGATCAGCGTCAGCGCTTCGGTCAGCTCGTCCAGGGTGCCGAAGCCCCCGGGCATGACCACGTAGGCGCTGGCGTACTTGACGAATGCGACCTTGCGGGCAAAGAAATGGCGGAAACGCAGCGAAATGTCCTGGTACGGGTTGCCGTGCTGCTCGAACGGCAGCTCGATGTTCAGGCCCACGCTGGGCGAGCGCCCCTCGAAGGCGCCGCGATTGGCCGCTTCCATGATGCCCGGACCGCCGCCGCTGATGACGGCGAAGCCGGCATCGGACAGCGCGCGCGCGATCACGACGGTTTGCTGGTACAAAGGCGAATCGGGCGTGAGGCGTGCGCTGCCGAAGATGGACACCGCCGGACGCACGTCTGCCAGCCGTTCCGCGGCTTCGACGAACTCCGAGATAATGCCCCACAGGTGCCAGGATTCGCGTGCCTTGACCCGGGTCGCCTGCTCCTGCGCGGTGATTGCCCGCAGCGTAGGGATATTCTTCTGATGGTCGAGCATCCAAGACTCCTATGAAAACACTACTGCTCGTGGACGGCACCGGCTACCTGTACCGGGCCTTCCACGCCATGCCAGATCTTCGCACTTCCGGTGGCGAACCGACCGGCGCGGTCCGCGGCTTCATCAGCATGCTGCGCACCCTGCGGGCAGCCGTTCCCTGCGACTACTGTGCCTGCGTATTCGATGCCAAGGGTAAGACTTTCCGCGACGCACTATTCGCGGAATACAAGGCCCATCGCCCCCCGATGCCGGGAGAACTGGCCGCCCAGATCCCGTCCGTCCACGAGGCCACGGCCGCGCTGGGCTGGCCTATCCTGCAGGTCGAGGGGGTCGAGGCCGACGACGTGATCGGCACCCTGGCGGCCCGGGCCCGCCAGGACGGGCTGCGCACGGTGATCGCCACCGGCGACAAGGACCTGACGCAGCTGGTCGGCGACGATGTCCAGCTCATCGACACGATGAGCCGCGATGGCGGCCCGCCGCGGCGCATCGACCGGGCACAGGTGCTCGAGAAATTCGGCGTGGCGCCCGAGCGCATCGTCGATTTCCTGGCCCTGGTGGGCGACGCGGTGGACAACGTGCCCGGCGTCGAGAAGGTCGGGCCCAAGACCGCCACCAAGTGGCTGCAGCAGTACGGCTCGCTCGACGGCATCGTCGCCCACGCCCAGGATATCGGCGGCGTGGTCGGCGAAAAACTGCGCGGGGCGCTCGACTGGCTGCCGACCGCGCGCACCCTGGTGACGGTGCGCACCGACGTCGACCTGGATGCACACCTGCGCCAGCTCGAGGAGCTGCGGGTGCGGCCGCCGGAACGCGACAAGCTGCGCGAACTGTTCGGCCGCTTCGAGTTCCGCGGCTGGCAGCGCGAGTTCGACGCCACCTATCCGGCCGAGGGCGATGCCGCCGCGCCGCCGCCCGGCGCCCCCGGGGGGGCTGCCACGGCGCCGGCCGACCCGGCGGCCGGGCCCACACCCGGCTCGCCGACGCGCGAGCCCCATGCCCCCGACCCG
>Ga0181528_10002371_pt1 | contig 11548 bp, 4 predicted proteins | sample PEATcosm2014_Bin_47_FD_119742 | JGI IMG/M metagenome (GOLD analysis project Ga0181528, IMG submission 119742) | Peatland microbial communities from MTU Mesocosm Facility, Houghton, MI, USA - PEATcosm2014_Bin10_10_metaG | ecosystem: Environmental > Terrestrial > Soil > Wetlands > Peat | place... | reverse complement strand
CTTTGCTACCAATCCGGCGACGGGATCGAGCCTGCTGACGCTGACCGCTGCTCCGGCGGCAACGACAGGTCAAACGACAGTGACGATTACCGGCACTTCGGGCACGCTCAGCGCATCGACAACAATCACTCTGACTGTGAATGCAGCTGTTGCGGCAGGATTTACGATCAGCGGAAAGCCGGTATCGCTGGCTCCCGGCGCAACTACAGGGAACTCGTCCACTATCACTGTAATGCCAACGGGAAACTTCGTCGGGAACGTTGTATTGACGGCAGTGATTACGACCAGCCCGACAGGCGCTGTCGATTTGCCCACCCTCACCTTTAGTCCATCCGATCAAGTGAATATCGCTGGCGGCGCGAGTGGGCAAACAACACTTACGATCACTACCGAGGCGCCTGCAAGTGGCCTACAGGCTGCCGGTCAACGAGTCAGGCAAGGGTTTGCTGCGGCGGGCCTAACGTTGGCTTGCGTACTGCTCTTCGGAATTCCGGGGCGGCAGAACAAATTGAGGTCGATGCTTAGCTTGCTGGTGCTGCTTGCTGCATTGGCCAGCGGATTAACTGCCTGTGGAGGACTGGTGCGTGGAAGCGGCTCAGGTGGTTCTACGAATCCCGGCACAACACCCGGAACATACACCATTACCGTTACGGGTTCATCCGGCATAACCTCGGCCATCGGAACCATAACCCTGACGGTGCAGTGAACAATGGACTGCTTGCTAGTGTACTGTCTCAGGCAGATCGTCTATTATTCAGGGATGCTTTGGCGCGGGGAAACCGTATCCGACGATTCAATCAACGCCTGCGGACGGATCCCTTGCTCCAGGTTCGATCATTCGCATCTGGAATACAGATACGACGGGATCGAATCCCTCAACATTCCATGAGTATTACCAGATTGCCAGTCCTGGCACGGCAACTCAGCCGATTGTTATGTGCGGCGTGCCCGATTCGCTGGGGAACCTGCCCATCGTCGATGGCTCCAATGCAACTGGGCAATCGGATGTGACTACCGATGGCGCGGCGGCGGGTGCAGGGATCATCTCTACATGGCCAAACGGCAGTCACTATGGTGCGTGGCAATACGGCTCTGCCGGACCTTCATACGTCAGCATTACCGGCCTTCACCTTCGAAATGCGGATGTGAATTACAGCTACTATGCGCCCGGAAGCAATACGCTGACGCAATATGGGGACTTCGTCGCTTGCGTCAATCTGGCATCGGGAACTTACATCGACGTGAGCGGCAATGATATGGATACCTGCGGAATAGGCTTCTTTACTGCGGAAAACTCCAACAATGCCTGGGCGACGGTCACGCAGTTAGTCACCATCATGGGCAATCATATTCACAAGGCCGGAGAACCGGGCCAGCAGAGCGAACATGGTGCATACTTTCAATCCTGGTATGGCTTAATGCAAGGCAACCTGGTCGACGAATATCTTCCGACTGCGGAGGGCTCCGAGATCAAGTGGCGCGGGGTCGAAGGGATCTTTCGCTATAACAATCTAGCCAGCGGCGCGCTGAGGGACTTCGACCTGGTGGACAATCAGGATGGGTTGCCTTACGTCAGCTTCGAAGGATACCTGGGCGACTCAGGCGGCTCCTTTTATTCAAGCGTTGGAGACACGGCGGGCGCGAATATCATTGCCGCCTATCAAGAGTCGTTCCAGAAAGACTTTATTTACGGCAACGAAATCTTCGGAGCCTCGGCCAGTCAGCAGATTCACTATCTCGGCGATCAGGTCAGCGGGATGCATGATCGCAGCGGCACACTCTATTTCTACTCCAACACCCTGGACGATGCGCAGTCCATCTTCGATACCGGCAGCAACGGCGACGGCTTCGATGCGTATTATGTCCCAAGAATCGACGCACGCAACAATATATTCTGGGCCTATCACATTCCCTATCCGGGAGCATCGATCACGATGGCTTTCGGCAGTGAATCCACCCTCATTCTCAACGCTGCTACCAACTTGATGCAGGCTGGAACGTTTACCATTCAGACCCCCATCATGGGCGCTAACCTCTCGGCTGGCACCTCGGAAGGCTGGTCGAACGGCTGCGATAGCTTCTGCCAGTGGCCATTGTCGGTGCCGCTCAATACACACCTTTACGGACTCAGCGATGCTAACTATCTAACCACCAGTACGGAGCCGTATAACTCCTTGACCATGGTTCCGCCAGCGGGATCGGCGGCAATCGATGCTGGAACGCCGTTGAGCGGAGTGCTGGCCACCATGCCGGTGCGCTGGCAGTACTCGATTGCCACTAATTCGCTGATTCCGCGACTTGATCCGCTGACCATCGGAGCCGTCGATTATGCCGCCATGGCCGCCACGCCAACCTTCAGCCCTGCTGCCGGACAATATAACCTGGCTCAGTCCGTCACCATCACCTCGACAATTCCATTGGCGAAGCTCCATTACACAACGAATGGAAGCACTCCCACTGCCAATTCGACCTTGTACACCGGCCCGATCACTGTCTCCGCGACCGAGACGCTGCAAGCCATTGCCATGGCCACCGGATATCAGCAAAGCATGGTGGCATCGGCGGCCTACGTCATTGGCCCACTGGCCGCCATGCCAAGCTTCAGCCCCGCAGGTGAAAGCTACACTGCCGCGCAGATGGTTACACTCAGCACAACGACAACTACCGGCTCTCCGGTGATTTACTACACCTTGGACGGATCGAATCCCGCGACGAGTGCCACCGCGATCAAATACACAGCTCCCTTCAATGTCTCTCAGCCGGAGGCGATCAATGCCATTACCGAAGCCTCCGGTTACTCGAACAGCGCGGTCGCTTCGGCTACGTATGCGATTAATCTGCCGCCCGCATCGGCTCCAACTTTTAGCGTTGCTCCCGGAACGTATTCCTCGGTACAGACGGTGGCTATCACCACGACGACTCCGAATCCTGCGATATTTTTCACCATTGACGGAACAAATCCCGCGACCAGTGCGACCGCGAATCCATACACTGGCCCCATTACCGTCTCAGCAACTCAGACGATCAATGCGATCACCGAGGCGGCCGGCTTTGCCAATAGCGCCATGGCCTCGGCCACCTACACCATCAACCTGCCCTTTGCCGGACCGGTGTATGCGCAGCAATGCAACAACTTTACCCAGTACGGCGAGACAGTCTCCTGCACCCTGGCGGGAGTCGGCGCAGGCCATACCCTGGTGATCGGAGTTGCCAATATGGGCACAGGCATGACCGGCACTGTAACATCCTCCTCCGGCACACCCATTCTTGCGGTCACGGATGGCAATTCTATCCAGGGCTGGATTCTTGCCAACACTAGCGCGGGAAGCAACACCGTCACTTACACAGTGACCTCGAATACGCGGCTTTGGTTGAGCGTAGTGGAGTACTCAAATACGGCAGATTCACCACTGGACGGCACGGCATTTGCGGACGACTCTTCATCCTGGCAGGGCAGCGGTTTTCTGAATACACCCAACTTCACCACCGCTTCGGCCACGGATGTTCTTTGGTCGTTCTGCTCCGGCGTAAATGGCACACCCACGGTCGGAACGGCTCCCGTCGCCTGGGTCGGACGGCCTGGCCCAACCGGCAGTTCGTTGCTGGTCGAAGACGGCAATAGCTCTGCAGCCGGGTTCTACTATGGGCAGTGCGCTTGGAACGAGGGGGAGATCATCACCCTGGCGCTGAAGGCTCCGGCGGTGCTCAGCTCAGCAGCCGGTCCAACCTTCACTCCAGCAGCGGGAACCTATACTTCGGCGCAAACTGTCACTCTCTCCGATACGACGCCGAACGCAAAAATCTACTACACAACCAACGGCACTACGCCGACAACCTCGTCCGCTCTATATACAGAATCAATCACCGTCTCCGCCACGGAGACTGTCAAGGCCATAGCCATCGCAACGGGTACTTCGCAAAGTCCGGTTGCGTCGGCGGCCTACACCATCAAGGCTCCCACGGTAATCCTGACAACCACAACCTCGATCTCCGGTTCGGCCACGGCGGGATACACAGTCACCATGACCATCGCCAACTCCGGCACCATCGCGGCAACCAATGCAACTCTCACCTCGGCCACACTGGGCGCTGCCACCGGATCGACCTTGCCGCTGCTTGTGGGAACCATCGCCGCCGGTTCTCAAGTGAGCCTCAAGGTTGATTTTCCTGGAAGCGCTGGGAAAGATGGCGCGGCGGTCGCTGAAAAACTCAGCGGAACTTACAAAGGGGGATCCTTTTCCGCCGATGTTCGCGCCGTCAAACTGCCGTAGTTTGCGGAAAATTTGACGATAAACAGGATGTACCCCGGAGAAAAATGTAGATGAAAAACTTTCTGATTGCAACCTTTGCGTCCGCATCATTTCTGATAGCCAGCATGGCCGCCAGGGCAGACACATACACGCTTGTCCTCGATGCGCCCATTCAAGACGGTGGGCCAGACTTCCTGTTTTCTGGCACCTTTACCAATGAGAGTTTATCCACGGTTTACCTGAACGCCGACAGCTTCTCGCTGGATGCAGGGTTGGCCCTGGATGACAGCTCATACTTGACGAACTTCCCGCTTTCTGTGGGTTCCGGGGACTCCGCCTGGGGAGAGTTGTTTATCGTGACCGCACCTCTCGACGAGCCGTCCAGCTCTTACACCGGATCGTTTAGCATCGTGGGCGGCGTTGACGAGAATGCCCAGGATGTACTAGCTACAGCGGATTTCGACGTCAAAGCCACTCCGGAGCCATCCAGCTTACTTCTCCTCGGCAGCGGTCTGCTGGCTTTCATCGTCTTACTGAGTGGCCCGCTCCGCGACTCAATGTCTGTTTGAAATTCTTATCTGATGACAAAAAAACTGGCCTGACAACAAGTTGTCAGGCCAGTTTTTTTGTCTGTCCATCTCTTATTTCACTTCGCTGTGAGGCATTTTCTTCCTATCGCTCGCAATAGGGGTATCAAGGAGATCCAGGCTTCCCATTTTCAATTGGCGCGCCGGATTGCGGCTGCGGCTGTCTCTTGGTGCGCCATTGCGGAAGACGAAGATCTGAAGTGAATAGAACAAGTGATTGGATTTTATTTCTGTTCAATTTGTAGATCGTTTGCACATGGTTCAATATTGCCTCGGCTTTCAGGTTAACCATCGGCAAACGAGCCGATTCCGCCCGATTCATTCAAGGAGAAACGCACAATGTTTCATCGCAACCTCCACCTGACTCCAGAGTCCAGCGATTTCATCCGCTCCAGAGTTGAATGTGGACGCTACGAGAATGTCCATGCCTTACTGCGGGCTGCCTTGCGCGCACTGCATTGTGAGGAAATCAATTCCTCTGCAAACTGCCCGCCCGCCGGCATCGCCGAGAGCGACGCGTTTCGCCAGCTGTGGGAAGCCTCCGATCATTTCCGGCGGCTTCAACGGTAGTTCGGCGCAGATTGGCTTTCAAGGCCGGCAGCCTCCTCCACCAACAGAGACGCCGCCACAGAATCCTGCCGCAACCCATCCCCTTGGCTCGACTCGGCAAGCACGTCCATCTGCCGGATCATTCACCGCAATTCACAACCGAAAAGAAGGAGTTCTTCCGTGCAATCTTTACACCATCGTCCCAGTCTGTTCCATGTTTCGCCTCCAAGCTCGCCGCAATCTGCCCGTCTTCGTATCTTGGCGGAGTACGACTGGAAGGGGCTGACGCCAGCGGGCCTGCCTTCTGAGTCCATTCGGCCTCGTGGCATATGGCGCTCGGCTATGGCCTTTCTGCTGTTTATATTTCTTCTGGCTGCGCCCCAAACGCAGGCACAGGTACCGACCTCGGGAGATGTCTTTGTGCCGTCGATGATCCTCGCAGTTGCAGGAGGCGGCACAGCCGCGCCCAGCACGACCGCAGGATCTGGGACCGGCGCAAAACTACAGAATTCCATCAGCGTGGCTACAGACAGCGCCGGAAACGTCTATATCGCCGATCCCGTCGCAAACGTGATTGAAAAGCTGGATGTGGCCGGTAACATCTCTGTGATCGCAGGCGGCGGCTCGACCAAGCCCAGTGCCACGCCGATAACGGCAACCAGCTCCAAACTGAATGAGCCTTATGGCGTGGCTACAGACAGTTCCGGCAACGTCTATATCGCCGACAGCGGCAATTATCTTCTTGAAAAGTTGAATTCCGCAACCAAACAGATCGTTGTCATCGCAGGCGGCGGTTCAACCCAACCCTCCCTGATACCCGAGCCTTCGGCTAACGCCAGTATCTATCCCACTTCCGTGGTTGTGGACAATGCGGGAAATGCCTACATCACCGATGGCATCCGTCACACGATCTTTAAGCTGGATACAGCGGGAAAGATCGGCGTAATCGCAGGCGGCGGATCAACCGTGCCCAGTACGCAGGCCGGATCAGCGAGCAGCGCGAGCATCAGTCCCAGCGGGCTTGCGGTGGACGCCACCGGCAACCTCTACATCGTCGATAGCGACAATGCGCTTATTGAAAAGCTCTATGCAAATGCCGGCGCCTGGTATATCCAGGTGATCGCCGGTGGCGGATCGACCCACCCCTCCACGACCCCTGAACCGGCGTTCAGCGCCGGACTGCAGAGTCCTGGGGGCATCGCGCTGGACAGCTTCGGGAACCTCTATATCTGTGACGGCCAATCCGAAATTGAGGAACTGAGTTTGGCAACCCAGCAGATCGTGGTGATCGCCGGTGGCCAGGGCGAAACGGTGGGCACAACACCCGAACTCGCTACTGAAACACAGATTTCGCCCTCTGCCGTGGCAGTGGACAGCGTCGGAAATATCTATATCGCCGACAATGTCCTGAAATTGATCGAAAAAGTGGGGACGAGCGCGGCCTTTCCAGCAACAGCGGTTGGCTCAGCCTCTGCCTCTCAGACCCTCTATGTCCAGCTAACAGCGGGTACTGCGCCGAAGAATGTTCTCAGCGCCATGATTGTGCCGACCTCGCAGAATGGCGAGCAGGAGTTCGTAGTCGGCCCGGTTCCTGGCACCTGCCCCATTATGTCCACTCCCGATGGTCACTTCCCCACCTGCGCGGTGCAGGTGGTCTTTAACCCGCAGTATCCTGGTATGCGCACAGGAATGCTGGATTTGGTGGACTCCGTCGGCGCATTGATCGGCACCGTGGGCCTCAGCGGGACGGGCGTTGGGCCAATGGGAGTCTTCGAGCCAGGCGTCCCTATGGTCGTGAATATTCACAGCGCCGATCTGGCTTTACCAGTTGGCGCGGCGGTGGATGGCGCAGGTAACCTCTACGTTGTGAACAGTACCACTTCGAATATCGTTGCCACGAATGATATTGGCGTCAAGGTGACCGCGACTGGGTCGGAGACAACCTTCTCGCTCACGTATTCAGGTGTGACACCTGATCTGGCTCATGGTGTGGCAGTCGATGCCGCCGGAAATCTCTACTTTTCGACAATAATCAACAACCAAAACGAAGTCGTCAAGTTGTGGCATGAGGGCAGCGGCCGCACCAGCCTGGTAAGCACCGGCAGCATTATCTTGAACAATCCAATGGGTCTGGCAACGGACGCCGCCGGGAATCTTTACATTGCCGATAACAACAACTCTGTTGTGGTGGTGGCGAAACCGGACGGCAGTGCGTATGTATTACCGACCAACGGTGTGACGCTGGATCGCCCCACAGCCGTGGCCGTGGACCCTGCCGGGAACGTTTTCATCCTGGACAACAACGATGTAACAAAGGTGAGCCCGGATGGTACAGCGACTGCAATCGATGTCAATGGCGTTTCGATCCCCGAAGGCATTGCGGTGGATGGAACCGGCACCCTTTATGTTCTTGGCTATCAAGGCGCTTTGATGGAGATCGCGCCGGACGGTACGCAGACCATGTTGAGCATCGCTGGCCTCAGCATAAGTTCTACTGGCGGCTTGGCCGTGGATGCCGCTGGAAATATCTACGTCGTAGATGGAAACAACAACCGCGTGGTGGAGATTGCGCGCAACACGGCAGGCTTGAACTTCGCCAACACGGACCAGGGCGCGACCAGCTCCGACAGTTCGCAGACAGTGACATTGCGCAATATCGGCAACGAACCGCTGGCAATTACCGCGATCAGCTATCCCGCCGACTTCCCCGAGGCTGCTGGGGCGAGCACTGACTGTGCATCGAGCACCCCGTTGGCCGCCGCTGAAACTTGCACACTGACCATCGACTTCTCGCCGATGGCGAAGAGCACGATCGGCACCTCCCAAACGCTCAACGAAAAAGTAACGCTGACCGACAACACGATGAACATCAAGGGAAGCTCACAGTCGGCAAGTTTGAGCGGTGAAGAGACCAATATCCTGCCGCAAGCCGCTACACCAACCTTCTCGGTCGCGGAAGGCACTTACACCTCGCCGCAAACTGTCACCATTTCCGACGCCGACCCCAGCGCGTGGATCACCGTCACCGTCACCATAGGGCAGTCATCGCCCATCTACTCTCAATACAAAGGGCCCATCACGGTTTCGTCCACCGAGACCATCACGGCCGTCGCATCGGATAAAGGCTACAGCGACAGCGCAGTCGCCACGGCCACTTACACCATCAACCTGCCTGCCCTTACCCTGTCGCCAGCAACTCTGCCCAGCGGAACGCAGGGCGTTGCCTACAGCCAGCAGTTGACCGCTAGTAACGGTGCCGCGCCCTACACCTATGCGCAAACCGGCGGGGCTTTGCCCAACGGCGTGACACTCAGCAGCAGCGGAAAGCTAAGTGGAACACCCACGGTCAACGGCACATTTCCCATTTCAGTGACTGCGACTGACAGCGGCAAGGGAGCCGGCCAACTCACAGGAAGTGCGAACTTCTCGCTGGTCATCGCCGAGCCCGCAGTCCCCACGCCCACCTTCTCAGTTGTGAGTGGCACGTACACCTCGACGCAAACGGTCACCATCTCCGACTCAACCACCGGCGCGGCGATCTACTACTCTACCAACGGCTCACAACCAACGATCGCATATACCGGCCCGATCACGGTCTCAGCCTCGGAGACCATTACTGCCGTCGCCATACTCTCTGGCTATACGAACAGCCCATACGCCACGGCCACTTACACCATCAACATTCCCACTGCAGCCACGCCAACCATCTCACCTGTGGCTGGCACATTCACGACAGGCCAGACGGTCACAATCTCCGACACCACCTCTGGAGCAGCGATCTACTACACCACCGACGGATCCGCGCCGACGGCCCAGTCTACGCTTTACACAAGCGCCATCTCAGTCGGTAGAACGGAGACCATCAAGGCCATCGCCGTAGCTGCCAACTACATCAACAGCGCGATCGCCTCAGCCGCCTACACCATCATCCCGCTCGGATCGCCGGACTTCACCATCGCAGCTGCTCCATCCTCGCTCACCATCACGGGCGGACAGAGTGCCACGCTGTCGGTGTCGGTGACGCCGCAGAACGCCTTCGCCTCCGCGGTCTCTTTCACCTGCGCCGGGCTACCCGCGGGCGCAACCTGCACCTTCGCTCCTGCGACTGTCACGCCTTCGGGCACAACCGCTTCAACCACAACACTGACAGTGACTACCGCAGCGGCAACCGCGATGTACCATCGCAACTCCAATCCGCTGTTGCCTGCATCAACGCTGGCTGTAGCATTCTGCCTCCTCGGCTGGAAGAAGCGGCGCAATATGCAACTCTTCCTTCTGCTGGCGGTGAGCGTGATCGGAATGAGCCTGTTCACCGGCTGCGGCGGGTCGACAACCTCAAATCATACGCAACCCGTCACTTCGGTAGTGACAGTGACCGGCATATCAGGCACTGGTTCCAGCGCGTTGCATAACGCCGCAACGTTCTCTCTCACAGTCAACTAATCTCTCTCACACACTCAATGAGAAAGTCGAGGCCTTTTCAGTTGCGGAGAGGCCTCCGTACTTCGACAAATTGTCTGCCTGACTTTGATGTCACATACCCGCCTTGCCATCGCGAGTGACGGCCGTAGCAAGTCTCTTGTTGGCCTTCTTCTCTTTGGCCCAATTCCGCAAGCAAACGAAATGTCCTGCGAAAGCATTGTGGCCTCTTCGAAGCACGGCCAGAAGCGATCGAACAAGACGCATGAGTCGACCACCGAAAACCTCATCGCGGTGATATTTTTGTCATCTTCGATATTGTATTGTGCATATATTTCATCGCGCTGGAGTAGCTTCGGTCAGTATGGTGGCGGACATGGGCGCTGCGCGTCTGGTTCATGCTATGTCGCGACCAGAACCGAATAGGGCGAAATGAGGCGGAATATATGCGCTTGGATGCTAAGCCATATTTGGATAGAATGATCGGATAATATATACAATCTCCGAGGAGTCTATCCGTGGTCAAAAACATGGGCGCTTCTGTTCGGCAGCGCCTGCTGAATTATGCGAAAGCGAACAATCAAGCGCGGTAATCGATAAACAGTAATTGCTGCAAGACCGCTCAATCTGAGCAGAAATGCAAAGGCAGACCAGTACATGCCGGTCTGCCTTTGCGTTATTACCGTATCTCAGAAAGTGATTTTGGCCGCTAACTGGATCTGACGTTCTGTGCGCTGAAAGGAAGGCTCCGAACCAGCCGAAGAGATCGTGCCGAAGCCGTTGCTCCATGAACCTGTCGCGGCGTTGTAAATGCCAACCGTGGAGTTGGGGTTATTGAACTGCGGTGTATTGAAGAGGTTGAAGAACTCGGCGCGCAGTTGCAGCACCTTTGATTCCGCGATGTTGGTGTTTTTGAAAAAAGAGAAGTCCACTGTCTTGGTGCCTGGCCCCTGAAGTATGTTGCGACCTGAGTTGCCCCACGTGCCAACCGCTGGATTAAAGAAGGCCTGAGTGTTGAACCAGTTTGTCAACGTGCGCCGATTGGTCGGATTCGTGCCGCTTCCGGTCACATTGGCGCGGACCGATGCGCCATCGGAGGTGACAGCCGATGATGAGACGGAAAAGGGCAGGCCGTCGAAATAATTCAGGATGGTGTTCAGTTGCCAGCCTTCCACGGCGTATTTCAATCTCCTGGGAGCCTTGAAAGGCAACTCGTAGTTGGCGCTGGCGACGAAGCGATTGGGAATGTTAATGTCCGAGTTGCCGTAGTCGGAGCGAATGTCGTAGGGATTGAGAACGCTGCCAGGGCTGCCGGTGCCTTCATCCAATGTGTGGCTGTAGGTGTAAGAGGCCAGAAGCCCAAGATTGCGGGCGCGCCTTTCCGCGGTGACCTGCAGCGCGTTGTAGCTCGACTTCTGCTGCGTCTCAACCTGGCTGATGGAGCCGAGCGTAGCGTATTGCCGGCCAACGCCAAAGAGCGGCGTGCCGGTCGAGTTGGTGTTGATGTCGCGCACATCGTCCAGGTGAACGCCGCGGGTTCCTACATAAGCGAATTTGAGAACCGTGCTGAAGGGAATCTCCTGTTCGACTGCCGTATGCCACTGGATGCTGTAAGGTGTCTTTGCATTTGGATCTTGCGAATACACTGGCGTATTCAGAGCCAGCGCATCGGGCGAAGTGACGCGCGTGTGCTGGAAACCATTCGATGTGTAGTTGAACGCTGCTCCGTTGGCTCCCGTCGCT
>Ga0181528_10002370_pt1 | contig 11554 bp, 15 predicted proteins | sample PEATcosm2014_Bin_47_FD_119742 | JGI IMG/M metagenome (GOLD analysis project Ga0181528, IMG submission 119742) | Peatland microbial communities from MTU Mesocosm Facility, Houghton, MI, USA - PEATcosm2014_Bin10_10_metaG | ecosystem: Environmental > Terrestrial > Soil > Wetlands > Peat | place... | reverse complement strand
GAAAAGGGTGAGGATTTCGCGGCGGTCTATGAGCGCGAAAAGCCGCAGCAGATCACCGATTCATCCGCCATCGAAGCCCTGATCGACGAAGTCATCGCCGCCAATCCCAAGCAGGTGGAGCAGTACCGCGCCGGCAAGAAGACCATGGCCGGCTTCTTCGTCGGCCAAGTGATGAAGGCCAGCAAAGGCCAGGCCAACCCCGCGCTACTCAATGAACTGGTGACGAAAAAACTGGAAGGGTAGTCCCCCGGAATCTCAAATCTCCGGGGGTGTAATTCTACTTCAGCTTGAGATCGGTTTCGATCTCCTTGCGCGCATCCCAGGAGCTGATCGACTTGACGGCGCTCTTTTTGCCGTCCTTCTCCGCCCACAGCTCATGATCCTCGGCCATATTTACCTCGGCAAAGCGGAAGCGGCCTTTGGCAGCCGATGTAAAACTGCGAATATTCTTGGACTTCAAATCCTTGAGAAAGACCGTTGCGCCAACCACCGGGACGGAGTCGGCGTCCACCACGGCGCCTGTCACCACGCGATAACCCAGATTCTGCGCCTCGGCCGCCAACGGCTGCCATAGCGATCCCTTCTGCCCATTCCACGCCCCTTGCGGCGCCAACCCGGCTGCCAGAAGGGCAAAGACCGCTCCAGCCGCCAATTTCGTCCGGTTCACCTTCACTCTTCCTCCTCATCCTCATCGAGCAGATCCTCGTCGTCGTCCAGGTCCTCGCTCATCCGCACCAGCTCCAGCGGTTCCAAGCCGACCACTTCATACTCCGTTCCACACTCATCGCAGACGACGACGTCGCCTTCTTCCACTTCGTCCATTTCGATATCAAGATTATTCTCGCATTCAGGGCAGCTCGGCATGACAGCCTCCTCTCTCTCCAAAGAATTTCATATTGCAGGATGACAGAACTTTGCGGTGTGACTCAGGCTATTCTGTGCAAGAACCCTCCCTCAGGTCAAGAGCAGTTCCCTATTACAAAAGAATATGCCTCAAATTTCCGCTCCGTCCAGCGCGCATTGACCCTCCCAAGGCAGCCTCAAATGGGAATCCCACAGAATTTCGGGCGTTTGCCGGCCTCGCTTCTAAAATCTTCGATGACACTCGCCTCCTCTACGGTTTAACCTGAGACAGACGATGCGAAGCCCCGGCTCCATTCCGTTCGCCTTCCCCGCCTTTCACGGCGCCACCCGCCGCCTGATTCTCTGGAACCTGGCCGCATTCTTTCTTTTGCTGATCGTCAGGCTCGCGATTCCGCAGCCTGCAATCCCCTTCGATCTCCGCTTCGGCTTTGTTCCCAGTCTTTTCCTGAACGGCGCATTCTGGCAGCCTCTTACCTATAGCCTTGTCCATCCGACCATACTGGGCACTCTCTTCGAACTGCTCTCGCTCTGGTTCCTGGCGGGCTTCCTGGAGAACTACCATGACTCCGGCTGGCTCACAGGCCTCTATGCAGCTTCGGTGCTCGGAACCGCCGCCGCCGCAACGGCCATCTACGCCTGCGCTATCGGGTTGGGTTTTGCGCCCGCTGAAGTTTCGCTCACCGGCTGCTTCGGCGGCATCTTCGGACTGCTGATCGCCATCGGCGCGCTCTACGGCGATACGCAGTTCATGCTCTTTCCCCTGCCCATCGGCATCAAGGCCCGCTATCTGGCGGCCATCTACGCGCTAATCGCTATCGCCATGCTCTTCGGCGACCAGAAGGTTTATGCCTTCGCCCAATTGGGAGGCGCGCTGGCCGGTCTTGCCTTTATCCTCCTCGCCCCGCGCCGCGGCTTCTCCATCGGTCTCAGTGAGCTGTGGTACGGAATGCGCAACCGCTACTACCGCTGGAAGCGCCGCCGCGCTGCCCGCAAATTCGAGGTCTATATGCGCTCCCAGGGCCGCACCATTCACTTCGACGGGAATGGCCGTCCCATCGACGACGACCCCAACGACAAGAGCCGCTGGAACTGAGAGGAGCAAGCAGCAAAGTCGCCGGAACGTGCTCGTTCCCTACCACGGCAGCGGCTGACCCAGATGGAAGAATCCTCCGCTCGGTCCGTCGTCAGGCAGAGTGGCCAATGCGGCGCTGGTCTTGCCGCCCTCGCTCAATTCCATCGGCGCCTGTGCGCCGCCCATATCTGTCTTCACCCAGCCGGGATGCGCCGAGTTGACCTTGATCTTCGTCTCGCGCAATTCATAGGCCAGATGCACTGTGAAGGCGTTCAGCGCCGTCTTCGAAGCATCGTAGGCGAAGGACTTGGCGTGATAGATGGGCGAGTTGGGGTCCGCCTGTAGCGTCAGCGATCCCAGAATGCTCGACAGGTTCACGATGCGTCCCGCCTCGCTCTTCTTCAGCAGCGGCAGCAGCGCCTCGGTCAGCGCCACCTGCGCAAAGAAGTTGGTCTCGAAGACCTTGTGCAGCAGCTCCAGAGGAACCTCGCCAGCTGAGCTTTCCAGACCAGTGCCGGGGAATGTGCCTCCGGCGATTCCAGCGTTATTCACCAGAATGTCCAGCCGTCCGTACTTCGAGTTGAAGTAGTCGAAGGCGGCCTGCGCATCGCCAGCCTTTGTAATGTCGAAACGGAGCAAGTCGGCATCCACGCCGGCTGCGCGCAGCTTGGCGACGGCCTCTTCGCCCTGCGCCAGATCGCGCGAGCCAATGACGATTTTTGCGCCGGTATTCTTCAGATCAAGAGCTGTTTGAAAGCCGAGTCCGCGGTTTCCGCCGGTGATGAATGCGATTTTCTGAGACATGAACAATGCTTCTCCTATGAGCTTTTGGATTCCCGCAAGGCGGAACAAGGTGCATGAACTTTTCCACGCTTACATTGCGCATTCTCCTGCATCGTAACAGCGCGCTCACAACTGTCAGAAATCCTTTCGGATACAATACCTAACATCAAGGAGGTTGTATGCGTAGAATTCTTCTCGCCGTACTCGCCCTGTTCTGCACCGCTCCGCTCATTGCGCAGGGTGCGCCGCCCCAGGGAAGCGCCGACCAGCCGTACACCGTTGAGTACTACTACAAGTGCCAATGGGGCCACCAGAAGGAGTTTTACGACCTGTTCATCAAGAACCACTACCCCCTGCTCCAGAAGATTCAAGCCACCGGCCGCATCCTCTCCATCAAGATCGAATCGCCCGCCTATCACACCTCGGAGGAGTTGCGTTGGGACTATCGCGTGACTATTCGCTACAAGAACTCGACCGTCGCCACCACCGCCAATCCCGACGAGGAGGCTTTCATCAAAGAGCTGTGGCCGGATCAGGAGACATACAAAAAGGAAGAGCAGAGGCGCTTCGAAATTCTGCTCGGACACATCGATCTGCCGGTCACAGACATCACTCCGGCGAAGTAGCGGAAGATCGATCGGGACTTATACGACCATTGTTGATTGAAGAGGACGGAGGAAGCATGGGCCTTCGCTGCGCGGGATTGCGATTCGTTCACTCTTCCCTTACAGCGCCGGCAAGAGCATCCGCAGCAGCAGAAAGCCGCCCACTCCGGCAAAGAAGACCAGCGCCATGCGAATCCCCGGCTCGCGATTGACTTCCGGCACAAGGTCTGTGGCCGCCACATAAAGAGCTACGCCTGCCGAAACCGGCAATCCATATGGCAGCCAGCTCGGCACCAACTGAATCACCAGCACTCCGGCCAACGTCGCTCCCGCCAACACCACGGCAGAATAAAGAGCGGAGCTCCGCGAGCGTCCGCTGGCCAGCATCACCGAGGCCATCGTGAAGCCCTCCGGCGCCTTGTGCAGCAGAATCGCCAGAAAAATCAGCCATCCCAGCCAGCCCGAGACCAGAAAGCCGGAGCCGATGGCCACGCCGTCAAAGAGCGCGTGCAGGCTCAGCCCCGCCATCACCGAGTTGCCCGTATGCCTGCTGACAAATTCGCCGTGATGCGTCTCTTCGCCAAAGTGGAAGTGCGCGTTGATGGTGTGCTCCAGCAGATGCACCACGCAGTAGCCGGCCATTATGAGCACTGGACCCAGCGCGGGATTCAGCTTCAGCCCCTCCGGCACCATCTCCAGCACCGCCGTAGCCATCAAAAAGCCCGCGCCCAGCGCAACAAAGTACCTCAGATAGCGCTCTACGCCCCGCGCCCGCACCAGCACAAATCCGCCTGCCACATCTGCCAGTGCCGCAATCGTTCCGAGAATGAGAGAGAGCTTCAGCAAAGATTCATTCCTTTGTGTCCTTCATAGAGGATCGGCCAATATCCTTCCAGGTCTGCAAGCTTTCGTAAACCGGAAATCTCCATTCCCCTTCGAGAATATCCAATGAATACATCTCCAGAATGGAGAGTTTTCCTTGATCCTGGAAAAGGAGAATGCCCTTCTTCTTGCCTTCGGGAGTCTTAGCAAGAACATCAGAAATAACCCTAAAAGAACACGTGCCTGATGGAGCCTCATTCTCCACGTGCAATGAAATGCTCGGACATCCGCAATCACACCAGGGCGTAGCACGAATCTTCTCCACTTGCGGAGCAAAGGTCTTAGCTCCCGGCAAACCGTGTTCCAGGAGCCAATTCAGCAACGCTAATTCTTCCGTTGTGAGTGGTCGAAGTGTCGAGATTTCTTTGTCTTCCACACAACCTGCCATTCTCGCAACAACCTTTACCCGCTATGCCGGATATGCATCACGTCCCCATCCTGCACCACGTACTCCTTGCCCTCCAGACGCAGCGTGCCTTTGCTGCGTGCGGCGGCCTCGGAGCCGGCGGCCAAGAGCGCGTCCCAGCGAATCGTCTCGGCGCGAATGAAGTGGTGTTCGAGATCAGAGTGAATCGCCCCCGCTCCTTGCGGCGCTTTCGATCCCGCAGGAATCGTCCAGGCGCGGCACTCGTCCTCGCCCGCGGTGAAGAAGCTGATCAGCCCCTGCAACTCGTAGCTCTTGCGAATCAGCCGCACCAGCCCGCTCTCATGCAGACCGTAGCTGCCCAGAAACTCCGCCGCTTCCTCGTCATCCATCTCGGCAAGCTCTGCCTCCACCTTGCCGCAGATCGCCGTCGCTCCGGCGTTGGGCCGCGCCGCAACTTCATCGAGTTTGAAGCGGCTCACAGCGGCTTCGAGATCATCGCCCAGCGTCATGCTTTCGCCGATATTCAGCACATAGAGAATCGGCTTCTGCGACAGGAACATGAAGCCCCGGATCAGCTTCTTTTCCTCGTTGGTCATCTCCAGTTCACGCAGCGGAATCTCTTTTTCCAGAGCCTCTTTTGAACGCAAAAGCAGCGCCTGTTCATGCTCCAGTTCGCTGGTGCGCCCCTTTTTCAAATCCTTTTCCAGCCGCTCCAGCCGCTTTTCCACCTGCGTCAGGTCGCTGATCATCAGATCGAACTCGACGCTCTTGATGTCGCGCAGCGGGTCGATCGGCCCCACATGAGCAATCGATTCCTCTTCGAAGGCTCTGAGCACGTGAATCAGCGCGTCGACGTTACGCAGACTTGTGAGGAAGGCCGTCTCCTTCAGCGCCTCCTGCCCAATCGCCGCCACATCCACATACTCGACCGTCGCGTATGTCGTCTTCTTCGGTGAGTAAAGCGCCGACAGTTTGTCCAGCCGCTCGTCCGGAACCCGCGCCACGCCGATATGCTCCTGACGGCTGAAGCCCCGCTCTTCCAGCTTGGCCTTGGTCAGAATCTTGAACAACGATGTCTTGCCCACCTGAGGCAGGCCGATAATACCAGTCTTCATGCACGTCCCATCGCGCTCCCGGCAAGTCGATTTGCGCGCACAGGAGCCTCTTCGATGATACAGGATGAGAGATCGGCGATCAGTAATCAGGGAACAAGGAATAGGGAACAGCAAACAGAAAAATCTATCTTAACCAATCAACCTGGGTGTCCCATGTATTTCGCGTTCTGTGCGGAATGGGTGGGAGTCTACAAACCTGATCCAGCAACTATTCCCTGTTCCCTGCATTTCCCCGTCTCCGCCCGCGCCACCAGGACCACAGTCGCCAGCCCCAGCAGCAGAACAGTTTCTTCTACGTACACGCTGCGTTTGTGCAGTTTCTCGAAGTCCACGCGGCTGGAATTGTCGACGCTCGCAGCGTCAATGGCTCCGCCCGCGGCAATACGATCCCGCTCCATAGCCGGAAGAATGCCGAACTGCGAGTAGACCGTGAGACCGATCATCACCGCCAGCAGCGCCATCGGCGCAAGCACCGCGCGTGGCTTGTAAATGCCCAATGCCGGAGCACGCGCCAGCAGAACCAGCGCCACTCCACCGCAGGCCAGCCCCATGCCATGCAGAATGCGCAGCAGATGGCCGACAATCGCGCCGGCCATGTGTGTATCGGGCTGTAACGCTTTGAATGTGACGGCCGCAACGACGGGAAAGAAGATCTCCGCGCCCAGCCAGACGATGAGCGCGAGAGACAGCACGGTGCGGAAGAGAGTCTTCATTGCGGAAAAATACCAGGAGTTCGGGAGATATTATGCATCGAGCGCAAGGATTTGATGTGCGATTTGCCTAAAATCCGGCATTCGCATCTCAACCTCCTCATCCGAAAATGGACCGAACCATTTTGTCCACTCGATGCGAATGATTTCTGTAAGACGTTCTTCAGTGAGTTCGTTCTCGCCGAGGTGCGAGATAGCGTAGATCAAACTGCGCGCTTCAGGCTCATATTCATCCTTCGGCGCGCCCAGTTGAATCAGCGCCTCGATATCTGCCGCTCTCAGCACCTCTTCGATTTTTGTATTCGTCAAGCTCATCTCTGTTCTGATCCCTACGAACTGCGCTTCAGTGCCCGCTTCAATACAACCTCCAGCGCCGCCTTCAACTCCGCATACTCCGTCGCTGTCAGCGTACCGGCAATCTTCTCGCTCTCCAACGCAAACAGTTCTTCCTTCAGCGCATTCAGCAGCGCCGCGTTCTTCTCTGCGGGAGCCGCTACGGCCTGCGCCACGCCAGTATTCGGCGTCAAACCAGGCGCCGGTTTGCGCAGCAGAAACGCCGCCGCTACCACGAGCAGCAGCGCCACTCCGCCCAGAATCCAACCCTTGTATTTGCTCAGCGGATCAGGCGTGTTGATCGGCGTGCCAATGCCGCCGCCGGGTCCTGTGCCTGGAGCGTTCGCTTCCTGACCGCCGCTTTCCTGTCCCCCGCCCTGTTGGCTGTTCTGTCCGCCCTGGTCGTCGCGCGGCAACGATCCGCTGCCGGAGACCGTAAACCCAAGTGGCTTGCCGGGAACCGCATCCTTGATCAGAAAAGTCTGAATCGCCGGGTTCTGCGGAACGGGCACATAAACGACTCCCGCTGCAGCGCTGAAGACGATACTCTTGGGCAGACGCACCGCAAAAAACTGCACCGGAATCAGAACCTTCGGATCGAAGCTGTACTTGCCGCTATAAGTGAGATGATAGCGAAGCTCAAAGAGCGTCTGATTTCCTCCCTCGTCCGGCTGGATGGGAACGTTGAATGTAAAGTGGCCCTTCTCTGCCAACGGACGCGGCATCGCCGTGGTGGGAAGGCCGTTGGGCCGGGTTGCCTCCGCTCCGTCCAGCACGGCTTCAGGCGGCAGCACGAATTCAAAAGTGTTGCTGCTGAATTGCGTGCGCCGCGGCGAGCTGGTGTTGTGAACAAGATAGTGTTCGGTAATATCGAGCTGGCCGTTCTCCGCTTCCACGTCGACAATCTCCTGCTCGGTCGAGACTCCATCGACCCTGGCCGCAACGTCGTACACCGCGATGTCTCCCGGTGCGTTTCCCTGCGGCGCGGCGATAAAGTAATCGGCGCCCTGATGTGTCACGCGCACCAAAGCAGGGCCGTTGCCCGTCCTGTTTAACGAATAATGTCCGCGCTCGTCGCTCGTGGCGCGGGCCGTCTCCCTCATCCCCGCCTGCGGATCAACCAGCACAACCGTGTCGCCCGCGGACGGCTTGCCTGTCGTCTTGTCAGTCACCGTACCGGTGAGGTTGGCGGCCTGCGCCCTTGCGCCTGCTAGCAGAAAGCCCAGCGTAACCATGCGAAAAATCATCGGAGTCAATTTCATCGTCGAAAAAACCTCTTGGAACTCGCTCTCAATTCCTGAGTATTAAATTTTTGTATAACAGATACTGTTGGGTGCCCCATCTTTCACACTCATTGCGAAGGGTGGAAAACTACAAACACCAACCAGCGAATCTCAACCTCTCTGCAACTGCTCGATCTCGCTCATCAACTGCGCTGTCTCATTCTCAAGCTGCGACCGCTGTGCAACGAAATCCTCTTCAGGGTACTTGCCTGCCTTGAACTCGAAGTTCAAATCGCGCAGATTTTCGTACAACTGTTCCTTGCGCTCCAATAGAAAATCCAGCCGCGTCTTCTCGCGCTGCTGGGCAAAGACATTCTCCGGCCAGAAGGTGTAAACGAAGAGCGCCAACAACAGCAGCAGCCCGGCTATCATTCCCTGTGTCTCCGTCATAACGCAGTAACCTCCAGATACTTTTCCTCAGTCCCTAGTCCCCATCCGTCTCGCGGCGAATCTTTTCCTTCAGCGCATCCATCGCCGGATCGCCAGCCGGAGCCTCGCTCTGCATCTTGCCAATCGACCATCGCCGCACCAGCAGAATCGTTCCCAAGAGCGCCGCCGCAAAGACCGCGAAGGGCGCAATCCACGCCACCAGATCGAAGCCCTCTTTGCTGGGAGCGGCCAGTACCACTGCGCCGTACTTGGCAACGAATCCCTTCAGAATCTCATCATCACTCTTGCCTGCTGCGATGCCGGCGCGCAATTCATCCAGCTCGCCCGCCGAGTTGGGGCAGCCCACATGGTTACATTCGCCCAATATCTCAGCGCAGCCGCAGGTGCACATCAGCCGGTGGCTTAAATCGCTGAAGCGGTTGCTCGGCCCCGCTGCTCCCACTGAGAAGCAAACGGCCACAGCCAGCGTCAGAGCCTGTATGGCTTTTGTCCAAAAATTAAGACGCAACGGTGTCGCCTCCCCTCTGCGTCGCCGGCTTCAAGTTCGGAACCAGCGCGATTAGCGTGCCGATGACCATCACCGCAACCCCTGCCCAAATCCAGCCTACCAGCGGATTCAGAAATGCCTTGATGATCGGCTGGCCGGTATCGGGATTCGTTCCCTCATACACCACATACAAATCCCAAGGAAGAGTGGAATGAATCGCCACCATCGTCTGCGGCTGTTCGCTGGCCAGATAGACGCGCCTCTCCGGCGTCATTTGGAACTCGTTTCGGCCTCCGCGGTAGACATCCAGCCGCGCATATTCGGAGTTGTAGTTATCGTTGGAATCCTCCGTCGCGCCCACATTCACCAGCGTGTATGGACCGATCTCGATCTTGTCGTTCAGCGCCATCTCGCGTTCCACATTGCGATTGAAGGCCGCTCCCGCCAGGCCAATGACCACGATCACCACGCCGATGTGGATAAGATAACCGCCATAGCGCCGCGTGTTGCGGTGAATCAGCAAATACATTGCCGAGAAATAATTCCGTCCGCTCTGCCTGGCAATCACTGCCGCTCCGCGCAGAAACTCCGAGAGTATCGCCGTCATCACCGCCGCCGAAAGCGCAAAGGCCACCAGCGCGTAAAAGTGACCCTGATCCAGTGCGCCGTCCTTCCACGGTCGCACGCCCACGGCGAGGCATACAATCACCGTAACCCACAATGCAATCGATGGCAGCACAAAGTTGCGGCGAATAGCGCGCAGCGATGTCGCACGCCAGGGCAGCAGCGGCCCCACCCCCGTTAGAAATAGTAGAAACAATCCAATCGGCACAGCTACGGCGTTGTACCAGGGCGCGCCCACCGTGACTTTACTGCCTTGCACATACTCGCTCAGAATCGGAAAGAGCGTACCCCAAAGAATCACGAAGCAGGCCGCCAGCAGGACGAGATTGTTGAAGAGGAAGCTCGATTCGCGGCTCACCAGCGACTCCAGATGTTGCTCGCTCTTCAGATGGCTGCGCTGCAATATATATGTGAAGATGCAGACCGCCAGCACGATCCCCATGAAGACCATGAACCACGTCCCAATCGACGATTGCGCGAAGGCGTGAACCGAACTGACCAGCCCCGCGCGGGTCAGCAGCGTGCCCAGCAGCGTCAGCAGGAATGTGGTGAAGATCAGCCACACATTCCAGCTCTTCATCATGCCCTTCTTCTCCTGCATCATTACCGAGTGCAGAAATGCTGTGCCTGTCAGCCAGGGCATGAAGCTCGCGTTCTCCACCGGGTCCCAACCCCAGTAGCCGCCCCAGCCCAGCACCGCGTAGGCCCAATGCATTCCCAGGAAGATGCCGCAGGTCAAAAACATCCACGTCACCATCGTCCAGATGCGCGTGATCTTGATCCACTTCTCGCCCGGATAGCGCATCATCAGCGCGCCCAGCGCAAAGGCGAATGGCACCGAAAATCCCACGTAGCCCAGGTAGAGCATCGGCGGATGAATCACCATCTCCGGATACTGCAAGAGCGGATTCAACCCGTTGCCATCATCGGGAATCGCGCCCTTCAGCAGCGCAAAGGGCGGTGCGGCAAAGTTCAGCACCAGTAGAAAGAAGACCTGAATCCCAGCCAGAATTGCGCCGGCATAAGCGTAGAGCTTCACATCTTTCTTGTGCGTCAGCCGTAGTACAAATCCATACGCCCCCAGCAGCCAAGCCCATAAGAGCAGCGAACCCTCCTGGCCACTCCAAAGCGCGGAGAATTTGTACGCCGCCGGCAGCGCGCGGTTCGAGTGCTCCATGATGTAGGTGATGGAAAAATCGTTGGTGAAGACCGACCAGATCAGCGCAAAGGCCGCCGCTGTCACTGCAATAAAGCCGGCAATCCCCGCCCGTCGCGCCGTATCCGCCAGCCGCTCAGGCGAAATAGCCGACGGCTGTCTCGTGGCAATCATCCACAGCGCCACGGCTCCTGCCAGCAGATTCCAGGCGGCCAGCGCCAACGCGATCACTAATGCAGAACTGCCAAACGATGCCATCGGGACTCCGAATCAATTCTGGGACGATTCTCGCACATGGGCTGGGAGCCAAACGGCCTCCCAGCAAGGCAATACCCCATTCATCATAGTCGCTCCCGGCGTGATCTGCCTCACACTTTGGTCGGAGAACAGAGTGAATCGCGCCGGTAAGCTCCTGAAGAATCAGCGCACGCCCCACTCCCACATCCCAAAGCTGGTGCTTTTGTCCACGGGATGACCCAACTGCCGCGCCAGCAGCAGCATTTGTCCGCGATGGTGGGCTTCATGCGCAATCAGGTACGCTACAAAGGCCCAGGCATCCGGCTTGAATCCGGAGACCTTCCCGCTTCCATTCAAGATAGGCTCCAGCCAATCCCGGATCGCCGCGCCGCTCGCCTCCAGCGCCTTCTTTGCCTCGGCAATCGTCGCCGTCTTCTCCAGTGGCGCGGGCAGCGTCTTCACGCCCGCAGCCTTCAGCCACATCAGCCGCACGCTGTGTATATGGCTGAACAGCGCAGCTAGGGCATTTTAGTAATTACTGTAGACCGTCAATACAGTGATGAAACCATGCCCTTGCGTTCTCTGGAGTAATCATCTGTATGGCTTCGGTGATCGCTGTTTCCAGAGCATCTTTGGTTCTTGCTTT
>Ga0181528_10002369_pt1 | contig 11555 bp, 8 predicted proteins | sample PEATcosm2014_Bin_47_FD_119742 | JGI IMG/M metagenome (GOLD analysis project Ga0181528, IMG submission 119742) | Peatland microbial communities from MTU Mesocosm Facility, Houghton, MI, USA - PEATcosm2014_Bin10_10_metaG | ecosystem: Environmental > Terrestrial > Soil > Wetlands > Peat | place... | reverse complement strand
CATTCCCGCCGTTGCCGCCGGTTTGGGTGGCTGTTACGGTTACAATGCCGGTCAGGGAGTTGCCGGTCGCGCCGGCAGTGGCCGCCGCGCCGTTACCGCCTTGATTTCCGCCGCCGCTGCCTTGGCCGCCGCTTCCGCCGGTTGCGGTACTCGATACATAGACTGCTTGTGCGCCGGCATTGCCGCCGAAAGCTGTTGAATTTGCCGTAGCGCCATCTCCGCCATTCCCGTAGCCGCCAATGTAAGATAGGCTACCCACATCCCCGCCATTGCCGCCGGTAGCGTTATCGTAGACGTTCACGCTGCTGTCGCCGCCGGCAACGCCTTGGGTAGTACTGTTGGCAATGCCGCCGTTACCGCCGTTGCCGTTCAACATTGAATAATTTGGGTTGTAGCTGTATCCGCCTCCATTGCCGCCAACGGCTTTGCCGGAGGCGGATATGTTTTGATTAGAGTTGCCGGTTGAGCTGGTATTGCTGGAGGCGGCCGACCCGCCGGCGGTGCTGGCTCCGCCATTACTGCTATAGCCGCCGGCCCCGCCCACGGCGCTGCTGTTAGTGAATAAGTAAGCGCTGTTGTTGCTGACGACCGATAAGCTCGATTGGGCAAGCCCGGCCGCGCCGGCGTTGCCGGTATCGCTGCCGCCCGCCGCGCCGCCGATAGCGGTTTGCGAGAGCGTTAACCAGCCGCTGGTAGAACCCTGCGCGGCGTTGTTCATAATTGAATCCGCGCCGTTGCCGCCGTTGGCGGCGTTTATGCCGTTCCCGCCATAGCCGCCGTTTTGCGTGGCGCTTACCCAAACGGAGCCGGCCAGCGAATTACCGGTTGCGCGCGCCGTGGCCGCGCCGCCGTTGCCGCCTTGATTGCCCAAGCCGTTGCCTTGGCCGCCGTAGCCGCCGCTGGCCGTGCTAGTAACAGAAACAGAAGTAGAGCCGACATTACTGCCGGCAGCCGTGGAAGAGGCGGCCGCGCCATTGCCGCCTATGCCGTTATTCACCGGGGTGGCGATATAGAGCGGGACCAGATCACCGTTGCCGCCGGTGGCGGTGTCGTTGACAGTGACTTGACTATCTCCGTATGCAACGCCATTGCTGTGGCTAAGCGCGGCTCCGCCGATGCCGCCATTGCCGCCTGTAGCGCTGCCGGTAACTGTCAAGTACTGGCCGTCTCCACTGCCGTAAAGTTCTGCGTCGGCGGTGGCGGCGCCGCCATTTCCGGTCTTACCATAGGAACCTAAGCCGCCGCCGGTATGTTGATTGTAACCGTAGAAGCCGGCTTGGCCGCCGGCGCCGCCTTGAGCATTTGTGGTCGCCGACCCAGAGTTCCCAATCAGGTTTGTTATCGCTAGAGCATTAGCATAACCGCCGTCGCCGCCGTTGCCGCCATTTCCACCGACGCCATTAAGGCTGTTGTTATATATCATTCCCCCCGCGCCGCCTGCGCCGCCTGCGCCTCCGGTTGCGAAAGCTTCGGCCGTTCCGGTTGTGGACAATTGCGAGGTTGCGGCGGTTGCAACCGCATTGCCGCCAAAGCCGCCGTTACCGCCATTGCCGGCAGTATTGTTTAAGGCGGCGGCGCCTGAGCCTCCGGCGCCGCCAAAACCGCCATAAGCGCCTGCTGAATTATCGGCATCGCCATTACTTAAGTAATAACCGGCATCGGCGGAACTATCCGTCCCATTACCACCATTGCCGGCCGCCGGCGGCGTGCCGCTGCTGCTTACCGCTTGCGCTACGACTGGCGTAAACGACAGTAATGCCGCGCAAATAGCGTTTAGTTTAAATTCGTGCAGGGTAGAACGCATATACACTCCGTATAATTGTTATTGTGAAAACAGAAATTGTGTATAAAATGAGCAAATATCAGGCCATTTTAAAAAAACGTGGTTTGCCAAGGAGTTAGAGTTTGCGCAGTTTTTTACTAACAGTTTATGTAAAAAAAGCTGACAGTATAAGTAGGTTATTAAACTAGGATTTAGTCTTTTCGGATAGGCCTTAGTCTAGGCGTTTTTGTGGCTAACAATTTAAATGGTTTATAAATGAATATGATAGCCAAGCAATGCAAGTTATTTAGTAGAGTTGCTTTAAGTTAAAGGTAGTCTTGCCAAGACTGTAAAGAATTCTGACACCTAGCCTTGCTTTCCAGCAGAAATACGCCAATCTAGGGGCCAGTTAAGGCTCTGTTAGCCAGAGAATTTGGCTGGGCTTGCCGGTGCGTTAAAATAATTTAATGATAACAATCAGTCTACTAACTAAGGCTTATGCCATGGGAGGGCGCTCAGAAACCTGTCGATTTTCGAGATGTAAAAAAAACTGACAGATTGTTCGTGTAAGAAAGCCCGCGCTTAACTTCACGCTATTGGTATTCATCCAGGCATTTATGCCGAGACTTGTTTGAAACTTGTTATAATCTATAAGCGTTTGCCGAAGGAGGGTATATGCCAAATTACAACAGCGATTTTTATGGCTGGACTCAGCAACAAGCCGATTTACTGAGGACAGGACGTTTGTCCGATCTTGATGTGGAAAATCTACTGGAAGAGGTGGAAACCATGGGCCGGAGTGAGAAACGCGAGCTGGATAGCCGTTTGACGGTACTGCTTGCGCATTTGCTTAAATGGCAATACCAACCAGTTAGGCGCGGCAATAGTTGGCGTCTAACCATTGAGAGTCAACGAATAAAATTTGTGGATGTGCTAGACGATAATCCCAGTCTAAAACCGCAACTCGACGCTATCTTGGCCCATGCGTATAAACAGGCGCGGATAGACGCCGCGCAAGAAACGGGTATGGATAAAACGGTTTTCCCTGGCAATTGTCCTTGGGATTTTTTGCAACTTCTGGATGAAAGTTTTTACCCGGAAAACTAGGGTAATTTCTCCTGACTCGCGGATGCTACCGTGACGTTCCATCCCCCGCCCAAGCTTTTGTAAACGGCAACCAGGTTTTGCGCGTTTAAGGCTTTTGCCGAGGCCAACTGATTTTGCAGCGCCAATAGCTTGCGTTCGGCATCCAGCGCCTCAAGATAGGAGGTGACGCCCGCCGCATAACGTTCCTGAGCGATATTGCAGCTGTCTTGCTCGGCGGCAACGGCTCTTTCCAAAGCTTGCAGGCTTAGCTCCTGGGTCTGATAGGCGGTCAGCGAGCGTTCGACATCCGAGAGCGCGCCGAGGATGGCTTTTTGATAACTGTTCAGAGCTTCCTGCTGTTTAGCGTCGGCGGCGTCCAGATTGGCGGCCAAACTGCCGTAACTGAGGATAGGCCATAACACATTCGCGCCCATGGACCAGGATTTGCTGCCGGCGTTGATAAAATTCGCGGCATTGGTGTTAAATAAGCCGATAAAACCGGTTAAGGAAATGTCCGGGAAGAATTTGGCGATGGCGGCGCCTTGCTGGGCGGTGGCCGCCGCCAGCCGGCGTTCGGCAATACGGATGTCGGGGCGCTGGGCGATCACGGTCGCCGGGGCGGCGGGAATAAGTTCATTGCCGCTGCGCGGTATGGCGGCGGCCTGTTTCAGCAAAGCCTGGGCGGCGCCGGGTTGCGCGCCGAGCAACAGATCCAAACTGTATTCGGCTTGCGCTTGTAAATTGCCGTAGTAAGCGGTTTGGCCGCCATCCTGTTCCAGTTGGCTAGTCGCCCGCGAAACTTCCAGGCCGGCGATGTCGCCGACGGCGAAACGTTGCTGCATAATGTCGCTGGTTTTTTGGTCGGCGGCCAGTATATGTTCCGCAAGCTGTACTTGGGTTTGAAACTGGCGAATTTCCAGATAGGTACGCGCAACTTCCGCTCGGAGGCTGATCAGCAAATCGTCGCGGGTCAGCATGGAGGCCTCTAAATCCGCGCCGGCCGCTTCGGCTTCGCGGCGATGACCGCCGAACAGGTCCAACTCCCAACTGGCGTCGAAACCGGTTTTAAATATATTAAACGGTTGTTTGATGATCTGCGAGAGCGGGGAACTGCTGCCGCCGGGAAAACCGATTTGATTGGCTTGCCGGTTGGCGCCGGCCATTAAATCGCCGCTGGGCAGTAGCGCGGCCTGGGCGGAAGCCCGCTGGGCGCGGGCTTGGCTGATGCGGGTTTCGGCAACTTTCAAATCCAGATTCTCAATAGCGGCTTTCTCGATTAATTGCTCTAAAACCGGATCGTGGAAATTTCGCCACCACGCTGCTTCGCTGTTGGCGTCGGAGTTTGCGCTTGGCGAAGCGGAGACTGAATGCCAGTCGCTCGGTAATACCGTATTCGGTTGTTTATAATCGGGGCCTAGCATGCATCCGGATAGCAAGCAACCTAAGCCGGCGCAGAGTGCGATTAGCAGGGTATGAGATTGTAGGTAAGAATTGTTCATGGCGTCCTTTAATGTGCTCCAGCCGGTTTGGCTGTTTTACTAGGCGGCATCAGCAGGGCTATGCAAGCTAAGGTGAAGGTGATAACGGCCAGCATGCGAAAACCGTCCGCATAAGCCAACAAAGTGGATTGGTTTAATAATTCTTGATAAATGCGGTTTAAAGCTTTTGCCGCCGCGCCGGCGGCGGTTTCGCCCGAACTCAGCAACACGTCCGTGTAATGCGAGAGTAGGGCGCTATAGCCTGGATTTGCCGGGCTCAAATGCTCGGACAATAGGGATTGATGCAGTTGTTCGTGTCTGGCGACAAAGCTGAGTAACAGCGAAATGCCTATGCTGCCGCCCAGGTTGCGAATCAAGGCATACAGCGCCGAGGCTTTATTGCTTTTTTCGGGTGGAATATGCGCAAACGCCATGGTGCTGCTGGGGATGAACAGGAAGGGCAGGCCTATGACTTGGCTAATGCGCAGCAATACAAAGGTATTGTAGTCGGTTTGCGGCGTGAAAAAACTGCTCAAACTCATGCCTATGCTCAGCGCCAACATGCCGATGGCGATCAAATACCGCGCCTGATATTTACTCACCAATTTGCCGACTATCGGCATGATAAACACCACGGCCAGGCCGCCCGGCGAAAGCACCAAGCCGGCCAGCGTGGCATCGTAGCCGAATTGCGCTTGCAGCAATAAGGGCAGCAGGGTGCTGGAGCCATACAAGGCGAAACCGATAAAAAACACCATCAGACAGGCCATGCCGAAGCTGCGATTGGCTAATAGCCTGATATCAATCACCGGTTCTTTTTGCCGTAATAGCCAAAAAGCGGCGCTGGTCAGCGAAACCAGACTCACTATGGCGAAATATAAAATAAAATGACTATCGAACCAATCCTCTTCCTGACCCTTGTCCAGCACGACTTGTAAAGCGCCTATGCCCAGCATGACCAGCGTGAGGCCGATATAATCAATGGATAACAAACCTCTGGCTTTGGAGTGCTCGGGATCTGTCACCAAGCGCTTGACCAGGAATAAAGCCAGCATGCCGACCGGCACATTCATAAAAAAAATCCAGCGCCAACTGAAATTGTCGGTAATCAAGCCGCCCAAGGTCGGGCCGAGTATCGGCGCGACTATCATGGTCATGCCGGTGATGCCGAACGCTACGCCGCGTTTTTCCGGCGGAAAGGCGTCCATGACGATGGACATTTGCATAGGCTGTAAGCCGCCGCCGGCCAAGCCTTGTAAAAGTCTAAACAGGATCAGCATCGCCAAGGAATTGGCCACGCCGCAAGCAAAGGATGCAGCGGTAAAGCCGGCAATCGACAGCAGAAAATAATTTTTGCGGCCCATGACGCCAGCCAGCCAACCGGATAAGGGCAGTACAATGCCGTTGGCGACCAGATAGGAGGTGACCACCCAGGCGCTTTCATCCTGACTGGCGGCAAAGTTGCCGGCGATATGTCTGAGCGAAACATTCACAATTGTGGTATCCAAAACCTCCATAAAGGCGGCTAAACTCACCACAATCGCGATCAGATATGGATTGATCGGTTTTGCTTGCGCCGCTACCGTCATATGCTTAGTCGGGCGCGGTGTTGACGGTAGGAATGACCGACATGCCCGGCCCCAAAGGCAATGCCGCATCCGGCGGCGGCTGAAAAATAATTTTCACCGGCACGCGCTGCACGATTTTTACGAAATTGCCGGTGGCGTTTTGCGGAGGGAAGGCCGAAAAAAAGGCGCCGGTACCGGACTGAATACTCTCGACCTTACCCTGTAACTCTTGAGCGGGGAAGGCGTCGACGCTAATCTTGACTGCTTGGCCGGGGCGCATATGCGTTAATTGCGATTCTTTAAAATTTGCCGTCACCCAAAATTCCATGCCGACCAGGAAACCCAAATGTTGGCCGATTTGCACATAATCGCCGCGTTCAACTGCCCGATTGGTGATTCTGCCAGCCATGCTCGCGATGAGTTTGGTGTTGGCTAAATCGGATTCGGCTAAGGCCAGATCCGCCGCGGCCTGTTTAAATTGCGCGGCTAATTGATCTTTGGTCGCTTTAGCCGCGGCGATGGCTTTAGGCGCGGTTTCCGCGCTACGAAGTTTGGCCAGCGCCTCATAGACACTGGATTTGGCGGCTTTCTCGGCCGCAACGGCTTGATCCAGTTGCCCTTGACTACGGGCTTCGCTGCTTAGGCGCTGCATGCGTTTTAAGTCTTGCTCGGCTTTAACTAAATTTGCATTGGCCGCGTCGACTTGCGCGGCGGCGGCGTCGCGATTGGAAGGCGCGGAAACAGTCGTCGTTTCCATGGTGTTGTGGGAGGCTAAAGCCGCCGCCCGGGCCGCTTCATACACGGCCTGGGCTTTATCGCGGCGCAGAATGTAATCGCCGGGGTCGATTTCCAGCAGCACATCGCCGGCTTTCACCAATTGGTTGTCATTGATGTTAAGGGTTTTGACATAGCCGGAGATTTTCGGGCGCATGCTGACTGTGCGTCCGTTAAGGGTAGCATCGTCGGTAGCTTCTTCCCAGCGTTGACTATATAAATAAACCGCGCCGCTGGCGATGGCCGCCAAGAGTAGCATGATTAATACCGGTTTTGCGAGCTTGGCTTTCATTCGGCGCGGGCTGTGGTATTACAACGATAAATAGCTAGAAAAGCCGTTACCGTAGCCGTTACGTGTTGGTCTAGTTCAGCGTGGCTAAGGTTAGGCGCCAAAAAGATCATGGCCTTGTTATAGACTTCGCCTTTTAGCAGGCTAAAAAATTGCTCGGTCGCCCGGTCAATATCCGGAACCGCCAACTGACCTTGGCGCCGCCATTCCGCTAATAATTCACCAAAGGCGGTTTTGACGCGTTGCGGCCCGGCTGCATAAAAAATCTTCACAATTTCCGGGTGGTGGATGGCTTCGCTGTATAGCGTGCGTTGTAAATGCAGTGAGTCGGAATTGTATATCAAAGTTGCGAGCAAACCGCCAAGTTGTAACAATGCCGTTTGCGCCGGCAGGTGCGCGAAATTCATAAAATTATCCGGCCCGGCTAGCGAATCACATCTTTGTTGAATGACTTCCTTGAACAGTTCGATTTTATTGTCGAAATGACTATAGATGGTGAGTTTTGAGACATCGGCCAATTTCGCCACCGCGTCTACACTGGTCAAGGTAAAGCCTTGCCGCATAAAAAGCTCGGTTGCGGCGCGGATAATGCCCTCGCGTTTAGCCGGATCTTTCGGTCGGCCGAAGGACTGGCGATGTTTGGCGGGCGCTGAATCTGTAGCAATCATATACTATGCGGTATGGTTTGTTATATCTATTAATGTACCATACGGTTTGTTTATTGCAAGCGTGGGGAGGGCAATGCAGTTAAGTTATGTTAAAAATCGTCCCCAGCAGGGAGCATAGGTATCTACACAAGTTATACAACTGGTTCCCAAACTCAGGCTTGGGAACCAAAAACCAGAAGCTCTGCTTCGCGAACAACCGAATGGAAGCTAGAGCTTCCAAGGCAATGGTTCCCAAACAGAGCTTGGGAACCAGCACAATCTATTGATTTACGACAACAAAAACTTGTGTAGATACTTATGAGGGGGGCAGGGCTGGAGGTTTTACTCCATTCATCGCATATTTTTAAGCCGTAGATTTCAACTATGCTTAAAAAGGTATGCGTTGCATACCCTACAGTTATTTTTCCGGTTCCGCTTCTATGATAACGTCAAGATTGATACAGGCGGAGTGTAGCATTTGGATGGCGTCGGCCAACAGGTTCAAAGCCTGCATTTGTCGCCAGTCGGCAGGAGGATTATCCAGCCAATCGAACAATACCTGTTCAGCATTATCGTGGATTGCTTTAATTTCTTTGGCGGCATTTTTGGTATTTGATTCCTCATGCACCAATTGTTCCCCGTCCATTAGCCAGGGGAAAAATGCGCGGGTTTTTTCGGTAGTTATCGTTCTGGCCATCGTCTTCTCCATTAGTCTATTTTAAGTATAGCTAAACACCAAACATTCGCTACGATACGGTGTCATGGACTTAATATTAGAAAAAAAACCGAATATAATTGTGAACTTAACCGAGTTTTTGAACTCTAAGGCTGCTTAGCTGTCCTAAACTTGTAAGTTTTGTGTGTTAAACGGCAAATTTTAAAATCTATCTTAGGTTGTGCTCATATTCTGCTATGTACATATTATCCGTAGACATATCTAGGTAGGCGCCTGAGTTTAGTCTTTCGTGTCAGGCCGCGGTAAGGCTTTAAAACGAGTTTTATCGCAAAGTGATAGCCATACCTATATTGCCTGCTGGCTCCGGGCTTTATAGCAAACTAGATATCATGTATTTATGCAAGGTTAAACTACAATATACAGATGTTCCCATCGGCAAGCAGGACTGAAAGGTTCAACTTTTCAATCAATGCGGCAATGCTCGTCAATATGGTGGCCGCAGCCTTTTCTGGTGCAAGTCAATCCTGAGCCTTGAAAAGAGACGCATCTACAGGCAACGTGAGTACACTGTTCGGGGGTAAAATTGCCGCGCACGTTGAATGCTGATTTTTTATAAGCAGTTTTTGGCATAGAGATCAAACTCGCCAATACACTTAGATTAGATTTTTCAAAATTTTTATAGTTTGGCTTTGACATTAAATAATCTCATCAAAAGATATTTATCCGAGTGGGTGGTCATTATTCCTGGCTTTTGAATATAAAATAGACGTAGTATTACTTAGATTTAAGCCGGTCCGGCATTATTGCGTCTGCTCAGTGAGTAAAAAAAAGGAAAACTCAGCTGAGTTTTACGCGGATTGAGTCTTCAGTCTTTAGCATTGGCAATCCGATGTGAGGAGTTGTCCATGATAAAAAAAGTCAAAACCTCGGAACTTCGTCCGAATATGTTTATACATGACCTGAATTGCGGTTGGCTGGACCATCCTTTTTTACGGAATAAGTTCAAGCTGAAATCAGAGCAAGAAATAGAAAAAATCATTGCTTACGGGATCAAGGATGTCTATGAAGCAGTCCGGACCGCGTCTTATCTTATGAAATACCCGCACGCTGGCAAATTGATACGATTTAAGTCACTCCGCGCGCCGGGTATAGCGATGTTTAACGCCGAGCGGAAAATACTCCGGATTGGCAAACTCAAGTAAGCTGATGTGCGGCAATTGCCGCTCGACAGGCGTGTAATTGGCAAATTCGCTATTCAAGCGTAACAATTGGGCATGAATGGCGGCGGCTATCTCGGTGGCCAAGGTTGCGCTCGGCTCTAGGTTGGGCAATAATTCCACGGCAATGTGCAGAAATTTATCGCCGTCCGTGGTTTCACGGGTTTCCAATACAAATTTGCCGGTTACCCAAGTCATCAGCTCGGGTTGTTCCAGGCCGACGGCGACATTCTCCGGATAAATGTTGGCGCCGTAATAGGAGACGGTAAAGTCAGCTCTGCCGAATACGAACACAAACGGCAAGTCGCGCGGCTCAAAATTTTTGGCTAAGCCCAGGTCTGTGTAAGACTCGATGCCGGCTGCGTACAGAAAATCCAACATCTCGGCGAAACTAATCACGCCACCTTTATCGGCAATGTGATAACGGACCAAAGGTACGCTATTTTCGGCGGACACCACCAGCGTGCCCTGGTGGGTTTCGAAAAAGCGGCTGAGCGGATCGTATTGCACCAGGGTTGGCAGTCTGGATTCGCCAAATAGGCTACGCGCGGCATCCGGATGCCGGGCTAACCAACGGCGAATGGCGATGCTCAAAGGGGTTTCATTGCCCAGTACGCCGCCGTCGGCAGTGCCGTACAGCGAAGCGGAATCGTAATATGGGGAAGTAAAGCCACAGCGCTGTCCAACCAACGTCCGCCATTCTTCGCTGAACACCTCGCCGGCAAATACCAGTTTGGTATTGAAATCGGGCCAAGCGATGCCTTCGGCAAGGCCGGCGTCGATCACGTCTTTGACGAACGGCGGGTAACCCAATAACACGGTTTGCTGAAAATGCGGCGCCAGTTCGCGCACTACCCGGAAAATTTCGGCTTTATTATTCCCGGGCGTAGCCACCAGCAACGGATAGCCTTTACGCGCCAAATGCCAGCAACAAGAAGTAGTGAACAAACCGCCCACCCAGTTACCCAGCGCAAAGCAGACGATAGCTAGCGTTGTGCGCTCATGTACGCGGAAACTGTCCTGAAACACTTGCTCGAAACGTAGCGCGACATCCAGTTCATCAACCGCGGAACGCGGCCAAAAGGTCGGCTGGCCGGTTGAGCCTGAGGATACAGCCACCCGATCAGACCCGGAAAGGCTGCCGCCCAGGCAACGTTCGGGCAGGGGATAGGCCTGCATGTAATTGGCTTTATTCATTAACGGCAAGGATTGAAACGCTGCGTAACTGTTTATATCCGCCGGATTGATGTGATGCGCGTCCAGAAATCGGCGATAAGCAGGCGTCTGCTCAGCGCAAGCCTGAAATAAAGCCAAGACCTGTTCCCGCGGATTGTTGCTGTGATGTTCAGCCAGCAGAGTTTTTAAGGAAGTGTACAAAAACCGGGCATAGCGGTCTTCGGTAGCTAGAGCGGACAATAGGGACATAGAGTTTTCCGGCGCAAAATCAGGTTAATATTGTTGGCGATGAAGAAAAATGTAGCTGCCGGCTCCGGGCATCTGTCCTGAAACGCCCGGTATTGTTCAGCGTTGCCCCAAAAAAGTGCTTGCTTACATAATGTAAGGATTTACAGCAACTTGTAACTGTGCATGTTTCAGCGTACGATTTCGCACTGCGCATTTTCCGGAAACTTAGATGTATTATTCCATATTTTTATGTCTTTTGCCTGATCGGCGCAGACCAGGATTAATTTTCGGCTGCTTATAATAATTACATTAACAATGCTTATGTCAAAGTTCAATCAAAAACTGATCAGTCCGCTAGACGGCTTGTTTAGATATATTAGAAACAATCCCAATGCCGGCTTAGTGGTTATATTTTGCGGTTTGGCGGTTATCAGTAGTTTTGATGGATTGATGACTTTGATCGGCTGGGTTAGGCCGAAAGAATTCGGTTTAAGTCTATGGTTGTGGTACTGCATCAAAAGCGTGCCGATCTTATTGATCGTCATCCTGCTGCAAGTAGTATTAGTCAAAGCACTGTATGAGTGTATAGACAATATTATGGAAATCTTCACGCCGGCTAAAAATTTTATGGTGATTCTGATTACCAATACCTTG
>Ga0181528_10002368_pt1 | contig 11555 bp, 8 predicted proteins | sample PEATcosm2014_Bin_47_FD_119742 | JGI IMG/M metagenome (GOLD analysis project Ga0181528, IMG submission 119742) | Peatland microbial communities from MTU Mesocosm Facility, Houghton, MI, USA - PEATcosm2014_Bin10_10_metaG | ecosystem: Environmental > Terrestrial > Soil > Wetlands > Peat | place... | reverse complement strand
TGCCCTTAAGGCGGTTTTGCGCCAACTTCGGATGCCGATGATGAGGGCCGTGAATGAATATGTCAAAATTCATGAAACTTCCCAGTCGAGTAATCCAGTTCCTCCCAACCACGGTTCGCGTGCCCAGCATTGGATCATAGCTGGCCATTCCCAGGTGCTCGGTCAGTTTTCGGATTGTCTGGAACATTCCGGCAATCCAGTGCGGCACCAGCCACACGTGGGCATACCATAACCAGCCACCAGTGTAAGTGGATTTACAGAAGACATAGCCCCAAAACAAGATGATCCCCCAATACTCGTACTTGATCGTGCGCCGCAGTCCGGCATTCTTCAGCGGAGAATCCGGATGAAAGAATATGCGGCCATAGATGAACGGGGCAGCGATAAAGCCGAAACAAATATCAAGAACCACGAACACGCGTCGAAACGTTCTGGAATAAGTCGGATTGGAATATGGCCAAAGTTCCCAATCGTTCGGACGATTCAAATACGCATGATGTCGGATATGCGACTCGCGATAGACGGTGTATGGGACATACATCAAGGTCCCAAGTAGGCGTCCGATTGTGATATCCAACCAACGCCAGCGTGTCAGCGTCTGGTGCGCTGTTTCGTGGAAGCAACTGGTCCAGCAAAATAGAAAATACGCGGTAAAACAGGTCCATGTGAGGCGTACCAACGGAGCATCAATCGGCCAGCGCCAAGCGAGAGCACAGATACCGACCGCTGCCGCGGGCAGGCAGGCCATCCTCATTACAAACCCTTTCTCTTGAATTGCCTGCTGTTCTTCTCTTGTGAAATCGGTTGTCGACACCTTGCACCTCTCAAATTGATTCTTCAATTCTCTCAGCACAGAATCCGTTGAATTCGTCGGCTGCCGTCGCAATTCAGATGACGTCAGCAATTTTGGATTCAATCAGTTGGAAAGTCTTTCGCTCACTTCCGTGTCGCATTGAACGTCGATTCCTCGGCCGATTTGTTGCTCACTCGGCTCTCAGTGGTCCTTCAACAAGAGCAACATTTAATCCAAAAGCTGCCAGCTCAAGATGATGACTTGTGAAGAATATTATTGCGGTCACTTCGGGGCGACCGAAGTGCCAGTGAGGTTCATACCTGCCACGATGACTTCTTGATCCGGAAAGCAACTTGTCAGCATCCCGCGCCTGCGCGGACCGCAATACCTCGAATATCTTCGCCTGTTGGCTGCAGTACAAGACATTTGAAGTAGGCCGCTTGTTCGATCGAGAATCGCGCGCGGACAATGGGATAAACAGGGACCGATCTCGCCGTCAACAATGCGTTCACGACCGCAATCCGAGCTGCTGTTTTGCAGCCGAAATCACGACGTCAGGTTCAAAACCAAATTTCCGCTGAAGTTCCTTCAGTGGAGCTGAGGCTCCGAAGGTCTCCATGCCGATGACGTGCCCAGTCGTGCCGACGTAGCGTTCCCATCCGAGTGTCGATCCCTGCTCGACTGCCACACGAGCCTTGACGCCGGGTGGTAGAACGCTTTCCCGATAAGCGCGCGTTTGATGCTCGAAAATGTCCCAGGATGGCATCGAAACCACTCGCGAACGGATGCCTTGGGCAACGAGCTTCTCGTGGGCCTGCACGACAAGACTGACCTCACTTCCCGAGCCGATCAAAATCACTTCTGGATTTCCGCTTGGACAGTCCGCCAGCACATACGCCCCATGTGACACTCCGGACGCTGACGCGTAACGACTGCGGTCCAGAGTTGGCAACGGCTGACGTGAAAGTACGAGGATCGCCGGCTGATGACGCAGCTGAATGATATATCGATAAGCTTCCACAACCTCGTTGGCATCGCCTGGTCGCAACACTACGAGACCAGGCATGGCTCGCAATGAGACGAGTTGCTCGACCGGCTGATGCGTTGGGCCGTCTTCGCCATCGCCAAGAGAGTCATGCGTGAAAATGAAAATGGTCGGTAACTCCATCAGCGATGACAGACGAATTGCAGGTCGCGCGTAATCGCTGAAGATGAAAAACGTGGCGCCAAACGGACGGAGCTTGGACAATGAAAGACCATTCAAGACAGCGGCCATCGCGTGCTCGCGGATTCCGAAATGCAGGTTCCTGCCGCCCGGGCTGTCAGCCTGAAGGTCTCCAGCACCGGCGAATTTCAACGCCGTTTTGTTTGAGGGACCCAAGTCGGCCGATCCACCCAGGAACCATGTGATGTTTTGCGCAAGAACATTCAACACCTTACCGGATGCGTCTCGTCCGGCAATGCCTTTAGGGTCGGCCGGGAATGCGGGCAAGTTGTTGTCCCATCCCGCTGGCAGCTCGCGACGCTGCATCTGGTCAATCTCGATCGCCAGTTCCGGATATTTCGCCCGATACGCCGCAAAAAGTACGTTCCATTGTTTGCGAGCCTGTTCCCCGCGCTTGCCGATTCCGATAGAAAAGTGCTCTCGCACCCCCTCGGGAACAAGAAACTTTGCATCCTCGGGCCAGCCATAGTTACGCTTCGTCAACCGAATCTCCTCTTCTCCCAGCGGTTCGCCATGGGCTTCGGGTGAGTCCTGCTTATGCGGCGATCCGTAACCGATGTGGCTGTCGAGTATCAGTATCGTTGGGCGACCGGTTGTGTTGCGGAAGATCGTCAATGACTGCTCGATGCGGTCGATATCGTTGGCATCACCCACGCGCAAGATATTCCATCCGTAACCAAGGAATCGCGCCGCAACGTCTTCGGTGAACGTCAGATTTGTCTTACCCTCGATCGTGATGTGGTTGTTGTCGTAAATCCAACAGAGATTATCGAGACATAGATGGCCCGCCAGCGACGCGGCCTCGGCCCCAACTCCTTCCATGAGACAACCATCTCCGCAGACAACATAAATGTTGTAGTCAAACAACTTGAAGTCCGTTCGATTGTATTGTGCAGCAAGCCACTTCTGAGCTATCGCCATGCCAACGCTGGTTGCGATCCCTTGCCCAAGCGGGCCAGTGGTGGTCTCAACACCCGAGACCCAATGATATTCCGGATGGCCGGGGGCCTTGCTGTCGAGTTGACGAAAATGCCGGATGTCGTCGAGAGACACCGACGGATGTCCCAACTGCTCGTAGTCCGCGTTCACGGCCTTGGTGCCGGTGAGATGAAGTACCGACCACAGCAACATCGAAGCATGCCCGTTGGACAGCACGAATCGATCGCGGTTGGGCCAGATCGGGTCTTCTGGATCAAAACGCATGACTCGATTCCAGAGCGCATAGACAAGGGGGGCCAGTGCCATCGGCGTGCCTGGGTGCCCGGAATTCGCCTGCTGTACCGCGTCCATGGACAAGGTACGGATTGTATTGATTGACAATTGATCGAGTTGCTCGTTGGTCATGAGATCGTTTTGGGGGTTAGAGGTCATTCGGTCCTGCTTTCCAGGAAAGCCACTTTGCTTAAGCGGCGCAGATGCCGTTCCGCTTGACTGGGGCTGGCCTCCAGGAACGTCTGCACCAAGTCCCAGGCCACCGCCGGTCCCACAGTCCGTCCGCCAATGCATAGCACATTCATGTGGTCATCTTCGACTCCCTGCCTGGCAGAGAAATGATCGTGGATCACTGCTGCCCGGACCCCCGGGATCTTGTTTGCGCAGACCGATGCACCCACCCCGCTGCCGCACACGGCCACGCCGCGATCGATTCGACCTGCTGAGACTGCCTGCGCGAGAGGAACCACGAAATCCGGATAATCATCACCTGGGTTGAGACTGTATGCACCAAACTGAACCACTTCATACCCCCCGGCTTCAAGTTGGGACAGCAACTTGTCTTTCAATTCAAATCCACCGTGATCCGTCGCAATGCCGATGCGCATGTCTTTTCCTTCCCACTCATTTTTTTTCCAACAGTGTGGCGGCCGCTCGATCCGCCAGCACCAAGCCCTGGTCCTGTCGAACCCGCCCGGCGGGAATCGAAGGATCGGCGCCTTGCAGGAGTATGAGCATTTCTGCTTTTTCTTTTCCCGTCACAACCCAAAGGATGCACCGAGACCGATCGATGATGGGATAAGTTAATGTCATTCGCCGCCGACCTTTGTAGACCCCGGTTAGCGCGACATCCGCATCGTCAACGTCCAGGACAGCATCACCAGGTACCAGAGATGCAGTGTGGCCGTCTGGCCCCAAACCGAGATGAATTAAATCGAGAACAGGCGGTGAGCCCGCGATTTCAATCAGAGTTTGGGCGTATTGCCTGGCGGCGGTTTCCAGGTCGGACGCTTCCACTGGCATGGCGAGAAGCTGTTCGGGGCGCAACAAGACTCGGGTCAGCAGTCGCTTACGCAGGTGCGTCAGGTTTCGGTCGGCATGTCCCGCGGGAGCTACCCGTTCGTCGACCTGGATCATGTACGTTTGTTCCCACGGCATTTCTTGGTTGTCGAGCGCATCAAACATCAGCAAGGGAGTTTCGCCACCGCTTACGGCAATGATAAACCGCCCCCGTGCGGCAACAGCGGCGCGAGCCGCTTCGGCAATGATCGTGGCCGCTCTCTGTGCGACCGCGTTTGGATCGGCGAAGACTTTAAACTTCATCGCGACGTTTCCTTTACGGCGAACGCTTTCACGAACGGATCGTGCCACCCCCCCGGCGGTGAAACCAGGTTTTCGGCTTCCGCAGGTCCCCATGTGTTTGGCTCGTATTCAAAAACAGGCGTTCCCGCTTGCAGCACTGGATCGACGATGCGCCAAGCCTCTTCCACATAATCCTGGCGTGCAAACAGAGCCGAGTCGCCTTTCATCGCATCTCCGAGGACGCGCTCGTAAGCGTCCATTTCTCCAGCAATCGGGGTTTGGCTCGCAAGAACTTCCACTGGTTGTCCAATCATCGTCTCTTCAGGGTCCATCGCTGTCATACCGAACGCGGTGGTGACCTCGGGACTGATGCGGAACCGGAAGTAGTTTGACGAAGTGAGCGGCGCGGGAAAAACCTTTGGCGGCCGGCGTAATCTGACTACGATCTCAGTACATGTCACAGGAAGGAATTTCCCGGCCCGGATGAAGAATGGCACGCCCTGCCAGCGCCATGAGTTGATGTCGAGCCGCAACGCGGCAAAAGTTTCCATTTGCGAGTTCAGAGCGACCCCTTTCTCATTGCGGTAGTCGCAGCATTGCCCCCGGACCAAGTTGCTCGCTTCGAGCGGCGGAATCGCTTTCAGGACCCTGACTTTTTCATCACGCAACGACTCGCTGTCGGTCCGAATCGGCGGCTCCATCGCCAGATTGGCAAGGATTTGAAACAGATGGTTCTGGATGACATCGCGGATCGTACCGGTTTGGTCAAAAAAAGCGCCGCGGCCCTGAACCCCAAAGTCTTCCGACATCGTCATCTGAACACTCTCAACAAAATGTCGGTTCCAAAACGACTCCATTAACGAGTTCACGAAGCGAAAGAAAATCATGTTATGTACGGGGCGTTTCCCCAGATAATGGTCGATGCGGAAGATCGCCTTTTCGTCAAAGTGTTCGTGCAGTATCCGATTCAGATGTTGTGCCGATGGAAGATCGCGTCCGAATGGCTTTTCGACGATCACACGCGAATTCTTCGTACAACCGGACTTGACGAGTTGGTCCACTGCCACCGCGAACAAAACGGGTGGAATGGCAAGGTAGTGTGCCGGCCGCTGCGATGCTCCAAGTTCTTTCCGAATCGCCCGGAACGTCTCAGGCGAATTGTAATCACCAGAGACATAGCGCAGCAGGCTATGCAACTTTTCAAAGGCAACGGGATCGATTCCGCCGTGTTTCTCGACGCTATCTCGCGCTCGCGCACGAAGCTGTTCTAACGTCCAGTCGGCCTTGGCCACACCGATCACGGGCACATTCAAATGACCGCGTTTCGCCATTGCGTGGAGCGCTGGAAAAATTTTCTTGTAGGCCAGATCGCCCGTGGCGCCATAGAACACCAGGGCATCGGAGTTGGATTCGCTCATGGGGAACTCTCTTTCTTGCCGCTACCTGCCAGCATTTTTCTCCAGGTGCCCGCCAAATTGAAAACGCATGGCCGAAAGCAGCCTGTCCTGATAGCTCGCTTCACCGCGTGAAGCAAATCTCTCGTAGAGTGCCGTTGTGAGGACCGGCACTGGCACCGCTTCATCGATCGCCGCTTTGATTGTCCAGCGTCCTTCTCCCGAGTCGGAAACCCGACCCGAAAAGTCGGAGAGTCTTTCGTCTTTGGCCAAGGCCGTCGCGGTCAAATCGAGCAACCACGAGGCGATAACGCTTCCACGTCTCCAGACTTCTGCGATGTCACGCAGGTTCAAGTCATACTGATAAACTTCCGGATTGCGCAGTGGCGTTGTTTCGGCATCAATCTCGTTTTGGTGATTGCCGACGTTGGCATTTTTCAGGACAGCGAGTCCCTCGGCGTACGCAGCCATCAGGCCGTATTCGATTCCATTGTGGACCATCTTGACAAAATGCCCGGCACCATTTGGTCCGCAATGCAGGTAACCCCGTTCGGCCGTGCCGTCGCGCTGTTCACGTCCAGGTGTGCGCGGGATCTCGCCAATACCCGGTGCCAGCGACGCGAATATCGGATCAAGGAAGGCGACGGCGTCTTCGGGGCCCCCGATCATCATGCAGTAACCTCTTTCGAGACCCCACACACCGCCGCTCGTACCCACATCAACATAATTAATCTGTTTCGAACGAAGTTCTTGAGCTCGGCGGATATCGTCCACGTAATAAGAATTGCCGCCATCAATAATGATGTCTCCGGCATCCAGATGTCCTAATAGTTCAGCAATTGATTGATCCACAACGGCCGCCGGGACCATCAACCAGATGACCCTTGGACACGGGAGCTTCATGACAAAGTCTTGGATGGATGTTGCGCCAACTGCCGTTGCCCTGGCCAACTCGGCAACGGCTTTGGTTGATCGATCGAAAACAACGCATTGGTGGCCATCCTTGATCAATCGTCGCACCATGTTTGCGCCCATTCTGCCAAGGCCAATCATTCCTATTTTCATCGCGGAATCCTTTGTCAACTCAATTGTTTTCACTCATCGATTCTATTTCCAAACTTGGTTCAAAGCAGTTCGCACTTGCTTTATCCCCACCCCGACCTCGTTGCTGTCATCAAAATCGCCGATTCAGCCACCAGAATGTTTGCTCCAAATTCGAGGACGAGGGGAACCTTTGTCTCGTGTGGTTTGCCGCCTTGCAAATTTCGACTTATCTCAGTGCATGCTGTATCAGTGATTGCTGAGATTTGGCGTTCTCGAAAACCTCTACCCACGCCCGGTAGGACGCGGCGATTTGAGTAACGGCTTTGTCGCGAGTGATTCTTTGGGCGCGGTAGTTTACCAACGGCTCCCAGAAGGTGGTGCGGCCGACGGCGAAGCCAATGAACCCGGAAACACTTGCCGCCGTCGTCAACCACTGCCGGACCTTCTGATCGTCCTCACCACGGCCTAAAATGATGCAGCTGACGTTGTCGCGACCAGCGCGGCGGGCCACTGCGACGATTTTTTGGCAATCCTCTCGCCGTTCGATGCCTTCAATTTTCCAGACGTCAGCCTCGACCCCCATTTCCTGCAATTCGTGGATAGCCTGGACCATCAGACCGGGGCGAATCTCCAAATCGTAAACCTTTTTGTCTCCTTTGACCTGGGCAAGTTGCGCTTCCTCCGGTGGCACCAGCAGTTCGAACATAAACAAGCTGCTACTCTTGCGTTCTAAGAATTCTGACAGTCGCTTCAGTCGGATCGCTTGGCGTTGATTCAGCGTCCCGTTTCCTTCGGGATTATAGCGCACCAGGACTTTGCTGAAGGTGGGATTGAAGGCCTGAATGTGCTTTGCAAATTCCTGGCCATATTCGAAGTCAAATTCCTCCTGCCCGCTTTTCTCGACAGAACATGAAGTCGAGTAACCGTGATTCGCGGCATCGCGCAGTATGGCCCCGCCAAACTTTTCATCGACGAGGATACCCGCCTTGTTCTTGGGAACTCCACCTGCGACGGCCTCCTTGAAACCGTCGTAGATCACCTGTTTGGCCGCGGCGATCTCTGCCGTCTGCTCAACGGTCAGCTCTCCTGTCCACCCGAACATTTTTGTCTGGAACGATCCCCGATGGTCGAAGGGCAAGATGTACAGGGGTTGGTCAAATCCACGAGTCATCGAGAGGCCTCCTTGAGTTTTCGGTAGCAACGGATCAGACAATTCGTTGAGGAATCATGGTTAAGTTCGGGGTGGACCGTGCTCTCAAGCTCCGGGATGATGCGTTGCGACAGTACTTTTCCCAGCTCAACACCCCACTGGTCGAACGAATCGATGTTCCAAATCGAGCCCTGAGTGAAAACCGAATGCTCGTAACGGGCGACCAATTTGCCAAGTGTTTCCGGCGTGAGCCGATCAACGAGGATCGTCGTAGAAGGGCGGTTGCCCTCGAAGACCCTGTGAGGAACGAGCGAGTCCGGCGTACCTTCTCCCTGGACTTGTTCGGGCGTCTTGCCGAAGGCCAATGCTTCAGTTTGGGCGAATACGTTTGCCATGAGCACGTCGTGGTGCCGGCCGAGTGGGTTGAGTGGTTGACCGAATGCAATAAAATCACAAGGGATCAGGCGAGTCCCTTGATGAATCAATTGGTAAAACGAATGTTGCCCGTTAGTTCCTGGTTCGCCCCAGTAGATGGCGCTCGTGTCGTAGGCAACTTGGCTCCCATCGACCGTGACATGCTTGCCGTTGCTCTCCATTGTCAATTGCTGGAGATATGCTGGGAACCGCTTCAAATATTGTTCGTAGGGCAGAACTGCGACCGTCTGTGCGCCGAAAAAATTACTGTACCACACTGCCAACAACCCCATGAGCACTGGCAAGTTGCATTCAAACGGGGCTGTTCGAAAGTGCTCGTCCATCTGGTGGAATCCATCCAGCAACTCACGGAAGTTTTCCGGCCCGATCGCCAGCATTGTCGAGAGGCCGATCGCCGACTCCATTGAGTAACGGCCGCCTACCCAGTCCCAGAAGCCGAACATGTTGGTGGTATCAATGCCGAATTCCGATACCTTTTCCGCATTCGTTGAAACCGCAACAAAATGTTTGGCCACGGCAGTGGCATTTCCGCCAAGGCCTTTCAGCAACCATTCGCGAGCGCTTTTCGCGTTTGTGATGGTCTCTAACGTCGTAAAGGTCTTTGAGGAAACGATAAACAGAGTTTCGGCGGGATCGAGGTCCCGCGTTGCTTCTGCCAAATCGGTACCGTCAACATTGGAAACGAAGCGGAAGGTCATGGAGCGATCGCAGTAGTACTTCAGTGCTTCGTAGGCCATGACCGGCCCGAGGTCTGAACCGCCGATGCCGATATTGATGACGTTCCGAATTCGTTTTCCAGTGTAGCCCTTCCATTCGCCGCTTCTGACCCGACTGGAAAAGTCAGCCATTTTGTCGAGCACTTGATGAACTTGAGGTACGACGTTTTCGCCACTAACAAGGATGCTTGCCCCTTTTGGCGCCCGTAAGGCGACGTGCAGGACGGCTCGGTTTTCGGTGATGTTGATTTTCTCGCCCCTGAACATGTCGTCGATACGCTGTCGCAGGCGAGATTGTGTAGCCAGTTCCAGGAGAAGTCCGATAGTGTCGTTCGTGATACGATGCTTCGAATAATCGAGGTAGATTCCGACAGCCTCGGTCGTCAGCCGTTCGCCGCGTTTGAGGTCATCGGCGAAGAGCTGGCGGAGGTGCAAATCCCGAAGTTTCAGATGATGCGCTTCGAGCGCCTTCCATGCCGGGAGTGCGGTGAGCGATTGGATACTTGCCTTCATGTTCCCACCCTTTGGGATTCCTTTCATTCGTCACGAATGAGACATTAAGATTATGGACGATGTGACATCCCTCGCTTCCTCCCACAGACGAAAGCCTCCCCTGAAAGCATTGGAGTTGTCGCCCACTCGGCAACCGTGAGGCAATTCCTTTAGCCTCTTCACGTTACCTCCACCCAACACGACATCGTCCGGTTCAAGGGCGGCGATCAGACGGGCGACGATATCGGTGACCGCTTGTCGCCACCTCTTTTCGCCAAGTCGCTCAAGCCCACGGATACCAACGTAGTCTTCGTAAGTTGTCTTCTTATAGGGTAGATGACCCAGCTCCATTGGCTCAACGATTCCATCAACGACAAAGGTCGAACCGAGTCCGGTCCCCAAACCCAAAAACAGCATTTTGCCGCCCTTGTAGCTTCCCAATGCTTGCATTGCTGCATCATTGATGATTTTCACGGGACACCCGAAAGCGGATTGATAGTCGAATCCGACCCAGCCTGGGCCGAGGTTATGCGGTTCAGCAACTGGCTTGCCATGAGAAACGAGTCCTGGGTAGCCGATCGTCATCACCTCGTACTCCCAGTCTTTGGCAAGTGCTTTGACACCTGGCACCAACTCTTCGGGTGATAACCTCGGTCCAGAAACGAACTTCCGGTGTTCAGATTGACCCGTAGCGAGGATTTTGACGTGGGTCCCGCCCACATCGACAACCATGACATTCATAGCAAACTTCCTAACCGGCTTTTGCAAAAACGGCGCTCTTCGAAGCGATCGTCGTCATCAGTTCGTTCCAGGAATGCACAAACGACTTCGTTCCTTCAGCCTGGAGTTGGGACGCCAGAGAGCCCACATCGATTCCGGCTTTCTCGAACTCCGTCAATATGGCCTCACAGTCACCACCGTCCGACGAGAGCAGTGAACTGATCTCACCATGATCGGCGAGTGCTTTTATTGTGTTCTCCGGCATCGTGTTCACCGTAAATGGCGCAGCGAGGGCCTCAACATAAAGAACATCCGATGCTTTAGGATCCTTGGTTCCAGTGCTGGCCCACAGCAGCCGTTGTGGACGAGCGCCAGCATTGAGCACACGCTGCCAGCGCGACGAAACCAACAAGTCCCGGTATGCCTTGTAGGTGCGCCTGGCCATGGCGATGCCTAATTGATTCCGTAGCGGCTCGGCAACTTTCGCCATCACCGCACTGTCCCAGCGGCTAATGAACACCGATGCCACTGACCGGACGTCGGCACTTAGCCCTGCGTCGATGCGCCGCTCGATTCCGCGCAAAAATGCTTCTGCGGCTGCCACATAATGTTCACGAGAGAACAAAAGCGTCACGTTGACTGGGATCCCTGCAAAGATGGCCTCTTCGATGGCGGGTAGCCCTTCCTCGGTGCCAGGAATCTTGATGAAGAGGTTCCGTCGCCCTCCTCTTGCATGAAGCTCCTTGGCCGCCGCGAGCGTTCTAGCAGCGTCGTGGGCCAGAAGGGGTGAAACCTCCAGCGACGCCCATCCATCCACGCCGTACGTTCTTTCCCAGATCGGTCGAAACAAATCAGCAGCCTGAGTGATGTCCTCGAGTGCCAGTTCGAAGAATAGTTGCTCCCCCGACTTGCCTTCCTTGAGCTTCTTCCGGATCGCCACATCGTAGGCGGCGGTGTTATTGATTGCGTGGTCGAAGATTGTCGGATTCGACGTCAGACCAGTCACCGAGAGTTCGTCCATGTAGTCCTGGAGCGTTCCGCTAGCGAGCAAGTCACGTGATATGTTGTCGAG
>Ga0181528_10002366_pt1 | contig 11561 bp, 10 predicted proteins | sample PEATcosm2014_Bin_47_FD_119742 | JGI IMG/M metagenome (GOLD analysis project Ga0181528, IMG submission 119742) | Peatland microbial communities from MTU Mesocosm Facility, Houghton, MI, USA - PEATcosm2014_Bin10_10_metaG | ecosystem: Environmental > Terrestrial > Soil > Wetlands > Peat | place... | reverse complement strand
GTGACGCGATGCACCATCTGGTAAACGCGCTGCATGTGGGGGCCCGAACCAATCAGGCGGTCGCAGGTGCCCGGCTCTTCAATGCGTTGCTGCACGGTCTCGAGCTGCCGCTTGAGAAGCGAGTTCTCGTACGCGCGGCTCAGCATGGTCTTCAGGTCGCGAACCGAGGGGGGGCGGCGGCAGTAGCCGAACGCGCCGGTGCGCACCAGTTCAAAGGCCGTGGAGCGCAGACCATCGTCTGCCATCACCACCACGGGAATGTTCGAAGTCAGCAAAGTGCGCGAGAATCCCACGCGCTCCTGTAGAGACTCATGATTGGAGTTGAGATCCACAATCATGACGTCGCATCCACCAGCCGACATCAGATCACTCATCTCCTGCTGATCTGACTGCAGCAGGATCTGGAATTCCTTGCCGAGCGCAGACGAGAGAAGAGGGTGGAGCGTACGATCTTCCGAGTAAAGTCCGATTCTGATCATGAATGGGCGACCTTTCCCACTGTTTGAAGCCAAGCCGTACCAAAGTGGATCGGCGAAGTGACTCCATATTCCCTAATCGGACATATATATGCCAATGCCTGTTTTGCGTCACTTGAGTGCAACCTTGGTAATCCACATCCCGCAGTACCAGGTAACAGGAGTCGAAACTCGAACCACTTGCCCGCACTCCTGAAAGCACCAGTTTCGGTGCACGAATGCAGACTCTTTGCAGGCCATGAAACTTGTACACGCGGCTGGATATCTCTACAAACTCTTGTAAATGCTGGATTTTCGCGCAATTCCGCAGTCCGCAATGTAACAGGCACCAAACTGACCAGGTTCAGTCCAATTGTCACCGGCCTATCAATTTTCATTAGTTTGGCGCAAATTGACAATAAATATATATTTATGAATAACTTATGATCGCTATTCGTGGGAATCTCGAAGACCCCGGCCAGAGTAGCTTGGAAGCCCGAAATTACAAGCCTGCGGACTAACACTTTTGTTGTAGTCGCCCCAATCCGAGGTAACTGAAAATCTGGGTATTCACGCCCTTCGAAGAACCCAAAAAATCAGTGGCGCATCAATTGCTATGGTTAAGGAGTGACTTTCCGTCAAAAACTTGAACTGAGCCTGCTGGCCGGCACCGTTGGCATCAGCCGTTTCGCGTTTCGAAGCCACGACTTATACGATCTGGATTCAGTCAATTTCGCCCTGGGAATGGCCCGCTTTGACCCGCGCGTCCATCAACCACATCCGCCCGGATACTTCCTCTACGTCTGCCTGGGCCGGCTGGTCAACTTCGCTGTACACGATGCCAACCTGGCGCTTGTCATTGTCAGCATTCTGGCCAGCATTGCTTGTGTCGCTCTGATCTATACCCTTGCGCTGGAATGGTTTGGACCTCGCCCCGCACTCTTCGCCGGATCACTTTTCGTTTTCTCGCCCCTCGCCTGGTTCCACGGCACGGTCGCCCTGACCTACGGCGTAGAGGCTGCGGCTTCCGCGCTGATGGGGCTGCTTTGCTGGCGCATCGACCGGGGAAAGACCAGCCTCATACTCCCCGCCGCAATCGCACTGGGGATAACAGCCGGCGTTCGTCCCTCTTCGATTCTGTTTCTTGGGCCGCTGTTTCTCTTCTCTCTGCGCCGTGCGCCGTGGAAGAAAATCGCACTTGGCCTGGCCGCGCTCGGGGTCACAGCGGCAGCATGGTTCCTGCCCATGCTCTGGGCCAGCGGAGGCTTCGCAGCCTACTTCGGCGCGCTCCAGTCCCTGTGGCGTTTGGTCCCTTCCAAGGGCACAGTGTTCAACTCGTCGCCCATCACCTCGGTGGCCCGTGCCTTAACCATTATCTATATTTATTTTCTGTGCTTTGGCGCCGCATCGCTGGTCCCTGTCTGGATCATCTTCAGCTCTGGCAAAGCGGACAAACCCAAGAAGCTTTTCACTGCGGTGTGGATCGTTCCAGCACTCTGTTTCTTCACCCTGATCTTCCTCAAGCTGGTCAACAGCGGATATCTCCTGCTGGTGGCTGCTCCGGCCTGCATCTGGCTCGGCGCCTGGACCGCCGAATGGTATGAGAAAGGCGCCTGGTCGAAGGGTCTGAAAATCGCCACCCTCGCCATCGGAGCCGCCGCAAATGTCTATATCTTTCTCGCGTTTCCGGTCTATTGCTCCTACGGATCCATCCGCCATTTCGAAGCGGAACTGCACTCCGTCGAGACCTCCCTGCCCCAGGTGGGATCCCCCCAGGACCTGCTCATCGTTTCCTTTGACAACCACCTTCTCGGCTATCGCCATGCAGGCTATTACCTGCCGGGCTACATGACTCTGGAGTATCCAGAGGTCAACCTGGTGCAGGGCCCCCGCATCTTCGCCATGCGTGGGCAGGACAGTCTCTTGCTGACCGAACTCCCATCCGGCACATTCAGGCGCTTTGTGTTGTTTCCGCTGCCCGCCGGAGACGTCGAATACGCGCAATACACTGAAACAATCGAGAAAATGTTGCCTGCCCGGGACCTCAAGACGGTATCTTTGGGAGGCCACCAGTTCGTGACCGCGCCCATCTCAGATCTGCCGATTTTGTTCCCGCAGGCCACCCCGGCGCCGGGGCAATAGCCGCCCGGCCGACTGTATACGTACCGCGCCACAGTTTTTGGCAACGCGTATACAGCCGTGTACACCCAACCGGTTCTTCGCTATCTAATTGATTGAAATAAAAAGCTTTGACTCATGAAAAGTTTGGTTGGGCAATTGCTCTAATCAAGGTGTCCCGTGAAAGTACGTGGGATGAGGAGCTTGAGAAATGCATCAGTTTGCTTGGTGGCCGACATTGATTGTTCTCGCCGTGGCGACCTTCACGGACCTGCGCAATCACCGGATTCCCAACTGGCTGGTGGTCCCGTTTCTGGTAACGGGTCTGGTAGTCCAGACATGGATGCAGGGTTGGCACGGGCTCGGACAGAGCTTTGCCGGCGCAGGCCTTGGATTGCTTATTTACGGGTTCCTCTTCTGGATTGGCGGCATGGGAGCCGGCGATGTAAAGCTGGCAGCCGCAATCGGCGCCTGGATTGGGCCGAATCAATTGTTCTTTGCGCTGGTGGTTACAGCCATGGCCGGTGGGGTGATGGTCGTTTGCTGGGCCGCTTATCGCGGATTTCTGAAAGATCTTTTCACCGGGGCCAGCGACCTGACCTTCGGTTTCAAAAAGAAGGAAGTGCGGGAGGAGATGGTTCTCTCCAACCCCAGGAAACACAAGATGCCCTACGCCCCGGCAATCGCTGTCGGAACACTTATTTCATTTTTTGTACACTGAAGGACAGGAACTGAACAATGGCAGCTCCCACGACATCTTATCAATTCCTGTCAAACCCTCCAGGGGCAGCCTTAGGAGCGGGGAACGGTACAAAAATGAACTCAAATACCTCAAGTCATTTCGAAGGGTCTTCTTCTGATTCCACGAGTTCCGCTGGATCGGACCTCCTCTCGATCGCTCTGATTGGTCCGGACGAGGGACGCCGCAAAGAGGCAGCCACGGCGCTTCTCCTGTGCGATGGTACCGAGGTTCGCGAATACTCCACCTACCCCGCCAATCTTGATGAAGTTCCGCGTCTGCTGGAACAGCGCAACGACGTCATCATCATTGACCTGGACAGCAACCCCCGGTTCGCTCTGGAACTGGTGGAGAGCATCTGCGCCAACGGCTCCGCAACGGTGATGGTCTACTCGTCAAAGCCTGATCCGGACCTGCTGGTTCGCTGCATGCGTGCCGGAGCACGCGAGTTTCTGACCCCGCCGTTTGTCCACGCCACCATGGCCGAGGCGCTGTTGCGCGCGCAGTCTCGCCGCACCGTGGTACGCGCGCCGCGCAAGACCGGTGGCCGCCTGCTGGTGTTTCTGGGAGCCAAGGGCGGAGCGGGCGTGACCACCCTGGCCTGCAACTTCGCGGTAGCCCTGGCGCAGGAGTCCGGCCAAAGCACCCTGCTCATCGATCTCGACCTTCCGCTCGGCGACGCTGCTCTGAACATGGGCATCGTCACCGAGTACTCCACTGTCAACGCACTTCAGGAAGCCGGCCGTCTGGACCCCGCCTTCCTCAACAAGCTGCTCACCAAGCACAGTTCGGGCGTATCCGTGCTGGCGGCGCCGGGCAAGTTCCCCCAGTTCCACGCCACCGACGAAGCAATCAATAAGCTGATGGCCGTGGCGCGGCAGGAGTTCGACAACGTAATCGTGGATGTGGGCGCGCGGCTTGACCTGACCGATACCGCCCTCTTCAAGGATGCGTTCACCATCTACCTGGTAACCCAGGCCGGCATCCCTGAACTGCGCAACTCGAACCGCCTCATCAGCCAGTTCTTCAACATCGGCAGCCCCAAGCTGGAAATCATCATTAACCGCTACGAGCCGCGCTCTATGGGCGTTTCGGACGAGACCATCACCAAGGCCCTTACCCGGCCGGCCAACTGGAAGATTCCCAACGATTACGCGGCGGTGCGGCAGATGCAGAACACCGCAACGCCGCTGGCGCTGGGCGATTCCCCGATTTCACGACTCATCCGGCAAATGGCGACCTCCATCTGCGGACAGCGCGCAACGCAACCCAAGAAAAAAGGCTTCCGACTATTCGGATGACACTCCTTAACCCAAGGAACATTCGAATCTCAATGGAGAGTGAAAAGTGGAACTGCTCAATCTGGAAAATTACAAAGCGGAAATTCACCGGACGCTGATCTCGAAGCTCGACCTGGAGAAGCTCTCGCGGGTCAATAGCGCTCAGGCGCGCCAGGCGGTTTCTGGCATCGTGAAAGAGATCATCGCCGACCAGCGAGTACCGCTGAATTTCGATGAGCAGGAAAAAATTCAGGCTGACTTGCTCGACGAAGTCTTTGGCCTTGGCCCTCTGGAACCGCTGCTGCGCGACCCCAAAATCTCAGACATCCTGGTCAACGACAAGGACCACGTATTCGTTGAAAAGAGCGGGTTGCTGCAGAGGGTGAGCACATCCTTCCGCGACGATCGCCACCTGCTGCAGATCATTGACCGCATTGTCTCCCGCGTGGGCCGCCGCGTCGACGAATCGTCACCCATGGTCGATGCCCGCTTGCCCGACGGCTCCCGCGTCAACGCCATCATTCCTCCGCTGGCCCTCGATGGCCCTTCGCTCTCCATCCGCCGTTTCGGCACGGGCCCGCTGGCGGCCAACTCGCTGGTCGAGCTCAAGAGTATCTCCGCGGAGATGATGGAAATGCTCGCTTCCGCAGTGAAGGCGCGCATCAGCATCGTGATCTCCGGCGGCACCGGCTCCGGTAAGACGACGTTGCTCAACATTCTGTCGCAATACATTCCCAACAACGAGCGCCTGGTCACCATCGAAGACGCGGCCGAACTTCGCCTGGCCCAGGAAAACATCGTGCGCCTGGAAACCCGTCCGCCGAACATCGAAGGCAACGGAGCAATCAAGCAGCGTCAACTGCTCATCAACTGCTTGCGTATGCGTCCCGACCGCATCATCATGGGTGAAATCAGAGGCGAGGAAGCCTTCGACATGCTTCAGGCTATGAACACCGGCCACGAAGGCTCGATGACCACGATTCACGCCAACACCCCGCGCGACGCCATCTCCAGACTCGAATCCATGGTGGCCATGGGCAACATGAATCTGCCGGAAAAGTCCGTTCGCCAGCAGATCTCCTCAGCCATCTCCATCGTCGTCCAGGCCACTCGCATGAGCGACGGCTCCAGAAAAGTCACCAGCATCGCTGAGATCACCGGCATGGAAGAGAACGTCATCAGCATGCAGGAGATCTTCACCTTCAACAAGAAGGGCATCGGTCCGGACGGCAAGGTAATCGGAGCATTCCAGCCTACCCGCATCCGCCCCAAGTTCCTTGAACGGCTTCGCGTCTCCGGCATCATGCTGCCGCCCAGCCTGTTTGAGAAAGAAACACCTGTCAACTACTAGAGGAAAGGAGGTCAACCGTTATGGGATTGGGAATGATTGCTTTTGTAATTTTCTTGGGCGTCTTCGCGGTGGCGGCACTACTGCTCTATGCCAGTGGTTCCGGGGCCTCTGAAAAGGCCAAGCAGGTCCAGGCCACGCTCGACTCGGCCATCGCCACAGAGAGCCAGGAGATGCGCGACCAGATCGTCAACCTGCGCAAGAACGAGCAGTTCAGCGCAATTCCATGGATCAACACGCGGCTGAGCAAGCTCGAACTCGGTTCGCAGTTGCAAGCGCTCATCCACCAGGCCAACCTCAAGTGGACAGCTGGCAGCCTGTTGTCCATGTGCGGGATCTGCTTCGCGGTTCCGGCCACTGCAGTGCATTGGAAGACCGGCTCGTTCCTCTTCTCCGTGCTGGCCGGCCTGGTCTGCTCCTTTATGCCATTCGCCATCGTGCTGTTCAAGCGCAGCAAGCGGTTTGCCGCTTTCGAGAAGGAGCTGCCCTCAGCCTGCGACCTGATGGTCAGCGCACTCCGCGCAGGACAAAGCCTGATCGCCGCCATGGGCATGGTCGCACGCGAGTGCTCCGATCCGGTCGCTGCCGAATTCAGAACCTGCTTCGAAGAGCAGAACTTCGGACTTGAACTCAAGATGGCCATGGACAACCTGATTCGCCGCGTTCCACTGCAGGATCTGCGCATTGTCTGCACCGCCATCCTCATTCAAAAGGAAAGCGGCGGCAACCTGGCCGAGGTGCTGGACAAGACCGCGCACGTCATCCGTGAGCGCTTCCGGCTGAAGCGCGAGGTTATGACCCGCACCGCGCAGGGGCGCATGACAGGCTGGGTACTCACACTGCTTCCGGTGGTGCTGGGCTTCGCGCTCTATCTGGTCAATCCCGAAATGATGAGCCTGTTGTGGAAACGCCCCATCGGCGTCAAGCTGCTCTACACTGCTTCCGGAATGATCGTGGTCGGTGGTTTGATCATCCGCAAAATCGTCAACATGGACGTGTAAAGAGGAACTATGGGACTCACGATTGCCACATTTCTGGTGTTGTTTCTGCTGATCGCCAGCGGCGGGCTGCTGTTGTTCTATCGCGAAGCCATGCTGCAGCGCATCTCAGAAGTCATCAACCCGAACCCCAAGCCGAAGACCCTGCTGACCCAGTTCCAGGAGTCCGGATTCTCCATCGGGAACGTGGTAACGCACTTCGACAGCGTTCTGCCCAAAAGCCAGCAGGAAGTCTCCGTCGTCAAGCAGCGCCTCATTCGTGCCGGCTACCGCAAAGAATCCACCGTCAGAATCTTCAACGGATGCAAATTTATAATCCCGCTCTTGCTGTGTGCGGTTGCGCTGGTTTCCGGCCTGGGCGCGATAAGCCCCTTCTTCGTCTACACTTTGTGCCTGGGCCTCGGCTACCTGGCACCGGACTTCTGGCTGGGACGCCAGATCAAGAATCGCCAAAGCAAGATTCGTCGTGGCCTTCCAGACGTTCTTGACCTTCTAGTCATCTGCATCGAGGCTGGACTCAGCCTTGATCAGGGCACCGTGCGGACCTCGGAGGAATTGATTCATGCGCAGCCCGAGCTTTGTGACGAGTTGCGAGTGGTGGTGCTGGAACAGCGCGCCGGACGGCCGCGCCAGGATACCTGGAAACACCTGGCCGATCGCACCGACGTGGACTGCGTCCGCAACCTCGTATCGATGTTGATACAGGCAGAACAGTTTGGCACCAGTGTTGGCAAAACTTTGCGTACGCACTCTGACACACTCAGAACGCAGCGCATTCAGCAGGTGGAAGAGCAGGCCGCAAAGACCACAATCAAGCTCATCTTCCCGCTCGTGTTCTTCATCTTTCCATCGCTGTTCCTGGTTGTGTTAGGTCCGGCTGTCATCATCATGATGGATTCATTCAAAACGTTGTTCAACACCTAGGGAAAGGAGGATTCGTATGGACAGTGTCTCGATTGTCAGGATTATTGCCGGCGTGCTCTTTGTCGTCGTACTCGGCATTCTGGTTCAGCGCCGCCGCTCGCGCGTCCGCTAACTCGGTGTCTGTACGGATCTTCTAGCGGGGCAGTGCAGTCGCCCCGCTGGCTGTCCCCCGCAGCCCGCGAAAAAGCTTTAACTCGTTTTACCCGGAGCATCAGCGCCCTCAACGGGCCAGGGAAAACAACAACCGCAGTCGTGTTCAGAAAGGACACTCCTCATGGATAGCACCATATTGATTCGGATCGTTGCCGGAGTTCTGTTTGTGATCGTTCTCGGAATTCTCATTCAGCGCCGCCGCACCAAGGTCCGCTAGTACACCCGGGAACTAACCTGGCGGAATCGCGGTCTTGCGAGACAGGTCCGCAGAGGCTCCGGCAATCACCAAGTGGGGCAGCAGACGCTTCAATGTCAACTGCCCCCCGGGGATTTGAGTTTTAACTGAGGCCAGTTTCAACCAACTGTTTTACGAAAGGGAACTTCACAATGGACAGCACCACGATTATCAGGATTGCAGCCGGCGTTTTGTTTGTCATCGTTTTGGTGATTTTGATTCAGCGCCGCCGGACTCGGATTAAGTAGTTAGGCCATTCAAAACCGGCTAGTGGCACGCTGAAGCTCGAGCGAACTCCACCAGCCAACTCGACAAGTCCCGCTCGCCCGGGGACATCACCACAGTTGTGATGAGTGTCTCCCAGCGCATTTGCCAAGCGGGCACGGGGGATTATGCTCTTTTGCGGAGCTCCGAAAGGTGCCGCGCTCGTGCATTCCCAGGCTGGGTAGATTCTTACCCGCGACCGGATGGAAAAGGACAAGCAGGCATGCGGCAATCGGACGAACTCGAATTATCGACTGAAACAATGGGCCAATACAGGACCGCCGAGGCATCGGCAAACGCGGGAGGCAATATGGAAGCACGGAAACTCTGCGCTTACAACCAGACTCGCGAATGCTTTCTCGGCTTGGAAGTGGACGGCGCCGACCTTTCTTTGGCAAAGCTCAAGGATCGGATCGCATCCCTGGCGCTCAAATCCGGTGAAGGTCTCTGGCTCGCCCCCTTTCGCGGACTGCCGGAGTGGGGCATCCGCGTACCCCTCGACCTCCTCTATCTCGACCATGCCGGCCGCGTCATCGACGTGGTTGAGTCCTACCCTGTCTTTCGCGCCAATGCATCCACGCCGCAGCCTGCCAGTGTGCTCGCCCTGCCCACCCACTCCATCTACTCCTCGCAGACCCAGCTCGGCGACCAGTTGGTTTTGTGCGCAGCCGATGAAATGCAACAACGCCTGGAGCGCTCCACCGGGCAGAGTCCAACGCCAAGCGTAATCCATTCCCCGGCTGCGCCCGGTCCCATCCCCGTTCCCCCGCGCCCCAAGCGGGCAGTGGAGTCATCCAACCCCGTTCCTGTAGTTGCGACACCGAACCGCTCCGCGGCCAACGATGTGCAGAGCGCCGTCCTGTTGAGGGAGCAGCCGTTATGGAGCGGTGGCCCCGGACTGCTGGAACTTGAGAACCGCTCAGATGAAGTGGAATCCCCCAAGACGCGCCAGACACACCTGATGGGCCTGGTTCAACCGGAAACGAAAGATCCCCGCCCCCCGCGCAGCTGGCTTGAGCGCTGGTGGTCGCCGGATCCCAGAAAAGCGCCGCGCGAGCATGCTCCCGGCCTCGCCGCCTACTACTGGACTGGCGGTCCTCCGGAAGCGCATCCCGTCAAGGATTTGAGCCCGACCGGACTGTATGTGGTAACCGAGGAGCGCTGGTACCCCGGCACCCTGATCTTGATGACCCTGCAGATGACCGACGTCGGAGAAAGGATTGCCGAGCGCACTATCTGCGTCCACACCCGGGCCGTACGCTGGGGAAAAGACGGCGTGGGACTGCAGTTTGTTTTGCAGAATGAATATGGCGATCAATCAATGGCCGCCGCCGATCGCAAGGCTTTGGATAGGTTCCTGCTACGGTTGCAGAATAGTAGAAAGTAGATCGTTCTTTTGTTGAGTTTGGAATCGAAATTGCAACAGACGGCATTGTCGAACCGGATTTGCCAGTTCACAAATGCATGGAGGGAAGAAGATGATGGTACAAACCAATTGGCACGGGCGGCCACAAGCGCTCGAGCGCACCTCAGGCCCGGAAACAGCACCAGGGAAGTTGCGCGTTGGCTCGCGGTCTTTGGCCTCGCGGCTTCGCGCTCTGTTGCGCAATGGGGATGAGGGAAGTGCTCTGGTCGAATTTGCGCTTATCCTCCCCATGCTGCTCTTGATCACCACCGGCATCCTGGTCTTCGGCGTGGCGATGAACAACTATCTCCAGCTCACCAACGCGGTCAGCATGGGTGCGCGGACGGCTGCCATCAATGCGCAGCTCACCAAGGATCCCTGCGCGCTTGCATCCAATGCAATCATTGCCGCGGCGCCGGGACTAACCGCGTCGAAGATCACGTTCAATTTCACTTTCAACGGCGTCTCTTACCCCAATCAGTCCACTTGCAACAGCAGCAGCGTAACCACCGGCGCTGCTGGAAACCTGGCCTCCGGCACCAATGTCACGGTGAATGCCACCTATCCCCTGAACTTATCTGTGTTCGGCAAAGTGTTCAGCCAGAGCAATGCCGTACTCTCAGCCTCATCTACGGAGTTGGTCCAATGACATTCGATATAAAATCACTTCTCAACAGAGCGATCAAGGAACAGCACGGCCAAGTGCTTCCCTGGGTTGCATTCATGATGCTCATGTTCCTTGGCATGGGCGCATTCGTCCTCGACGTCGGCCACGGCTACTACTGCTATCGGCAACTGCAGTCTGCAACGGATGCCGCCGCTCTCGCCGGGGCGCAGAATCTTCAGGCCTCAAACACCGGTACCATTGTCAGTAGCTTCGGAGCTACCACCGGAGGCCTGAACGCCAATCCAGCCCTGACCATCAACGGCGCAAACAGCGTCTCCATGGTCCCTGGCTATCCCAGGTACGCATGCCTGGGCAGCGCCTACACACCGGCTTCGTGCAGCGGACCCAATACCGCGAACGCTATCCAGGTCAAGCAGCAGGCGCTGGTCCCCACCTTCTTTGCCCAGGTCTTCGGCATCAAGCAGTTGACGATTTCCGCTGTGGCAACCTCGGCGATTGTAGGCGCGCGCAACGAGCCCACCAACATCGCCATCATCATTGACACTTCGGCATCGATGACCACGGTGGACACGAACTGCACTTTAAGCGGTAAAAGCGCCGAAAGAATTGTGTGCGCGGAACAGGGTGTCGCAACGCTGCTCGCGAGTCTTTCGCCGTGCAACACGGCGCTCGGTTGCGGCACTGTGACCAACGGCGTGGCCCAGAACCCGCTGTCCCAGGTGGCCATCTTCACCTTCCCCAACGTCACGCAGGGCACCGCAAATGATGCCTATAACTGCAGCGGGACAAACCCGACGGTCCCCGTTTACTCGTTCCCGACCTACAACTCAACCACTTATGCGGGTGGCTATTCCTCCGGCTCGTCCACGGCAACTTACCAGATCACGCCGTTCCTCAGCGACTACAAAGCGACGAACAGCGGAACCACGCTGGTGACCAGTTCCAATGCAGTCATGACCACGGGCTCAGGCATGAAGAGCGGATCCAGTTGCCCCGGCATGGCCGCGCCAGGCG
>Ga0181528_10002362_pt1 | contig 11569 bp, 14 predicted proteins | sample PEATcosm2014_Bin_47_FD_119742 | JGI IMG/M metagenome (GOLD analysis project Ga0181528, IMG submission 119742) | Peatland microbial communities from MTU Mesocosm Facility, Houghton, MI, USA - PEATcosm2014_Bin10_10_metaG | ecosystem: Environmental > Terrestrial > Soil > Wetlands > Peat | place... | reverse complement strand
GTCTCGGGCGTCAGGTCGACCAGCGTCGGACCGACCTGATGCATGTGGACGCGACCCTTCGGCTGTTTGATCCGGACGCAGAGGCTGCGCCGGGGCCGAAAGGCCCGGCGCGCAAGCGAAACGACTGGTTTCAGCCTGGGGAACGCCGTCGGCGGATCCATGATGTCTTGCGCAACGCCGTCGCGCCAATGACGACGCGCGCGATCGTCGAAGCCGTGATGGCGGCAAAGATATTGCCCGCCGACGATAGCCGCACTCGCGAACTGATCCACAAGACCGAGCTCAGCTCGCTGAACCGGGCCACGGATACGATCGAGCGGACGCCTTTCTTTGAAAGCAGCCACCGGCGCCAAATGCGTCGCCCAATTGCTGCGCCTCCAATCGAGCCAGATGCGTTCGCCATCGACGGTCACGCGGCTGTCCGGGTTCGACAAATCCTCGCTCATGGCGTACCAATCGACGGAACGGCGGCTCATCAGATTGAGCGTCCATTCCGGCGCGCGCGGCATACTGCCCTTCAGGATCGGCGCGGTGACGCGGCCAAGCAACTGAATATTGCCGAGGGGAGCCCCGCCCTTGCCGTCGTCGAGATAGAAATTATTGATCCCGAGCGTCTTCTGGTAGATTGATTCGTTGACCAGGCGCGGATCGATCGCCAGCACAGCGGACGCGTTGCGGTTCATGAAATGGCGTCCAACCGCCCCCGAACGATTGGCGAGACCCTTTTCGCTGGAGCGCAGCAGCAGCGCGGCGGAATTTACCGCGCCCGCGGCCAGAACCACGATGTCGGCTCCGATCTCAACGCGTTCGTCGTCGTGCAGGATCTGAGCGCCAGCGATGCGCTTGCCGTCCGGCGCGACGAGCAGGCGCTCCACGCGCGCGCAGGCGCGAAGCTCGACGTTGGGATGCGTGAGGGCGGAGGCCAATCCGCAACTCTCGGCGTCCATATAGCCGTGACCCGCGTCGGGGAAGGCGTCCCAGGGGGTTGGGGCGCGTTGCAACCAACGTTCGATGTCTACGCCCAGCGGCAGCGGCGCCGGGTGAAGATCGGCACGCTTCATGCGCTCGCGCGCGATGGCGATCGCGGGCTCGTCGGGAACAGGGCCGAAGGGGAACGGCTCCGAGTGGAAGGGTTCGGTCGGATCGAAGCCCAGCGCGCCGCGCACATTGTAAAGCCTCTCCGCGCGGCCGTACCATGGCTCCAGTTCCTCATAAGGGAATGGCCAACCTGGAGTTACGCCGTCGCGATGCGCGATGGGCGCAAAGTCCTGGGCGCGATAGCGCAGGAGAACCGCGCCGTAGAGTTTGGAATTGCCGCCGACATTGTAATAATTGACGAGATTGAAGGCCTCCGCTGCGCCGTCGAGCCATTGCTCCTTGGGTCGAAGGACGCCTTGTTGGAGGATGGCTCTGGTGTCGCGCAGTTCAGGTTTGTCCTTCAGGCATTCGCCACGCTCCAGGATCAGGATTTTCGCGCCCGTCGGCGCCAGACCCGCCGCGAAAGTGGCTCCGCCAATGCAACAGCCGATGACGAGAACGTCGCCTTTTTCCCCGACACTCATCGTCGGCACAGATGCGACGTGTTGTGACTGGATCGAACAGTACGGCCTTGTCGAGATTGAGTGCGAACGTATGGCTTTGCCCGGCACGCAGGATCGTATCCGCGCGCATGCGGGCAGTCATCTCCTTGCCTGCGGCGCGCGTGACGACACAAGTGTCGGCGCCGGCGGGTTCGACAATCTCCACATTGGCGTCAAATTGCGCGATCGACTTGGCGTTGCTGTCGATGCTCTCGAGATCGTTGACGGCCTCGGGGCGGATGCCGAAGATCACCTTCGCGCCATCGGCGAGCCTGGCGGGGTCGGCGCTTGAGGGGGCTTTCAGCACGATAGGTGGGTGATCGTGGCGGTCGATGACGATTTCGGTCGCGCCGTCGGCGCGCGCCACCTTTCCCTCCAGCAGGTTCATCGCCGGAGACCCCATGAAGTCCGCGACGAATGATTGGCAGGCGTGTTGTAGATCTCGTGCGGAGAGCCGACCTGCTGCAACTCGCCATCCTTCAGCACCGCAATTTTTCGTCGCCAGCGTCATCGCCTCGATCTGATCGTGCGTCACGTAGACGATCGTCGAGCCGGTGGTCTGATGCAGCCGCTTGATCTCGACGCGCATGTCGACGCGCAGCTTGGCGTCGAGGTTGGAGAGCGGTTCGTCGAACAGGAACACGCGTGGCTGGCGCACTAACGCGCGACCCATCGCCACGCGCTGTCGCTGCCCACCCGAAAGCAAGCTAGGACGGCGCGACAACAAAGGTTCGATCTGGAGCGTCTTGGCGACGGCGGCCACGGCTCTGTCCCGCTCTGCCTTCGGAACCCTGCGCATCTCCATGCCGAACGCCATGTTTTCAGCCACCGTCATGTTCGGATAAGGCGCGTAAGATTGAAACACCATCGCGATGTCTCGTTTGGACGGGTGCAGGTCGTTGATCGGTTGGCTCTCGACGCGGATCTCGCCGGCGCTGATCGACTCCAGTCCGGCAATCGTGTTGAGCAATTTGGATTTGCCGCAGCCCGAGGGGCCGACAAGCACGAGGAAGCCGCCCCTCTCGAGCGTGAGATCGATACTCTTGAGAATCTCCAGGGCGCCGAAACGTTTACGCAGACCATTGATTTCGAGAAAGGCCATAGGGTTCATCCTTTCACGGCGCCGGCCATCAGGCCGCGCACGAAATAACGTCCGGCGACGACGTAGACGATGAGCGTCGGGGCCGCGGCGATGATCGCGGCGGCCATATTCACGTTGTATTCGGTCACCCCGGTCGAGGTGTTGACGAGGTTGTTGAGTGCGACGGTCATTGGAGAAGCGTCGCCGGCGGCGAAGGTCGAGCCGAACAGGAGGTCGTTCCAGATGTTGGTGAACTGATAAATCACGGTGACGATGATGATCGGCGTCGAGTTCGGCAGCAAGATGCGCCGGAAAATCTGGAAGAACCCGGCGCCGTCCATCATCGCCGCCTTGATGAGTTCGGTCGGGAACGCCTCGTAATAGTTGCGGAAAAACAGCGTGGTGAAGCCGAGACCGTAGACTACATGGACGATCATGAGTTTGACGGTCGAATTGCCAAGGCCGAACGACGAACCCGTGGCGTCTGTGAGTTGGTTGCCCAAGTGGCCCAGCGCGCCGAGAATCACCGCCATCGGAATTATGACGGACTTGAAGGGAATGAAGCAGGCGAACAGCATGAGGCCGAATACAAGCGCATGTTCGGGAAAGCGCCATTTGGTCAGCACGTAGCCGTTGTGCGCGCCGAGCACCGACGAGATCAGTACGGCGGGCACAGCCATCTTGATTGAGTTGACGAAGTATCCGGCAATGCCCGCCGTCTCGGAGACGCCGATGTGCGCCTCGCCCCATGCCCTTATCCACGGCGCGAATGTCAGATGCTTCGGCAAGGCGAACATGTTGCCGCCTGTCACCTCGTCGAGCGGCTTCAGCGAGGTGTCGACCATCACGAGCAGCGGAATGATGTAGACGATCGCGAACAGGCTGAACAGGCCGTAGATGAAGATGCGCGTGGTGATGGAATGGCGCCCGGGCTCGCGGCCCGGCGTCGTCGTGATGAGGTCGGCGGCGCTCATCGGGCCTTCTCCTTCAGTTCCGAATAGAGATAGGGCACCATGATCGCGGCGATGGTCGCCAGCATGATCACCGCGCTCGCCGATCCGACCGCCATCTGGTTGCGGGTGAAGGTGTAGGAGTACATGAAGGTTGACGGCAGCTCCGCCGCGCCGCCGGGGTTCTTGCCGGTGACGGAGAGCACGAGGTCGTAGGACTTGATCGCCATATGGGCGAGGATGATCAGCGCCGAGAAGACGACGGGCCTGATGATTGGGACGACGATGCGACGGTAGGTCTGCAACGTCGAGGCGCCGTCGATCTGAGCCGCCTTGAGGATTTCGCCGACGACGCCGCGCAATCCTGCGAGAAACATCGCCATCACGAAGCCCGAGGTCTGCCAGACGCCCGCGATCGCGACGCAATAGATCATCATGCTGGGGTTGACGACCCAGTCAAAATGGAAGGTCGTCCAGCCCCAATCGTGCACGGCATTTTCGAGGCCGATGCGGGGATCGAGAAACAGCTTCCGCGCAGTGCCGGTGACGATGAAGGAGAGCGGCAGAGGATAGAGATAGGTGGGTCGAAGATTGCCTTCGCCGCGGAACTTCTGGTCGAGTAGGATCGCGAGCATCAAGCCGAGGAACAGGCAGAAGCCGATGTAGAGGCCGCCAAACAGACCCATGTTGACCAGCGCCGTGTACCAGTTCGACGGCGGGTCCCTCTCGAACGTCCAGGTCCAAAGTTCTTGATAGTTTGCGAAGCCGATCAGCTTGATCGAGCTGAAGGCCTTTGCATTGGTGAACGAAAGAAAGAAGGTCCAGAGGTTGAACCCGTAGACGAAGACGAGAATCAGCAGGAAGGATGGCGCCAGCACGAGGCGCGGCAACCAGTCCTGCAGACGGACGCGCAAGGAGACGCCTCTCCTGTGGGCGGTTACGGCGGGCGATACGATGGCGGTCATGGCTTTCTCCCGAAACGGCGCCAGCCCCCTCCCGCTTGGCGGAGAGGGCGCCCGAAGGGCCTTACTTGGCGGCGCTAATCGCCTTAACGAGTTCGGTCGCTGCCGAATCCGACGTCTTGATCTCGCCATGCAGGAACTTGGTCACGACTTCGACGTAATCCGTCGCGATGGCCGGCGGCTGAGCGTAGTTCTGCGTCATCGAACCGACGAAATCGCCAGCGGCGTTGGCGGCCTTGACATCTGCGATGCCTTTCTTGCCTCACATGTCGAACGCGGTGTCCGGCACATCCATGCGGGCGGGGACCGAACTCTTGACGACGTTGAAGGCCGACTGGAAGCTGGGGCTCATCGTCGCGTCGGCAAGGGCGAGCTGCGCCGCCTTGCGATCTGCCGAGACATCGAACATCGCGAGCATGTCGCTGTTGTAGATGACCGAGCCGTCCGTGCCGGGGAAGCGATAGCAGAGGAAATCCTTGCCGGCTTCCTTGTGGGCCGCCCGGAATTCGCCCTTGGCCCAGTCACCCATCACCTGAACGAGCGCGTCGCCTTTGATGACCATTGCGGTGGCGAGGTTCCAGTCGCGTCCGGAGTAGTTGGGATCGAGGTACTCGCGCAGCCTCGCGAGGTTGTCGAGCGATTTCTTCATCGTGTCCGACTTCAGCGCCGAATCGTCGAGATCGACGAAGGCTTTCTTGTCGAAAGCGAGGCCGCCGGTCGAGGCGACGATGGAGTCAAACATCGTGCCTTCCTGCCAGGGTTGTCCGCCGAGCGCGAGCGGGATCACGCCGGCCTTCTTGGCCTTGTCGAGCAGACCGACGAAGTCGTCGAAGGTCTTGGGCTCCTCGCCACTGATCTTTTCAAACACCGCCTTGTTGATCCACAGCCAGTTGACCGAGTGGATGTTGCCGGGCGCTGCGCCCCACTTGCCGTCCGTCGTGGTGAACTTCTGCAATGCGGTCGGGACGACCTTCGCCCAACCTTCCTTGTCCGCGAGCGAAGTGACGTCGCCGAGCTAGCCGGCCTCGGCGTAATCCAGCGCGTAATAACCGAGGATCCGCGATGCGGTCGGCGGGTTGCCGGCGGCGACCATCGCCTTCAGCGTCGTCATCGCCGCGGCGCCGCCGCCGCCCGCCACCGGCACGTCCTTCCAGGTGTAGCTTTCCTTGGCGAGATCCTGCTTCAGCGCGTTCAGCGCCGCCGCCTCGCCGCCCGAGGTCCAACAGTGCAGCATCTGAATTTCTTTGTTGTCGGCGGCTAAAGCCGAACCCGCGAAGCCGCAGGCCGTCACGGCCATGGCGCTCGCCATCAAAACATCACGCAGTTTCCTCGTGAATCCTCTTGTACCAAGTCTCATTGATCAGAACCTGCGCGCGCAATCGCGCATTCCGATGGATATGATGCGCCAGGGCTGTTCGATGAGCTTGTTCCAGGCGTAGCAGCAGTGGTCGACAATGTCGTCGTAGGACTTGAAGACACGGTTCGACAGCCAGTTTTCGCGCATGAATTGCCTGACGTTCTCGGTCGGGTTCAATTCGGGGCATTTGGGCGGCAGTGCAACGAGCGTGACATTGCTGGGAACGGTAAGCTTGGCCGACATGCGCCAACCGGCCTGATCAAGCAGGAGAACTGCGTGATTGCCGGGGGCGACGGCCTTACCGATTTCCTGAAGATGCAGGTTCATCGCCTGCGTGTTGCATAGGGCGGAACGAGGCCTGCGCCCTTGCCTTTGTCGGGGCAGATCGCGCCGAAGATGTAGGTCGAGGCGGTGCGCTGATCGTGCGGGGCCGATGGCCTCGTTCCTCGCTTGGCCCAGCGACGCGTGATCTTGTTCTTCTGACCGATGCGGGCCTCGTCTGCGAACCAAATTTCTAACGCCCCGAGGCTGACGCCAGCCTTCAACGCGATCTCGCGCAGACGTGCGGGGAGACTTTTTTAAAATCCTCGATGGCGCGCCGACATCGGGACCATAGCCGGTCACGACATTGCAGGCGCCCTCAGGCAGACCGGCCTCCGCGACGCGCAGCACCAGGCGCGGGCGGTTGGCGGCGGTCTCGCGCGGCCAACCCCCGTTGTCGAACGCGCGGCGGGCGGCGGCGACGGCGGCGCGGGCGTCGGCGTCGGAGCCACGAGGCACGCTGGTCACGAGGGCGCCGTGCGCGGGGCTGCGGCGCTCGATGCGCTCGCCGGCGCCGTGGACTTCGCGGTCGTCGATCCACATCGGCCGCTCACGCGGCACCCGGGCCAAGGCGGCTTCAAGGGCGATGGCGCTCGTGGTTGTTTCTTAACGACCGTTGACCTGAGGCGAGCGCTTTTCGCGGAACGCGACGACGTCTTCGGCCAAGTCTTCTGTCATCGCGGTAAAGGCGTCCGCGAGGCCCTCGATTGGCGCGTCGCGATCCTCGCCCTCGGCCGCATTGATCATCTGTTTGACGATCTGCACGGCGACCGGGCCGCGCTTGGCGACGTCGGCGGCCATTTTCTTCGCGCGCGCGAGCGCTTCGCCCTTCGGCGCCACTTCGTCAACCAGACTGAGCGGGAGGCCTTCCTCCGCCGTGAACATTTGCCCCGTCAGCGCCATGCGCCGCACGATGGAAGCGCCGAAGCGCCTCACCAGCCGCTGCGTGCCCGACCAACCAGGCGCCATGCCGAGACCGGACTCCGGCAGGTCGAGCTTCATTCCGCTTTCGGCTATGCGAATGTCAGCAACGGCTGCGAGCTCGAAACCGCCGCCGAAGGCGTGGCCCGTCAACGCGGCGATGAGCGGAACGCGCAGCCTCGCGAGCGCCTCGAACGCGCGGTGTCCGGCGCGCGTCCAGTCGCGCCACGTCTCCAGCGGCGGTAGACCGCCCCAGGCGGCGATGTCGCCGCCCGCGCAGAAGGCTTTGCCTTCGCCATAGAGCACCGCCGCGCGCGCTTCGCGGGAGGACTCGACGGCGCGCGCGGCCTCGCCCAGCGCGTCGATCATGTCGCGATCGAGGGCGCTGAGCTTTTCCGGCCGCCTCGCGATGCGCGCGACGGGCCCCTCGAAGGTGAGTTCGACGAAGGGGCTCACGTGCGCGGCTTTCTCAGCCTGAGGCCGATCGACGCGGGGCGGAACAGGGCGGCAGGCGTCGTCAGCAGGGATTTCGACACCCGCAGCGGGAATTCGGCTTGCGCCAGCACGTCGCGTTCGAGATCGACGCCGGGCGCGATCTCGATGACTGTCACGCCCTCTCGTTCAAGACGCATCACACAACGCTCGGTGACGTAGAGAATTTCCTGCCCCTGCACGACCGCGCGAGGCCCCGAGAAGCTTATCTGCTCGACATCGTTGACGAGCTTCCTGACCGTGCCTTCCTTGACGAAACTCAACGTCTCGCCCGCGATGTCGTGCTTGGCGCCGGCGGTGAAACAGCCGGAGAACACAATGCGCTTGGCGCGCGTCGTGATGTCGACGGAGCCGCCGGCGCCAGCGGTCACATGCGGACGCACGCCGAGCTTGGAGACGTTGACCGAGCCGTGCCGGTCGATCTGCAGGAACGACAGCAGCGACATGTCGAAGCCGCCGCTCTGGAACTAGAGAAACTGCTGTGGCGAGGGCACGATCGACTCGGCGTTGGACGCGCAACAGAACTGGAAGTCCAGCAGCGGCACGCCGCCGACGGCGCCCTGTTCGATCACCCAGGTCACGTCGCCATGCTCGCCTTCCTCCATCAGTATGCGCGGCACGTTGGCGGAAATGCCGAAGCCGATATTGACCGCGTCGCCGTCGCGCAACTCTTGCGCGACCCGGCGCGCGATCACCTTGACGATGTCGACTTTCGGCGTCTCGAACGAGGACAAGGGCCGGAAGATGTCGCCCGAGATCGCGGGATCGTAGGGCGTGTTGGTTGTTTGCTTCTGATCCGGCTCGACGACGATGACTTCAACCAGGATGCCGGGTACGACGCACATCGTGCGGGCGCAGCGAACCGGCGGCGGCGAGGCGCTTGACCTGCGCGATGACGAGCCCGCCGTTGTTGCGCACCGACAGCGCCTGATCGAGCGGCCCGAGGATACCGCCCTCGTGTTCGTAGGAGAGATTGCCGCGCTCGTCGGCGGTTGTAGCGCGGATGATGGCGACGTCAGGCGTCATCGCCGGGAAGAACAGCCAATCGTCGCCGGCGAAATGTTCGCGTCGCACGATGGGCTCGGCGGCGGCTTTCGCGCTCATCGCGCAGCCTTCGTGCGTGGCGACGGCGAAGGTGTCCAAGCCGACTTTGGGCAGCACGCCGGGCCGCTTCGCCGCCGCCTGATGTCGAGCACGCCGCCGCCGCCCGCTTGGCGGCTTTCGATTCGCCAACCTTGCAGATGCCGCGGCAGGTAGACGGCGTGGAACACGCAGACGAACAGGGGGCGACCGGTGCGGCCCTGTTTGATGGCTTCGCGAATCGCTCGCTGCGTCGCTGCCTTGCGCAAGTGGTGGTTGGTTCGCCTCACGACCTTGTGGGCATGAGCCTGCGCCGCCATCGCGCGTGCGTCGTCCAGCTTCAGCGCCAGCGGCTTCTCGCACAGCGCATGTTTGCCGGCCCGCATGGCGGCGAAGAGCTGGCCGCGGTGAAGCTCGTTGGTGGTCGAAATATAGACCGCATCCACGTCGTTCGAGCCGACGAGTTCGTCAAGGTTCGAAATCGCGTGCGCGATTGCGTGCGTCTTGGCGTAGGTCGCCGCGCGTTCGGACGACGCGCTCATGATGGCGGTCACCTCGCCGCCATTGGCGCGAAACGCGCCGATCATATGCTCGCCCGCAATCGTACACGCGCCAATGAGGCCCCAGCGGAATTTCGTCATGCGTGCGCTCCTGATGTGTCGGATTGTCCAGTGCGGCAGGACGCTCGGACAAAGAGGGACGTCGGAAGCAACACGGTTTCGCCAGCAAGGTCGCCGCTGGCAAGTTGCCGCATCAGCAATTGCGCGGCGCGCGCGTCGAGGTTGCGTCCGTTGACCGCGACGCTGCTGAGGGCGGGAAATGTGTAGCGGGCTTCTTCGATATCGTCGAGCCCGATGACGCTGAATGTTTCGCCGACGCTGACGCCTGCAGACGCCTACCCCCGCAGCAAGCCCATGGCGACCACGTTATTGAAACACAGCGCGGCCGTGGCGGGAGCCGCGCGATGAAGAAGCTGCGATACCGCCGAGCCGCCGCCGGAATAGTTGATCGCCGTCTCGATGACGAGTGGAGGGTCACTGGAAACGTCGCTTTCTTCGAGGGCTTGCCGATAGCCCGGCAGCCGCTCATCCCGCACGGTCATCGAGGGAACGCCGCCGACGAACGCAATGCGTCGATGTCCGGCTGCGATCAAATGCGCAGTGGCTTCGCGCGGGCCCTCCCTGTTTTCGGGCGAAACAAAGGACGCCTTGAGACCGGGCGCGCGGCGCATCACCTGAACGCCCGGCATGTCAGCGAAAAGCGACTTCAATTCGCTGAGCGAGGAACCGATGATGGGCGAGATTACGAATCCCGCGGCCCCATGCTCTCGCATCGACCGGATGACCTGCAACTGCCGCACGGGATTTTCGACGGCGTTGGCGATGAACGGAATGAAAGCGCCGCCTTGGCAGGCCGCCTCGATTCCGATCGCCATTTCCACGAAGAACGGGTTCGACAGGTCGTTGATGACCATGCCGAGCACGTCGGACCTGGCGCCGCGCAAAGTCGCGGCGCCACGATGGTAGATGTAGCCGAGTTGTTGGAGGGCTTCGTTGACGCGTCCGCGCGTTGTGTCGGCAACCAGGCGAGAACCGGAGATGACCAGCGAGACGGTGGATTTGGAGACGCCCGCCTGACGCGCGACATCGACGATCGTGACGCGCCCGTCGCGTCCCCTCGTCTCCCGCCCGTCAAGCTCAAGGTCCATAGCCCAACGCCTACCCCTCCGTTATAGAACGTCCCAAAATTCTGGCGGCCACATTCTCGGCGCTTCCGCTTTAGTGCCAGCGAGAACGAAGCGTATTGTCGAAGAAGGTGCAATGTGCTAACTATTTCTGGCGAATCCCGGTTAGCTCGACAACACCTTCTTGCGGAAAAAGGACATTGACAGCCTCCGTCTCCCAGACCATCCTCGACGGGCTTACCGACATCGCGATGCCGCGGCTGCCCAGCGAGCCCCCGCCGACCGAGTTCGTCACTGCGCTCGGCTTTTCGATTCCTCTCAGGCGCCGCCGGGCCCTCGTGGTTGGCAGCGGCGCGGCGGGGCTGCGCGCGGCTGTTGAGGCCAAGCGGCGCAGCGTCGATGTGTGCCGATCCCGCTCGACCGTTTCGGCGGCGTGCTTCGTTATCAGACGGATCACGATGAAGTCGGCCGCGCCACGCGCTGCGGCCCGCGCACTTCGCGTCTGATGGTGCAGGTGCTCGCGCTTGGGGCGCTCCGCCTCGACGTGCCCATCTTAAATCAAACCGCAGCCGTCCGCATTCTCTTCCGTGAAAGCTCCGCCCGGCGAACAGCGGGCGTGCTCGCCATCAACCCGCAATGGCGAATGGACGAGAACCTTTTTGGTTACGTGGTGTTTGTCTGCAACGCGCTCGTGCTGGCGGCGGGCGGCCCTGGCGAACTCTACCGTGACAGCGTTTATCGCCGCAATTGCTTCGGTTCGCTGGGGCTTGCACTGGAGGCTGGAATCGAGGCGGTCAATCTCACTGAGAGCCAGTTCGGCGCCAGCACCTCGCGCGAGGGACTCCCGTGGAATTTGTCCGGCACCTACGTGCAATGCAGGCCTTATGTTTCCTCGCTCGATAACGCAGAGCGCGGCTCATCGTGTCCTCCGAAAGCGAAACGCCGAACTCTTGGGTCGCGGCCATTGGCGGAGATCGACGATGCGCCAACGCACAACGCCATGAACCGCGGGAGACGCACCGCTCTCCACCGCCGCCGCCAGCGCCGCCCGTTGCGTCGCGTTGAGGATCGGCGTCCGGCCCGGCGAAGTTCGGTCGATGAGGCCGCCCGGCCCCTCGGCGTTGAACCTGACCACCCAATC
>Ga0181528_10002359_pt1 | contig 11577 bp, 8 predicted proteins | sample PEATcosm2014_Bin_47_FD_119742 | JGI IMG/M metagenome (GOLD analysis project Ga0181528, IMG submission 119742) | Peatland microbial communities from MTU Mesocosm Facility, Houghton, MI, USA - PEATcosm2014_Bin10_10_metaG | ecosystem: Environmental > Terrestrial > Soil > Wetlands > Peat | place... | reverse complement strand
GGCGAATATCTGCTGGCCGTGAACGGGCAGGAGGTTCGCGCTACCGATGAGGTCTACAGCTTCTTCGAAGGCACTGCCAACCGCACCGTCCGCCTGCGCGTCGGTCCCGACCCCGGCGGCGCCGGATCGCGCGAAGTGAAAGTCGTCCCCGTCGCTTCGGAACAGGGATTGCGCAACCTTGCCTGGGTGGAAGAAAACCGCCGCACCGTCGACCGCCTCAGCCACGGCCGTCTGGCCTACATTTATCTCCCCGATACGTCGACCGGCGGCTACACTTTCTTCAATCGTTATTTCTTCCCCCAGGCGGGCAGGGAAGGCGCGGTGGTGGACGAGCGCTTCAACGGCGGCGGCACGATGACCGATTACATTCTCACCTACCTCCAGCGCCGCCTGCTCAATTACCGCACCACGCGCGATGGCGAGGACACCACCTGGCCCGTGAGCCTGATTCCCGGGCCGAAAGCCATGATCATTAACGAATACGCCGGCTCGGGCGGCGATGCCATGCCGTTCCACTTCCGCGAGCTCAACATCGGCCCGTTGATCGGGAAGCGCACGTGGGGCGGACTGGTCGGCTTCTTCGGCCCGCAGGAGGACTTGATGGACGGGGGTGTGGTTTCTACGCCCAGCCGCGGATTCTGGACCCCGAACGGCCAATGGGAAGTGGAAAATCACGGCATCGCACCCGATATCGAAGTCGATCTCGACCCACACGCCATCCGCGAAGGCCACGATCCGCAACTCGAGAGGACGGTGGAAGTGCTGCTCGCCGAACTCGACAAGCACCCCGTCCCAACCCACAAGAAACCGGCCTATCCCGTGTACCATAACGGCAAGCCCGTCAGCGGGCAAAAGTAACCATGAAAATCGCCACCTGGAATATCAACTCGGTGCGCCGCCGGCTGCCGCTAGCCGTCGACTGGTTGAAAGTCAACCAACCCGACGTGCTCTGCTTGCAGGAAACCAAGGTGCAAGACGCCGACTTCCCCGCCGACGCCTTTCGCGATGCCGGATACCACTCAACGTTCCGCGGGATGAAGGGCTACAACGGTGTGGCCACGCTCACCCGCCGGGAGCCCGAGCGCATCTGCCACGGATTGTGCGAGGGGCCCGACAGCGAGGATGTGCGCATGCTCGAAACAGTGGTGGACGGCATTCCTATCGTCAATACGTATGTCCCGCAAGGCTACCGCGTCGGCACGGATAAGTATGTCTTCAAGCTGGAATGGTTTCACCGCGTGCGCCGCTATTTCCGCGAGCGGCTCGATCCTGGCAAGCCCGCCATCTGGCTCGGCGACCTGAATGTCGCGCCCGAGCCGATCGATGTGTACCACCCCGATCGCCGCGTCAACGATCCCGATTTCCACATTGACGCCCGCGAAGCTTACCGGCACGCCGTCGGTTGGGGATTCGTGGATGTATTCCGCCAGCTCTACCCCGATCGCGTGCAGTACACCTACTGGGATTATTTCCGCAACGCGTTCGATCACAACTGGGGCTGGCGCATCGACCACATTCTGGCGACTGCGCCGCTGGCCGCTCTCTGCCGGGCGTGCGACGTGGATCTGGACACGCGCCGCGCTCCCGGAGCATCGGACCATTGCGCATTCTGGGCGGAGTTCGGCCGCGCCTGACGGGAGGTATAATTCAAGCCAGTGGACCGCTCGCGGCCACGGAGACCATCCATGCGCTGTTGGTCCTACTTCTTTCTTATTGCCGTTCTTGCGGGGCAAACCCAGACCGGCGAGGTAACGTCCCGCGACGAAGCACCTACCTTTCAATCCAGCGTGAACCTGGTGCGCGTTCCCGTGGTGGTTCGCGACAAGGCCGGACACACCGTCGGCGGCATGCAGAAAAGCGATTTTCACCTTAGCGATTCCGGCAAGCCGCAGGAGATCGCACAGTTTGCCGTCGAGGGGAGCGCCGTCGCCAAACCCGCCGAGCGGCAGACCAAAGCGGAAATGGAGGTTCCTGGAGAGCCGGGCGCCAAGCCGGTGGCGCCCACCCGCTTCGTCGCCTTTGTATTCGACGACGTCCATCTCACGCCCGATCAACTCGCCAACGTCCGCGTGGCCGCACTGAAGCACATCGAGCACGGAATACCGCCCGAAGAGCGCGTGGGCATATTAACGCTGTCCGGCAACTTGTCGCTGGAACTCACCAACGATGTCGCGAAATTCCGCGAAACCATGGCGAAGCTTGTAGCCATACCGACTCGTACGCATTTCCCTCCGGCCAGCTTCTATATGGCGGAGCAATTCATGAGGAGTTCCGGCGATGAGTCGGCGAGCTGCACGAGTGCGGCGGATTGCACCGTGTCGTGCGACCCAAGGATGCCGCCGGTGCTTGTCACCCAGACGGTGGTTACCGTCGATTGTCTCCAGCTGTGTGGTCACCAGACACCCATGGCGCCCCCGATCGCCAGGGCAACTCTGCGCGCGGTCTACAACGAGGGCGCTAGCGAAACCTACAATTCCTTCCACATCCTCAACAACATCGTGCGACTGCTCGGCTCTATGCCCGGAGATCGCATCATGATCCTCGTCTCACCCGGCATTTACCTCCCCGATGACTTGCAACGCAGCCTCAACGAATCCATCGACCGCGCCACCCGCTCCGGCGTCATCATTAATACCTTGGATGCACGCGGCGTTTACACCATCGACCCGAGCGTGGGCGTCGCGGGCTGCACTCTGACGACTCCCCAGACTCAACAGCAGCTCTCCACGTTCGACCATCAAGCCATCACCGCCCAAGGACTGATCCTGACTACTCTGGCCGACTCGACGGGAGGCACCGCCGTCAGCGACAACGATTTTCTGAGCGGTTTCAATCGCCTCGCCAGCCCGCCCGAATACGTTTATTATTTGGGCTACTATCCCAAGGAGCTGAAACCGGACGGAAGATTCCATGAGATCAAGGTGACGCTGGCAAACGGCCAGGGAGTGTCCCTCCGCGCGCGCAAAGGTTACTGGGCGCCATCCCACACAGAGGATGCCGCCGCGGCCAGCACGCGCGAGATCGGCGAGGCCGTTTTCTCGCGCGATGAACTGAGCGACCTGCCACTGGATATCGACACCGGGTTCTACAAAACCACCCCAACGGACGCCAGGCTGAAAATTACGGCTCACCTCGATATCCGCCATCTTCGCCTGCGCAAAGCCGACGACCGGAACCGCAACGACGTAACCGTGGTGTGCGCCCTGTTCGACGGCAACGGCAACTACCTCAAGGGAGTGCAGAAGGTGGTGGAACTGCGATTGAAAGACGAAAACGTGGAGCATCGCCGCGCCCTCGGCCTCTCCATGATCAGCGATTTCGACGTCAAGCGCGGCGCTTACATGATCCGCGTGGTCGCGCGCGATGCCGAAGGCCGGCAGATGGCCACCGCCAACGACATCGTGGAGATTCCATGAGAGGGAAAAATCCCGCGTTACTGCTCTTCCTGTGCGCCCCTCTTGCGGCGCAAACCGCCACGCCCGCGGCTGCCGCAAAGATACCCGCATCGGCGCCGGTAGTTGTCGACGCCGTGGTGACCGGCCAGGCAGGCGTGCCCATCCACGGCCTGACGGCGGCCGATTTTCACATTTTCGCGGATGGCAAAGAGCGGCCCATCGCCGGATTCCAGCCTCACGGCGGACCCGCCGCTCCCGGAATGCCCCAGGACCAGCGCGCCGTGCTCTTGATCGGTCCGCAGTCTCCCGAAAGTCAGCAGTGGATCCAACATGCCGCCGCCAAGTTCGTCGCCGAGAATACCGGACCCAACCGGCTGACGCAAATCATCTTCACGGATGTCTGCTATACCACCACTGTGATGCCTTTCAGCAACGATGCCGCCCAGCTTCAACCCCTGCTGGAGACCTGGCCGGACCTGCTTCACTGCGAACATCCCGCCGACCCCAATGGAGGTTTGCGGGCAGTATACTACGGCCAGGTGGCGCAAAGCCTGGCGCGGGTGCCCGGGCACAAAACGGTGGCCCTCTTCGTGGCCACCGCCGGTCCATTGGCCGCCGCCGATAATAAGCCGCCCGAACCCGCTCCCTCCGCGCACCGGGGGAGCGCTCGCGGCGCGCCAAACGCCGCACCGCACCAGGACCCGTTCGATATGGAACGTGATTTTCGCCAGGCAGACGCCTCCGTTTATCCGGTCCAAACGCAAGCCGGCGCGGCCCTCCCTGCCTGGGCGCTTTCTCTCGCCACGGCGACCGGCGGCCACTCGCTCACCTTTGGTAACGGCGATCCCGACCCCTTGGATCTGCTCACCCGCGAGCAGGACGAAACTTACCGGCTTGCCTTCTCGCCCGGAGTGTCCGGAGAAGGAAGCTGCCACGAGGTCAGAGTCACCGTGAATCGGCCGGCCGTCCAGGTGTTCGGACGCAACCTCTACTGCAATACGGTGGAAGAAGTGCGTACGGCCGCCGCCGTCAAGCCGCGGGAGAACGTTCTCGACCGTCTGGCCGCCTCGGATGAAACAGGCAACACCGAGGCATCGGCTTCGGTGCCGTTCTTCTACGAGGCTAATGGCGTGGCGCGAGTCAATCTGGCGCTCGATATTCCAAACCCGGTTCTCCAACCTACCGACTTGAACGGCAAGGTGCATGCCGAATTGGACGTGCTCGGTGTGGCGTATGCCGCCGCCAGCGGCGAGGTAGCGGCGCGGTTCACCTACAAAATGCAGTTCGATTTCGATACTCGCCAGCAGTTCGACGATTTTCTGCGGCGCCCCCTCCATTGCGAACACCAGTTCGAGGTGGCTCCCGGCAACTACCAGTTCAAGGTAGTCTTCCGCTCCGCCAAGGATCGCTTCGGCGCCGTCGAGGCGCCCCTGGCGATTGAGCCGTTCAACGTGGCGCAGCTCAGCTTGAGCGCTATCGCCCTCAGCCGCAGCGTGCAACCGATATCGCAGGAAGCCGCGCAGGACGAAGCCGGCGCCGGCGAATTCCCGCTGATCTTCCGCGGCAACCGGATTACCGTCTCCGGCTCCGATAATCTGCCGAGGGCCGCTACTGCCGAAGCCTACTTCGAAATCTACGATCCGCCGGTGGCGGGGGGCGGGAAGGTCCAATTGACCATGCGCATACGATTGCTTGACGCTCAAGGCAACCAGGAACGGTGGAACTCCGGCGATGTCGACCTGAGTGCTTTGGCCAAGCCGGGCGATCGCGCGATTCCGGTCGCGGTGAGATTGCCCGTCGCCGGCCTGCCTGCCGGCGCCTATCGCGCCGAGTTGACCGTCGCGGATTCCGCCGGCGGGAAAGCTGCCCGCCGCATAAATTTCCGCACCGAATGAGCAGGGCTGTCCGGCCGCTTAATGAGCCACGCGGGACGGCGACTCAGTTGTGCCAGGTGGAGGCGCGCAGAGTTGTCTAAAGAAGATGGGGAGCGCAAAGGAGATTGAGGAGGCCGTTCTAAAGCTCTCGCCGGCTGAGCTCGCCGCTTTTCGGACGTGATTTGCCAAACTCGACGCAGAGGTGTGGCATCGCCAGATTGAAGACGGCGCGGCAGCGGGGCGCGTGGATGCAATGGCTGACGAAGCAATCGGCGATCTCCTCGCCGGCCGTTGCACCGATCGGCGAGCCACCGCGCCAGTCAGCGGTTCTGGGACTGCGATCGCGAGCTTCCGGACGGCATACGCGGTCTGGCCGGCTCTACAACCGGTTAGTAGACGCAGGGTCGCGTCCGCTGGTCCAGATGGGCGAGCACCATCGGCCAGGCGTCCCGGTGGCGATCGCGCGATTCCTCGTCCGGGAAGCCCGCGTGGCTTAGTCGTAGGCGAGTGCCGCCGTTCTCCGGAGTCAGCTGGACGGTGACCACCGTTTCGACGCCGCGAGTCGCCGCGGTGAGCCAGGTCAGCTCAACAAGCCGATCGGGATCGAGGCGCAGGAAGCGGCCGTAGTGGGGATGCCGACCGCCCTCGAAGTGAGTTTCGAAAAAGAACGCGGTGTCGACCCGGCCCAGCATCAGCACAGTTCCCGGCGCTGCAAACCAACGGTCGAATTGCTCCGTCCAAGCCCGGAACAGGACGGCGGGAGCCGCAGCCATCGTCCGCTCCGCAGTTAGCCGCAACGGCCGATGGGAAAGATCCGGTTCTGCTATGGCCATATCGTGACTCCTGTCAAACATCTTCCCGCAAATGCACAAGCGGCGGCGGCGCGGGCGGATCGTCGAATTCCGAATCCGCGATGTACATGCAACCCGCTCCGGGAGCTTGTCGCCGGGTTTCCGACGGCATTCCTTCCACCGCCGTCGTGAAAAGCAGTTTCACTTTGCCATCGAGCCTCACGAATTCGGGGCAGGTTACCCGCGGCGAGCCCGGTACGATCCATTCGCAGACTACCGCTCCGTCCGAGACCCGGATCTGCTGGGCCAACCCATCGGCAACGTCGGCGGGATTGTAATAGGCCACAATCACGCAGTCACCCTCCTGCTCGCCGCGGCCCTCCGGCGCCGGACGCAGACCATCGGGCAGCGCGGGCAGCGACTCGGCAGGCCTGATCGGACGCGCCTCGATCAGGCGCTCGAGCTTCGCATCAAGCAGGTAGCGGCTGATTCTCTTCGGAGTAGTATCGATATCGATCAGCGCAGCGCCCGCCGCCTCGCGCCGCAGGTACTTGCCGTTCGAACACGTCTGCCCATCCAAAATGGTTTGTACTTTCTGGGTGAGAGTGTCGAAAAAATAGAGCGCGGCGATCGGCCGCTTGAATTCCAGATCCTTGGTGCCGAACAGGACGCCTCCGTCGATGGCCAACCCGTCGTTGATGATTGTGCCCTGGTGAGCATCGATCTGCACCACCGCCTCGGATAGCCTGCCTGTACGGACATCGAGGAGAGCCAGTTCGCGCTCCATTCCCACCAACACCACGCCCGGCTCGGTTGTCTCGGCGAAGAAGCCGGGTCGGCCCCGTAGCGGAAATGTCGAGTTCGCGCCCGACTCCAGATCAAGCACGTTGAAACTGCCTTCTGCCACGCCGGCGGCATGTTGAATCGCCACCCAGCCCAATTTCGCACCGGGCTCCGGAAAGTTCCGCAGGACACGCAGCCCTTCCGGCAAATAGCGCAGTTCCTCCACCGCCGGCCGGAAAAACAGCTCTCCTACGAATCGCCGAATCATCCCAGCCAAATCATACCAGCAGGCAGTTTGTGTACGGCGCCATTCCGGGCGTCTGCAATCGGCGTCTACTTCCCCCAGGGTCGCCTCCGTCGTGCTATTCATAGTTGGGGCCGTTTCACTAAACCCCATTCGCCACCGCGCCAACTGTTTCCGAAGAGGCTCCTTTGACCGAAGAAACTCTCCACTTTCCAACCGGATTTCGCTGGGGTAGCGCCACCGCCGCGCATCAAGTGGAGGGTGGCAACACCAACAACGACTGGCATGCCTGGGAAAACTCCGGCAACGTCTATGCCCGCCAATCCGCCGGCAAGGCCTGCGATTGGTGGAACAACGCCGAGGCCGACTTGAAAACCGCCTCCACGATGGGACAAAACACCCACCGCATGTCGGTGGAATGGAGCCGTATCGAACCCCGCGAGGGCTTCTGGGACGACGGCGCCATCGGCCGCTACCGTGCCATCCTCCAATGCATGACCGATCACGGCCTCGAACCGATGGTCACGCTCCACCACTTCACCACTCCTCTTTGGCTCACCCATCGCGGCGGCTGGGAGAATCCCGCCATCATCCCCTTCTTCGAGCGCTTCGCGGAAAAGATGGCGCTGGCCCTCGGCGAATACTGCAATCTGTGGATCACCCTCAATGAGCCTGTTATCTATGCGGTTCTGGGCTGGCTCGGCGGCCAACCGCGCGACGAGAAGCAGCCCCAATCCACATTTCCCCCCGGCAAGCATGATCTCCTGCTTACTTTTCGCGTGCTCGATAACCTGTTCCTAGGCCATGCCGCCGCGTCCCGCGCATTGCGCCGCCAACTGCCGGGGGTGCAAATTGGAATCGGCCACAACATGCCCTACATCGTCCCCCGCAATAGCAAGTCTCTCCTCGACCGGATCGCTACCTACCAGCCCCGAAGGGTACTGACTTGGGGAGGACTCGAGGCCAGCGAGCGCGGACGCATCCCCCGCCTCATCGGCTCGCGCTACACCAAGGAACTGGTGAACACCACCGACTTCATTGGAGTGCAGTATTACCAACGCATCACCATGGCCTTCGATCTCTCGAGTCCCCGCACCCTGTTCGCGCAACATACGCTTATGCCGGGCGCCCAGGTCAGCGACCTTGGCCACAGTGAGATTCACCCTGAGGGCCTCTATCGATTGCTCCGCCAGACCGCCCGCTACGGCAAACCGATCTACATCACGGAAAACGGCGTAGCCGACGCGCGGGACCAGCACCGTCCCGCCTTTCTCGTAGATCACCTCAGGCAGGTCTGGAAGGCAATTCGCGATGGCGTTCCGGTGAAGGGCTACTATCACTGGTCGCTGACCGACAACTTCGAATGGGCGGAGGGTTGGAACCTGCGCTTCGGCTTAATTGAAGTGGATCCGCTCACGCAGAAGCGCAGGATGCGTCCGAGCGGGCAAGTCTACAGCGCCATTTGCACCGCCAATGCGTTAGCACCTCCTCCACTCGCCTGATCTTCGAGTGGCGAGCGACATCCCGAAAGCTGACGCACGCACACTCCGTCGGCGGAGTCAAGCTTCACCGGCCAAACCGCTTTCAAGGACGAGTGGCCGGGCACTCGTGAACTGGCAGGGTGGCCAATACCCTTCATCAAGCCGGACCGTCCGATGTACTTTGAAGAAACGCCGTTTTTCCCGGCGTTATCGGAGAAAGAGCCGTTCAGGAAACAGTTTTCTGCGCTGCAAATGTCGGGTTGGTAAGCTGAACCGGCGGCTATGAGCCGATGACTTGGTCCGTCCCGAGGAGGAAGCCCCCCAAGCCCCCGGACGCCCTCATGTCCGGCGGGGAAATGATACGCGTGACATCCCGCGGGGACGGGCCGCATCTCTTTCGGCGCCGGTCACCATCCGCCGGATCCCGGATACCGTGTCGTCCATCACGGTCACCTGTGCGGACAGATTCCCGGTCAACTCTTCGATCTTCCTTGCATTCATAGTATTGGTCTGCGTGACCATGCTTACCTGCGAGATGGCGGTACTGACCTCCGTGATCCCGCGCGTCTGATCCGACGAAGCCGCCGCGATCTCCCCCACCAAATCCGTCACCTTCTTTGCGGAAGAGGCCAACTCGTGGAAAGTCGCGTTCGTTCCTTCCACCAGCGACCTGCCGGCCGACACGACGAGGATCGTTCCCTCGATGAGGTCCGAGGTGTTCTTCGCCGCCCCCGACGCGCGCTGGGAGAGGTTGCGTACCTCGTCGGCGACCACCGCGAAACCCGCCCCCGCTTCCCCGGCGCGAGCCGCCTCAACCGCGGCGTTCAAGGCCAGAAGGTTGGTCTGGAAGGCGATTTCGTCGATGGTTTTGATGATCTTGCCGATATCGGCGCTCTTTTGCCCGATCTGCTGCATCGCCGACACTACGGAGTTCATCGACTCGGACGCTTTGCCGACGCTGTCTCCCATCTGGTCGGCGAACCGCTTCGCCAGATTGGCGTTCTCCGCGTTCTGCTGCGTCATCGCCGACATCTCTGCCATCGCCGAGGAGGACTGCTCGATTGAGGTTGCCTGTACGGAAGCCCCTTCCGCGAGCCCCTGCGAGGAGGAGGAAAGCTGCGCGGATGCCGAGGCGACCTGCCGCGACGCGCTGTCCAGGGATGCCACCGAATGGGAGAGCGATCTCGCGATCGATCCCGACAGGACGTATCCGAGGAGGATGGAAGCGATCGCACCGACAAGCAGCAATCCCGCCATCAGTGCGATCGACCGGTTGATGACGCGGGAACTGCGGGCATCGTTCAGCACGAGGAGCAGATACCCGCCCTGGATGGTGTCGTTCGCCTCCAGGTTGATCCTGGCGGCCAGGAACCGCAGTCCGTTGCCTTCGCCGAGTTGGATCAATTTGTCCGTGCGGTCCGGGGTGGCCTGCGATTTCAGTTCCTTCACGGGCCGATCCAGGTTCACGTTCCCATGGTTCTTCGCGAGGATCCGGCTTGTTACCGAAGCCTCGTTCTTCGGAGACTGGAGAACAATCGCTGCGGCGCTGATGTCGGAATCGCTCTCGACGAACTGCGCAAGCAGCCGGTCGGCCTCATCCTTGACGTCATACTGCACGGCCTGCTTCACCGATTCCGCCGCGACGAGCGCGAGACCGGGACCCTTCTCTTTCAGGACGTCCGCGCCGAAAGTGCGGATCGACTCGATTCCGATAACGGCTGGCAGTACCGTCAGCACAATGGAGATCGCGAGGATGCTGATCACAATCTGCTTTCTCACGTCGAGATTTCTCCAGAACCCTCGCATTAATTCGTCCCTCCTCCGTCCGAAATGGCCTCGCGGCCCGGGCGGTTCCCGCCTACTTCCCGTAAATGCCGCACCCGATCACCATGCCGTCGTAGAGCGCGACGTAGGAGATCTTGTCCATGATCTTGTTCTTGTCCGCCGGATTGTACTCCTTGTAGCCGATCCATCCGCTGCCGCTCTTGTGGACAAGGTCGGTCCATTCCCGAATCCAGTATTTCCCGTCCGGGTCCTTGTCGTTCCAGCGGTTCCTGCCGGTGAGCTCGAGCCGGACTCCGTGCGCCACCACAACACCCTTCTCGTCATAGACGAAGATGTAGAGCCCCTTGTTTTTCGCTTCCTGGAAGTGGAACTGACCGTTCGGATTCCTCACCTCGTTGAGGAACTTGGCCCGGCCGTTTTCCTGGGCGTAGGCGACAGCCTGTTTCACGAAGGCCTGGGCATCGCTTTTCGTCGGGGCATCCGCGGCGAAAGCAAACGAAGTGAATAGCATGAGGCATAAAGCCGACACGATGAATTTCATGCGAACCTCCAAAATGTGAGTTGGCGGTAACCGCCGCACCTCGAACGGTCCTGCGCAAACGGTTCCGCTTGGTTATATATCGGCATAAACACGATTCAAGTTTAATGAGTCGTCCCCCAAAAAACCGCGATGCATTCGATCTTACTTCGTCCCTGTTGGATCGGTACCATTCGCATTTTTTCCAGGAATCTTCGCCGTACCGTCAATCGGTTAGCGCCGCGCCTCCCAGCCCGCCGCTCCACTCGATGGTAATTTCAAACCGGCATGCCGCCCGCCGCGCCCAATTCCCGGTTCAACAAAAACTGACCAAACGAACCCATGGAGGCCCGAAACTCGCAGAAATCACAAGCCTTACCGATCTCCAAACGAACCCACCAGGCGCCCTCTCCGAACCCAACTTGTCGGCAGCCCCGCAATGGAGCTAGATTAAGCATTCCCCAAGGTGACCCGAGTGAAAACGATGATTCTGGCCTGCACCGTCGCGCGCGGTGGGTGGCCTGTTCGCATATCAGGATTCCGCGCCGACCGAGCGGGAACTGATGGCCATGGAGCGGGCCTCCATGAATGGATGGCTCAAAGGAGATTCCGGGCCGATGCTGTCGGCAGCGGACGCCGATATCACGTTGTTCCACGTGATGACCGCGGAGCGGGTCGAAGGAGCGGCGGCCGTCAAAGCGCTGTAT
>Ga0181528_10002357_pt1 | contig 11583 bp, 12 predicted proteins | sample PEATcosm2014_Bin_47_FD_119742 | JGI IMG/M metagenome (GOLD analysis project Ga0181528, IMG submission 119742) | Peatland microbial communities from MTU Mesocosm Facility, Houghton, MI, USA - PEATcosm2014_Bin10_10_metaG | ecosystem: Environmental > Terrestrial > Soil > Wetlands > Peat | place... | reverse complement strand
GGACGGCAAAACCACCGACGGCTGGCGCAGTCCGCAGTCCGGCACGTTTCCAACCCAGAGCTGGCGCATCGCCGACAGCGTGCTGACGGTGGATCCTGGCTGGACCAACGGCGAGGCCGAGGCGCAGTCCGGCGGCGACATCATCACGCGCCAGCGCTTCGCGAATTTTGAACTGGTCGCCGATTTCAAGTGCAGTTATGGCTGCAACAGCGGCATCAAAATTTTTGTGCAGCCGGACATTTCGCCGATTGACAAAGTCACCGGCCAGCCGACGGCCAAAGGCTCGGCCATTGGGATTGAATTTCAAATTCTCGACGACGCGATTCATCCCGACGCCAAGCTCGGCCGTAATGGCGATCGCACCATCGGCTCACTCTATGATTTGATTCCCGCGCCGAAGGACAAGAAGGTCATGGCCATCGGCGAATGGAATCACGCGCGGATTTTGTCTCAGGGCAAGCATGTCGAGTTCTGGCTGAACGGTGTGAAGACGTTGGAATGCGAGCGCGGCTCGGCGGAATTCCGCGACGCCGTCGCGAAAAGCAAATTCAAAAACATTCCCAATTTCGGCGAATGGCCGGACGGCCACATTTTATTGCAGGAACACGGCAGTGAAGTTTCCTTCCGCAATGTGAAAATCCGCGAGCTGCCAGCCAATTGATCTCACGCATCACGACAATGAAAATTCAATCACGCCGCAGTTTTCTGAAAGCCGCCATCGGCAGCGGAGTTGGCCTGGCCGTCTTGCCGCAAATCATTCCCGCGCGTCTGCTCGGAGCGGACGCGCCGAGCAAAAAAATCAACGTCTGCCAGATCGGTTGCGGCCGCATGGGCCGCAGCGACATGGGCAATGTGATGACCGAGCCGCTCGGCCGTGTCGTCGCCGTGTGCGATCTGGATTCCAGGCGCCTCGCCGCCGGCAAAAAAATGGCGGAGGATTTTTACACGCAGCGCGGCGAGGCCGGCGTGAACGTCAAAACCTTTCACGACTACCACGACGTTTTGGCGTCGCCGGACATTGACGCAGTCGTCGTCACCGTGCCGGACCATTCGCACGCGCGGCTCGCGATTGCTGCGGCGATTGCCGGCAAACATGTTTACGTCCAGAAGCCGGTGACGTATTCCATCGTCGAGGCCATCGGGCTGCGCCGTGCGGTCGAGGCAAAAAAAATCATTTTGCAAACCGGCTCGCAGCAGCGTTCCGAACGGCCGTGGGGCAGCTTTCGCAAGGCGAGCGAATTTGTCCGCAACGGACGCATCGGCCAGTTGAAGACCATCAAAATCGGCGTCGGCCTCGACAAGGCGAGCGGCCACGCGCCCGCGCCGATGCCAGTGCCGGAGAATCTGGATTACGAGCGCTGGCTCGGCTCCGCGCCGGAGCAGGCTTACATGGAGTTGCGCGGGCATCCGCAGAACAGCCTCGATGGCCGGCCTGGCTGGATCACCACGGAAGATTTCGGCCTCGGCATGATCACGAACTGGGGCGCCCATCATGTGGACATCGCGCACTGGGCGATGGCGCAGGAACTCGGCGGGCCGATCACAATCGAATCGCGCGCGGATTTCATGCACGACGACGCGTGGACGGTTCACACGACTTATCATGTCGAGATGTTGTATCCAAAGAATGTTCAAATGATCCTCGACAATAATTTTGAAACCGGCATCCGGTTTGAAGGCGACGAAGGCTGGATCTTTTGCACGCGTGGCGAGGAGAAAGTCACCGCCAGCGATCCGAACGCGCCGGTCGGTCGTGACGAGTTGCTGCCGTTGCGCGCGAGCGATCCGAAACTTCTCTTGCCGCTTACGGGCGATGTCGTGCGCTGGATGCCAAGCAAGACGCAACACGGCAACTGGCTGGAAAGCATTGCCGCCAACCGCCAGCCGATCGCACCGATCCAGCAGTCCGCCCGCAGCCTCGAAGCCTGCGCCGCCGCGTGGATCGGCATGAAACTCAAACGCAAGCTTACTTGGGACGCGGCGACGGAAATGTTTGCCGGCGACGACGCGGCGAACGCGCTGCGCGACCGCCAGGCGCGCAAACCGGAGTATGATTTTGAGCTGGCACTGGAGCGCGCGGGGATTGCCTGACAATTTACCTTTGACGGCGGCAGGGGTTTCTCTAAATTGCCGACATGTCAGAAATCGCAAAATTCGTCAACAACGGCTCCGCGACCATCACGCCGGCGATGGCCGAGAAAATCCTGTATCATCTGCCGCAGTGGAAACTGGAATTTACCCAGATCAACGCGCCGAAGTTTCCGCACCTGGTGGATCAGCTGGAATTTCTCGCCGACGCCGTTGAGGACGCCATCGAGGGTGCCTACAAGGATCTGCCGTATTCGGCCATCGCGCAGGCGGTGTTTGCGCTGATTTACGCGCACAAGAAGATGGGCATCATTCCAGAAAGCATTCTGGAACTGGGCCGGGCGGACGATTCGAGCGTGGTGCGCGCGGTGCTCATCCAGAACGAAAAGGCGTTCGCCGTTTATGCTGGAATACAGGGAATTAGCTGGCAAAAGATCACCAGCCAGCCCTGAAATTATTGCGATTTTTCCGGGTTGACATTGGACCGTTCGCCGCTATACTAGCTTTAGATAGAAAAAGTTCCGAAAGAAAGTTCCGAAAGAAAAATTTTTATGAAAAATATTCAGGCACTGTTTTCCGTGGCCGTTTGCGGGTTGGGTTTGGTTTTCGCTTCAGCGGCCAGCGCGCAAGAAGCCAAACAAGGCGTGGCGACTGTTTTTCGCGTCCAAGGCGAGGCGAGCTACACGCTGGGCGGCAACGACGGATGGCATCCGCTGGTCGCCGGAAAGATTCTTCGTCCCGGTTCGACCATCAAGACGGAACCCGATGCGACAGTGGACGTGGTTTTGGGCAAGACCGTCGAAATGCCCCAGGCCCATCCGGTGCCGGACAAAATCTCGCTCGCTCCCGACTCTGCGGTGCGTGGCATGGTGGGATACAAGGCTTCCGTGGAACAAAACGTCATTCGCTTGTCAGGCGAGACGACCATAAAAATTGACGTCCTGACGGTTTCTGACACGGGAGTGGACACCATCAGCGACACAGAACTGGATTTGCAGACGGGCCGCATTTTCTACAGCGTGAAGAAACTTTCCGCTGAATCCAAATATCTGGTCAAAATCCCGAATGGAATCGCCGGCGTGCGTGGTTCCCGAGGATACATCAGCGCGGATGGCAAGTGTGGCGCGCTGGAGCATCCGCTGTGGCTTTCCCATGTCGGTGCTGACGGAAAGCCGATCACGGTGACGATTCCCGAAGGTCAACAGTATGATCCTGGTTCGGGTGGCATTTCGCCCATGCCAACGGAAATTATCGATCTGCTTAATCATATTTCCAACATAGCCAGGACGCCGTTTTCTGAAATCTGCTCTTATTCGTATAACCGGAACCAGTGGTGCCATGTTTCGCCGACCACCGGCTATCTGCCGCCGAAATACAAATTTTAATCGGTCGCGCGCCTAACTAACTTTTCAAAATGCCAGAGCAGCCTTGAGTTGCTCTGGTTTTTCGTTTAATCCGATGCGGTGAAATTCAAACCGCTCAAGCGCACGCCGGTTCTTCTGGCCGTCCTCGTCCTTTTACTGGTTTGTAATGTGCGGCTGCTTCATCTCGATTTTTTTGACCGGCTGGAGCTCATCACCTACGACCTGCGCGTGCGGACGGCCCTGCGTTTTCCCGCGCCCGCCGCGACCAATCTCGCCTTCGTTTCAATGGAAGATTCTAGCATCGCCGCCGTCAGGAGCGGCGCGCTCGGCTACAGATTTGGACTTTACTGGCCGCGTCAGGTTTACGGCCGGCTCGTCGAGGAGCTGGCGGCACAAGGAGCGCAGACCGTCGCGTTTGACGTGCTGTTTGGTGAACTGCGCAACGATCATCCGCCCGTGCAAATGGCCGACGGCAGCCTGGTTGAATCCGACGATTATTTCGCAAGGCAAATGCGCAACGCTGGCAACGTCGTCATCGCCGTCACTCCGGAACTGCGCCCGCCAGCTTTGTTCGCCACCAACGCGCTCGCGCTCGGCGGCATTTCCACCGACAAGGATTCCGACGGCACACTCCGGCGCGTTGAGGCCTTCCACATTTATCATCGCTGGCATCCACTGTTAAAAAAAGCGGCGGCGGAATTTGACCTTGATCTTGGCCAGGCGCAGTTTGCGCCGGGCAGAATCATTTTGCCCCAGACCGGCAGCACCAATATCGTCACCATTCCGGTGGACGCGGAAAAGAATTTCGAGCTTGCGGATTTCGTCGGCGACAAACTGCCGGCCGGCGTCGCGCCGAAGGCGAAGGCCTTCACCGATGAACGCATCTGGCACATGGGCATCGTCGTCGCCGCGCAGGAGCTGAAACTTGATTTGACCAACGCCGAAATCCATCCCGGAAAAATTGTCCTGCGCGGCGCGAACGGCGTCGAACGCGTGATTCCGGTGGACGATAAAAACTTTTTTTTCATTGACTGGCGGCTCACGCCGAATGATCCCAAAATCCTGCGCGCACCGATTGAAAGCTTGCTGTGGCAGGACAAGCAACGGCTGCTCGGCGAGACCAACGGCTTGAGCGATGCGTTTCGCGGCAGGTTGGTCATAGTCGGCTCAACGGCGCAGGGGAACGACCTGACCGACCGGGGCGCGACACCGCTGGAAAAGGACACCTTCCTCGTTAGCAAGCACTGGAACGTTGCCAATTCCGTCATCACCGGCCGGTTCATCCGCCGCGCGTCGCTGCCGGTGGAATTTGGGCTGATCATCTTTCTCGGCGCGCTGACAGCGTTTCTTACCTGGCAGTTGCGTGCGTTTTCTGCGTTGGGCGGAAGCCTGCTGCTGGCGGCAATTTATTCCTTCGGCGCGTTTTTCATTTTTGTGAAATTTCGCTTTTGGCTGCCAATCATCTTTCCGGTTGGCGGTGCGATTTTGATGGAGCATGTCAGCCTTGCCACTTACCGCATCTTGTTCGAGGAACGCGAACAGCGCCGCGTGAAATCCGTCTTCTCCAAGATCGTCTCGCCGGATGTCGTCAACGAGCTGCTCGGCGCGGAAAAACTTTCGCTCGGCGGCGCGCGCAGCGAAGTGACCGTGTTTTTTGCCGACGTGCGCGGTTTCACCACGTTCACGGACGAGACGCAGGAGCGCGTGGCGGAATTTGTCCGCGTGCATCAGCTTGATTCAGAAGCGGCGGAAAAATGCTATGACGAATCCGCGAGAGAGACACTGGAAACGGTGAATCTTTACCTGGCGACGGTGGCCGACGCGGTGAAAAACCACGGCGGCACGCTCGACAAATACATCGGCGACTGCGTGATGGCGTTCTGGAACGCGCCGGTGCCAAACGAGCAGCACGCGCTCGCCTGCGTGCGCGCGGCGATCGAGGCGCAGCAAGTCATCCACGCCTTGAACCAGAAGCGGCTGGCGCAAAATGCATCGCGCGAAATCGAGAACCGCGCCCGGCTGTCCGCCGGGCTGCCACCGAAGCCGCCGCTGACCGCGTTGCAGCTCGGCACCGGCATCAATACCGGCCTGGTTACGGTCGGACTGATGGGCTCCGACGCGCACATTTTGAACTACACGATTTTTGGCCGTGAAGTGAATCTGGCCAGCCGGCTTGAAGGCGTTTCCGGCAGCGGGCGCATCATCATCAGCGACCCGACTTACAATCATCTGTTGCGGCACGATCCGGCGCTGGCCGCGACGTGTGTGGAACTGCCGTCGGTCACGGTCAAGGGCATCAAGGCCGCCGTGCGGATTTTCGAGGTGCCGTGGCAAAACAAATAGTTTTGAGTTTTGAGTATTTAATTTTAAGTTAAAGCCGTTGAAGCCCCACGGCGCTTCAACCATGAATCAAACGAAAAACCTTTTAAAATGCGAACCGCGATTTATCCCGGCAGTTTTGATCCGCTGACCAACGGCCATCTGGATGTGGTCCAGCGCGCGGCGAAATTGTTCGACCGTGTCGTTGTGGCGGTCGCCAGCAACGAGGGCAAACATCCGCTGTTCACACTCAAGGAGCGGGTGGCGCTCGTGAAAAAATCCGTCGCGCACCTGCCGAATGTCGAGGCGGATTCGTTTGACAGCCTGCTCGTCGAATACGTCGTGAGCCGGAAGGCGCAGGCGATCGTGCGCGGGCTGCGCGCCGTGTCGGATTTTGAGTTTGAATTCCAGCTTGCGCTGATGAACCGCAAGTTGAACGAAAACATCGAGACGATTTTCATGATGCCCAAGGACACTTACACGTTTTTGAGTTCGCGCAACGTGAAGGAAATCGCCAGTCTCGGCGGCGATGTGAGTTCGTTTGTGCCGGCGCACGTCGAAGCGGCCTTGAAGAAAAAATTGAAGTCGCAGAAATAATTTTAAGTTTTCAATTTTTGGTTGAACGGCGCAGCCGGCATCTGGCTCCAACTTAAAATTCAAAACTAAAAATTCAAAATTATGCTCTCGGTAAATCTTCGCCATCTGGAAAACCGCAACCTGGAGCTTCGCGGCGAACTGCCGCTCGCGGAACTCGATCTGGATTTGCACGATGAGATGATTCGCGCCAAGCAGCCGCTGCATTACGATCTGGAGGTTGAAATGCTGGATGATGCTTTGCTCGTCCAAGGTTTGCTCCGGCTCACGCTGGAATGCCAGTGCGTCCGCTGTCTGAAGGACTTTGAATTCGAACTGGAGATTGATCCGTGGACGGTGCATTTGCCGTTTGAGCCGTTGGAAGACGAGGAAGCGGTGCCCATCAAGAACGATTGCGTGGACTTGACGCCGAGGGTGCGGGAAGATATTCTCCTTGGGTTTCCGCAGCATCCGGTGTGCAAGCCGGATTGCGGCGGATTGAAGAAAGCCAGCGTTGGCAAGGCGCGTAAGACCGCCGGCAAGGAGGAATCCAAGCCGTCCGCGTGGGCTGAATTGAACAAATTAAAACTGTAATTTAGAATTTATGGGCGTCCCAAAACGTAAACCTTCGACAAGCCGGATGCGGATGCGCCGCGCTTACAACAGCGTGCTGAAGCTCCCGCAGATCAGCAAATGTCCGCAGTGCGCCGAGCCGCATGTGCCGCACCGGGTCTGCCCGGCGTGCGGTTATTACAAGGGCCGTCAGGTGCTGACGGTCAACGCCGGCTGATCATCCGGCGCGTGGCGCGGAAGGATTCCGCGTTCTCTCGTTCATCTATGCGAATCGCAGTGGATGTCATGGGCGGCGACCACGGTTGCGGGGTCGTGATCGCCGGGGCCAAACTGGCGCTGGAGGCCAGCAAAAAAATCACCGCCCTTTACTTGGTTGGCAATCAGGCCGACATCCATGCCGCTTTGCCAAAGCGCGGTTTCCGCGACCATCGCGTGCGCGTCATCCATGCCAGTGAAGTCGTTGAAATGGACGACAAACCGGTCATCGCGCTCCGCAAAAAAAAGGATTCTTCCATCGGCCGGGCCGCCGAGCTTGTCCGCGATGGACAGGCTGACGCGCTGGTTTCGCTCGGCAACACCGGCGGCATTTTCGCGGCGGCCACGTTCAAGGTCGGGCGCATTTCCGGCGTGGACCGTGGCTGCATCGCGACCGTGATTCCGCGGCAGAGCGGGGAATTTGTCCTGCTCGACGCCGGTGCCAGTGTCGAATGCAAGCCGTTTCACCTCGCCCAGTTCGCCGTCATGGGCAGCGTCTATTCCCGTGAAGTTTTGCGGAAAAAAAATCCGCGCGTCGGCATTTTGAGCATCGGCACGGAGGATTCCAAGGGCAACGAACTCACGCTCGAGGCCTTCAAGCTCTGCAAAAAACTGGATTTGAATTTCATCGGCAACGTCGAAGGCCACGATTTGTTCAAGGATCATGTGGACGTGGTCGTGTGCGATGGCTTTGTCGGCAACATCGTTTTGAAAACGTGCGAGAGCCTCGCCGTCGGGATGTTTTCAATGCTGAAACGCGAATTGATGAGCAATGCCAAAAGCAAGATCGGCGCGTATCTCGCAAAGGATGCGTTTCAGGCGATCCGCAAGCGCATGGATCCTGAAGTCCACGGCGGCGCGCCGCTGCTCGGTTTCAACGGCATGGTGTTCAAGGCGCACGCTTCGGCCCGCGAACGTGCCGTGGCCAGCGCCCTGCGCGTGACCGCCGAGGCATTGCAACACCAGGTCAACCACGTCATCGCTGGCGAAATCGCCCGTGCGAATGAAAAATTGAACGGTGGCGACGGTTCTAGTTCTGACATTCCTGCATGAAATCCAAATTCAAGAATCCGCGCGCGAAGCACAATTTTCAGGGTCGCACCTGTTCCATCACCGGTGTCGGATCTTATGTGCCGGAAAAAATCCTGACCAACGCCGAGCTGGAAAAACTGGTGGACACGTCGGACGAATGGATCACCACGCGCACCGGCATCAAGGAGCGCCGCATCGCCGCCGCGGATGAATTCACCTCCGACCTGGCCGCCAAGGCGGCGCGGCGCGCGATGGAAATGGCCGGAATCACCGCGGATCAGATTGATCTCATCATCGTCGCGAGCATCACGCCCGACATGCCGTTTCCGAACACCGCGTGCCTCGTGCAGCAGAAACTCGGCGCGCGGCGGGTGCCGGCGTTCGACATCGAGGCCGCGTGTTCCGGATTTATTTACGCGCTGGAGGTTGGCCAGAATTTCATCACGGCGCGCACTTACGAAACGGTGCTGGTCATCGGCGCGGAAAAACTTTCGGCCATCACCAACTGGAAGGACCGCAACACCTGCGTGCTGTTCGGCGACGGCGCGGGCGCGGCGATTTTGCAGAACCGGCCGCTGTCCCACGGGTTGCTCACCACGGCGCTCGGAGCCGACGGCGGCAAGGCTGACTTGCTTTCCATGCCCGGCGGCGGCAGCCGCTGTCCGGCCTCGGCGCAGACCGTGCTGGATGGGTTGCATTTCCTGCGGATGGACGGCAAGGAAACTTTCAAGAACGCCGTGCAGGCGATGTGCAGCGCCGCCAAGGAGGTGCTGGCCCGCTGCGAAATTGATATCACCCGCATCAAATGCGTGATTCCGCACCAGGCCAACCGCCGCATCATTGACGCCGTCGGCGAGCGGCTCGGGGCCACGCCGGAGCAAATCTTCGTCAATCTCCACAAATACGGCAACACATCCGCCGCGTCCGTTGCCATTGCGCTGGACGAGGCGGTGCGGTCGGGCAAGGTCCAGCGGGGTGATTTGATTTTGATCATCGCTTTCGGGGCCGGCCTGACCTGGGGTGCGGCGGTGATCGAGTGGTGAGCTTATTTCGTAAATTTTGCCGTCTAATTTGACGATTGGCCGGGGCGTGTTATTTTGTTTGTGAATTATGAGTGCGAGAAAAATCGGAAGTATTGAATCCCCGAAACCACAGGTGACGGTGGAAGGCCGGCAGTCCCGGCTGGAACTTTCCACCGACGCGGTGTCTGTTCACAAAAGCGGCATCGAGTTCCGCAGCCCGACGCCGTTCCATGAATGGACAGAAATGACCGTTGCGCTGCAGTCTCCACATGACGGTGCCAAACTCCAATGCAGCGGCGTCGTCATCGCCTGTTCCGGCAACAAGCACGCCGGCTACCGTGTTTCCATGGTCTTCACGCACATCTCCGACCAGGCGCAGGCGCAACTCAATTCACTGGCCAACTCGACGCTTGGCGCGGGTTGAGTGCAGAAATTTCAAATAATTCGGCAAAATTTGCTGGGCCTCTGTGATTGCACAGGGGCCGGTTTTTTTTATGCTGTGGGTATGAAAATCCTTTTGACCACCACGTCGTTTCAGGACACGCCCGGCGAACATCATGAATTGCTGAAAAAAACCGGATGGGAAATCATCACCGCCCGCGGCCCGCTGAACGAGGCGGACACGCTCGCGCTCGTCGGCGATGTGGATGGCTACATCTGCGGCGACGACGCCATCACGCGCAAAGTTTTGGAGAAGGCGCGACCAAAGCTCAAGGTCTTGAGCAAATATGGCATCGGCGTGGACAAGATTGACGTGAAGTCCTGCACCGAGTTCGGCATTCCGCTGCTCTTCACGCCCGGCGTGAATCACACCACCGTCGCCGAACACAATTTCATGCTGCTGCTCGCGTTGGAGAAAAATTTCCTGTTCCACACCGACTCCACGCGCAGCGGCGACGCCAAGACGAATTGGAAGCGCAAGACCGGCCACGAGCTGCTCGACAAAACCATCGGCATCATCGGCCTTGGCCGCATCGGGAAAGAAGTGGCGATTCGCTCGCGGGCGTTCGGGATGAACGTGATCGGCTTCGACGTTTATTGGGACGAAAAATTTGCGAAAGATCTCAACGTGAAGCGCGCAGTCACGCTGGATGAACTCTATGCCGCGAGCGACTATATTTCGCTGCACACGAACCTGACGCCGGAAACGCGCGACATGATTTCCGCCAAGTCGTTCGCCAAGATGAAGAGGGGCGTGTTGATTTTGAACTGCGCCCGCGGCGAAATAGTGAACACAAACGACATGGTCGCTGCGCTGAAGTCGGGCCAAGTGGGCGGTTATGGCACGGACGTTTTGGATCACGAGCCGCCGGCGGCGGATCATCCGCTGCTCAAGCTGCCGAACGTCGTCTGCACGCCGCATGTCGCGTCGCGCACTTACGAGAGCGTGGTGCGGCAGGCCACCTGCGCCGTGAAAAATCTCATCCTCGCGATGAACGGCGAAAAGCCCATCGCGCAGGTGAATCCCGAAGTGCCGGTGAAGAAAGTGGCTTGATTTAATTTTAACAATTTCAATTACATGAGTTGTCTTGGAGTTCATTTCGCGCTTTCTGAAAAAGAAGTTTTACAACTTCGCTCGCTACCTGACGACGCAGCGCGGCTGGAACTTTTGCAGGAAGAAATCGAAGAATCATATTTCAAGAATCATCCCGAATCAGTTGCTGAAAGCGATAAAGCGTGGGACGCAATGCACAGAACGCTTGCTGACGGTCTGCTCACTTGGAACGGCGGAAAATATCCACTCAATCATGCTGTTCTTGCTGGAGAATTGCTTTACACCGAACGCGATTACATTATGAGTCTCAAGACTCCAGAACAAGTTCGAGACATCGCATCTGCATTGCAGGAATTAACGCAGGACGAATTTAAGCGCCGTTACTTTGCCATCAACCCAAAGAATTACGACAGTCCACTTTCGGAAGAAGATTTAGGCTACACTTGGCAATGGTTTCAAAATGTTAAAGAACTTTATTCGCGTGCAGCCAAAGAAAATCGCTACGTTCTTTTCACCGCAGACCAATAATTTTTTATGCCCGAAACCTACTACATCATTCCCAAAGACAAACACGATTCACTCGTCACGAAGGCGTATCGCAAGCGCGGTTACGATGCCGCCGAGGCCGCCGCCGGCGCGCGGTTTTGCGCCAGCGCCGCGTATTACGGCATCCGCACGCACAACGCCATCAAGGCGCTGCACCTCGACGAATTGTTCGGCAGCAAGGTCGGTCGCTGGACGCCCGGCGCGCGGATCGAAAAGCTGCCGTCGCGCTTCGCCGCCGCCGAAATCTGGAACGGCCATAACAAACTCGGCCAGGCCGTCGCCTACGAGGCGATGGACACCTGCATGAAGCTTGCCG
>Ga0181528_10002356_pt1 | contig 11586 bp, 10 predicted proteins | sample PEATcosm2014_Bin_47_FD_119742 | JGI IMG/M metagenome (GOLD analysis project Ga0181528, IMG submission 119742) | Peatland microbial communities from MTU Mesocosm Facility, Houghton, MI, USA - PEATcosm2014_Bin10_10_metaG | ecosystem: Environmental > Terrestrial > Soil > Wetlands > Peat | place... | reverse complement strand
GCCACTGACCACCTGCGGCGGGACCAGTGTCCTTCAGCCCTGAGTGCGAACCATTCATCCCAGCTTGCAAATGCGGAACCTGGGGTACCCGGCAATTGCTTGGGGGGACGCCATCGGCTGTTAGGCGGCCAAATTGCCATCATTGGAGGATTGACAGCCGGAAGGCAAGCTTCCTACGATTAGATGTTTTCCAGTCACCAAGAAAGCGGCGTCCTTTTTCAGCGGCGCGATGGGGTGCAGTCGGATGCAAAACTATTTTCGAAGTGAGTTTATTGCGCGGACGGACCGTGAGCCGGCGCGGACCCTGCTGGCCATACTGATCCTGCTAGCGGCCGCGGCCTGCGGTGCCGCTCAGAGCCAGGCCGGCAGCTTCGTCATTGAACAAAGCGGCAGGACGATCGTGCTGGAGCCTTATGCGGAGAACATCATTCGCATCACGTTGAGCAAGGAGAAGTCAGCGGCGCTTGCGGCTCCCGGCTACGGAATCGTGGGAACGGCCTCGAAGGCTGGATGGACGCGCGAGCGGGAGGCGAACGGCGATGAGGTCATTCGCTCCGGCAGAATCGTCGTCCGCGTTGCTCCAGAGAACCTGCCGGCGCCCCACGCTTTTCAACTAGACGCGCTGAATCAATCGCTGAGAGAACACTACTTCGGCGGCGGCGGTGGTGGGCGCGGACCATTCAACAACAACATTTCGGTCACCACCGCTTCCGGCAAGCCGCTGCTGAAAATGTGGCGCTGGTCGATGCTTCCCAACCGCTCCGCGGCGGCGGGCGACGGCGGCAAGGAAGGTGCGGGCGAGCGCGTTTCGGCCACCTTCGACTCGCCGCAAAGCGAGCATTATTACGGCCTCGGCCAGCAGCAGCAGGGGTTTCTCGACCTGCGCGATCATCGCGTTCAATGCTGGCACGATTACGACAGGATTGGAGGCGAGAACGTCTGCGTTCCTTTCATGGTGTCGAGCCGCGGCTACGGCCTCATTTGGGATAACCCCTCCAAAACGACCATCGATTTCGGCTTCAACCAGCAGAATGTATGGTCGTCGGAGGTTGGCGACCGCGTCTCCTTCTTTGTGATTGCCGGCGAGAAGAGCGACGACATCTACACCGGATATCGACAGCTTACCGGAGTGACGCATCTGCTGCCCAAAGCCATCTACGGCTACATTCAGAGCAAGGCGATCTATCCCACGCAGGAGCAGGCGCTGGAAGTGGCCAAGGGCTATCGCGACCGCAAGCTGCCGTTGGATGTTCTGGTGGTGGACTTCCTGAACATGACGCGCCAGGGTGAGATGGACCTGGACCCGGCGCGGTGGCCCGATCCTGCAGCCATGAACCAGCAGTTGCACGCGATGGGCGTGAGCACACTTCTCAGCGTGTGGCCGCACTACTCCGAGGGCACGCAATTCTACGATATGCTGCGGAGCAAAGGCTGGCTGGTGCACACTCCCGATGGAAAGCCGGACCAGGGATGGTCGCGCAATGTGATTGGGCCGAACATTGACACAACCAACCCCGAAGCCGCCCGGTGGTTCTGGGAGAAGATTCGCGACCGCTATATAAAGCCCGATGGCTTTGATTACCTGTGGCTGGATGAAACCGAGCCGGATGTTGATCCGGCGAACGATGTCTTCTGGATCGGTTCAGGCACGCGCTACTACAACGCCTATCCGCTCTTTCACACCGCCTCGGTGTACGACGGCTTCCGCCGGGATTACGGCGATAGCCGCAGAGTGATGATCTTGTCACGGGCGGCTTACCTGGGAGCGCAGCGCAACGGCACAGTCTTCTGGTCGAGCGACATTGTTTCAACGTGGGATATGCTGAAGCGTTCGATTCCGGCCGGACTGAACTTTACAGCCACCGGCATGGCGTACTGGGATACGGACATCGCCGGCTTCTTCTCGCCGCCCATCTACGCCACCTACCACCCTGCCCACAAGCCCCTGATTGATGCCTCGGACGCACAGGCCAACGTGGGCAATTATGAAGACTATCCCGAGCTGTTCGTGCGCTGGTTTGAGTGGGGAGCCTTCCAGCCGGTCATGCGCGCGCACGGCGAGCGGATGCACAACGAAGTCTGGTCGTACGGCAAGCAGGCGGAAGCGATCCTGGAAAAGTACCTGCGGCTACGCTATCAGTTCATCCCGTATATCTATTCGCAGGCCAACCGCACCTATCAGACGGGCGCCCCATTCATGCGCGCGCTCTTCATGGATTTTCCCGCCGACCCGAATGTTGCCGATATTCGCGACGAATATATGTTCGGCCCCGCATTTCTGGTGGCGCCCGTTACGGAGCAGGGTGCGACCAGCCGCAAAGTCTACCTTCCCGCAGGCTGCGACTGGTACAACTACTGGACCAACGCGCGCATTAAAGGCGGCCAGACCATCACCGCTGAGGCGCCGATCGACACCATTCCTCTGTTTGTGCGCGCCGGATCGATTGTGCCGCTGGGCGCGCCGGTTTTGAGCACGCAGCAGCCGCAGGCGATTGCGGCCGTGCGCGTCTATCCGGGCGCAGACGCCGAGTTCACGCTCTATTCCGACGACGGGAGCACCTACTCATACGAGAAGGGGAACAGTTCCACAACCACGCTGCGCTGGGATGACGCGAAGCGGAGGTTCACTCATGCGGGCAGCGCGGCCTGGACCGAGCCGGATTCCAGGATCGTGGAGATTGTGCATCCGTAACAGTGCGCCCGGCCGGCGGTGATGGTTGCGGGCGCCATTCCTGGGAAGATAGCCGCGGGCCGGAATGGTTCCAGCCCGCGGCAAATGAATATCGATATTCCGCCTTTGAGCGATGCTTCGCCCTTTCGCGTCTATCTGTTGCCGGATCAGCGGGTGGAAACTGGTAACCTGAAACCTGGGCAGTTACACGTGAATGTGCCGGAGCAACCCAGCCGGCGAGCGGAGATATGGCGGAATTCATCATCAAGTTGGCCGATGAGCGCGGCCGCGTGCAAGAGAAGGTGCAGACAGCGGCCACCGCTGAGGAGCTGCGCGCCCGCTTTACCCACGGCGGCTACCATGTCTTTTCCGTCAAGGAGCGCTCCAGCTTTGGCGGTCTCAAGCACGGCAAGGTCAAGCTGGAACCTTTCCTCATCTTCAACCAGCAGTTTCTCACTCTGATTCGCGCTGGCCTGCCCATCCTTGGCTCGCTTGAGATGCTGGCCAAGAACCAGAAAAATGCGCACTTCGCCGCGCAGTTGGACGACGTCTCAGCGCGCGTGAAAAATGGCGATGCTCTCTCTTCCGCTTTCGAGGCACAGAGCGGCTTCCCCCTCATGTACACCACAACCTTGCTGGCTGGCGAGCGCAGCGGCAATTTGCAGGAGGTGCTGGAGCGTTATGTCACCTTCCAGCGCACCTCACTCACCTTCCGCAAAAAGCTGATTACCTCGCTCATCTATCCCTGCGCGCTGCTCATCCTGGTATGTGTGCTGATGTTCTTCATGTTCGTCTTTGTGGTTCCCAAGTTTGGCGAGCTGTATGACCAGATGGGCAACAAGCTGCCGGTGATGACCTCGGATCTGCTGGCCGTCGGCAAGTTTCTCAATCACAACATCCTGTGGATTCTGCTGATCATTGCGGGCACGGGCTTCGCCCTTTATCGCTTCATCATCACCGAACGGGGACGCGATTTTGTTGACAGCTTTCGCATCGGACTGCCTGTCTTCGGCAAAATCTGGCTCAAGTACCAGGTGGCCCTTTTTGCGCGCACGTTGGCCACGCTGCTTGCAGGTGGCCTGCCCCTGGTGCCGTCGCTGGAGACCGCGGCCCGCTCCATCAGCTCGCGCTGCGTCTCCAGAGCAGTTCTCAACTCCATCAACACGGTCCGCGAAGGCAAGAGCCTGGCTGATGCGCTCACCCAAACCAAAATCTTCCCCGACCTGGCCGCAGAAATGATCGCTGTGGGCGAGCAGACCGGCGCGCTGCCGCAGATGCTCAACTCTGTCTCAGAGTTTTTCGAGGAAGACGTGGGGACAGCCCTTACCGCAGCGCTGGCGTTGATTGAGCCGGCCATCCTCATCGTCATGGGCGTAGTGGTTGTCTTCATCCTCATCTCGCTCTACCTGCCCATCTTCTCTCTTGGGCAGACGACGCCCGGAGGTCAGTAAACCATGGCTGCCACAACACCATCTCCCAATTCGCTTCCTTCCGTCCCTCTTGCTGTGGCGCTGCCCGCGGGCCAGGACGAGCGCGCCCAGGCTGAATTGCTCGCGCAGCGCTATCACGCCGAGTTCGTTGACCTGAAGAACTTCAAAATCCAGCACGACCTGTTGCGCACCGTTCCGGTCGAACTGATGTTCCGTTACAATTTTGTTCCCATCGAGCAGCAGGGCGACGCGCTGATAATTGCCGTCAGCGACCCTTCGCGCCTGATGATGCTCGATGAGATTGCGGGCCTGCTCTCGCATCGCATCATTCCGCGCGTGGCCACGCTTTCACAAATTGCCGACCTGTTGAAAAAGACCGAGCAGTCGCAGCGTGTGCTCGACGAGGCCAGTGAAGGACTGACCTTCGACGTGCTCACCGGCGACGAAAACGCGGACGAGAATATCTCCATCGAGAAGTTGACCTCCGAGGAGGACATCAGCCCCATCATTCGCCTGGTGGACACGACCATCTTCACGGCGCTGGAGCGGCGCGCCTCGGATATTCACATCGAGACCTATGACGACTCGGTGCACGTGAAGTATCGCATCGACGGCGTCTTGCAAGAGGCTATGGCGCCCATCGCGCGCGAGCACCACTCCACCATCCTCTCGCGCATCAAGATCATGAGCGAACTGGACATTGCCGAGCGCCGCGTTCCCCAGGACGGCCGCTTCAGAGTGCGCTACAAGACCCGCCTGATCGACTTCCGCGTCTCCATCATGCCCACAATTCACGGAGAGAACGCCGTTCTGCGCGTGCTGGACAAGGAGTCGATGAGTGAAAAATTTCACAAGCTGACGCTGGACGTGGTTGGCTTTGCCGAAGAGGATCTGAAGCGCTTCCGCGCCTATATCCGCGAGCCGTACGGCATGGTGCTGGTGACCGGCCCGACCGGTTCCGGCAAGACTACGACTCTTTATGCCGCGCTGAACGAGATCAAGAGCGACGAAGACAAAATCATCACCATCGAAGACCCGGTCGAGTACCAGATTCGCGGCATTACTCAGATTCCCGTCAATGAGAAGAAAGGCCTCACCTTTGCGCGCGGCCTACGCTCGATTTTGCGCCACGACCCGGACAAGATTCTGGTGGGCGAAATCCGCGACAACGAGACGGCGCAGATCGCCATCAACTCCGCGCTGACCGGCCATCTCGTCTTCACCACCGTCCATGCCAACAACGTGGTGGATGTGCTGGGCCGCTTTGTGAATATGGGCGTTGAGGTTTACAACTTTGTCTCCGCGCTCAACTGCATTCTGGCGCAAAGGCTGGTGCGTACCATCTGCGAGCACTGTGTCCGCACTGTTCACTATAGCGACGCGGAGCTTTTGGCTTATGGCATGAATCCGGCAGATTGGCGCGACTTTGAATTTCACGAGGGCGCGGGCTGCATCGAGTGTGGCGGCACAGGCTACCGCGGACGAACGGCGATTCATGAACTGCTGGACTTGACCGACTCGATCCGGGAGTTGATTCTAGCCAAGAAACCCACCTCCGAGGTGCGCAAGCTGGCCCAGAAGGAGGGCATGAGCTTTCTGAGGGAGTCGGCGCTCGACCGTGTTCGCCGCGGCCTGACAACGCTCAAGGAGATCAACAAGGTTACCTTCATCGAGGCGTCAAGATAGTGAATTCCATTCTCAGCAAGGCTAAACTCGGCTCCCAGATTGGCGTGCGTCCGCCAGTCGCGGTAGAGCTGTCTCCGCAGGGCGTGTTGGCCGCGGCTTCGCCCAGGGCTGGCCATCCCCCGGTCTATGCCTTCGAGCCGCTGCCCGAGGGTGCGCTCGTGCCCGGCATTGGCGAGCACAATCTGCGCGCGCCTGAGATTGTGGCCAACGCCATTCGAGCTGCTCTCGGCCAAGTCTCCCCGCGTACTCATGCCGTCACGCTCGTTCTGCCTGATACTGTCGTCCGCGTCTTCGTGCTCGACTTTGATTCGTTCCCCAGTCGTGCCGCTGAAGCCATTCCCATTTTGCGCTTCCGTATGCGCAAGATGCTCCCCTTCGAAGTTGAGCACGCCGGAGTGAGCTATCAGATTCTGGTCGAGGACAAGAACGAGTGCAGGGTGCTGGCCGCCGTATTGCCCGGCCAGATTCTGGCGGAGTACGAAGCCGTTGTGCGCCAGGCCGGCTACGAGCCGGGAGCCGTGCTGCCCACCAGTCTGGCGGCGCTGGCCGCCATCGATTCGCCCGATCCTGTCCTGGCAGTCAACCTGGGCATCGTAGCGCTCACAACCTCTATCACTCACGCCCAGGATCTGCTGCTCTATCGCACCATCGATCTGCCCGAAGACCCGAATCTGCGCCTGGACGAGGTGCGGCGCGGCATTTCCGTGGCCGCCGCCTACTATGAAGACAAGCTCGGTGTGCCTCCCCGGCTCTTGTATTTCGCCGGCATGGGGGTTGGCTTGGCAGCAGAGGGCAGCAACAGCTCGGCAGAAGATTTTGCCCGCTGGATTGATTCACCCGACGTGCCTGCATTGTCCGTCGTCGATCTGGCGCCGCGGCCTGAGACCGGGGCAGCAACACCGCTCGGCCATCTCCTGAGCCTGGCCGGTGTGGTCGGCGCGCTGGCGGGGGCAAGCTCATGAGAATCTCCCTCAATCTCGCCACACGCCCCTACGCCGATCTCGGACCGGCCCTCAAGCGCCTGCGCATCGCTCTGACCGTGCTGGTTGTCCTCGGCATTGGTCTCGTCCTCGGCTTGCGCGCTTTCCATCAGAAGGCAGAAAAGGCTCGCGCCACCGAGCAGAGCGTCCAAAACAAGATCGACGCCATCAACCTGGAGCGGCAGGGTTACCAGGCGATGATGAGCCAGCCCGCCAACGCCGATCTGCTCACCCAGGTCGCGGCGCTCAACCAGCTCTTCGACGAAAAGACCTTCTCATGGACCCTCGCCATGGAAGACCTGGAGACGGTTCTGCCTGGCGGCGTGCAGGTGACCACCATCGATCCGGTACGCTCCAAGGACGGCCACATCATCCTGCACCTGCGCGTCGTAGGACCACGCGACCACGCCGACGATCTGGTCGAGAATCTTGAACACTCCCGGCACTTCCTGCTGCCTCACATCGTGGGCGAAAGCGCCGAATCCACAGGCGGAGCCAACGAGCGGCTGGAGCCGGTCAGCGCCTCCAACCGCTTTACCTTCGAGCTGCTGGCCGAATACAACTCTGCCGCACCCATGGAAAGCAACGCGGAAAAGAAGAAGCTGGAGGAGAAATCCCAGCAAGTGGAAGAAAAAACGGCGAAGCGAATCAAACCCCAAGCTGCTTCGAAACCTAAGGTTCGCCCGGCGACACCCCAAGCCCTTCGTCCGCTTCCGGTTCCCGCTCCGGCCATGCGACCGCCATTGCCTCCAATCGTGCCGATGAACGGCCAAGCCCCTATTCGCCAGCCCTTTACCGGCATGGGGCCGAACCGTCCTTCCCCTTATCGCAACCCCAGCTCCAATCCGAATAGGCGCCCCGCTCCCAATCCGAATAGGCGCCCCGCTCCCAATCCGAATCCCGCACCGAATTCAGGAGGTCCGCAATGAGCAGCAACACTCCCACGCTCTGGCGCGAACGCCTGACCTCCCCGCTCACCTGGCACTACGCCAGCTTCAGTGTGCTGCTGGTCGTGGTCATCGGCCTCGCCATTCGCTTTGGCATGGATTGGGCCGCCACGAATGGCCGTTCCGCCGACGCCCTGGCCGCCAAAGAGTTTCAACTGAAGGCTCTCGACCTGGAAACCGCGCCGCTGCGCGGACTCGGTCAGCGCGTCGAAGACTCCCGCGCCCAGATGAGCAGTTTCTACGCCAAGCGCATACCGCCCAACTACTCCTCCATCGACCGCCGCATTGGCGAATTGGCGCTCAAAGGCCCGGTGCGGCTCAGCCGTGTGCAGTACTCCCAGGGCAAGCCGGGCTCTTATCTCACGGAGATCTCCCTGGATGCGGGCATCACCGGCGACTATCCGCAGATCATGCGCTTCATCAACGGATTGGAGCGCGACCAGACCTTTTTCGTCATTCGCGGCCTGACGCTCACCGGCCAGCAGGGCGGAACGGTGAACTTGCGCTTGCAGCTCTCCACCTGGTTGAGGCCGGCTGACGCCGCAGCGAGCGGATTGCCTCCTACTCCGCAACCCGGCGAGGCACCCGCCTCCGGCAAACCATCGCCTTCCAACCCCACGCTTTCCAATCTTGGAAAGGAGGGTGAATAACCATGGCGCTGCAACTGGGAACGGAAAACAAAAAACAGGTTCGCCTAGCCATCGCCCTCGGTGCGGTTCTCATCTGCGTGGGCGGCTACGAAGCCAGATATTACTTCTTCAGCAGCGCTCCCACATCCGCCCGTCCAGCGCCGGTAGCGGCTCGGCCCGCAACCGCCCCGCCTCCGGCCAGCATTCGTGCGGCCACGGCTGAATCGGGCGCGGAGGCCCAGAAGCTCTCCAACCCAGGCATGGACCCCGCATTGCATTTTGACAAGCTGGCACGGAGCGAAGATGTCGAGTACCTCGGCACAGGCAGGAACATCTTTTCCGCCAATTCCGTTCCCGTGCGCATTGAAACTCCGGTAGCGGGCGCCCGGCCCGGCCAGCCTGGCCAACCCGGCGTGAATGCGGCTTCGGCTGTGCCGGCGAAACCTCAGCCGCCAGCAATCGATCTAAAGTACTTCGGCTACACCCAGGGGAAAGACAAATCTCTTAAGGCCTTTTTCGTCCATGGGGACGACATTTTTGTCGCCCGCACCGGCGAGATTGTCGACCACCGCTACAAGGTGGGCACTATTCTGCCGGCCAGCGTTCAGGTTACAGACTTGGGCTATAACAACACCCAAACCCTGCCGCTTACAGCAAATTAAGCTGACATTGAACTGTGGTCAGCGGACAACGAAAAGCTCCGTGCTCCATCCTTTCCGCGTTTGTTTGCGGAAAGGATGGGGTAGCACAAGCCTAAACTTGCGTTTTCCTATGAAGAACCTCTTCCCATTTCGCCGCCCAGCCAACTGCTCCGAACAGGGTTTTGTTCTGCTTGCGGTTATCTTCCTGCTGGCGCTGCTGACCATCGCGTTGGCTGTCGCCGCGCCCAAGGTCGCCAGGGAGATTCAGCGCGACCGCGAACTGGAGACGATGCACCGCGGCAAGCAATACATCCGCGCCATCAAAATGTATTACAAGAAGTTCGGCTCGTATCCGCCCAACCCAGACGCGCTCTACAAGTCCACCAACAATATCCGCTTCCTGCGCAAGAAGTATGCGGACCCCACTACCGGCAAGGAGGATTGGAAGCCGATTTACTACGGCCAGAACAAGGCCCCGACGGCGATGGGCTTCTTTGGCCAGCCGCTGGGCGGTATCGGCGCTGGCGGCTGCGCAGGAAGCAATCCTCTCGGCGGAGGTGCAAGCTCTTTGTCAAGCGCCTCTACCAGCACAAGCTCCATCGGATCCGCAGCCGGCAGCAACTCAGATTGCCTTGGAACCGGCCTGGCTTCGAGTTCCAGCGGTTTAACCGCCAATGGAGGAACGAGCCCCACGGATCCAAACGCCGCCAGTTCCAACGCCGCTCCTGGCTCGACCACCGGCTCGGCCACCGGCCAGACCTTTGGTGGGGTGGGCATTATTGGCTTCTCGCCCAACAGCCCCAAGCAGTCGATTATGGTTTACAAAAAGAAGAACCACTACAACGAGTGGGAGTTCGTCTACGACCCGCAGGCCGAGCAACTGATGCAGCAGATGAGCGGCGCCGTGAGTACCGGACCCAATGGCCAGCCGCTGGGCGGCGGTTTTGGCAATAACACAGGTTTCGGCAACAGTGCAGGCACCGGAAATGCAACCGGTTTTGGCAATAGTTCAGGAGTTGGCGGGTCTGCTTCAAGCCCCATCCCAACTCCGTCTACGCCTGCTTCGTCGCAGTAATTTGACTCCTCGCCCAGTTCAAAGCGCCAGACACGCCAAAGCCCGCCTCCACGAAGGAGACGGGCTTTGTGCAATGGGAAAAATCGGCGCCCTCTACGCGCTAAACCCTACGCGCTGAAGGAGGAACCGCAGCCGCAGGTGCTCTTTACATTTGGGTTATCGAACTTGAAGCCGGCCGCCTCCAGCGTTTCCAGGTAGTCCACTGTACAGCCGTCCAAGTACATCAGCGAGGTGGAGTCGACAAAAATCTTGAGGTCGTCGAAGCTGAAGACCTTGTCCATCATGCCGGCCTGATTCTCAAAGGCCATGGAGTATTGAAAGCCGGAGCAGCCGCCGCCGACCACGCCGATGCGTAACCCGGCGGGTAGAGGGTCCTGGGTGGCCATGATCTCGCGCACCTTGGCAATGGCCGCGGGAGTCAGGTTGAGGGGCGCCTTCTTGACGGCTTCCTGTGCGGATACAGCGGTTGCAGTGGCCATGAATTCTCCTTGAATAATGAAATACGTGCCGGAAACTTAACTTTACCGCTCCGCGAGCCGGGATTCAAGCCCTCTGAGCGGCTTCACGGTATTTGATGCAATTTGACGTGGAAAAGTCGCAGAGGCAGCAGTCAACAGGGGCGCAGAGTTCCCGAAAAAATAGCGGAAAAAGCTCTACAACGGCGCCCATTCAGAGGTATGATGGTCAGCCAGATGGCTTCTCTGCTGATTGGGGCCGTGAATGGTTAGCGACTCCGGCGGCTTCTGGGGCTGAAAGGCTTTTCGGAGGAAGACTATGACGATTGTTCCGGTTATGTGGACAGTGTGGGTTTTGCTGGCAGTGATCACGACGGTTCTGGTTCTCTATCGGGCCAGCTTGAACCGTAACGAAGAGGATCAGATTTTTCTGGACGAGTCATTCGACCACGAGAAGTCCGAACAAGAGGCGATTGTCGCGCGAATCAACAAGATTGAGCCTGTGGTGCGAGTTTTCGTCTGGCTGGTCTCTGCGGCGACGCTGTTTATCCTTGTGTACTACGCCTGGAATATCATCGCCCAGTTCAAATAGGCGGTACAGCTTTCTTCATCCTGCGCACGACCGGCGGCAGCGCACAAGCTATCTCCGGTCGTGTTTTCGCATATAAATCAAAGATTATAAGACAATTAGACGAGCGGCAAGCGGGCGCAGGCTCTGCGGCACCCAGATTCAGTTCATTTCACTGGATGGGGATTTGCGCCACAGGCCAAAGGCGAAGATGCTGTGACGAAAAAGTGCTCGAAAAGAGGCCTCATTTCGCACAAAAACAGCAAATATGGCGTGTTTTATGGCTAAAAAACGGTGGTTTTTCGGGGTTTGTGTTTACTGAAAAGTACACATGGATAGTTGATGAATATGTTTATTATGTGTAACTTGCATTGATTAATCCCTCTCAGGAATCGGGATTTGAGGGTGGGGGGGGTGGGGGTGCCGCTGTTTTTCTTCCCCTTTTGATCGTATTTCCTTTGCCCTTGCGCCCTCTTTTTTTACTCGACTCAAAACCATTGTGCG
>Ga0181528_10002355_pt1 | contig 11589 bp, 12 predicted proteins | sample PEATcosm2014_Bin_47_FD_119742 | JGI IMG/M metagenome (GOLD analysis project Ga0181528, IMG submission 119742) | Peatland microbial communities from MTU Mesocosm Facility, Houghton, MI, USA - PEATcosm2014_Bin10_10_metaG | ecosystem: Environmental > Terrestrial > Soil > Wetlands > Peat | place... | reverse complement strand
TGCAACCGCACCAGAAACCCCGGCGATTTTGGCGACCGCTGTTATTTGGGGTTATCTGGGGTTGGCCAATCGGCTAAGTGGTTGCGGGGGCTGGATTTGAACCAGCGACCTTTGGGTTATGAGTGACGTAACAATCGTATTATCAACGAGTTAGATGGCATAGCCGGGAGCTTCAAAGAGCGCTAAGTTGTTGAAAGTACGTACAGGGATTTCTTTCGGTGGGTTGAAACTGGGTCGAGGAACCCAAAGGTCGTTGGAGCGTCAGCTTTTAATATGCCATTCCCAAGGGTCGCTGGATCTCGTGGGGTTGAACCGCTTCGTCGCGGACGGGTCCGAGAATCGGAATTTCGTTTCCCCCCAATCCAATATCGCTCTAAGATGAAGAGAGGCTGTTATGAACCTTGATCTTCAAATCCCGGAAGAGGTCGCGCACCTGCTCACGAGTGAGTATGCGGACCTGCCGCGCGCGGCGGTCGAGGCGCTGGCCTTGGAGGGATACCGCTCGAAGCGGTTTTCCGAGGGACAGTTGCGGCAGATGCTCGGGTTCTCCTCGCGGATGCAGGTACATGCGTTCCTGAAGGAACATGGCGTCCACCTGCACTACTCCCTGGAAGATCTGGAACAGGACCGCGAAACCTCGCGGGAGCTGGAAGAGCAGGTCTCTGGGAATCCTCGTCTGACATGATCGTAGTTGCGGACACCTCGCCGCTCAACTACTTGGTGCTGATCGGGCACATCGAAGTCCTTCCCTACTTCTATCAGCGGGTTCTGATTCCGCCATCTGTCTGGGAGGAACTGCAGGATGTCGGTACGCCCGATCCGGTCAGGACATGGGCGGCTCAGCCCCCTGGTTGGCTGGAACGGCACTCGCTGCGGACCCCACCTGATTTATCGCTGAATTTCTTAGACCCTGGAGAGCGGGAGGCGATTACTCTCGCGCTGGAGGTCGGAGCAGGCCGCTTGATCGCGGACGAAACTCTCGCGCGGGAAGAGGCGAAACGAAGGAATGTTTCTGTAATCGGTACGCTGGGCGTATTGCGCAACGCCGCCCGCGCAAACCTCTTGTCGCTGCCGGATGCTCTTTCCAGATTGCAACAGACAAATTTTTACGTTGCCCAAGAATTGATCCGCTCGCTGCTTGAAGAAGATGCCTTGCGACGGAAATGAAAGTGGTCAACCCTCAACGCGCACAAGGAGGGGCCTGCTCGTTTATCACGAAGGATGCTGGCGGGAGCAGGGTAGCAAGGCTCACTTAAGCGTCCGCTTCTCGCCGTGTAGGCTCAAAAGGGGCGGGGCTGTGAAGTCCGGCGGTATCATTGACAGGAACAATATGACCAAGAAAATCAACCAGGAACAGTATGATGCTGCGTTTGCCGGCAAGCGCGACGAGGCGCTTGAGCATGCGATGGAGATCAGGAAGTTCGAGATCGATCTCTACTGGAAGAGGGCAGCGTATTTTTGGACTTTCATAGGCGCCTCCTTCGCTGGATACGGCGCACTTGAAGCATCTTCAGCCAGCGAGTCTGTGAAGACGGAGTTGTCGGTGCCCTTAGCTTGTCTTGGACTCGTATTTTCTTTCGGCTGGTTTTGTGTCAACAAAGGCAGCAAGCAGTGGCAGGAGAATTGGGAGAATCATGTCGATTTGCTGGAGGACCAGAAGATCGGCCCGTTGTACCGGGTAGTTCTTTTCCGTCCGAAGGCCAGCACGTTGAAGGGCCGCGTCGTCCAGGTTCTGACCGGACCCGCCCCATTATCCGTATCGCGAATCAACCAATTGATAAGCCTGTATGTCACCCTGATTTGGGCGATCCTGCTAATCGGTGCGCTTTTCCCGAAGCTCACTACGGAGCATCAGGGTTTGATACATGTGGCCGAGATTCTGTTTGCGCTGGTGACGTGCGCAGGATATCTCGGTCTCGGGAAGACTTCCCTTGGAGTTCATCGTCCGGTTGCACTGCAAAGGGAGACGGAAATCCTCCCCACATCGCCGAGCGCAACGGAGAAGCCGTCAGGCACGGTACGATGATCCCGGCTCAGCAGCAACTAAAGCATTCTCCACGGTCAAGCGGTCAGTACAGGGAAGCTCGTTTTTTTACTTCTAGGACTCTATGGGCCATGAGCGCCTCATCTTGACTTTCCTTGGCGGCCGTCTTACGAGTCGTTGTGTAGACGTTCTCAATCATTGCGAAGTCCTCTTCCAGCCCTACACACTGTGCGGGTGAAGATGAGAATATTCGTGACTCGTGCCTCACCATTGATACGTCATCCACCGGTACGATCATAGAGAAGTCCATGGCTCGATCCAAGATCGCTGCTCCCGCCAGAGAAGAGGGAATCTCTGGCTTCGGCACAACACAGAAACTACTTAATTCTTCCCCACTCCGACTCGACCAACCCAATTCGGCCCACCTCCACGGCAACTCGGTGCGCGATGCGCTGGGCATGTGCAGGCCGGAGCTCCGCAATCCAAGTAAAGTTTCTCCCATCCATACTCGTGAAGGTCGGTCGTCCACCTAGGTTTTCGGCAAATACCTGTTCATTCTGACCAGGTGCGAACTCTATCATTTCGATGAGATAAGGATTGTATTTGCCTTGCAGATACCGAACATCGCCTCCTTCCTCTACTACGATCACATGCTCATTCGTGTCGTCCACGAGATTCAACGGAACGAAAGGAAAAGACCGATTCGATTTGAGCCGAACGCTATCGCAGACTGGCTGAAGACATACCCAATAATCGGTTACTTCGACACCGTTTTTTGGATGTGTATTTGCGACAACTGCCCCCAGGCTCAGTTGCGGCTTTGCACCTTCATATCGATGTCTCAGAGACATCAGCATCGCGAGTTTCGCATCGCCTGTGCTCTCGATCGTCGTACTGGCTAGGCGCGCTGTAATAGCTTTTGCTACTTTCTTCCTGTCACCCGGTACAATTTCATTCCGAAAATTTGCGTGCTGTTCAGCGAGGACCTTCAACTTTTCTTTGGAGGCTCCATCCTCGATCATTTTCTCGAAGCCCGCTTTATACTCCTCACGGGTTACGCGACTGTTTGTAGGAGGATTACAAAGTTTAGATTCAATCCGATGGTCAAGCCACTCTCTCAGATGCTTCGCCTCAATGAGTTCCCCGATCCGAGCATCTTCCAAAATGCTCGCGATTTCCGATGCAATAAGGGGAACGATCTGCTCGCTAGCTTTCTCGGGACATATAAGAATGCTCTGTGTTACGAATGCGGGATCCAAAGAAGACGGGAACCGGCTAAGGAGTTGATGCGCATTCCTTCGAATCGCCGTAATGCTGGCCATAACCGCATTCGGCAATAAGCCACGAGAGATCTCGGCGAACTCACGGACTACAGTATCAGGCAACTGATCAACCGTGATTGAACGTTTCGCGGCATCTTCTACCCTTATCGTGCCATCTTTACCGTAGACCACGATACGTGTGCCAGTTCCGGGTAAAATAACGGAAAACCTCTCTTTCTTAATCTCCCCTTTGAACCAATCGAGCCCCTTCTTGACCTCTTCTGTAACCTGTTCGAGGTCCGTCTCCCCTGTGTATACAACAATTAGCCGAATCCGTCCGTCTCCGTCCGTCTCCAAGTCGGAAACCAATGTTCGAATTAGCGCCTTCGTGTTTTCGCCCGTTACATCTCCGTACAAGACCCAATCAAGCACAAACACATCTGCAATCGGGGCAAACCTCTTCAGGGTCTCATGGAGTTTCTTAAGCTCTGTTTTGTGAGGTCGAATCACCGAACAGACAACCCCAAATTCGCCGAATCGATCAATGAGTAGCTTCCCGTTCAATGTTTGGTCCTGGGCGCTAATCCGTGACTCTTTTCGCTGCGATTCAGTCTCATCAACTTTGTCGTGAGAAGAATTTCCACTCGAGGTCGTAAGAGCGGGAGTAGGCTTATCAACCGCCTGCCTTGCCGGAACTATTAGTGGCTGCTTGTGCCGGAACGATTCATCCTGCGCTTCTTCCGCGAACAAGAACGCCTGGTCATCGACGACTATCGCGGTCGTGAGAAAGTCCTGAACAATCCTCGTCGAATCCCGCAGAAAGGCCAAATCGGACATCTGTCGTTCTCCTAATCCTTTTGCTCTACCGGTTCAATACGAAATGTAGTGCCAGTCCCACGAGGGGTCTGTTCTAACGCGAGTTGATAGTTGATTTTCCGAAGCACCTCTCGCGCTATATGCAAACCAAGCCCTCGTCCGCCTGGCTTCCGCGTGAATCCGCTTTCAAATATCGCCTCCGAATCGCGTGCTGGTACTCCCGGACCATTATTGGAAACAAGCATTGCTCCGTCATGGAAATCGAGTTTAATCTCACGACGGTGAGGGCGATTCGAAACCCAGAAAATGGCGTTATCGACGAGGTTGACAAATACAGGGTAGAACGACGATGGATATCCGTGCAGAGCCATTTCCAAGAATGACGGAGTGACGAAGAATTCCACCTCGTGACGCTCAAGACGGCGCCCGAACAGGTCTTTGAGAAACTTCGCAATGTCCGAACCGGTGAAATCAATCTCTTGACGGTATAACCTCCGCTGCAATGGGGTGAACAAACCGAGGAAGCCGTCGATATGATCGAAGTTCGTGCGTAATTCCGTATAGACGTCTCTCAGAGCTTCATTGGCATCAGACCATGATTTTAGTCGCCTCAATCCTCCTCTGATTGAACGAATGCTATTTGTGAACTCATGGTTAATTACATTCACTGCCATTCCGATTTGAGTCAGTTCGAGATCTGCCTCAGCCTGATCCCTCATCCCAAGGAGATCTTCTTGTATTGCCTCATTCATGAGGTTCATGCCGACAAACCGCCCGTCCTCATCTCGTGTCCAATGAATTGACCGTAAGTCGTCCTTGATCACGGTCAGAGAGGCAATACCTCGATCAGATACCGAGTTCAGCTCATGCTCCAATTCGCGCTGCGCAGTGGAAATATCGTGGTTCTGAAGTCCCGACAAATTCGATGTTGCGAGATTACTGCGTGTGCTCTGAATTGCTTGTTCTACCTCGCGTGTTATTTCCCGAGCCGCCTGAGTAACTTCATTCCTCAGTGCTTCAAGCGCTTCGCTCGTCGCCCGACGTTCATCTCCGGCAAGTTTTTCGGTCTCCGCAATACGTTCACCTATGACACGCTCCAGTCGCGCACGCATGCTGATATCGAGCTTCGCCTGCGCCGCCATTGCTCCGACTGTTTGACTAATGAGTTCCGACGTGGGAGAGAATACCTCCTCTTCTAACCGTTTCGATTCCTGCAACGACGCGTCCCAATCCCTACGCATCTGCTTTGTCAGGCCAACACCGGACGGCTTGGAGACTCTGTATTCCTTTCGAAGGCTTTGAAGTTGGGCATTCGCTCTCGACTCTGCTTCGAGAATCGTCCGACTCGCCTCATCGTGATCCACCATCGTCAAGCTGTAGGCGACCTCATCCTTCAGTTTTTCAAGAAGCTCATCTGCAGATTTGTCGGGGGTTCTGTCCTCGAGATCCTTAAAGAACTTTCCGAGCCGCTCACCAAGTGCTTTCCGCCGTACTGAAACAAGTTTTTCTGCACGCCTACGCGCTCGTTCCACCCGATCTAGCTCGACTTTTCGTTCCCAAAAGGGCTCCGCACCCGGACTACCCTCGCGAAAGAAGTCAGCTGCGATCTGGATGAAAAAGTTCATCAGTATCGCCCTGAATTGACGGTACGCTCTGTTTTCTCGAAAGCCCTCTCTGCCCGCTTTCTCGTTTAGCTGCGAATTGTAAGATGACGAAATCTCGATGACACCGAACATGCGCCGGTAAGAGAAGTAATAATACCCAGCACTCTTGGTCCTATTCTTTTCGATATTCAGAAAGTCATAGTCGGTATCGCCATAGGGAAGAATACGAATGTTGTCCTTATAAATATAAAGACCACCTATTTGATCGAGTTTCTTGCTGATCACCGCCCAATCGTTTGGCGGTAACGTGCTTTCACGAGAGGCTCCTTGGACGTAGCCGACACTGATCTTAAAGGGACCGCACTCGGTTGACTTTCCTTGTGCCTCTTCCCATGCGACAACATGATTCGGATACTCTTCCCCGTAAACGCTGATGGTTCCAGAGAACTGCCCGTATTCGTCAAATCGACCGAACATATGATGATCGGCATTTAGAAATTCATCCGGCGTAAAAAAAGTCTGCTCGTCGATAAGTTCGTCGGAGTTGTCGTTCGTTTTGTGATCTCTGAACGCGACATGAATCTGGGGAGCCGGGTGATTCGGAGTCATTGTGTTCGTGAAACCGAGAAGCATCTTTTTCAGAGGCGAAGCGGTATCACTGTCCCTCGTTCCATCGATTGCAGCCACCAGAGATGCATCGGTTGGCATCACATAGAAATGGGTTCCTCGGCCAGTCCCGTTCAATTGCGGCTCTCGCAGTTCCTCCGCAAGCGCCTCAGGATCAAGATCAAAGCGAAATAGCTCTTCATTGATCTTTACCCACGTGTCCGGTTCTATCTGATCTTGCAAAGCGGAGAGGTTTGCTTTTACGTCCTCAATCATTCGTTCAATGTCTTTGCGTGTGGGCATCGTGCCCGCCGGGGACGTATGTATAGGGATCTGGATTTCTTCGAGGTTGATGCCGGGACATTGGAATAATGTCCACTGTACGAATGCTGCGGTAAGGTTCGTGTCCGACGCATTCGCAGATGGACGAGTCAGGATCAGAACCTGTGGGCCAAGTGCAGCGATCGCTAACCGACCAATGCCTTTTTCCCCTAGCACATGGCGTCGCGGTTTCGAAGAATCGATGCGTGGCATTTGGGCGCCTTTAGCGACAGATGCCACTTTGCTCTCCGTTCCCAGAGTCAGCCATCTGTCTTCGAATTCATCGCGAGACATCCCGACGCCGTCATCTCGCAATACGAACAAACTGTCGGCACGATAGAAATCTACCTCTACGCGATCGGCATAGGCGTCGTGAGCATTCTTGAAAAGCTCGCTAATGGCCGTAGGAATGCCCGCGATCTGCTGTCGACCAAGCATATCCAATGCGCGGGCACGGGTTCGGAATGTAGCCATTAGCTTTGATCCGTTTCCCTAGCAAGTTGCACAAAGACTTGGCCAAGCTTTCTCGCCAGGAGAACAGGGACTGCGTTCCCAATCTGCTTAGCCATCGAATTCAGGCTGCCCTCGAAGATAAAGTCATCGTCAAATGTTTGCAATCTTGCTGCTTCTCGCACGCTGATAGCGCGTGCTTGCCGGGGGTGGCCGAATCTGCCGTTTGAGAGTGATATACACCGCGTGGTTAACGCACTGGCCGGCTGATTCGCACGAAGTCGCCCATAAACGTCAGTATGTCCCTTATGACCTGAATGACATGACAGACGCAGTTCTGTTGGCCAATCGCTTCGGCTACCCCCGACAGGAGTTGCTTTGATTCTTGCCAAATTCAGTGTGGATAGTCCGCTTGCCCGGTGGTTGGGAATTGTCTTGTGCGTTTCACCTGCTTTGATCGGGGGCAAGTCCTTGATCCATTCACCTACGGTTGAGAAGTTGGGGTGCTTCGTCCCTGGACCATATGTCTTCTCCGGCAGCTTTACTTCGCCCAATAAACTTGCCAGCAACACGAACCTCTTGCGTGTCTGCGGTACGCCGTAATCACAGCACTCGACGATTCCGGATGCTATTTGATAACCCAGCTTGGTCAACAACCTCAGCAGCTTCGGAAGTGGGCCGCTATTTGTGGAAACACTCTGGATGCCGGGGACGTTCTCGATTAGGACAAAATCTGGTCGATGAGCCGCAATAAACCGACCGAAATGGGTAAGAAGCGGTATACGTTCGTCGTTTTCGTGACGGTGTCCGTTTTGTTGTGAGAACGGCTGGCATGGAGCGCAACCGCTGAAGAGTATCAGGTGATCTTCTGATCTCAGTGCCTTAACGAGTGGCACTATGGAACTGGTCGGGTAATCGGTAACGTCCGCCAACGCAAAATCGGTCTTGGGAAAGTTGCGGCGAAACGTCTGGGCGGCCTCGGGATCGAAATCAAGGGCAAAGACAACATCCATCCCACACCTGCGCAACCCCGCGCTGGTGCCGCCGCATCCAGAGAAGAAATCAAAAACCTTAATCACTTTCGCGCCTTCCGTCCGAGCATTGCGAAACAAAGTTCGGGCTCCTGGAGCGGCTTGGAAATCCACCGAAATGTTTTATTTTACTTGATTATACCGGAGCAGGTCCATGGCCAATGGTAATTAACCAGGTTCCTGGCGTGTGGTCCTGCGTGTGCCCACAACGCAGGACCGATCACAGTGCTTGGCACTCAAGTCGGCAGTTCAAGAAAACGCTGAATTCGTCCGCATAGTTTTCCGGTGTCTTTCAGTTCGCAAGACCATATCGCCATCACCTTCCATCCCGCCATGACGAGATCACGTCGGTTTCTTTCATCTCGTTGCTTGTTTGCTTCCAACTTCGCCAACCAAAAATCCGAGTGGGATTTTGGCAATTGCGCGAGTCGACATCCCTCGTGACGATGCCAAAAGCAGCCGTGCACGAAGATCACCTTTTGCATGCGCCGGAACACTATATCCGGCCGGCCCGGCAACGCCTTGACGTGCAGACGGTATCGAAATCCCAGTGCGAAGATTAGCTTCCGAACGACGAGTTCAGGTCCGGTATCCTCCGATCTAACCCGAGCCATCATCTTCGAACGTTCGGACGGTGAGAAGCGGTCCACGACTCATTCTCTACCGGTTCTATCGGCTGCTACAAGTCCGCTCTGCTGCGACTGCTTCATCCTGCCAATCGAGAATCACAGGTTGACATAGTTCCCGCGACCTTTGGGATCACTCTGCAAAGAGCGCTGAATCATTGAAAATACGTTGTCGGCGTTCTTCCAGTGGGTTGAATTTGGGCCGACAGGCAAAGACCGGGAAGGTAGGCCAAGCCTCGAGGATTGCCGAAGAGGCCTCCGGGGTCTTGCAGAAATGATCGTTCGCCTTGGCTGGTCATCCGCGTTTACATCCGACTCAGGATTACGCGCGACTTCACGGTCGGGACTGTTCCGCAAAGGCCGAGTAAATCGTGCCACCAAACCTTGATGGCCGTGTTGCCAATTTCTCCACATGTTCCACTCCTGCCTCGCTGAAGAGTTCGCGAAGCCTTTCGAAGCCCACCGGATATGGTCCCCACGGATTTGGTTTGGATCTCTCATACTCAACGATCAGGAAGCGATCTGTCACGGACAAGAGTCTTCTCAGGAAGAGGCTTTGCTCCCGAATGAAATGCAGGACGTTGGCCATGAGAATTCCATCGACGGATGGAAGACTCAGGCCAGGACTCTGCAGATCCGCCAGAATCTTTCGAATTTCGACCCCGTCATGCTGGTCCGGAATTTCCGATAACGCTTTCTGGTCGAGATCGACGGCATGAACCGTGCTGCCGGCGGCCAGCAATTGCGCAAGCGCGATTGTGAACGTTCCGTTGCCGCAACCTAGATCGCACCAGGATTGCGGTCGCGTCCATTCAATGTGGGGTGTATAAATCAACGCCGTGGCCTGACTGACCTTCATCTCTACACTGTATTTCTAACGGACGAGAAGCTGCCGTCCCGTTACGATCGCGCGGGCCGCAGCATTGCAAACCCCAAACTTACCACCGCAAACCAGCTTCTTGGCCTCAAGGCACATGGTCCCTTCGTGTACTCGGACGTGATAGAAAAGCATGCACGTGCATCGTCCAAATCCATGTTGAAGTTGCTCACGACTGATTGCGGATAGCGACAGGCGAAGCTTCTGGCTGCTTACTGGTTCTTGGCCTGAACCTATGAACAGCCAGTCTGCGTCTGCGCCGCGATAGAAGCGCCCACGCCTGTCCCCAGGCAATTGCTTACCGGAATGTCTCGCCGACCATCTCTTCGCTTTTCTTCCAAAGCGCAGCAGCGTTTTGTGGATCGAGAGCGTAGCCACGCACTCCTTCGTCAAGCATGCCCAGCGATGCATCATCTGCGACGACGGCACTCACATGGCAGTTCTCGCAATACCGTCCTCCTACCTCTTCGGCGGGCGCGACGACAGCTGCCCATACCGAGGTGGCGGCTCCCAGGGAAACTGTTTTGAACTCGAACGGCCCTTTGCCCTCTGCCGCAGCCTGTTCATTGATCTGTTTGACCATCTGTTCCAAGTGGGCCGGGTCCATATGGCGGGCAAGCTCGGTCTGAACGCCTCCTGGATGCACAGCCACGGCGCGGACCCCGCGGTCACGATGACGGCGGTCGAACTCGACTGCGAAGAGGATGTTCGCGGTCTTCGAACGCCCGTAAGCTACGAAGGGCTCGTACGGCGTCGTCTCGAAGTTGGGATCGCTCAGGTCCACATTGCTGAAGCGGTGCCCAGAAGAAGCAAGGTTGACTAGGCGTCCGCCGTCCTTGATCAGCTTCGCGATGCGGTTTACAAAGACGAAGTGTCCCAGGTGATTGGTCCCGAACTGCGTCTCGAAACCATCCGCTGTCTTCCCGAACGGAGTCGCCATGACACCGGCATTCGCGATGATCACATCGAACAAGCGGCCATTGGCAATCAACTTGTCAGCGGCGGCGCGCACGCTCTTCAGGCTGGCGAGGTCAATTTCGATCAACTCGAAACTCGCGCCGGTTTCCGCCGCGATCTTGCTGACTTCCGAGCTGGCTCGCTTCGCCTTCTCCAAATCGCGCGCTGCGCCCACAACATCCGCGCCATGCGCCACCAGTGCGCGGGCTGTCTCTACGCCAAGACCCGCAGATACTCCCGTCACCAGAATCCGCTTACCCTTCAGGTCGACCCCTTTGAGGACATCTTCCGTGGTTGACTCTGCTCCAAATGTTGCTGCCATGCTGTGCGCTCCGATCACGAATCTTTGACAAGGGCCTCGGCCCGGAAAAAACGGAGTCAACCTCCGTAATGCTAATGAGATTACCGGAGAGTCACTCCGGTTTCAGAAATAGTCGATGAAAACTTCAGTCGCAAAAACTGCCCGCAAGCCACGAGCCGATGCGCAACGCAACTGGGAGCGGATTCTAGAAGACGAGAAGCAGTTTTTCACGCGCCGGGGCGCGGAAGCCAGAATGGACGAGATCGCCAAGCGCGCCAAAATCGGGCTGGGGACGCTTTACCGTCACTTTCCTGCGCGCGATGACCTGCTGGCCGCTGTCTATATCAGCGAAGTCGAGAAACTGGCCGAGGCTCAGAGAAAGCTCTCCGTCGAATTGCCTCCGATCGAGGCGCTGCGGGCGTGGTTGCTGGTCTTCATCGACTACATTGCTGCGAAAAAGATCATTGCCCCGGCGTTGAACGCAATGGCAGACGGCCTATCTCGGGTGTTTCAGCAGAGCAGAAGCGTTATGGAAGAGGCTGAGCAATGCGACGAAGACGGTTGCGAGTGCACAAGCGCGGATGTTTTCGTTTGAGAATCCCATAGTTCGGCCTCCTTTTCTATGCGAATGCTGAAGCAACGGACAGCATTGAGGAATTGGCCACCCAGATTCACCGTAAGACTTGCCGATAGTTCACTGCTAGTGCCCGTAGCCTTCAGCGTCGGTGGGGACTTTGCCTCGGAACTGCCTGTA
>Ga0181528_10002354_pt1 | contig 11592 bp, 3 predicted proteins | sample PEATcosm2014_Bin_47_FD_119742 | JGI IMG/M metagenome (GOLD analysis project Ga0181528, IMG submission 119742) | Peatland microbial communities from MTU Mesocosm Facility, Houghton, MI, USA - PEATcosm2014_Bin10_10_metaG | ecosystem: Environmental > Terrestrial > Soil > Wetlands > Peat | place... | reverse complement strand
GGGAAAGAGCAGCGTTTGGGAACGGTCCAGACCAAGGCGATGGTTCATGCTTGTCACTGACCCATCAGAGGAGTAAATGTTCAAATCATGTCTGAGTTTTCACACAGCCTCTCGCCGGAGCCCCTATGAGGGTTGTCAATAGCATTGAGGGATTCGAGTAAGAGTAATTTTGGTTGAGCGGTCCGTCCCGCGGAGCGCAACGGAGTGGAGCGGAATCGGGCGCGAAGCGAGGAAATCCAACTAGCCTGTAAACGCTTCCGTCTGGTTCCGATGCCTTGTCACTTACTCCTCTTCCAAGCCATTCCTTTCCCCGCCGTGGTGGCGGTGTTTTTCCCCGAGTTCGTCGCGTGAGTATGAACGACCGGTGTCGCCGCTTGAACGCATGCCTGGCCAAGGTGCCACGCACCAGCTCCTATCCGGACAGTTGGGACGCGGCCCAACGCCCATGGTGTCATACTTGTGTGACTGCGGCGACCGGGAGTTCCGCCCCTTCTCAGCTTTTTTCGTTAGAAGTCCAAGGCGTGAAGCGAGCGCACCATCGCCCCCAAACACTTTGCCGCGCGTTTTGTTTTGGCAAGCGCGCCGTTCGTGGATTAACTATGCGCCATGCAAGTTGTCCTTGATTACCTGAAACAAAACCAGACCCGCTTCGTGGCCGAGCTGTGCGAACTGCTCCGGTTTCCCAGCGTCTCCGCGCAGCCGCAGCACAAAAAAGATCTCCGCGCCTGCGCCGAATGGCTGGTGCAGCATTGCCGCGCCATCGGGCTGGAGGCGAAACTTTGCCCGACCGCCGGTCATCCCATCGTGCTGGCCAAAACGCCGCGCGGCTCGCGAGGACGCTCGCCCCACCAACGTCCGCATTACATGGTCTATGGCCATTACGACGTGCAACCGCCGGAGCCGCTCGATTTGTGGCAGACGCCGCCGTTCGAGCCGCGCATCGTCGGCAAGATCATTTACGCCCGCGGCAGCACAGACAACAAGGGCCAGTTTTTCGCGCATCTCAAGGCCGTGGAAGCCTATCTCAAAACCGGCACGCCCCTGCCCTGCGACCTCACGTTTGTCATTGAAGGCGAAGAAGAGGTCGGCAGCGAGAATCTCGCGAAATTTCTCAAATCGCATCGCGCGGAATTGAAGTGCGACGCCGTGGTCGTCTCGGACACGGGAATGCCCAGCCCGAAACATCCCGCGCTGACTTATGCGCTGCGCGGCATCATCGCGTTCGAGATCAAGCTGCACGGGCCGTCGCGCGATCTGCACTCCGGCGTTTTTGGCGGCGCGGTGGAAAATCCGGCGACGGCCTTGAGCCGGCTGCTGGGCCAACTGCACGACAAAAACGGACGCATCGCCATTCCCGGATTTTACGACGGCATCGCGCCGCTGTCGGCTTACGAGCGGAAACAATTCGCCCGCCTGCCGCTGAAGGACGCGCAACTGCAAAAGCTGCTCGGCGTGAAAAAACTTTTCGGCGAACGCGGCTTTACGCCAACCGAACAGCGCAGCGCGCGGCCGACGTTTGAGATCAACGGCCTGACCAGCGGCTACCAAGGCAAGGGCAACAAAACCATCGTGCCGGCGTGGGCGAGCGCAAAGATCACCTGCCGGCTGGTTCCGAACCAAAGGCCCGCGAATATCCGCAAGCTCGTCTGCGATTATTTGAAAAAAATCTGTCCGCCGACGGTGCGGCTGGAAATCGAGGCCGGCCACGGCGCGGAGGCGTATCTGGTTTCGCCGACCAGCAAAGAAGCGCAGGCGGCGTTGCGCGCCCTGGAAAAGGCATTTGGCTGTAAGCCTGTCTTGATGCGCGAAGGCGGCTCGATTCCGATCGTGAACGATTTCAAAAAAATTCTTGGCGCGGACACGCTGCTGCTCGGCCTGGGTTTGCCGGACGACAATGCGCATTCGCCCAACGAAAAGTTCAATCTTGACTGTTTTGCCAAAGGCCAGCGGATGAGCGCGCTGCTGTGGCAGGAATTGACCCGTGATTGAAATGTCGCCTGTGACGGCAAATTTTTGCCGTGAATTGACCTGGCCTTTCACGCATTGAGTGAGTGCTGTTTAAAACTCCCGGACGGCGTCCTCCGCCGTTGATTTCTGTAATCGTTGTGCCATTGTTATGGAAATAAATTCCAAAGCTCATGAAGAAGGGACATGTTTCCATGCCACGGGCATTTTAGTTTTGTCACACCTTTTTTCACCACATTTGTCGTTTCACAAATTCACCGCACAAAAATGAAATTCCCTTCGCTCGCCGCACTCGCAGCCATAAGCCTCGGCCTCGGCTCCGCCGCCGCCCAGACGACCGTCTTCAACGAAAACTTTGACGGAGGCTACTCCGGCATATTCGGCCTGTCGCATTATTCCGGCGGCAGCCCGAACAACGCCACCAATTTCGTGCTGGCCAGCGGTGGCAATCCGAACGGCTGCTGGCAGGAGACAATGACGCCGACCACCACCAGCGATTATTACGCCGGTCAGGTGCAGTTGATGTCGGTCACGGGCAACGCCGATACAAACCCGGGCGACTATGTGTTGTCCTTTGACGCCAAAGGCAGCCAGGCAGCCAACATCCAGTTGGGCATCCAGACGTGGCCCAACAATGGTTTCGGCGGCACTGGACCCGTCATCAACGCCACCGTCAACAATCAACTTGCCACCGGGAATACATGGCAGACGTTCAGCATGAACCTCGGCACGCTCACCACCGCCAATGCCAACGGTGCGACGTGGCAGTTGAATTTCGCCATCAGCGCCAGCCAGTGGGGCGGCGTCGGGCCGACGGACGTGCTGAGGGTGGATAACATCGTGCTGACATATTTGACCAATAATCTGCTGATCAATTCGTCGGCCAACCCCTCGGCCTACAACGCCGCCGTGACGTTCACCGCCTCAGTCGTGACCAACGGTGTAATGGTGGGCAACGCGACGGGCACGGTGGTGTTTTCGTCCGCGACCGGGCCGTTCAGCACCAACGCGGTGTCCGGTGGCACTGCAACCAGCAGTGCACTCACAAATCTGCCGGTCGGCGCAAATGCCATCACAGGGGTTTATTCCGGCGGAAACTATCCGGCCGTCAAAAACACGCTGACGCAATGGGTGAATGCACCCACCACGCCGGGCGTCGCACAGTCAGGCTTGTCGCTTTACACGGACAACCTCGCGAACGGATTTCAGAACTGGAGCTGGGCCTCGGTGAATTTGTCGAGTGCCGCCCCGGTGCATTCCGGCAATTATGCCATCGCCGTGACCGACGGCGGCGGCCAGGCGCTGGTTTTCAACCGCGCGGAATTCAATTCCAACCCCTACGCGAGCCTGACATTCTGGGTGAACGGCGGCAGCAGCGGCGGCCAGTTGTTGAAAGTGTCGGGCCTGCTCGATTACAACGCGCAGCCGGCATTTAACATTTCGGCGTTGCCGGCAAACACATGGCAGCAGGTGACGATTTCGCTCGGGACGCTCGGCGTGGGGAACAAGCCCAATGTGACCGGCTTCCAGATTCAGGGCCGGACGGGGGCGCAGCCGACATTTTATGTGGACGACGTGCAACTGACCCCGGCCGCCACGCCGGCGGTTGTGCATCTCGGCGCGGACGCCGGTCAGGTGCTGCAACCGGTGGACGCGCGTCAGTTCGGCCTCAACACCGCGACCTGGGATGGCAGCCTCGGCAATGCCTCGACGTTGCCGATGCTCCAGCAAATTGGAACCAGAGCTTTGCGCTGGCCGGGCGGTTCCACATCGGACGGCTACCATTGGGCCGGCGATCCGTCAGGCAACGGCACCTTCCAGAATCTCGCCACGAACCTCGGCGCGCAGGTGTTCACCACCATCAATTACGGATCGGGCACGCCCGCCGAGGCGGCGTCATGGGTGCTCATGGCCAACCAAACGAACCATTGCGGTTTCCAGTATTGGGAAATCGGCAACGAATGCTACGGTTCCTGGGAGAACGACACACACGCCATCCAGCACGATCCATACACCTACGCCACCAACGCGGTGGCCTGCATCCAACTGATGAAGGCGGCGGATCCGGCGGTGCCCATCAAAATCGGTATTGTGGTTGTGCCGGGCGAAGGCAGCTTTTCCAACAACGCGACCCATTTTGCTGTCAATCCACGCACCGGCACCACCAACTACGGCTGGACGCCCATCGTCCTGTCTGTGATGGAAAGCCTCGGAGTCACGCCGGACTTTTTGATCTACCACGATTATCCGCAATACACTTCCGGCGGGTGGACGTATTACACGAATTCATCGGACAGCGACCCGCTGCTGCTGCAGGTGGCCAGCAATCCGTCGCCATTGAACTGGAGCGACTGGGCCAGCGCCGCCACCGATTTGCGGCGGCAGCTCACCGACTACATCGGCACCGGCGGCAGCAACATCGAGCTGTGCGTGACGGAGAACAACAGCGACGCCGGCGCGATGGGCCGCCAGTCCACCAGCCTCGTCAACGCGCTCTACCTCGCGGACAGCACCAGCACGCTGATGAAGACGGAGTTCCGGTCTTACATTTGGTGGGATTTGCACAATGGCTACGAGACGGACGGCAATTTTGACCCGACAATTTACGGCTGGCGGCCAAACGGCGACTACGGAATTTTAAACTCAGCCAACTCGCCGTATCCGACTTTTTACGCGGAGAAGCTGCTGCAAGATTTCGCCCGGCCCGGTGATTCCGTGCTGACCGCGTCCAGCGACAACCTGCTGCTCTCGGCTTACGCCGTCCGCCGCACCAACGGCGCGCTCACGCTGCTCGTCATCAACAAGAACCTGACGACGAATTTGAACGCGCAAATTGCGCTGACAAATTTCGTCCCATGGTCCACCGCCTCGCTGCTGTCCTACGGCATCCCGCAGGATCAGGCGGCGGAAACAAATGGTGCGCCCACATTGCAAGATCTGGCGGGTGGAAGCTATTCCTCGGCGTCGGCGAATTTCAGCTACAACTTCGCGCCGCTGTCGCTGACGCTGTTCACCTTCGCGCCCGAACCAGCGACGCTCGCGGTGCAATCGGTGCAGTCCGGCCAGGTCCAACTGCGGCTGCAAGGCCAGCCCGGCACTCCTTATGTCATCCAAAGCTCGCCCGACTTGTTGAACTGGAATCCGGTGGCCACGAACAACCTGACGGGCACCAGCACAAACGTGCCGGTGCCGGTGCCGCCAGGCACGGCCACACAATTCTTCCGCACGGTCTGGCAGCCCTGACGGGCCGAAAAGCATCTGCAAACAAGCTAAGGGTTTTGGACGACAACGTGTATTCGTCCAATGAAAAACACAACCTCACTGCTTCGCCCAGGCCGGCGCATGGACGCACTGCTGTGGCAGGAATGGACCTGTGATTGAATCTACGCGGCGGGAGACAGGGACAAAGTCGCCCTGGATTGGCTTTAGCAGGCAATGGAACTGGGGGGGCGGTAATTAAATCGTTGTCATGGCGCTTTTGTGTTGATTTTTGGCATGGTCCATGACTAAATCGTTTTCGAGTCGGAAAAATCCAACAACAAGCGGAAGTTACCCCGCTATTATTCATAGGAGCAAATCATGAGAATCTTCGCGCCATCCTGCGCCGGAATGTTTTCCCGCGCCCTGTTTCTTCTCACCGCCGTCGTCGCCCTGGCCCTGCCCGCCCGTGCCGGGCTGACGGTGGACATTCATCTTTATCACGACAATTACGGCTATTATTTCTATCCGTGGTTGAACACGACCACCAACCTGCCCGGTTTTCCGAATGGATATTACCAGATCGCGTCACCGCAAACTCCGACCAACGGCTCGCAACTGCAATATGTGGCGACCAACAACACCCTCAGCTTCGTCACCGGCGGCGGGACTTACTACGGCGATTTCAATTCCTTTCTCTATGGCATCACCAATGGCCAATGGTCCATCGTGGTCACCAACGGAACAACGACCACACAGTATCAATTCCAGGTGACCGCGACGGGTTTCAACAGCAATAGTTATGGCTCGTTTGCCGCAATCACCTTTCCAGCGAACAATCAGCTCAACGTCCCAAATCTGCCGACTTTCACTTGGACTGGTCCAGCCAACTGGGCCGGCACCCTCAACGTGCAGGACAACTTTGTGGACACCAACGGAAACTACAACTACGTAACATCCTCGTCCCTCGCTGTGAACGTGAACAGTTGGGTTCCGTCCGTGAGTCTTCCCAACGGCACGAACAATTTCAGCGTGAATTACGACAGCAACCTGACCGCGACGGTGATCGCCTCCGTGCCGACAAACAATACCGGGCAGGCCATATCCGCATGGTTGTCCACTGCGGAAATGGAAACCAGCCCCAGCATCCTCTTCGTCGCGGGCCAGCCGCCGGGAATCGGGACCGGACACACCAACCTCGCCTATTACGCCTTTGAAGATGACACCATATTTACTGCGGATCTTTCCGGACACGGCAATGGGATTTACTCTGCTTCTGGCTATGGCAATGGCGCGGCTTATCCGACGAATGTCCCGGCCGCTGGAAACTATGCGTGTTACTTTTTCAATAATGGCGGGTCGGGCGGGAGTTGGCTGTCGCCCAATACCAACCTGCTATCCCCGCTGGCCGGCAGCTTCAGCGTGGCGCTCTGGCTCAAGACGACGCAGGTATCGGGGAGCGACACGGACGATGGCGTCTATGGCAACGTCGGCCTCGTCTCGGCTTTGAACAGTGCTTCACCCAACTTTGTCATTCCCATGTCACTCACCGGCGGCAAGCTGGCCTTCGTCACCGGCGGTGTCACACAAAACACCCTGCACTCGGCCACCTCGATTAATACCGGCCCATACGTCCATCTCGTCGTTACCCGCAATCAGTCCACGGGCCAGAAAAACATCTATGTCAACGGGGCGCTGGACGCTTCAGATTTTGGCGGAACCGACCTGTTAAGCGGTGCCAACAACCTGCAAATTGGCGCGCAAAACTTTAACGGCTACAACGGGGAAATGGATGAGATTCAGTTTTATTCCGGTGTGCTTTCGGCCAGCGACGTGGCCTATTTATACAACCATCCGGGGACGGCGGTGCCCGACGCCTCCGGCAACAGCGAGGATTTCAATGGAGCGCTGGGCACTTCCAATCTAAATTGGTCCACCGTCGGCGACACCAGTTGGTTCGCCGAAACCACCCACACTTACAATGGTTCGCCGGCGGCCGCCCAAAGCGGCAGCGTGACCAACAACCAGTCTTCGACGCTCTCGCTCACTGTGACCGGCCCGGGAACCCTTACTTTCTACTGGTCGTCCCAAGACGATTGCCAGAACTTTGATTACGAATTTGACATTGATGGCGGTTATGAAAATGACATTTATTGCAGTCAGCCCTGGATTCAAGACGGACCCTACACGATTCCCGCCGGCCAGCACACCTTGAGTTGGACGACGTATGCCTACGGCGACACGGATCCCACCCAAGCAGGGTTTTTGGATCAGGTAAGTTATGTGTCGTCCACACTTCCCATCATCACCGTGAATCCCTTCAATCAAACGAACTATCCCGGCTACAACGTCGCCTTGCTGGCGGCGGCGGCCACCAACTCGCCTGTCACCTGGCAATGGTTCAAAGTGGGCAGTGCTTCACCCATTTTCAATGCGACAAATGCCTTGTGCATCCCCACCAACTCCGGCACGGCGGGCGTGGCGGGCAGTTATTACGCGGTGGCCAGCACGGCCATCGGTTCGGCCAACACCACCACGGCGGCCGTCAATTTTGTCAGCGCTCCGCTGCCGCCCGACTGGTCGGCCGCGTTCAAGTCGCCGTTTGTGTCGCAGAATGATTACGCGGTGACCAAAGACTATTATTACGGCTGTATCACGGACACGAACGGCAACCTTTACACGGCGGCGCTCTTTGACGGGAACATGACGCTGACGAACGGCACCCTGAATTTTGATTCCGGCACGGGCGGAGACGCCGCCGCCGTCGTCAAACAATCACCCACCGGTGCGCCGCTGTGGGCCGTCGCGATCACCAACAACGGCACCGGCAGCGCGCAGGCATATTGTGTCGCGACTGCGCCCGGCGGCGGGGTGTATGTAACCGGAGATTTTAACGGCACCAACTGGCTCGGCACCAACCGGCTCACCGATGCGGGCGGTGGCGACATTTTCCTCGTCCGCTTCGACGCCAATGGCAGCAACCTCTGGGTGAAGACTTTTGGCAGCACCAATTTGGACTTTGTGGTGCTCAATACGCTCACCGCCGACCCGGCAGGCAACGTGACTTTCTCCGCCCTGCTTGGATCCGGCCCGGTGAGCATTGGCAGCAGCAACTACAATGTCGTGGGCCAGGAAGGGGTGCTCGTCCAGTTGGATCAGACCGGGGCGGTCCGCTGGTCCCAATTATTGCCCGCTGAACAAGTGCTGTCGCTGACTAGTAGTTCAGGCCGTCTCTATGCCAGCTTGTATTCCGCCACGAGCGGAGGCACCACCAATGTCGTCATCGGCGGCGTTTCCAATGTCACCGATCGCGCCTGGGCCATAGCCTGTCTCAACGGGACCAACGGCCAGGCCATCTGGGTGCGCGGCGTGGGCGCAATTTATGGCAGCGCCAACGGCAATCCCCTCGCGACCGGGTTGACCGATGACGCGCCGCGTCTGGCCGTTTCCGGCACCAATGTTTTCCTCACCGGTGTGGCCTACGATTCCACCGCCTCGTTCGGGGCCCTCACCGTCAATTTTGGAGATGTGCGCGGACAGTATTTTGCGCGTTACGACACAAATGGAAACGCACAGGTGGCGACCACCTATGGCAGCATCACCACCACGCCGTTTGCCGCCGTGGCGGATGCCAAAGGCGAACTTTACGTCAGCGGCGACTTTGACACCTATTCCATATTTGGAAACGACATCATCGCCACGCCGGTCGCCACCCGGCCGTTCAACGGTCTTTACTTCAGCCAGGCATTTCTGGCGAAGTTCGACCGCAACGGCAATCCCCTCTGGGCGCGCGAAGCCGTCGTGTCCTCGTATGGCAGCGTTAATTTCGGGGGCATCGCCCTTGCTACTGATGGCGTGTGGGCCAGCGGCTGGACTCAGTCCGGCTATTACCCGCAAATCATCCCCGCGCTTTTTGGCACCAACACTGTTTACAGCGACCCGCTCTGGATTTCCGGCGGAGCCGGTGGCAGCACCAGCATCGTTTGGTATCCGGGCGGCGTGCTCGCGAAAGTCACCGACAATGCGGTCGCGGCCTCGCCCGTCACCTTGTTGAATGCAACCAACAGCGGCGCGAACTTCCAGTTCCAATTCCTCTCGGAATCCGGCTTCAATCACAATATCCTATATCGGACCAATCTGGCTGTCGGCACCTGGCTGACCAATTCCACCGTCAGCGGCGACGGCACGGTGAAAACCATTTCCCTGCCCTACTCCATTTTCAGCCCATCCAAGACCGGCTTCATCCGCGTCTCGACCCAGTAAACCACCTAAAGCACAAAGCCGATCAACGAATTGACGAAATCCAACAATCCAAGTGAAATCTAAAACCAACCATCTAACACGATGCGCTTCTTTTATGTTGGCTGTTTTGGCGGCCAATTTAATCGTGGTGCAAGCCATTAAAGCGCAAACCTGGGTCACGAACAATACGATGTTCGCGCCCCGCTGGTCGCATACGGCGACCACGCTGACCAATGGAACTGTTCTCATCGCCGGAGGCACGGTTTTCAACGACTATGTTGACAATATATTTCTGATCACCAATGAAGCCGAGATTTACAACCCATCCACCGGTTTGCCATCTCAAACCGCCCCCATGAACGACGCGCGTTCTTCCCACAGGGCCACGCTCTTGACCAATGGTCAGGTGCTAATTACGGGCGGTGGCGGCGATGCGACGTCCGAAACGTATGATCCCGGCAGCGCTTCCTGGATCAACTTCGCGAACATGAACGATGAACGCCAAGTCCATATTGCCGTTCTCCTACCCAATGGCAAAGTTTTGGTGGCAGGCGGATATGATGATGACACCAGTCAAGACTTATCGAGTGCAGAATTGTATGATCCCGTGACTGAAACCTGGAGCCCCACCGCCAGCATGCCTTATCCGGCGGACACTTTTGCCGCCGTGCTGCTCACCAACGGCACGGTGTTGGTCTGCGGTGGGTCGGATGCCTCCCAGGGTATTTATTATGAGACCAACGCGGCCATTTACTATCCATTGACCCAGACTTGGACCAACACCGCGCCGATGAAAGAGGCGCGCAGCGGCCACGGCGCAACCTTGCTTCGCAACGGAAAAGTTCTCGTGGAGGGTGGCACTTATGACAACTCGGCCGAGCTCTACGATCCGGTCGCGGCCACCTGGACGCTCGTGGCTCCTATGAATGACGGTCGCGGCCAGTGCAACGCCGTCCTCCTGACCAATGGCGAAGTCATGGTTTCGGGCGATGACAACCCAGACGTGGAATTATACGATCCGGTGCTTGATGTCTGGAGCTACACGGCCTCCCTCCCGATTGCCGGCTATAACCAGACGGAAACCTCGATGTCCAACGGATGGGTGCTGGTAACCGGTGGAGACGAATCACAATTCAACGGGCCGGCCACCAACGTGATTGAAACCTTCAGCCTCACTTCTTCTTCCCCGCCGGTCACACTCACGGTCACTGCCTCGCCACAATCCGGCCAGGCACCGTTGGCCGTGCAATTCAACAGTCCAGGAATGGACAGCGCTGGCAATACCGTGACGAATTGGAACTGGAACTTTGGCGATGGAGGAACCAGCCGGTCACAAAGTCCCCTGCATACTTACACCAATGCCGGATCTTATTTCCCAAGCCTAACCGCCTACAGCACCTACGGGTCATCGCCCCTTTCCGTCACCGGCCCCGGAACTATTAACGTGACCAATCCCGTGCTGAATGTCAGCTTCACTCCTGAGTCAGGTGTGGCGCCGCTGACTGTTCAATTCGCCAGCCCCGGCGTGGACAGTGCCGGCAACACTGTGACCAACTGGAACTGGAACTTTGGCGATGGCGGCAATAGCACGGCACAAAATCCAGTGCACGTTTACACCAACACCGGTTCTTTCTCCCCTAGCCTGACGGCGCGCAGCACCTATGGGACAATGCCTCTGGCCATCACCGGCCTTGGCGTGATCAATGTTTCCTCGAACTCGTTCCCCGCGTTCCACACGCTTTATACCTTCAGTCCTGCCTTTGGCACCGGACCGAACGGCGATCTGGTCTTGTTGGGCAATACCTTGTATGGGACGGCGGAGCACGGCGGAACCAACAACGTCGGCACTATGTTCGCCGTCCACACCGACGGCACCGGCTTTACCAATGAATATAACTTTTCTTCCGGCAGCGGTGAGCTTCCGGTGGGCGGGTTGATTTCGTCAGGGAACACCCTGTATGGACCAACCTATGCCGGCGGCAGCCTGAATGGCGGCACGGTGTTCGCCATCAGCACGAATGGCACGGGTTACACGAACCTGCTCAATCTCAATTTTACCTTCAACACCGCTTCAGGTTATGAGCCGCAGGCCGGACTGGCCCTGGCGGGCAATACCTTGTATGGGACGACGTGGTATGGCGGTGGCATGAATATCCAGGGCACTTTGTTTTATGTGACCACCAATGG
>Ga0181528_10002353_pt1 | contig 11592 bp, 11 predicted proteins | sample PEATcosm2014_Bin_47_FD_119742 | JGI IMG/M metagenome (GOLD analysis project Ga0181528, IMG submission 119742) | Peatland microbial communities from MTU Mesocosm Facility, Houghton, MI, USA - PEATcosm2014_Bin10_10_metaG | ecosystem: Environmental > Terrestrial > Soil > Wetlands > Peat | place... | reverse complement strand
TTTTCCATAACTTGTAGCAGGCCTGAATATCCGCAACGCGGAAATTCATAAAGCTGTTGATGTGATTAGGGTCGGGGACGCTGAGGGTTACGGTCGGTTTATCCGGGGTCGGACCGCCCCCAAGGTTCAAAATCATCCAGATATTCGCGAGCTGAAGGTACGCGGGCGCGTTGCCGTCTCCCATGCTTAGAATGCGAGCGCCAAAGACCTTTTCGTAGTAATGAGCCGATCTCTCGATGTTGCCGACGGTAAGAAAATGCGCGATGCTGATCCCCTCGCGCGGGGGCATCTCATAGCTCTGCTGTGCGACTTGTACCGCGTTCATGGATAGCTCCTCTCGATATGGTGGTCACTACAAATACAGTGTCCCGGGTCCCGCGCGCGTTCACAAAAAATCGATTCGACGGCAAGTTAGTGCAGGAGCGATTCCCAGTTAGCCGGTACTTTCCCCGCCGGTCCGGGTACGGGCTGACTCTCAGGATGCGCGCGCGGCGGAAGCAATTCCACACCTTTGATCATGTCCTGCTTCCTGTAATCGAAGAACCAGTGCTCCCCCGGCTCAAAGCTGGCGATGATCGGATGTCCTGTCTCCGCGGCATGCTTCGATGCATGCTGACTCGGAGAACTGTCACAGCATCCGATGTGGCCACACTCGGCACATCGGCGGAGATGAAGCCACCAGCCTCGCGGTGAGGCCAGGCATTCCACACACCCGTCGCTACTGGGTTTCGAAGCGGGATTGATTCCGGCCAGGGCTTTTTTCATTGCCGATTTTCCTTCCTGCACTCCGTTCGCAGATGACTGTCAAGCTACGAGCAGGATCTTCCCGATACCACCCTTTTCCGCCGCTGCCTGGGCCTCGGACGCTTCACGGAGCGGCAGTTTCTGGCTGATCGGGATGACCAGCTTGCCATCGCGGACCGCTTCGGCCATGAACTCGAGCGTTTTCCTGTCGAATTTCGAGAAAACGTGCACCGCCTTTACAGCGGGGTACTGCGCGGCGTTCTGCGGCGCCGCGACAACGGTGGCAAAAACCCCTCCCGGCTTGACCCTGGCGATCAGCTTCTCGGCGGTTTTTCCGCCGATCGTATCCGCCACCGCGTCGAGTGGCGGAAGATTCGTGATCGCGTTGTCGTCGTCGGTTGCGACCAGCTGGTCCGCGCCGACCGTTTTCGCCTCAGCCATCTGTCTCTTCAAAATCCCGGCGATCACTGTGGCGCCGCGGTCCTTCGCGGTGAATACGGCCGACCGCCCGACGCCTCCCATAGCACCTACGACGATAACCGTCTGGCCGGCTTTGATTCCTGTAGCTGCAAGGAGCTGATTGCCGGTGACGGTGACCAGGGGCAGCGCGGCGGCCTGGATCAAATCGAGGCCCTGGGGGATTTTCGCAAGGACCGTTGCTTTGATGACACAAAGTTCGGCGTAAGTATTGTCCGCCATAGCGAAGACCCGGTCGCCGACGGCAAAGTCTGTTACTCCCGGGCCGAGTTTGACCACTGTGCCTGAGATATCGACTCCTATGAGTCCCGGGAAGTGGAGGGGGTAGAAATCCTTGGTTAATCCGGCACGCCGCTTGTAGTCGATGGGATTGACGCTGGAGGCGGCGACCTTGATCAGGACCTCGCCTGGACCCGGAACCGGATCAGGGTAGTCCTCGAACTTCAGGACTTCCGGACCGCCGTACTGGTGGACAACAATTGCTTTCATATTCCCCCCCCTGTCATGTGCGGACACAGTCACGAACAACATCGTCTAACTCTATATGGCGTTCGCGCATCCCGGCACCTTGGGCGGCAGTTTCGCTTCTATTTCTTTTGGGGATGACTTCCCAACTCGTGCCATGAAGTTTCGGCGAGGTTGACGCCATAGTGTTGTGCGGCTTTCTCGATGTTCGCGAAGGCCAACGCACGATCGGAATCGGAGACCCCGATCACCTGATCGAACCGGGCGACCGCGTTACGGACATGTTGCGCGTCGGTCAGTGGCTCTTTACGCTGCTTCGGAAATGCGTAGACGCTGTCAGGCAGGTCGCTCTGCGTGGTCAGAGTTCCGTGTTTCTCGTGAGGTTTCCAGGTCGCTTCGGGCATGGTTCTGCCATCCTTTCCATCGGAGATGAGGGATTGACCGGGGTTCTTAGCCACCCTATGGATGCCACCAAAAATAAAATGACTCCTGAATCTGCATGAATTGGTGGCAGCGGAGACAAATTTGGCGGTGGGAAGGCTGTGCTGCCGGGCTCGGCCGGTCGATCGACCACCGGAGTCCCCCTGATATGCCGCTGGGGCCCGGCCATCAGCCGAGGTAGCGGAGGTCGAGGACGGTGCAGTCGTCATCGGCGGCGAGGGCTCCGGCAAAGCGTTCGACGCTGGAGAAGATCTCGTCGAGCGGGGCGGATTCGAACTCCGGCGCGGTGAGGCGGGCTTCTCCGTAGAAATCGCCGTTGGGGGCCGAGGCTTCTGTAACACCGTCAGTTACAATCAGCAGCCGCGCGCCGGGCTGGAGCTGGATGGTGCCTGAGGAGAAGGGCGCGCCCTCGATGAGGCCCACGGGGAGATTGCCATCGGCGAGGCGGGAGCAGCCGCCGGCATAGAGGAAGGGCGGCACGTGGCCGCAGTTGATGTACTCCAGCTGCCCGTTGGGCGCGAGGCGCAGGACGGCCATGGTGGCGTACTTTTCGACATTTTTGCTGCAGATGTAGCGGTTGACGATGTCGGCGATGGTGGCCAGCGGCTGGCGCGCGACCAGCAGCGAATACATCAGTCCCTGCAGGGTGGCGCCGAGAATGGCGGCGGAGATACCTTTGCCGGAGATGTCGGCCACGATGACGGCCAGGGCCTCGCCGTCGTCGACGATGTCGAAGAAGTCGCCACCGCATTCGCGGCAGGGCACCGAGCGCGCCGCGACCGAAGCCCAGGACAGGGTGGGCGGCTTGACGCTCATCAGGCCGCGCTGGATGTCGGCGGCGATGTTCATCTCCTGGCGGTAGACGCGCTCCCGTTCCTCGGAGACGGCGAGCTGGGCGTTGTCGATGAGGGCGGCGGCGTCGGTGGCGATGGTGCGCAGCAGATCGTTGTCGATCTGGGTGAGCGCGCCGGGGCGCAGACGGCTGTCGAGGTAGAGCAGGCCGAGCAGGTCGGACTCGCGTGAGGCGCCCGGGCGGCGTTTACGCAGGGGGATGCAGGTGACGGAGCGAATGCTGTGCGCGACCATGCTGGCGGAGCGCTTTTCCGGATCGGCGCTGAGGGTGTCGGTAACGATGAACTCGTTCGCGGTACTCACGGCCTGGCGCATGGCGCCGTGGGAGAGCGTGGAGACGTCGGTCAGCTCCTCGCCTTTGTCGTTGCGGCCGAGGGCCAGCTCCATTTCGCCGCTCTCCTTGCGGAGGAAGACGTAGCCGCGCTCGACCTGGGTGAGCTGCAGGGTGGTGTCGAGCAGGGCGGTAAGGATCTGGTCGACGGCGTCGGAGGTATTGAGCTTGCGGGCGGACTCGAAGAACCAGCGCAGTTTGTCGAGGGGATTGCCGGCGCCGGCCTCGGGCATTTGCTCGATGATGTCGCGGATGGTGGAGCTGTCGTGGACTTCTTCGACGGCGATGCGGAGGCTGGGGCCGTCGAGGGCGCCGAAATGGACGATGTCGCTGGGACCGATGGCCTGGCGGGCGGGCGCAGGCTGGCCATTGATGAAGGTGCCGTGGCGGCTGGCCTGGTCGGCGATGAAGCAGACACCATTCTCGAGGACGAGGTCGGCGTGGCGGCGGGAAACGTAGGGGTGAGTGAGGACGAGGTCGTTCTCGGGCAGCCGGCCAATGGTGAACGGGGAATGGGAGACGGTGATCGTGCGGCGGGCACCGCCGTCAACCAGGATGAAGGAAACTGGGGCCGTGTTCGTGGTGGACATGGTTGGCAGCGATTATAGACAAGCCGGTAGCCCGTAGCCGGTAGCAAAACTCAGCTGGGAGCTGGGAGGTGGAAGCTGGGGGCTGGGAGCCGGGAGCTGGAAGCTGGCGGTTAGCGGGGGGAGACGAGGCGGCGGCAGAGGGAGAGGCACGAGAGAGAGATGACCAGGGAGATCGCGAGCCAGAGTGTGCCGGTGCCGCGACCAGTGGCGTGATTGGTAAAGAGCGCCGTCAGCGCCGACGAGGTTGGGGAAGAAGAGAGCGCAATTTGTGCGAGCGGGTGTGCGGACCCGGGCGCGGGGGCGGAGCGCAGGAACGAGACGATGGCGGCGATGAGAAGCACGGCGGCCGCAACGGCGCCGATCATGCCGGGGAGAGCGCGTTTCCAGGGAAAAGCGAGGGGCGCGGGCGCGAGGGCTTCGCGGTGGACAGCGGTCATGAGGCTTTCGGCAAAGCCGGAGGACGGCAGAATGCTGTCGTTGGCAGTGGCGAGCACGCGGTCGAGGTCGGCCTCGATATAGGTTTGGGTGAGCTGCGGGTTCGGCTGTTTCGCGTTCATGGAGTTTGTGCCTCCTTTGTATGGGGCGCGGCGAGGCTTGCGGATTGCGAGACGGATTGCGAAATGCGGCGCGGGCGGGAAAATTTGGAGCGGAGGAGCTCGCGGCCGCGGAAGAGGCGCGCCTTGACGGTGCCCTCGGGGATGCGGAGGGTGCGGGCGGCGGACGGCACATCCTGCTCGTGGAAATAGAAGAGCAGAACGGCGTCGCGGTATTTCGGAGGAAGAGCCAGTACCGCGCGGCGGATGGATTCGTCGCGGCTGGCTTCATCGAAGGCGGCGCCGGCGATGCGCGGGTCGGCGGGCTCGGCGATTTCGTCGAGCGAAAGCGGCATGGCCGGCAGGCGGCGCAGCTCGGTGCGGTAGAGATTGGTGGCGAGCGCGAACAGCCACGTCGAGAAGGCGGAGTCGCCGCGGAACTGGGCGAGGTTGCGGAAGGCGCGCAGAAAGGCCTCCTGAGCCATTTCTTCGGCGCGGCCACGATCGCGGCAGAAGCGCCAGGCAAGATTGACCAGCGGCGACTGCCAGCGGCGTACGAGGCCTTCGAAGGCGGCGGTGTCGCCGGCAACGACGCGGGCGACGAGGGCTTCGTCGTCGGAGCCGGAGGGGTGACTTGGGGACGGGTTGATCGCCGGGTCCTCGTTCAAGTGCAGCCTTTCTGAGCAGTGAGACCTGGGATGATGGTGCGCGGTTTCACTATTTGTGTCGAGAGAATTCCTCCGAAGAATTTGAAACCGGGCGGGGGAAGGGCGGGTCGTACGGGGCAGGAAGCAGGAAGCTGGAAGCAGGAAGCTGGGAGCCGGGAGCAGGAAGCCGGGAGCAGGAAGCAGGAACCAGGAAAGCCGGAAGCAGGAAAGCCGGTAGCTGGAAGCCGGGAGCCAATAGCCAGTAGCCAGGAGCTTGGAGCTGGGGGCAGCAACAACAATCGACAGAGGAAAAGGAGAAGGAATATGGCAAACGAATTCGCGGGACCGGAGTCTTTGCTTTTTGTGTTTTTGGCGGTTAGTGCGGTGGCGGTGTTTTCGATGGTTTCGATCGTGAGCTGGTCGGACGCTCGGCGCAAAGAGCGGGAGGCCTACTACAAGAACGAAATGCTGAAGAAAGTGGCGGAGTCGGGGCCGGGAGCGAACCAGGCGCTGGAGTTGATGCGGGAAGAGGCGCGGATCGCGGCGCTGCGCACGAAGCAGGGACTGCAGATCGGAGGCCTGATTACGGCAGCGGCAGGGTTGGGTGTGCTGATCTTTCTGCGGGCGCTGCTGGGGAGGGATGAGGGCGTTTTTCTGAGTGGGCTGATTCCGCTGTTTGTAGGGATGGCGTTGTATGCGAGCTCGTATCTGGTGAAGACAGGGATGGAGTGAGGGCAGGGTTACAGGGCACAGGGTACAGGTCACAGGGCTCAGGGCACACGACCGGGTGCAGGGTAGATTCTTATGCCGGCAGATAGCAGATTCTGCCGGCACTTCATTTTGAGACGCAATCTGTCGGGTTTTTTGCCGGTAGCCAACGAGGTCCTGTCCCAGCATCGTGACCTGTGACCTGTGCCCTGTGATCTGCGGCCTGTTCCGTTCCGGAATGGAACCGGGTTGCCGCGCTGCGATTCGTGATGGCGTCGGCTGGTCGCCCTGCGTGGTTTTGCGCCGATGCCGGACGCCATCCTGCTGCCCATCGGGGAGGGCAACCGCATCCTGGCGCAGATCTCGTCCGGCAAGATCGACGAGCTGATCGCGCAAACTTATAAAGGTGATCACGAGAAGATGAAGGTCGCCGTCAACAACGTGGGAATCGTCGTGAGGCCCTGCACAAGGAGCTGGACCGGCTGATCGAGGCCTCGCGGCTCGGCCAATTTGTCCGAACGCGGCAAAGCCGATCAGTTCCATGGCGCCTATGGCGAGATCGTGCGCGGCGTGAACGCCATGTTGGACGCGATCATCGGGCCGCTGAACTTCTCCGCGAAATATGTGGATCGGATCAGCAAGGGCGATATGCCACCGCTGATCACCGATACCTACAACGGTGACTTCAACCTGATCAAGAACAACCTGAACGCGCTGATCGACGCGATGAACGAGATTACGGCGGGGGCCGAACAGATTGCCAACGGCAATATGACGGTAGTGCTGAAGGAGCGTTCGCCCCAGGACAAACTGATGCAAGGAGCAGGACACGAGGCCACCTGCATTGTGTTTGGGATGCCGAAGGAGGCCATCAAACTGAACGGTGTGGATAAGGTGATGCCGCTGGAGAGCATCGCTGGGGCCATCCTGACCGCAGCGCGCTGAACCGCTTGCCGCGAGGACCGCCTGTGGTAGCATGGCCGCGATTTCCATGAAACACTTTTGCTCGCCTGGTTTCGGATCCGCGGTCCTGCTGTGCGCGGCGGCTGGACTCTCGATTGCGCCGGATGCTCCGGCCAGAACGCCTGCAACCACCATCCAGCCCACCCGGGAGACCTATCTGCATGTGGAGGGCGAGGTCGACCAGGCCCTCCATCGCGAGGTTCTGGGAATGTGGTTCCCGCGCTCGGTGGATCGCGAGCATGGCGGCTTTCATTCGCATTTCGGACGCGATTGGCAGGTCCTGCCCAGCGATGGCAAGTTTTCCGTCTTTGAGGGGCGCATGACGTGGGTGACCGCGCAGGTTGTGCTGCGCGAGCCGGCGATGAGGGCCGAGTTTCTGCCGTTGTTGAAGCAGGGCGTGGACTTCCTCGAAACCACGATGTGGGACAAACAATACGGCGGGTTCTGGTGGGGACTCGACGACGAAGGCCACATCACGCCGCAGTTCACCGATCAGAAGGACCTCTACGGGCTTGGTTTCTGCGTCTACGGTCTCGCGGCCGCGTACCAGGCGACGAAGGATCCGGGAGCGCTGGAACTGGCGAAGAAGGGATTCACGTGGGCGGACGAGCACGGGCACGACGCGGCGAACGGCGGGTATTTCGAGTTGCTGACGCGCGAGGGAAAGCCCGTCATTCCTGAGGCGCCGAGCGGGCAGGTGGTCCTGCCGCCCATTCCGATCGGCCCGGAAAATTATAAGTCGATGAACACGCACATCCACCTGATGGAGGCGTGGGCCCAGCTCTACCAGGTATGGCCCGATCCTACACTGAAGGCGCGGCTCGAAGAACTGCTGGCGATTGTGCGCGACAGGATCTGCGTTGAGCCGGGCGAGATGAACCTGTTCTTCACCAATGCGTGGCAGCCCATCCCCGGCCACGACTCGTATGGGCACGATGTCGAGACGGCCTACCTGATGCTGGAGACCGACGAGCTGCTGCACGGCAAAGCCAGCGAAAAGACCGAACGCATGGCGAAGATGCTCGTGGACCACGCGCTGGCGTACGGCTGGGATGCCCAGAACGGTGGATTCTTTCAATTTGGCACGGCGTTCGATAAGCCCGAAGACACGCACAAGGAATGGTGGGTGCAGGTGGAGGGGCTGAATGCGCTGCTGATGATGCACGAGCGCTACGGAAAGCAAAACCCGATGTACTTCGAGCGATTCCTTCAGCAGTGGCAATTCATACGCACACGCACCATCGACGCGCGGGATCACGGGCTGTGGAACCTGACCACCGCGGACGGCACGCCGGTGACGCTGGACAAGGGTTCGATCTGGAAGGCGGCGTATCACGACAGCCGCGCGTTCTGGAATGTGCGGGAGCGGCTGCGCAGGCTGGCGGGGGAGTAGCTCCGCGCCAGGTCTCGACGTGTGACCCGGACCGACGCGGATTGTCATTCGCGCAAGCCGTGCTAGATTCAGGCGCACCCTTCGGGCGCACGGCTCAATTCACGCCCGTCTCCCCGCTGATTCTGACCTGCTTCTGAGATACTCAGTACGGATTTTCGCCTTTATGATCGGACAAACCATCTCGCATTACCGTGTTGTGGCTAAGCTCGGAGAAGGCGGAATGGGGGCGGTCTATCGCGCCGAAGATCTCATCCTGCATCGCGAGGTTGCGCTCAAATTTCTTCCGCAAGGGTCGGCGATCGATCGCGACGCGCGGGCGCGGCTGCTGAAAGAGGCGCAGGCGGCGTCCCGTCTGAACCACCCGAACATCGCCACGATCTACGAACTGAACCTCGCCGAAGATGCGCCGTTTATCTCCATGGAACTGGTGACAGGCGAGACGCTCCGGGACTACCTGCGGCGCTCGAATCCAGCTCCCGACTTCGTTGTGCACACGGCCTGCGCCATTGCCGAAGGGCTGCGCGAGGCGCACAGCCGCGGCGTGTTGCATCACGATATCAAGCCCGCGAACGTGATGCTCGACGCGCGTTTCGGCGTGAAGATCCTGGATTTCGGTTTGTCGGAGCTGGCGCGGCCGGATCGAGGGTCGGCGGACTCCGCGGAGGCTCTGCTCACCCGCACAGCATCGCGCGGGAGCCCCGCCGGCACCGTCGAATATATGGCGCCGGAGAGGATCCGTGGAGAAGCCGGGGATCCTCGCAGCGACATTTTTTCCTTCGGGGTGCTGCTCTACGAATGCCTGAGCGGCCGCACTCCGTTTCGCGGTGAAACGGCGGTCGACGTCCTGCACGCCATTCTGCACGACGTTTACCTGCCGCTGCGGTCGCTTCTGCCTGACGGCGATCCAGGCTGGGAACGGCTGATTGCCGGTTGCCTGGCGAAAGCGCCTGCGCAGCGATTCTCCTCGATGCAGGAAGTTCTCGATGCGCTCCACAGGCTCGGTGTTCCGGCGTCGTCGCCGGAGAAGTCGATCGCCGTGCTCTACTTCGCCAACCTGAGCGGCAGTAAGGACGACGAATATTTCCGCGACGGGATGACGGAAGACATTCAGACCGAGCTGACGAAAGTTGCCGAGTTGCGCCTGCTGCCGCGCTCCGCTGTGCTGCCGCTGCGGGACAAGACCATGTCGGTAAGCCAGATCGGCCACGACCTGTCGGCGGCTTACGTGCTCGATGGCACGGTGCGGCGTTCCGGCAATCGTCTGCGCGTCACCGCGCAACTGGCCGATACGCGTACCGGCCACTCCTTGTGGGCGGAGCGATACGACCGTCAGATGGAAGACGTATTCGCTATCCAGGACGAGATCGCGCAGAACATCGCGCGCGCGCTGCGCGTGATGCTGACGGAGCAGGAAAAGCGCGCGATCGAGAAAGTGCCCACGCGGGACGTACAGGCCTATGACTACTATCTGCGCGGCCGGAGGATCTTCTACGACCTGCGGCGCAAGAGCCTGGAATACGCGCGGCAAATGTTTGCGCGAGCCATCGTGATCGACCCGGGCTATGCGGCGGCCTACGCCGGGGTCGCCAACTCCTGCTCGTTCATCTATATGTGGTTTGAAGCGAGCGACGACAACCTGAAGGAAGCCATGCGCGCCAGCCGTCGCGCAGTCGATCTGGATCCGGAATCGGCGGAGGCGCGCGCCTCGCGTGGTCTGGCCGAGACGCTCAACAGGAATTACGGCGACGCCGCGAGGGAATTCGAAGAGGCGATTCGCCTCAATCCCAGGCTGTACGAGGCGTCCTACCTGTATGGGCGGTGCTTCTTTGCGCAGGGCGAAATGGAGAAGGCGGCGGAGTTCTTCCGCAAAGCGAGCGAGCTCGATCCAGCGGACTACCAGGCAATCCAACACCTGGCGATGTGCCTGAGTGCACTCGGCAGGCCGGAAGAAGCCCGGGAAGCGAGCCTGGCGTGTCAGGCTCGCGCTGAGCGGCACGTGGAGTTGCACCCGGACGACGTGCGCGCCCTGTATCTCGGCGCCTCCGCTCACCTGCTGTTAGGTCATCGCGAACGCGCCCTGGAGTGGGCGCATCGCGCCCTCGCCCTCGATCCGGAGGAAGGCACGACCCGCTACAACGTCGCCTGTACCTATGCCCTGCTCGGCGAGACCGACCGCGCGCTGGATCTCCTCGAAGCCGCCATCCACAGCGGCTTCGGCAACAAGGATTGGATCGACAATGACCCCGATTTGTCGGCTCTGCACGGCACGACGCGATTCGAGACCCTGCGCGGGTTGCTGGCAGCCAAAGAGACGAAGTCCCCCAGCGACTGATCCCGGGTGAGAGGCGGACGCGAATCGGGTAGCTCCGCTGGTTGTCATTTGGGGCCGATCAGCAGGAACAGATGCTGCGTCAAGCCGCATTGTGTGCCGCATGCGGCACCATTCTCCCCGGAAAGTTGTAGCTCGTGCCGCCCGTTTTGGTGACAGGGTTCACAGATTTCTTCGCTATAAAGGCGGGGAGGTGCGGCTTGCAGCGTCCAAAGGATGGAGCGGCTGAGACCTGCCTGGGGCCCAGGTGGAGCGGGCCGGGAGTTCTGGCGGAAACGCCGGCTGTCATTCAGTGAAGGAACTACTTTGGGGGGCGAGGTCAGAACCGGAAGCACCGGCGCCGGCGGATGCCGGGTTGCCAGCGGTGCCGGGTTCGCCGTGGCCGGCGATCACGCCGTTGCCGCCAGGGCCTGAAGATCAGCAACACCCCGAGCACAAACTCCCCCGGCTTGCGCCCCATGATCCTTTCCCGCTGCCGGAAGGGGGCGGATCGCCCGATCTGCGGGCCTTCATCCAGGCCCTCGAAGATACCGGGCGGCTGACCCGGGTGCGCGAACGCGTCGACTGGCGGCTGGGCATCGGACGCTGGACCCGATCGCGGCACAAGCCGCTGCTGTTCGAAGACATCAGGGAGTACTCGGATCAGCGCATCTTTACCAATGGCCTCATCGACCGGTCGTGCATTGCCCTGGCGCTGGGGCTCGACGCCGAGCTTCCCCCGTCGCGCGTGATCACTGAGGCGCGCAAACGGCTGCGCGATCCGATCCCCCCCAAGCTGGTGCGCGGCGGCCCGGTGATGGAAAACGTGATCCCGGAAAGCGCCCTGGAGCTCTTTCAGTTTCCCGTTCCGCGCTGGAGCGAACACGACGGCGGCCGGTATCTGGGCACCTGGCATCTGAACATCAGCAAGGACCCGGAGACCGGCCAGCGCAGCGCCGGCATGTACCGGATGAAAGTGCTGGGACCGAAGCAGGCGACGGTCAGCGCGCCGCGGCGCAGCGACCTGGCCAACCATCTCGCCCGCGCGGAAGAGAAGAAAACAGAGCTGCCCATGGCGGTGGTGATCGGCGCGCCGGAGCCGACGGTGATTGCGGCGCGGGCGGCATGTCCTGAAGGCAT
>Ga0181528_10002352_pt1 | contig 11594 bp, 3 predicted proteins | sample PEATcosm2014_Bin_47_FD_119742 | JGI IMG/M metagenome (GOLD analysis project Ga0181528, IMG submission 119742) | Peatland microbial communities from MTU Mesocosm Facility, Houghton, MI, USA - PEATcosm2014_Bin10_10_metaG | ecosystem: Environmental > Terrestrial > Soil > Wetlands > Peat | place... | reverse complement strand
GTCCAGGTCCAGCACGAACGAATCGCTCTCGAGTCGCCAGGAAACGGCGACGGGACCGTGCGGCGTGGGCACGATGCCGCGAGCCCAAGTCAGGTCGCCGGGCTGCGGTGCCACCAGCAGCTCGCCGAAGCCCGGCGTCAAGGGTCGCACGCCGAGCACGCGGGCCGGCAAGGTGTAGGTGGGACCGGCCGACCAGCCGTGGCAGCGGCTGACACCGCGGTCGGGCTCCACGCCGGGCGGCCAAGCCAGGCTGAAGTGCTCCCAGAAGGTGGTGGCGCCACGCGCCAGCATCTCGCCCCAGTAGGCGCGCAGGTAGTCGAGGGCCTCCCGTGGCCGGCCCGCCTCGTAAAGGCCCTCAACGAGGAACAGGGCTTGGAACGGGCAGCCCAGCGGCGCCGCCTGGCGGCTCAGCAAGCGCCGCGCCAGGTCCGCGCCGCGCGCCTCGTCGAGCAGGCCCGACCACAAGACACTGCCGCCGTCGGCCTCCGAGGCGGCGGCCGGTTCGAGCAGCTTGTCCTCGACGGCTCGCGTCATGGCCGCGGCTGCGGCGTGCCACGAGGCGGCGCGTACGTCACCTCGCGCCGCGCCAAGAGCGGCGGCGCGCCGCAGAAGGACCAGGAACGCCAGGTTGGTGCCCGCGCCGAAGCGCGTCTTGGGCGCCGCCATCCAGGCGTCGTGCAGCAGCGATTCGGCCGGCTCGCCGATCAAAGCGCGGTCCTCGATGGCGAGCTGCCCCAGGGTCCAGGCCAGCAGCCGCGTCAAGGCGGGCCACAGCTCGTCGAGCAGGTCGCGATCGCCGCTCAACAGCCAGTGATCCAGCAGAGCGAGGCCGGTGAAGGCGGACCAGGCGGGATAGAAGGAGTCGCAACCGCGATAGGGACCGTAGGGCGGCACGGCGCCGTCGTCATGCTGCAGGGCGAACATCTGCCGCAACGTCTTGGCGCATAGCCGGCCATCGCCGAAGGCGTACCAGGCAATCAGGTTCTCGGCGTAGATGTCGCCGCCGTAGATGGTCCGTTCGCGCCAGGGGCAATCGACGAAGTGGTCCAACATGCTCAGCCGCTGGGTGTAGCGGCCGACCGACCAGATGCGGTCCAGCAACGGGTCCGAGCAGGCGAAGTCGCCGGCGGATTGGACCGGATAGGTGTTCAGCTCGAGCGACACGTCGGCCAGCTCGATGGGCGCGGGCGTGTCGGGGAAGAGCAGTTTGAGGTAGCGGAAGGTGCGGCGCCCGAAGGGCTGCAGGACCTGCGCGCCGCCGCGCAGCACGAAGCGATCCACGCGCGTCAGCCACAGGCTCTCGCCGTACAGCACGTCGATGGCGCCGCCTTGGCTGTCGGCCACGGTGATCTCGGGGTAGCCGGTGACGAGGCGACCGAAGTCCAGCAGAACGGCGGGGGTGAAGTCGTGGTGGGTGCGCTGCACACGGCAGGGGCGCGTCGGGTCGGCGTGGGGATGGCCGGGCACGAGGTTGGTCTCGCGGTAAACCTCCCAGTCGTCGCGCCAGGCGTAAGTGACCGAGGCGCTCTCCCAGAAGGCATTGACCGGCCACACGCGCTGGCCGCCGAGGGCGGGAATCTCGCGCGGCACGAGGGTGGTGTAGGGCGCCAGCGGCGGGCGTCCCAGCACGGCGGGCGCGAGCCAGGCGGAGTCGTCGAAGTCCATGTCGCGCCAGCCCAGCGGCTCGCATCGCGTGTCCTGAGTCTCCTTGAAGTCGCCCAGCAGCGTGCAGTTGACGGGCGCCAGCGGATCCCAGATCGGCGAGCGCAGCACGCGCCAGTCGGTGTCGCTAGCCACCAGGATCGCGCCGTCGGGCGCTTGCGCCAGCTCCAGCAGCAACCCTCCCGGCCCCCAGTTCTGGCCGAGAATGCCTCTCGTTTGGGGTCCGTAGTGGTAGGCCAGGACGGCAAGCTGGTTGTCGCCGGCCACAAGCCGCTCACCGACCGGCCATTCGTCGTAGTAATAGCGCGACGGATCGGACGGATTGGGGCCGCGGGCCACGGCCACGCCGTTGATGAAGAGCTGGTAGAGGCTGCCCGCCGTGACGCGCAACACCGCTTGGGGCGCGGGCGCCGCGAGGTGGAAGGTGCGGCGGGCGTGAAGATAGAAGTTGTCCGGCGGCGTGGGCGCCGGGTGCCAGATCCAGGACGCGGTCCATTCCACGGGGTTGTCCCTCCGTTTCTGCGCGATGCTATTGGTCGCGGGCCGCTGGTTGCCTGCCGGGGCGTGGTGGAGAGGCGACTTGGGTCCAGGCGAAGCCACGTGGCAAGAGGAGCGGGGAACAGGACGATAAATGCACCCGTCAACTGCCGGGAGTCATCATGCGTGCCCTCCTCATCCTCACCCTGCTAGGGTTGGCTGTCGGCCGACTTCGCGCCGCTGAGCCGTTGCGTCTGAGCGGCGCGGACTGTGGCCTGGAGGCCGACGGCGCGACCGTCATGCTGACCGATGCCGCACGGCAGCCCCTGTTGCGTCTCGACGGCCTGACGCTGGCGTGGTCGCCGCCGCACACTTCAGGCGGGCGGGCCGGCCAAACCGCACCTGACACGGTCCGAGTCGACTATGACATGGCCGACGACCCCACGGGCCAGGTGCGGGCCTTCGCGCTGTTCCGTCTCACGGGCCGTCTTCTCCGCGCCGAATATCACCTTACCGCGCCGCCCGACGCCAACGTGGGCGGCACCATGATTCTGCGCCGCGTCGCCGGCTCTGCCATGGGCGCACTCTTCAAGTCCGGACTCTGGACGCGCCATGCTCACGGCGGCGTGCCCTTCGAGGCCAACGACGGCGTGTTTCGACCGTTCGCCGGGCCGCGGGCCACGGCTTGGGAGGTCATCGGCGGCAATCCCAACTGGGCCAATGACAACGCGCAGCACGTCCATCTCACCAAGTTGCCCAATGCCGGTGACTGGACGGCCGTCGAGGAGTTCCTCGTGACGCCGGCGGCCACCAGCCCCGCCGCCGCCGCGGCCTGGTATCACGGACGACCGCTGGCGCTCGACATCGATACCGCCCAGCCCTTCAATCTGTTCGAAGCCGGCGCCGGCACGCCCGAGTTCACGGTCCATCTCACCAACGCCGGCGAGCAGCCCGCGCGCCGGATCGCCTTGTCGGTGTGGGCCCGCGATTTCGACGGCCGGCGCGTGCTGGACCACAGCGAGTCGGTCGATCTGGCGGCCGGCGAGACGCGGTCCTTCAAGCTCGCCTTGCCGGATGGCAACCGTCAGGCCATGTGGTTCGTGGAAGCCGGCGCCAGCTTTGGGGGGCACGAGTGCTTCGCGCGCACCAACGTGGCCGTGCTGGAGCCGTTCGCCTTCCCGCATCGTGAGCAGAGCATCGTGGGGCTGTCGGCGTGGTTCCCGGTGCCGAGCGAGGCGGCGGTCATGGACCTGTGCCGCCGCATCGGCGTGCGCTGGTTCCGCAGTGGCGACAGTCGCGTCGTCGGGCCCAAGGTCGGCGCCGTGGCCAACTGGCACTCGGCCTATGAGCCCGACGCCTGGAAGGGCAAGCCGGCGGCCTCGAAGGAGCAGTTTCTCCAGACCACGCTGGCCGACTGCGACGCGCGTGGCAACCCCTACTGGGAGCTGGGCAACGAGTGGGACCTGAGCAAGGACCCGGCCCTGGCGCGCACGTACGTGGACGATTGGCTCAAGCCCATTGCACGGCTGCGGGCGGCTGACAAGAGCCGCGTCGAGATGCTCACCATGGGCTTCGCCAACGGCTTCCACGGCGTGGAGACGCTGCGCGCCCTGCACGCGGCGGGCGGCTGGCCGTACGTGAGGGGCGTGGCGTATCACTTGGGCCGCGGCAACGTCACGCCGGATGCGCTCGGAAGCGGCTGGTTCTTCCTGGGCTCCCTGCGCCAGGCCGAGGCGGTTATCGCCGAGCTGGGTCCCAAGCCCGTCTACCTGACCGAGGTGTATGCGTGCACCAAGCCCAACAGTTGGTGGCACGACTCGCAGCGCCGTGCCGCCGAGAACACCGTGCTGACCTTCGCCTTGGGCCTGGCCGAGGGTGTCAAGGAGGTCTGCTTCTACCAGCTCCAGGACTCGGTATGGTACGACGTGGGCGGGGTGAACCCCGACGATGCGGAGTACCATTTCGGCCTGCTCGACCGTCGCGGCACCATCAAACCGTCGCTTTTGGCTTACGCCACCATCGTGCGCGCCCTCGATGGCGCCACGACGCCCCATTACCTCACGTTCCCCGACCAGGCGCTCCGCGGCATCGGCTGCGACACGCCGGACGGACCCATGGCCATCCTCTGGGATCGCACCGAGGGTTTCGTGCAATCGACGCAGTCGGCAGACTACGCCGCCACGGAGCCGTGGGTCGACCCCTGGAAGAGCCACAAGACCGTGAGCTTCGCCACGGCCCAGGCGGAGGTCACGGTGGTGGATGGCATCGGCCGCCGCACCACCATCGCGGCGCACGACGGCAAGGTGGAGCTGACGCTGAGTGGGGCGCCGCTGATCGTGTACGGCCTGCGGTTATGAGTGCCCGCGGATGGTGGCGTTGAAGGGCGTGGCATCGAAGTCGATGTTGACGGCCGGGCCGGGCGTGACGGCGAAGTCGACCACGGAGCCGACCGTCACCGGCACACGCAGGTCGAAGGGTGCCTCGGCGGGATAAGCCGGGCCGCCGAGCAGGGCCTCGAACACCTGCACGCCGTCCACCAGAATGCGGCCGCCCACGCCGTCGCCCTGGCGGTCGTGGCGGAAGCTGCCCTGGAGATGCACCCGGCCCGCCACCGGGCTTTGCCAGCGGCGCACGGACCACGCCGGGCGGCCGTCGATCACGCCGGGATGGCTGATGGCGGCGCCGATGGACAGGAACGGCGCGCTGCCCTGCCACTGCTTGCCCCAGGGCGTCGTGACCAGCGTCATGGGTCGCCAGTCGTGGGCGGTGTACGGTCCCTGCGGCGGCCGGCCGTCAAGCGCGGCATCACCGGCGAAGAAACCGTAGGACCAGCCGCCACCGCCTTGCACGTCGCCGTAATCGGCCTCGCTGTCGGCCAGCAGCCGCTCGTCGGCCGACGAGGAGGGCGGCGGCGTGCTGCCGACCGCGGGTGTGCCGGCCGACAGGAAGCAGCGGCGGAAGCCATCGGGCGAGTGGCCTTCGCCGAGTCCGCCGCCCCACTCGCGCCAGCCGAGTCCGTGCGCCGGCCGGCCGTCGACGCGCACGGCCAGGCGAATCTCGCCGCTCGCCGGACTCAACGGGCGCAGCACGGCCCATGGCACGCGCAGTTCGTAGACCAGCGCCTCGCCGTCGCGGTTCACCCGCACGTCGCCACCGGGCACCGGCCCTTGCGCGCCGCTCAGCGTGCCGCCGGTGTCACGGAAGGCGGCGCGAAACTCCTGGAAGGCGAACAGATCGTCCTGCTCGCACCAGCGCCCGCTGAAACTCGGCGCCACGCCCAGCGTAACGCCATCGCCGCGTCCTGGATCCTGGCCATTGACCCGCGCCGCGAGGCAGAGGCCGGCGTCGTCCCAGCCCAGCCACACTTGGCCGGAGCATGTCGGCTGACCCACGGCGTGGGCCGCGCCGAGGTCGATGGCCGGCGCGTCGGCCCACTCGTGAAGGTCGCCGTCGATGGTCACGGCGCGTTGGAGACACGGATTCCAGTCCGGCTCGCCGTGCCACAGCAAGAGTTGCCGGCCGCTCACATCCAACTCCAAGGAGGCCGGCATGGACCGGAAGGCGGGCAGCGGCGGCACCGGCACCGTAACGACCATCTCGTGATTCGGCTCGATGGTCGCGTCCAACCCGATCGTTTGCTTCTGTTCGCCAACGCTGACGACGGCCCGATTCAGCCTCGCGGCGGCGCGCGTGGAGGCATTGCGCACGTGCACGGCGAGGGACTTGCCGTCGCCCCTCGGCAGCACCTCGACCAGGCCGAGCGGGTCACGCACCGTCAATCGGACCACGCCGGCGCCGGCCAGACCGGCGCCGGCAAGAAGGCGATAGGGCAGGGCGCGCACGCCGGCCACGGTGGTGTCGGCGCCGACGAGGATAACGCGGTTGGCGCCCGGCTGCAGCGCATAGTCATGGCCGCCGATGGCCAGCCGAGCTGCCGGCAGCGCCTGGTCGAGGGCGCAGTCCAACCCCGGCTCTCCGCCCAGATCCGCCACCTGCTCGGCGGCCAGGTGGAAGTGGCCGGTGGCGTTGACAGCATCCACGGCTCCCCGAATGTAAACCGGGGAATCGGTCAGGGTGAGCACCACCTCGCCGCCGGCCGGGGTCAGCGTCTCTTCGCGTCCCATCAGATCGACCCGTGTGAGGGGCGCGGGCGCCGCCAGCGTGACGGTTGCCGGCTGGGTGGCCCAGCACACGCGCACCTGCTCGCCGCCCGCCCCCGCGAAGGTGTAAATGCGCGTCTCCGGCGCCGTGGACTCGCGCCGCACGAAGCGGGCGTCGGCGAGCTGGCGGATGAGCGCGGCGTAGGCGCAGTACGCGGGTGCCACGGCGTAGCGGCCCAGCTTGTCGTTGTCGGCGCGCAGCAGGCCCATGGTCTTGAAGGCGTCGTAGTCTCTCAGCAGGTACCAGAAGGCCTTCTCCACGCCGGCGGCGCGCAGCAGGGTCATCTGCCGCACCAGGTAGCGCGCCACGTGCGCGCGTCCCTTCTCGTAGGTGCCCAAGCCGGCTTCTTCGGCGCCTTCGGACGTGTCACCGACGCCCGTCTCGGTGGCCCAGATGGGCTTGTCCGGGCCGTGGTTGTACTGCGCGATGAGCTGCCGCAGCGCCGCGATCTCGTTCTCCACGCCCTCCGGCTCGCCGCGGTAGGGATGGATGACCACGGCGTCCATGGAGTCCAGTGCGCCCTCTTTGAAGAGGCTCTCGAACCACGGCAGCGGCTGGAGCACGGCGGCGCCGCCGAGGACGGTAACGTCCGGCCGCGTGGCCTTGACGCGGGCATAGGCCGCCTTGAGCAGCTCGGCGTAGCAATGCGCGCGGTCGTCCTTGGCGGGCCCTTTGCAGAATGAGCCGTTGTACTCGTTCCACACCTCGACCCAGCGCAGGGCGTCGCCGTAGTGGCGCAGCACGGCGTCGGCGTAGCCGGCGTAACCCGCATAGCCGGCCGGCGTGTGGGGCGTGTCGCCGCCGTCGTAGAGCTTGTTCTCGAAGCTGAGGATGGTCAGCGGCTGCACGCCCGCGGCGCGGGCGGCGGCCATGTAGCGCTCGTCGCGCGCCGGGAAGCTGTAGGTGCCCGGCTTGGTTTCGAGGGTCGCCCAATAGTGCTCGTCGCGGAAGACCGCAATGCCGGCCTTGGCCACGAGCGCGAACAGGTCGGGATCCCAGCCCTGGGCGAAGTGGGTGCACACGCCGAACGGGCTGTCGTGCAGCGCGGCCGGATCGACGGGCGGCAGGACGGCGTAGACCGTCTCGCGCACCCCTTGACTGGCGGCGCCGGCGAACGCCTCCAGGCGCAGGCGATAGTAGCCGACGAAGGGCGGCAACGTAACCTGCACCTGGCCCGCGGCGACCGGCCAGTCTCCGGAGCCGACCACCTCGCCCTGGTAATCGGTCACGCGCCAGGCCACGTGGTCACCGCGCGTGGTGAGCGGGAAGCGGCGCGCCTCGGTGGTCAGGAAGACGTGGCCCAACGCCGGCAACGGGCCGTCGAGCACGGGATAGGAGCGCTCGCCCAGCAGCTCGATGGCGGCCAACCAGACCGTGCCCTGACCACTTACGCCGCTCTTCTCGAGGATCAGATCCACCGACTTGGCCGGCCCGTGCCAGCGCCGATCTTTGGCGCCGCCCCACGACTGATAACCCGGTCCGCCGGCGAAGGTCGTGACGCGCACGGGATGCCATTCGCCGTCGGGCTGGAGGGTCTCGACGTGCTGATGGCTCTGGCCGGTGGAATCGGTGAGCCGCACGGTGAGCGCCTTGACGTCGGTGGAGCGCGCCAGGAAGCGCAGCTCGCGCAGGTCGACGGGGTAGGGCAGGGCGCGGCCGACCGAGACGTAGACGCCGCCGGCGCGGAAGTCGCCGTGCAGGCGCAGCGAGGCGCGCCCGGTTGCCGTGGCGGGCGCCTCGCGCTGCGGCTCGCGCTGCGCCTCGCCCCTGGCGCCGGGGAATTCCGTGCCGAGGCTGAAGCCGAAACCGTCGAGGTCATGGTCGAAGGTGGCCAGTGGGATGACGCCGTCGTCCGCCGCGGCCGCCGCCGCCGCCACCATCAGCCCCAGCCACAGGATTCGTCGCATCCACCGCTCCGGCCAATGCCTTTCGCCCCATCCCGGCCGCGTCCTTGCCATCGCGCTCAACGGCCCGACACCTGCGCCACGGTGCGCGGCTGCTCATCGACCACCAGGAACCAGCCGCGGCCCGGCGCCACGGGGATGGACTCGCCCGGCCGCCATCGCCGCTCCGGCTGCAGGCCGGCGATGGGCGGAGCGTAGAAGGCAGCTTTGGCCGAGTCGAGGTCGAGGGCCTTCCAATCCACGTCCAGAGTGACGTCCGTCGTGTCGGCCGCCCAACTGCCGAGGGCCACGAAGCTGCGCCCGTGTCTGCGATAGACGGTGGCGAGGACGTCGGCGCGGCCGGTTCGCACCGGCACGTCGGCGGCGCACCACGGCATGAACCGCGTGCCGGTGAGGCCGAACTCGTCCCATGCCTTCCAGATGGCGCGCGGATCGCCGGACCAGCCCAGGCGCGCCGTCTCGCCGAACACCAGGCCGCGCCACGGGTTGGCCCCGTCCAGCATCTCGCTCATGCGGCCGAACGGAAGGCCGGACATCTCCACCAGCCAGAAATCCGGCGACACGGCGCCGGCATTGAACCCCTCGCCCAGCCACAGGCGGTCGAGGTAGGGCAGGATCTCGGCGTACATGGTGAGGTTGTTGGCGAAGCCGGCGTGCTCATTGAAATGGTTCCAGCTATGGAGGTCGATGAGCCGGCCGGGGCGCGTGTCCAGCAAGCGGCGGGCGCGTTGCACGCTGCGGGCGTCGAGGGCCGTGTCATCGACGTAGATGCCGTCCAGATCGGCGGCCTCGAGGAGATGACGCAGGCCTTCGAGGTAGAAGTTGTTCCACCGCGAGTCGGGATTGGTGATCACGGACAGGTCCCACTCGGCGTACGGTCCGCCGATACGATCCACCCAAGCCGGGATGAAGTCGCCCACCAGGTTCTCGGCCAGCCAGGGATGCGGGCCATCGGGATGGATCAAGGTGCGCGCGGCGCGGCCCGGCCCCGGCAGAATGATCTCGCCGTTGAAGCTGTGCAGGGCGAACAGCTCGGGCATGTTCTGGGTGATCTCGCGCGTCGTGTAGTAGACGCGCACGCGCACGCCCTTGGCATGGGCGCGGCGCACCAGATCGCGCAGGGCCGGGAAGGAGTCGTCGCTGTAGGGGTAGTTGATGTAGGGGCTGTAGTAGGTGGCCTGATGCACGTTCAGCACGTTGGGACCGCGCTGGGCGTCGCAGCTCGCCAGGGCGTCGTCGATGGGCCGCGGGTCGTGGCTGGCGCCGGGATGGATGAAGCGCGTCGCCCATTGCTTGTCGGTGTCGAGGGTGCGGAAGGGCGTCAGGTACAGCTCGCAGACGAAGTCGAGAGCCTCGCCGGCCTTCAGCGTGTGCGGGCCGCTGGTGGCTTGCACGGGCACCATGCCGTCGGCCGCCGGACCGATCTCGATGCCGCCGCCGCCCCACGATTTTGGCAAGCTGAGCTCGCGGAAATGGTAGTAGATGTTCACCGGCGGGCGCACGTACTCGGCGTCCTTGAAGCGCAGCATGAGCCCGGCATGGACCGCGCCGAGCCAGAAGCAGTCCTGCCGCTTGTGGACGTCCCAGCGCCACTGGACGTGTCCGGGCCGGCGCCCGCCGGGATGGCCGAGGCCGCTGAACCACGTCGCCGCCGACTCGCGCCAGGCGCCTTCCAGCCGCGCCTCGCGCAGCTCGATGTCGCGTTCCGCGACGAGGTGCAGGCGCAGCTCACCCGAGCCGGTGTAGTCCAGCCGTCCGCCGACCTCGACGCGGGCGCCGTCGCCGAGCATCGTGGCGCTCCAGCGCGCCTCGAGGTCGGTGCGCCGCAGGCCGCCGAAGGTGGTGTGCCAGGCCAGCGGCCCGCCCGCCGTCTCGGCGACGAAGGCCATGGGCTGCGCCAACACCTCGGTGCCCGGCGCATCGTCGGCCAGCAGCGCCGTGTTGGCGAAGTTGAAGCGGCTTACGAGGCGTGCCGGCAGCCCATCCTCGCCGAGGTCCAGCTCGCGACCGAGCACACTGATGCGGTGGCCGGCGGTGTGCACGGCGGTGAACGGCGCCGTGAGGGTGGGCTCGTCGCCGGCGTCGGAGTCGAGCCAGCGCAGGCGCGACAGGCGCCGCGCCTCGCCGTCGCCATGATCGGGCAGGGAAGGACCGGACACGTCCAGTGTGAGCGGCACGGTGACGCGCCGCGCGGCGCCGAGATCGAGGTCCAGCGCGCCGTGATAGGCGCCGTGCGCCTCCAGAGGCACGTCGATGGCGCACCACAGCGCCTGCAACCGGCCCGGCGCCAGCGAGATCGCCTTGTGCAGCGGCCGGCCCGACTCGCCGCGCCCGCCGAGGCTCAGGCAGCGCTGCGCGGCGGCGGCGATGGGCGGGCGGGCAGCGTCGCCGCTCAACGGACCAAAGTCGACCGCCAACGGCCCGACCGCGGCCACGGCATAGACGCCGAGCTGGAAGACGAAGCACTCACCGGGCTGGGCCGCGCCCTGGAAGCTTGGTGGCTGGTCGGCGCGCGCCTCCCAGGCCGCCGGCACGCCGTCCACGTGGCGGATGGGCCGTTCGCGGGCTTCGGTGAAGACCAGGGCGGCGGCGCCGGGATGGCGGGCGACAAGCGCGGCGAGGCGCTCGGGCGGCAACACTTCGAGCAGACTCGGCTCGCCCGCGGCCAGCAGCGACAGAAGCAGGGAGGCGGTCATGGCGGCTCACCTTTCCTCGCAGCGTAGCGCGCCGCGAGTCCCGTGTCGAGACGCCGTAGGATCCGTCTCCGCGACGGTGAACTGCGCGGCGGTGGAGACCTCCCATGCCCTCGCGTCTCTGGCTCCTCCTGGTCGTCGCCCTCGCGGCGCCGCGCTGCCCGGCGCAGATTCGCTATGCCGACGGCTCGAAGATCAATCTCTGCACGGTGCGCGGCGCGGTGGCCAGCGGCGGCGGCAAGCTCATCACGCCCGCCGACTGGGTCCTCCACGGCGTCTACGGCGAGATTCGCTACCAGAGCAGCTTCGGCCGCTGCTGGTGGATGATGTCCCTGCCCAGCGCCTACCAGCTCGCGGGCGTGCGCACCTTTCACCGCGCCGTGATCACCTCGCTGGGCTACGAGGTGAAGACCTCGCTGGAGCCGCTCGACGACGCCGGCTGGGCCAAGCTGCCGCCCGTGGGCCGCTTCGCCGGGCCGCTCCAGAAGTGCGACGATCATGCCAGCGGGGGCTATTCGACATGCGCCTTCGCCCCCGTGGCGGCGAAGTTCGTGCGTCTCGAGTTCCTCGGCCACAACGGCGGCGAACGGGGCGAGAAGGGCACCGGTCACGCCGACCTGGTGATCGGCAAGATCCAGATGTGGGGACCCAACGACCCGGCCGTCAACCCCGCCATCTCGCTGGCCTCGGGACCGTG
>Ga0181528_10002350_pt1 | contig 11599 bp, 9 predicted proteins | sample PEATcosm2014_Bin_47_FD_119742 | JGI IMG/M metagenome (GOLD analysis project Ga0181528, IMG submission 119742) | Peatland microbial communities from MTU Mesocosm Facility, Houghton, MI, USA - PEATcosm2014_Bin10_10_metaG | ecosystem: Environmental > Terrestrial > Soil > Wetlands > Peat | place... | reverse complement strand
GACGGCTGCTGCTGATCGATGGGCTGGGCGCGGCCGACGCCATCGTCGACACCCATCTGCAGACCCTGGAGCTGCTGCGCGACCCCTCGCACGTGCGCAACCGCAGCGCCGCGCAGTGGCAGGCGCTACTGGACGCGCTGGGCTACGAACGCGAGGACGAGGTGCAGTGGCCGCTGCGCCTGGAGTTCGCCTCCTGGGTGGCGCGCATGCGCACGCCGCCGGCTCGGGTCGCGCTGCTGCGCGAGCTGCAGCAAGCGGCGCCCAGCGAGGTGAAGGACGGCCTGTGCTTCGAGGCCGACGGCAGCTTCACCGTGACCACGGGCCTGTTCCTGGCCCGGCGCGGCTGACGCTCAGGCCGCGTCGCGCCGCGGCAGCACCCAACCCGGCCGGGCGAAGTGGCAGGTGTAGCCGCCGGGGTTGCGCTCGAGGTAGTCCTGGTGCTCCGGCTCCGCCTGCCAGAAATCGCCCACCGGGACCACCTCGGTGACCACCCGCCCCGGCCACAGGCCGGAGGCCTCGACGTCCTTGATGGTGTCGAGCGCCTCGCGACGCTGCGCGTCGGACGCGTAGTAGATCGCCGAGCGGTACGACATGCCCAGGTCGTTGCCCTGGCGGTTGGGCGTCGTCGGATCGTGGATCTGGAAGAAGAACTCGAGCAGGCGCCGGTAGGACAGCACGGCGGGGTCGAAGACGATCTCGATGCCCTCGGCGTGGGTGCCGTGGTTGCGATAGCTTGCATTGGGCACGTCGCCCCCGGTATAGCCCACGCGGGTCGACACCACGCCGGGCATCTTGCGGATCAGGTCCTGCATGCCCCAGAAGCAGCCGCCGGCCAGCACTGCACGTTCCGTCGCCATCTCAGACTTCCTCCACCTGGTTCAGGTATTGGCCATAGCCCTGGGCCTGCATGTCGTCGCGATGGACGAAACGCAGCGAGGCCGAATTGATGCAATAGCGCAGCCCGCCGCGATCGCGCGGCCCGTCGGGAAAGACATGGCCGAGGTGGCTGTCGCCGTGGGCCGAGCGCACCTCGGTGCGCACCATGCCATGGCTGGCGTCGCGCAGCTCGTTGACATGCGCCGGCTCTATGGGCTTGGTGAAGCTCGGCCAGCCGCAACCCGACTCGAACTTGTCGGAGGAGGCGAACAGCGGCTCGCCCGACACGATGTCGACGTAGATGCCCGGCTCGTGGTTGTGCAGGTACTCGCCCGATCCGGCGCGCTCGGTGCCGCTGCGCTGCGTGATCTCGAACTGCTCGGAGTTGAGTCGGGCGATCGCTTCGGGGGACTTGCGGTACTGGGTCATGATGCCCGCTCCTTTCATCAGGGACATTCGCAACGGTATTTTCTCCCGAACTATAGGGTTTCCCGGGAATCCGCGGCGCAATCCAATGACGGCCGCCGGGTCATAGGGGCGCGGCGCGCGTCATCTCCATGATCCAGTTCGTCTCCCAGGTGCGGCCGTCGTCGGCGGAGAACTCCTGGTGCCAGCGCGCCGCATCGGCGCGGATCCCCGACCAGACGAATTTCACGAGGATGGGCCGGCCCTCGAAGGTGTCGCGCCCGACGAAGGTGCCAACCCCATCGACGAAGCCGCCCACCACCGGCGGGCGCAGCTGGCCGGTGGCGCTGTCGATGCCGCCGGTGTCGTTGTCCAGCCAGTAGATGCTCCACTGCCGGGTCTGCGGATTGAATACGCGCAGCGTCATCCCGACGAAGCCCGGGCGCCAGCCGTCGGGCACGAAGTCGTCGAAGTTGCCTATGCCGGCGGGCAGCGCGCGCGCGTGGCTGCTCGCGTCGAAGGTTTCCCACTCGGTGCAGCCGGCGAGCCGCCGCACGAGGCGCCGGTTCTTCACCTTCCAGCGGCCCATCCAGAAATCGAAATCGCGTGCGCCGTCCAGCATTGCCGTGGTGCCCATGGTCCTCGTGCCTCCCGAAAGGCATCGTGCCGGCCGGCTCGATGCGCAGGGCAGTTTGCATGGCAATATATGCCATCAAATGTCAGGTATCGGGGATTGCCGGGAAAATGCGCGCCAGCCGCCTGCTATCGATCCAGATGCTGCTGCAGACGCGCGGGCGCCTGAGCGCGAGCGTGCTGGCCGGGATGCTGGAAGTCTCGGTGCGCACGCTGTATCGCGACGTCGACCAGCTGGCGGCGGCCGGCGTGCCGATCATCGCCGACCGTGGCCGCGACGGCGGCTTTCGCCTGCTGGCCGGCTGGAAGACCACGCTCACCGGCCTGACCCCGGCTGAATCGCAAGCGGTTTTCCTGAGCGGGCTGGCCGGTCCGGCCCGCGAGCTGGGACTGGGCGAGCCGCTCAGCGCGGCCCGCCTCAAGCTGCTGACCGCCCTGCCCGAGAACTGGCGCGGCGAGGCGCAGCGCATCAGCTCGCGCTTCCACCTCGACCCGGTCGACTGGTACCGCGAGGCCGCGCCGGCGCCCTGGCTGGCGACGGTTGCCGACGCGGTCTGGTCCGGCCGCCTGCTGCAGATGCACTACGAGAGCTGGCAGGCCACGGTGCGGCGCACGGTGCTGCCGCTAGGGCTGGTCCTCAAGGGCGGGGTCTGGTATTTCGTGGCCGAGGCGGCTGCCAGCCTGCGCACCTACCGCGTCTCGAACGTGCAGTCGGCCTGCTTGCTGGAGGCGGCCGCAAGGCGCCCGCGCGCGTTCGACCTGGCCGCCTACTGGGAGCTATCGGTACGGCGCTTCGAGGGCGAGCTCTACCAGGGCCAGGCCTCGGTGCTGGCCGACACCGAGGGCCTGCGGCAGCTGCGCAACCTGGGCAGCGCCGTCGCCCGCGCGCTCGCCGGCGCCCCCCGTTCGCGGCGCGCCGACGGGCGGGTGCGGGTATCGATACCGGTCGAGACGGCCGAGCACGCGGTGGGCCAGCTGCTCGCGCTGGCGCCGCACGTCGAGGTCGTGCGGCCGGCGGCACTGCGGCGCGCCATCGGTGCGCGCCTGCGCCAGGCCGCCGCTCTCTACGGCGCCGGCGCCGCGCCGCGCCGCTGAGGGCCGATCCGCCGGCGCGCAGTGCGCTATCGTGCCTGCTCGCCGCCACCCGCCGGCCCCGTCCGGACCGAAAACACCGATGCAACTTGCCGACCTGCGCCAACAACTGCACGAGCGGGGCGCGCGACCCGATCATGTGGAGCGCGTGCTGCGGCGCTGGGTGCAAGGACTCGCGCAGGACAGCCGCCACCGGCGCACCGACGACTTCCTGGCCAAGGCCGTGCGGCGCGACCTGCCGGCGCTGCTGGCCGGCTGGAGCGGCCTGGCGCGGCTGCTGCAAAGCCACCCCGGCGAGGACGGCGCGGTGCGCCTGCTGCTCGGGCTGCACGACGGCCAGTCGGTGGAGAGCGTGCTGCTGCCACGCGATGGCCTGTGCGTATCCACCCAGGTCGGTTGCGCCGTCGGCTGCCTGTTCTGCATGACCGGCCAGGGCGGCCTGGCGCGCCAGCTGGGCAGCGCCGAGATCGTCGCGCAGGTGGTGCTGGCGCGGACGCTGCGGCCGGTGCGCAAGGTGGTCTTCATGGGCATGGGCGAGCCCGCGCACAACCTCGATGCGGTGCTCGACGCCATCGACCTGCTGGGCCGCGAGGGCCAGATCGGCCACAAGGAGCTGGTCTTCTCCACCGTGGGCGACCTGCGCGTCTTCGAGCGCCTGCCGCTGGGCGTGGTCAAGCCCGCGCTGGCGCTGTCGCTGCACACCACCATCGCCGAGCGGCGCGCACGGCTGCTGCCGCGGGCGCCGCGCATCGCGCCCGAGGATCTGGTGGAGCTGGGCGAGGCGTACGCGCGCCGCACCAGCTACCCGATCCAGTACCAGTGGACCCTGATGGAGGGTGTCAACGATGACGCGGCCGACCTCGACGGCGCCGTGCGCCTGCTGCGCGGCAAGTACGCGGTCCTGAACCTGATCCCCTACAACGACGTGCCGGGACTGGGCTTCCGGCGGCCATCGTGGGAGCGCGCCACCGCCATAGCGCGCACGCTGCACGAGCGCGGCGTGCTCACGAAGCTGCGCAACTCGGCCGGGCAGGACGTCGAGGCCGGCTGCGGCCAGCTGCGGGCGCGATCGGCGCCAGTGGCGCTGCTGCGGATGCCGGCTCTGTCGCCCGGGCAAGCCTGATGGTGGCGCGGCGCCGCGCCGCCATGGCCGCCCACCGCAACGCTCAGCGCGCCAGCTGGTAGCGGTCCACGCGCAGGAAATGCGCCAGCCGGTGGAGCTCGCCGTCGAGTTCGCGGCGGAAGAGGCGGTCGGCCGGGGCGCTGCCGGCGACATAGCCCAGGTCGGCAACCAAGGCGCCGTCGTCTACGGCCAGGTTGCCCCAGCCGACCACCCGGTCGCGCCAGAGCAGCGGCAGCGCGTAATAGCCGAGCTGGCGCCGCGCAGCCGGCGTGTAGGCCTCGAAGCGATACGCCCAGTCCCAGAACTGCTCGAAGCGGCGCCGGTCCCAGACCACCGGATCGAAAGGCGCCAGCAGCCGTACCACCGGCGCCGGCGCGGCCGCGAAGTCGCGTGGCTGCTCGTCGGCCGGCCAGTACCAGGGGACGCCGTCGACGACCGCCTGCCCCAGCGAAACGCGGGCCTGTGCGGCGGCGGCGGCGAGCGCGCGGTCCAGCTGCGGCGCCGAGCGGCGCAACATTGCCGTGAGCTGCGTCAGGCTGGATGCGGGCAGCGGCGCGTACAGCTGCACGACCAGCTGCAGCAGCTGGCGCGCCTGCTCCTGCGGCGCAGGCCGATCGGCACCGTCCGGGGCGCGGGCCGCATAGATGCGGATGCCATTGTCGCGCCGGGCCACGCGCAGCAGGCCCTGGAAGTGCATATGGTCGAGCAGCTGGGTGGTGACGTGGGAATCGCCGCCCCAGTAGTTCTTCGCGCGGCCGTGCGCGAAGTGCTCGGCCGCCGCGCGCGGATGGACTTCGCCGCGCCGCGCGGCGAAATCGAGCAGTTCGGCCATGCGCCGCTGCGCCACCGAGCCCTTGCGATGGCGCGCCGTGCGCGGATGCAGCAGCGGCTGGTGCCGGCGCACCAGGAAGCCGTAGTTGACGAAATATTCCTCCTCGACCGGCAGGCGCGGATAGTGACGCTCGAGATCGGCCGCGCGGTAGTCGTGCACCCGATGGCGCAGGATCAGGTCCTGCGCCCGCGCCGGCGCGCGTATCGGGTCGGCCTGCACGAACCCCAGGCGCTCGACCGCGCGGCGCAGCGTGGTGGGCGCGAACAGCGAGCGGGCCAGCGCGTAGCGGCGCAATTCGGCGATCCGCGTCATGGCGGCTAGCGTTCGGCTTGCACGTCGGCCACGGCGGGTAGCGGCACAGGATCGCAGGCTACCTGCCGCATCCGCTCGAAACCTTGGGGTGGGATGATCACGGTTCTTGAATTCTAGCGGCCGATCCGGGCAACTGCGGATAATCGGGCCGATCGCCAGGAGGAACTGCCATGACCCTACCCGCACGCCTCGACGACTACCCGCTGCGCAGCCACGACAAGCTGCGCTACGGCGACACCGACCGCCAGGGCCACATCAACAATGCGGTGTTCTCGACCTTCCTGGAAACGGGCCGGGTCGAGATGATCTACGACGGCAAGGCCGCGCTGTCCGACGACGGCTGCTCGTTCGTGATCGCGCGCCTGGAACTCGATTTCGTCAGCGAGATGCTCTGGCCCGGGCGGGTGGAGATCGGCTCGGGCGTGATCGCCGTCGGGCGCAGCTCGATCCGCATGGAGCAGGCGCTGTTCCAGGGCGAGCGCCTCGTCGCCCTGGCCCGGACGGTGATGGTGCAGGTGAACGACGGCACGCGCCGCAGCCAGGCGCTTTCCGAGCGGCTGGCGGCGCGGCTGGCGGCGTTCCACAAGGCGCCGCGCGAGGGCGCCGCGCCGGGCGCCTAGCGGCAGGAACCCAGCGCGCGCATGCCGCATGCGGACATTGCATGGGATCGCCGCTTCAGAATTTCGTCAGTTCCCCTCGCGCGCCAGCGCGCGCTGGAATGGGCCTCGCGTCAGGCAGCGGTCGACGTAGGCGAAGACCACCGGGTCGTTCTCGAGAATCTTGAACTGGCGCATGAAGTAGCATGCCGTCCCCAGCAATACGTCCGCGGCGGAAAAGGTTTCTCCCAGGATCCACGGGCCGTGCTTGAGTCCCTCACGCAACACGGCGAGCATCTGTTCAAAGCTTCCCCAACCGTGCGCGCTCATGTTGACAGCCACGCCGCTGAATTTCTCGGCCATCGCGGGTTCGATTACCGAGTTCGGATAAAGGAGCCACTGCAGGTACTGCCCCCGCTTCGGGCTTCCGATCGCGGGAGCCAGATTCGCGGCCGGGTATTGGTCGGCCAGGAACGCGCAGATCGCTCCCGAGTCCCAGAGTCGCGTCTCCCCGTCCTCCAGCGCCGGCACCTTGCCCATGGGCGAAATGGCGCGAAAAGCCGGGTCTGCCTTGGCGGCTGGGTCGCGGATGTCCACATGGACGAGCTCGTAGGGGACGCCCAGTTCCTCGAGCATCCAGAGGGCTCGTATTGCACGTGTCTTGGGGCACCAATAGAGTTTCATCTCCTCAACCTTCCAATGAATCGGGCGCCATCGTGACGTGTCGCTGGTCACCGGCCATGGTGCGTTGCAGCGCGTTGATATTGGCAACCGCCGTCGATAAGCGACATTGGCCACGGGCCGCTAGCGACGTAACAGCACGTCAGCATTGGACTCGGGTGCTTGACCGCTTTTCACTCTAAAGCGTAATGTTGCGCGGCGCAATGCACCAGTTTGCGTCCGCCCGGCAAGCGGGGGTTGCAACGGAGTCCCAGCGCCTGATGCTCACTGCAGACTGGTTTGCGAAGCGAACGATGCAATTCCAAGTTTCAACTGTGGCGAAACAGCAGATGGGTCCAGACGCAATTGAATTGATCTTGGCGGTCGAAGACGAATTTCGCGTTCGAATTCCCGATTCGGACGCGGAGAGACTTACGACGCCAGGAGCCTTCGCGGACTATTTGGCTACGCGCCTTCGCCGATCAGCTAGTGATCCGTGCCCACCTCAGGTCGGCTTTTACCGGCCGCGAGGCGCAATCGCTTCCGAGTTTGGCATCAGTCGACGCGAGATTCGTCCAACGACACCACCTCGAAACTTGCTGACAGGTGATTTGCGGTCAAGTTGGCAAAGGCTCCAAAAGTCAGCAGGGGCAAAGCACTTTCCACGATTGCGCCGACAAAGGCCGCTTTTCTTGTCGGCGGTGGTAATGCCCCCCATAGCAGTCGGTCTTACTGTAGCGTCGCTAGGCCCTACTTGACGTCGGGCGATGCCACGGTTTGGGATCGAGAGAAGATATTGGATCGCGTCAAGGATACGGCGCAGCGCACCCAGGGCCGGCGCTACCTCGAAAGCGGGTATCTTGATTTCGAACGACCACCATGCGTCGATTCGCGACGCCGCCCGGAGGGCCAGCGGTCATTCCGCCGTATGTCGGACCCGGCAAGAAGCGGTCGAAATTTTGTGGCATTGAACTTCCGGGGAGCGGGCGTCTAGTGCAATCGAAAGAGCAGCTCGACGAAATCGCAAACCGCATAATTGAGGCGGAGTGGTCTTGCACGCATTCACAGCTGCCACTTGGCTTCAAGTCCAAGGTTCGAGTGAAGTTACTCGCCGTGTTTGCATTGTTTGCCGGTGGGTGGTTGCTTCTTCGTTATTCCCACATTTCGAAGGACGCAGAACTGGTTGTATTTGCCGTCATGATGGTCTTGCCGGTGCTGCCGTATTTCATACGGTGCGAGCGGTGCCACTACTCGTTGATTAGCCTACACCCCGATAGAATTCTAGGAATCTGGCGCGCATTTCTTCCCCCTAAGCACTGCCCCAAATGCGGTCTGGATTGTTGGTAAAAATCGCGACGGATACTTTTGCGATCTCGCGCGGCGTCATCAAAGCAAATTTCGGCTTCCTGAAAGCGGTCCTACCCGCATGTCTCCTTGGGGTCGCGTGCGCTGAAACGGGTCGGTTTAAGGTTGCGCGCGGCAAGGTCCGGTGCGCGCTCCGTAGCCGACATGTTGAGCGACTACTATTGATGTACAGCGCTGCACGGCGCCGCCCGATCGAAGGCAAGCCTTCCACAACATGTCGGACCCGGCGATTGCGCAGTTGCTCCAGGACTCTTCGACTGGGTGCGCCATGACTTTTTCCGATAATTCCCCATGTACGGCGGAGTCATCGATCCAGGATGACGAGACATCGCACGGTATCGCTTCGGCCATGGCGTCCGAAGAGCCGCATGGATGCAGGTTTTTCAGGGACTGTCGATAATCGTGTGGCAGTGGGACTGGCGGAAGGCCCGCGGTGGGAGTCGTCCCGGGGCGGCCGACCGTGGTTGGCGTCTTGTCCGGCCAGGCGGTCACATCAATTGACCATGCATGCAATGGAAGTATCGAAAGGATGCAACAGGTGAAGACGCTCGCATTTTCCAATGGCGATCAAATGCCCATCGTGGGCCTCGGAACATGGAAATCGGCGCCAGACGAAGTCTATGCCGCGGTGAGGGAGGCGATACGTCTCGGATACCGACACATCGATTGCGCCATGATTTACGGCAATGAGGTGGAAATCGGCGCCGCGATCCGCGATGCAATCACGGAAGGCCAAGTGACGCGCAGGGATCTTTGGATCACCTCCAAATTATGGGGCAATTCGCACGGCCGCGAAAACGTTGCGGGCGCCCTTAAGAAGTCACTCATGGATCTGGGCCTTGATTACCTCGATCTTTACCTGATCCACTGGCCGATCCCGCTCAAGCCCCGCGCGATTGTTCCGAGCTCAGGCGCGGATTTCGCTCCGCCTGCCAAGGTTTCGATCCAATCGACCTGGGAAGGCATGGAAGCGGCCGTCGGCGCTGGACTGACGCGCCACATCGGCGTATCCAACTTCTCCGCGAAGAAGCTTCGCGATCTCGTTGCGACCTGCCATATCAAGCCGGAGGTCAACCAGGTGGAGCTCCATCCATTGCTCCAGCAACCCGAGCTCCGGGAATACTGCGCCTCCGAGCACATCCACATGACTGCTTGGGCACCCCTCGGATCGCCCGACCGGCCCGATTCGGATAAGGCGCCCGATGCGCCCGTGCTGCTCGACAACGCCGAAATCAAGTCGATCGCCCAGGGGCGCGGTTGTACACCTGCCCAGGTCCTGCTGGCCTGGCATATCCAGCGAGGAATTTCGGTCATCCCCAAGTCAGTTACCCCATCGCGACTTCGTGAGAATCTTGCGGCAGCGCAGATCGAGCTCAGTTCGGCGGATCTTGAACGCATCGCCGGCCTCGAGCGGAATTACCGCCTGATCGACGGATCGGAGTGGATCATGGACGGCAGCCCCTGGAAATTCGCGACGATCTGGGACACGGCCTGAGCGCAGAAAGTGACAGGCATTGCGCTGGCCCCGCACACGCGTCGATCGCGAGATCCAAGACATCTCGAAAAGGCCTTTGGACGCGTATGCACATTGGCTTGGCGTCTTTCATTCCGTCGGCGTGATCAGCCGGCCACTGCCACGCGCAGGCGGTTCGCCGGCGCGCGTTCCGGATCGAGCAGTTCGATCTTCACCGGCTTGACGTGCCAGATGCGCTCGCAGTACTCGCGCACGCTGCGGTCCGAGGAGAACTTGCCCATGCGCGCGACGTTGAGGATGGCCATGCGCGTCCAGTTCTCCTTGTCGGCGTAGGCCTCGCTCACCAGCGCCTGGCATTCCACGTAGGGCCGGAAGTCCGCCATCAGGCGGTACGGGTCGCCCTTGAGCAGGGAATCGACCAGCGGCGCGAACAGCCCGCGGTCGCCGCGCGAGAAATGGCCGTCGCGTATCAGGTCGATGACGGCCCGCAGCTCGTCGTTGCCGTGGTAGTAGGCCAGCGGATCGTAGCCGTTGGTCCATGTGGCCTGCACCTCCTCGGCGGTGAGGCCGAACAGGAAGAAGTTCTCGGCGCCGACCTCCTCGCGGATCTCGACATTGGCCCCGTCCAGCGTGCCGATGGTGAGCGCGCCGTTCATCGAGAACTTCATGTTGCCGGTGCCGGAGGCCTCCTTGCCGGCGGTGGAGATCTGCTCGGACAGGTCCGCCGCCGGATAGACGCGCTGGCCGTTGGTGACGTTGTAGTTGGGCAGGAACACCACCTTCAGGCGGTCGCGCACGGCCGGGTCGCGGTTGACGACCTCGCCGACGGCGGTGATCAGCTTGATCATCAGCTTGGCGAAGCGGTAGCCGGGCGCGGCCTTGCCGCCGAAGATGAAGGTGCGCGGCTGCACCAGCATGTCCGGATCGGACTTGATCCGGTGGTAGAGCGCGACGATGTGCAGCACGTTCAGGTGCTGGCGCTTGTACTCGTGGATGCGCTTGACCTGGACGTCGAACAGCGACTGCGGGTCGATCGACACGCCGGTGGCGCGGCGCACGTGGCGCGCGAAGTCCTCCTTGACCGAGCGCTTGATGAAGCGCCACTCGCGGCGGAAGGCCGGATCGGCGCTGTAGGGTTCGATGCGGCGCAGCTGGTCGAGGTCGCGGATCCAGTCCTCGCCGATGGTGTTGGTGAGCAGGCGGGTGAGGCGCGGATTGGCCAGCGCGACCCAGCGGCGCGGCGTGACGCCGTTGGTGACGTTGTCGAACTTCTGCGGCCAGAGCGCGTGGAAATCGGCCAGCACGTCCTGCTTGAGCAGCTCGGTGTGCAGCTCGGCCACGCCGTTGATCGTGTGGCTGCCGACGCTGGCCAGGTTGGCCATGCGCAGGTAGCGCTCGCCCGATTCGTCGATCAGCGAGAGCCGCGCCAGACGCTCGCCGTCGCCCGGGAACTGCATCCGCACCTCGTCGAGGAAGCGCGCGTTGATCTCGAAGATGATCTCCATGTGGCGCGGCAGGATGCGCGAGAACAGCGCCAGCGGCCAGCGCTCCAGCGCCTCGGGCAGCAGGGTGTGGTTGGTGTAGCCGAAGCACTGGCGGGTGACCGACCAGGCGCGCTCCCAGTCCATGTCGTACTCGTCGACCAGCAGGCGCATCAGCTCGGCGATGGCCACGGCCGGATGGGTGTCGTTGAGCTGGATCGCGAACTTCTCGTGGAAGCGTTCGAGCGGGATGTTCTGCACGCGCATGATGCGCATCATGTCCTGCAGCGAGCACGACACGAAGAAATACTGCTGCTCGAGGCGCAGTTCCTTGCCCTGCACCTGCTCGTCGTTCGGGTACAGGATCTTGCTGATGTTCTCGGAGACGATCTTCTGCTGGACGGCGCCGTAGTAGTCGCCGCGGTTGAAGACGCCCAGGTCGAAGGACTCGGGCGCCTCGGCGCGCCACAGCCGCAGCGTGTTGGCGGTGTTGTTGCGGTAGCTCAGGATCGGCGTGTCGAAGGGCGTGCCCAGGACCTTGCGTGCCGGCACCCAGCGCGCGTGGCGGCGGCCGTCCCGGCCGACGTAGTGCTCGCACTTGCCGCCGAGCTTGACCTCGACCGCCCACTCGGGACGGGCTATCTCCCAGGGGTTGCCGTTGCGCAGCCACTTGTCGGTCTGCTCCATCTGCCAGCCATCGACGAGGTACTGCGCGAAGATGCCGAACTCGTAGCGTATGCCGTAGCCGAT
>Ga0181528_10002348_pt1 | contig 11609 bp, 12 predicted proteins | sample PEATcosm2014_Bin_47_FD_119742 | JGI IMG/M metagenome (GOLD analysis project Ga0181528, IMG submission 119742) | Peatland microbial communities from MTU Mesocosm Facility, Houghton, MI, USA - PEATcosm2014_Bin10_10_metaG | ecosystem: Environmental > Terrestrial > Soil > Wetlands > Peat | place... | reverse complement strand
GACGACACCGAATATCGCGACGCCCTGGCCGACCGTGAGAAGCTGTCGGCGCTGCTGCAAACGCGCTGCCGCCGCGCGGTGGCGGCGATGGCTAACGAGCACCTGGAGAGGCTGCGGAGCTTCGCCATCTTTTGCCGCGTCGCGGAATACGCGGCGGGGGCTTGGGACCCCTCCCGTCAGCGCGGCGGGGTCGACCGCGGCGCCTGCGCCGACAAGGTAGCTGGCTTGGCGCTCGCCGAACGGCAGGCGGTGGGCGGGCGCTACGGGGCGGGGCAGCGCGCGGACACGTCGCGCCGGACGATCGCCGCCGCGGTCGCAGTGCTGGCGCAAGCGCGCGGGAGCGTGACGCAACAGGCCGTGGCCGATTCGACGGGATTGTCCCTGAGCACGATCAAGCGCCACTGGGCCGCCGTTCGCGCTTTGTGCGCCGAGGGTGTCACTCAGTGTATAGATCCCCAGGAGGCCGGAGGCGCCGGCAGGGACAGCGAAGCTCCGTCATCCCGGACGACTGAGGAAGGCGAGGCCCGGCGCAAGACGGCGGCCTGATTCCGTCAATCAACCGGGCCTCCAATCAAGCAGACGTAGCGTATTACGGATCTCTTGTTGGGGAGGGAGATCCGATTCATCTTTGAAGTCCGAAAGTAGAGCCAGCAATGGGATGTAACACATCCCGGCTGGCCAGGAGAGACCTCCGTGGACCACCAAGACAGCAGCGCCGACGACGATGTACCCGTCAACGCCCCTGAACAGCAAACGGTGGCGCGTCAGCCCATGTCACTGCGACTCTCGCCGATGGAGCGCGCGGCGATCGTCAGAGCCGCGCAAAACTGCGGCGACACGCCGTGCGCGTTCATTCGAAACCACGCGCTGACCGCGGCGGGTCAACCCGCGAGACCCCGAATCGTCAGGCGTGACGCGTTGGCGCAGGAGACCGCGCGAGCGGTCGGCCAGCTCGGCAAGATCGGCAGCTTGCTCAACCAGGTCGCCAAGGTCGCGAACGCGACGGGGCGAATCGCCGCGACCGACGCGACTTACACCTTTCAGCGCGTGTCGCGGGAGCTGGCGGCGACGCGGTTATTGCTGCTCGACCGCGAAGGTGGCGCTCGCGATGCGTCTTGATTATCACCTGTGTCGCTCACGGTCGCCGGGACGGCGACGCGCACCGACTGGCGGCGCATCTGAGCAAGGCGAAAGACCAGACGTGGCGGATCGCCGACGCGTCGGGGGTCGATGCGAATCTGCCGCTCGCCGAGATCCTCGCAGATTTGCGCCGGTCGCTCGCATATGCGCCGCGCGCCACGGTGGGCTTTCAACATCTCACAATCAATCCGGCGAGGCTCTGGAGCGAGGCGCAGCGGGACGAGGCCGTCCGGCGAATCCTTGTCGAGCTGGAAGCACAGGACCACGCGTGGGTCGTTGTGGAGCACGCCGGCAAGGCGCGGGCGACGGCGGGCGGCGCGACGACGCATTGGCATCTCGTCGTCGCGCATGTTGGCGGCGATGGACGCGCGTTGAATCTCAGCGGCTCCTACGCACGATTGGAGGCGGTCGCGAGACTTTTGGAGGTGGATTTTGGCGAGCCGGCGACGCGGTCGCGGCGCACGTGCGCAGTCGCCACGCATCTCACCCGCATGGGGCGTTCGGACGTCGCCGGCGCCCTGTCGCGCGACGCGGGCGCAACGACGCCGCGCAGCGCCATGTCGAGTCCGGGACGCCAGCGCGCCGCGCGCCTTGGCGTCGATTTGCCGGCGGCGCGCGCCGCCGTGCGGGCGGCCTGGAAAGCGCCGGACCTGACCGCGGCGCTCGCGTCGGCGGGCCTGCGAGTCGGCCTCGGCGACCGTCGCCGGGTCCCCGTCGTGCGCCGAGATGCGGATGGCGCCGTCGTGGGGGCGCTCGACCGGCTGGCGGGCGTGTCGCGCGCGGACGCCACGGCGAGGCTGGAGATTGAAATGGCGACGCGCAAAAGGGCCGCAAAACCGGCAGGAGAGAACGATGAGCGAAACACCAACCGAAACCCGCGCGGACAGGCCGTTGCTGGTCAAACACGGCGAAAAAATTTGGCGCGACGTGGTGGCGACACGGACGACGGCGGAGGAGATTCTGGGAGTTCTGACGCCGGACGAGGACTCCCCGGTCCTCGATTCGCTGGCGCGCATCGAGGCGATGCTCCAAACGCTCTTGACGGTCCTGCTGCCGCCCGCCGCCGGCGCCGGCGCGCCGTAGCGGAGCTGCAAATTGCAGACGCCGTAGCGCGACGTCGCTCGCAAGCCGGGCGCTCGTTCGAAACCGACGTCGAGCGCGCAAAGACGGCGCTGTGGCGGAGCCTCTTTGGGGCCGAGCTTTCGCCCGAACTGATCGGGGCGCTGTGTTACGTCGATGTGCGTGAGCGCCTCGTCAAACTAACGAACGGCGGCTGGGTCCGCGACGAAGGCGACAGGCTTCTGGCTTCCGGCGCGGACCCCCGTGTCGTTGCTATTCTGGTCGAGGCTGCGAAGGCCAAAGGGTGGAAGTCCGTTTGCGTCTGGGGCGACGCCGCCTTCGTCGCCGAGGCGCAACGGCAGTTCGCGGCAGCCGGGATTGCCGTCACCGTCGTCGAGCCTCCGCCTCCGCTGCAAGCCGAGCGCGACGAGGAGAACGACGCAGTGAAGCACGACCCCGAGGCCATCGTCGCGGAACTGCGACATGCACGGGCCGAAGCGGAAAAACGGCTCGCCTGGCTCAGCAAGCCCCTAGAAGAGCCGGCCAGCCTGAAGGAGGCACGCTCCGAAGCGCGAGCCGCCGATCAAGCCTTGCAGGCCGCCGTTCGGCGCAGGAGCGGGGCTGCCGAGGCTTGCGATGAAGCCGAGCGCGAGTTGGCGGAGGCCGGGTTCCTTTGGCTGTTCGGGAGGGGCGCGACGCGCCGGCGCCTGGCGGAAGCCGAGCAGCGTTACAACCAATGCACAGACGAAGCGACCGCGCTTCAGCGGGCGCATGACTCCGCGGCGTCCAAGGCCTTCCGAATGCAACAGACTTTCGACAAGCAGAAAGCTCGACGGCAGGTCGAGTGCGCGAGCGAAATCCAACGCGCACAGGCCGACGTCGCCCTCGCGATCGAATGCGAGACAGTCGCGACGGAATCGCGGGACTTGGCGCGGCGCGGGATCGACGCCGTGGAGGCCGTCGCCCGCGCGCGGCTGCAACCGCAGGTGGCGGCGCCTTTGAACGACGCCGACGAGCCGACGTCAGAAGAAACTTCGGCATGGACGCCGCGATAGAGGCTTTGCCCGCTGGGGCGGAGGGGGCCGGGACGCGCTCGGCCCATCAAGGGTTGGCCTTCGGCCTCTCGCCGCCGGCGAGGGCTACGCCGCCCTTGAACCGCCCTCCCTCGACCCGATGATGTGCACAAGTTATCAATTATGCCCCCAACAGCCGCGCCTTTGAATTCAAGGGCTTGAGCGGTGCAAAAGTCAGGGGCATAATGGGGGCGGTTTTCGCTTCCGCCGCACCCCCGAAAAGAGTATTATTTTCACATGATTAAGTTGCTCGAACAGGCCGTTGAGAAGGTGCAAGCCCTTCCGCTCGATATGCAGGATCAGGCCGCCCGCATGTTGCTGGCCTATGCCGGTGACGAAGAACCCATCCTCGCCCTGACTCCGGAGGAAGAGGCCGACTTGATGGAGGCCCAAGCCGAGATGCAGCGCGGCGAGTTCGCAACCGAGGCCGAGGTTGAAGCGGTGCTGTCCAAATATCGGCTGTGAAGCTCAGGTATCAAAAGCGCGCGCTGCGACAAATTGACAAGGCGCTTGGGTACATCGCCGCGCGATCCCCGCAGGGAGCGGCGCACGTTGAGGCCCGTTTGCGGGCTATGGTGGCCCTCCTTCAACTGCAAAGCTTTGTCGGCAGGAAAACCAGCGTTGCGGGCGTCCGGCGCGTTTACCTGACGCCCTACCCCTACCTGATCGACTATTACGTCGGCGACGATGAAATCGTTATCCAGCGGTTTCGTCATACGGCGCGCAAGCCACCATGATTTACGGCTATGCCCGCGTTTCGACGGACGGCCAGAGCGCCGCCGCACAGGTCAAGCAGCTACGCGACGCCGGAGCCGAGAAGGTGACGCGCGAGACGGCCAGCGGAGCCAAGAGCGACCGCGCCGCGCTTCGCCGGTTGCTTGACCAGCTCGACGCCGACGACGTGCTTATGGTGACGCGCCTCGACCGGCTGGCGCGCTCGACCCGCGACCTGTTGAATGTGCTGGCCCAGCTCGACGCCAAGGGCGCGCGCTTCCGTTCCTTGGCCGACACATGGGCCGACACCACGACCGCCCACGGGCGGCTGATCCTGACGGTTCTAGGCGGCTTGGCGGAATTTGAGCGCGAGCTTATCAAGGCGCGCACCGGCGAGGGCCGCGCCCGCGCGCGGCGCGAGGGCGTCCGCATGGGCCGCCCGCCGATCCTCACGGCGCACCAGATGAACGAAGCACGGGGGCGGCTGGCGAAGGGCAAAGAGTCGCTTGGCGCTATTGCGCGCAGCTATAATGTAAGTCGCTGGACGATTCAGAGGCTAAGCGCATGACGCGCAATCAGACCTTAGAGCGGTTTTATTTTGAGCGCTTTGCTCAAACTGGCTTTCTTCCAGAAGGCCACCCAACATACGCGGATAAGCCAGACGTTTTGTGGCAGAGTGACCGCACAATCGGCGTTGAAATCACACGCCTTCACGTTACACCCGGTCATTTGGAGTCGAGCGAGCAGCGACAGCAGCCCCTTCGCGTTGCCGTCGTTTCGGCTGCTCAGAAGCTTTTTTCTGCCCTCGACACGCGCGGCCTAGAGTTATGGGTTACGTTTGATACCAAGCACCCCATTACTTCCGTTCGGCGTAAAGAATTAACGCGACAGTTGGCCGAGTTAGCCCGCTCCTTTGGTCACAATGGCCGCAAGCAAGTGGATTTTGATTTATTAGATAAAATTCCCGAAGTGTATTCAGTCTATTGGAATGGTCACGAATATTCTGACGCCAAATGGCGGCCTAGCCAAGTTCATACTGTGAAGTTTATGTCCATAGAGCGACTGGAAAACGCTATCAAGGAAAAAGAAATTAAAGCGTCAGAATATACACCGTGCGATGTTTATTGGCTCTTGATAATTGTTGATTGGCGCGATCCTGCCCAAGAGCAGGAAATCAGAATTGATGCAAAAATCGCATCTCACGTTTTCGAAAAAATATTCGTCTATAAACCAATTTTTGAGCATGTAACGCAAGTTTGGCCATAACGTTATTGTCCGGGGCAATTTGCCAACATGCGCCCTGCCGCTTATATGCCGTTACGGTCCAGTATTTATCCGTCACCAGCTTACCGCCCAGACAGCCCCATCATAAGTCTGGCATTGTCCGTTGCCATGCCCCATCGTTGAGCTTGTACCTCGACACAGCATTTCAGTTTTCGGCCCGCGCGCGACGAATTGCACCGGACCGCCACCAATTACGATTGCGCTGGCGGAATGAGACCCGGAAAAGGCGAATGCTTGGTCGGCACTAAACGCAACACGATATTCACCGGTCAATACTTCGCCGTCCGCCATCGTGATCGTGACCGGGCCTCGGCCAATTCCTGTGCGGTCAAAGGATACCTTCACAGGCCCCAGCGCCTTCGCTGCGGGATTTATCGCAAACACGTCCGCAGAGTCCGCACAGGAGGCCAGAGAAAGGCCGACGGCAACAAGCAACAACGCCCGTGAGGCAGGCTGAAACATGTTCGCAATCCCCTCTCAGGCCGCAGACGCGGCCAGCTCGCTAAAAGACTTTGCATCTCGCGTCCGTCAAGCCCCGCCCCCTAATACACCATTCGGTAGAGGCCGCCTTTTGAGGACCGGCAACCGCCATAGCCATGGCCTGTCAGGTTGTTGTTGAGAAACTCGCATTGGATCGACGTTCCGCGATCACCGGAAAGCACAGCCGAACCTTGGCCGCTGCCAGAAATCGCGACGTTGGTCGAAAAACCGCTGGCGGTTGCTGAACCACCTGGGCCGGAAGCGCTTGCTAGAATGCTTCCGAAGCCAACCGAACTGCCGAACACGATGGAATATTCGCCTTGGAACTTCTCGCCATCGGGTGCCTCAATTTCGAGGGTGCCGTGCCCTTCGCCATGACCGAGCATCTTTGCTGCAAGCACCCCGCCTTGGCTGGCTGTGACGTTGATCGGGTACAGCTGCGGCTCTCGCGCAACGGTGCAGGCTCCGAGCAAGAAAACTAGAGCCACACCGCCGACCGCGCGCCAACTTAACGCCATTGCAGCCCCCAAAAATTTGGTCAATATTTTACAACGCTTATAGGATTTTCCTTCGCTCACAAAGTGGGCTTCAGGCGTTCCCACGCGTTGCGCGCGGGCAGGCTCTAGGCGCAAGCGCCCCGCGCCGCAATGCGTCGCGGCCATCCGGCTTCCATTCCCTAACGCGCATATCAGGCCGCAGACGCGACCCCCTGCTTAGGGGCGCTGCCCCTCGGCGCGCGTCAAGCCGCCTTCCACCCAAAACGACAGAGGCGCGTTGCGCTGGCGCGCAGACGGCCTTGCGTTTCGGTTCCCTGTGAAGGGGCGTTGCCGCTTGCCCTCCCCGCTCTCGGCGAGGGCCAAGGTTGCATCACGACGATGCAACCCAAAACCAAGAAGGAGAAAACGCCCATGACGACCACGACCGACGACACCACGAAAATTCGTGACCTAAACGACCGGTTCCGCCGTGACTTTCCGGCGAACGGACGGCGCTACATCACAGACGGAATCTTTGCGCTGGACAGCGACGACCGCGACGCGATCCTTGAGAAGGTGCGGACGTTCGACACCTTCACCGAGGACAACGACCCGCACGGGGAGCACGATTTCGGCGCGTTCGATTTCAAGGGCGAGCGGATTTTCTGGAAGATCGACTATTACGACGCCGCTTGTAAGCACGGCTCAGAAAACCCCGCCGATCCGGCGCAGACAACGCGCGTCCTGACGATCATGCTGGCCGAGGAGTATTGAGGAGCGCCGCGCCCGCCGCGCCTCACGCGCGGCGGGTTCGCGCCTAACAACATGAAGGCGCTGGACACGAATCACAATTCACTAGAGAATCTTCCCCAAATGTCGGAGCCGGAACCCACAGACCCCGAAGCCGCTGGCATGATCCGGCGCTTACAACAGGCTTTTGAGGCCCGCGCCAAGAAAGAGGCCGCGGCCCCGCGCCCGCCTGCGAAGGTCGTTCAATTTCCCCTCCCCTTTCCCGAAGACAGCCCGCCCGTCTCGAATGTCATTGCCCGTAGCGCCTTGTTTGCCGCCGTGAAAAGCAAGGATCGGCGGATGATGCGCGACGAAGTTGTCGCCAGTCAGGCCGGTATCGAGATTTCCTTTTCGGGCGAACAGTTGAACCAAGACGACCATGATAATTTCATGCAGCTCGTGAAGCTGGCGTCGGGGCGACCCCTTGGCGAAACCGTCGTCGTCCCTGCCAATGCGATTTTGCGCACCCTTGGCCGAAGCACCGGCAAAAGCCAGCACGACCAGCTCAGGGCCGACATGAAGCGCCTCATCGAAGGCACCGTGACCATCAAGGCGAAGGGGCTGGAGTATTTCGGCCACCTGATCGACGACGCCTTGCAGGACAGCCGCGAACCCATCCACAAACGTCATTGGGCGTACCGCCTAAATCCGCGCCTCGTCACTCTGTTCGCGCCGAACAGGTTCACCCTCAATAACTGGCAGACGCGGCAAGAACTCAGCCAGAAGGACTTGGCGCGGTGGCTACAGCTTTGGCTAGACAGCCACGCGCAGAACTTTGCCACGGGCGTTGACACGATCCGTGAACGATGCGGGAGCCGGAACGCCTCGCTACGCGATTTCAAGCGAAGCCTTAAATTCGCCCTCGACGATCTCAAAGCGGCGGGAGTCATTCACAATTGGAATATAGACACCGGCGATCTCGTTCACATCGACCGGACACCCAGCAATTCGCAGCTAGGACACGTCCGTAAAAAAAGGGCGCGCCGAAAGGCGGAAGACACGGCATCCGGCCCACGCTTCCCCGCCGCCTAATCTGCGAGATACGGCATCCGGCCCACGCCTAACGGACATAGGACGGCGTTTCGTGTTCCTATTCGTGTCGTTTGTCGGCAATCGACGGACCACACCGAGGTCGGTTGCCATTTTTTAGCGTGCATTGCCGCCGCCTCCCCCTGAAACCGGCTCCTTTTAGGGTACGGCATCCGACCCACGCTCTTACGGCATCCGACCCACAAAATACGGCATCCGACCCACGCTCTTACGGCATCCGACCCACGCTCTTACGGCATCCGACCCACGCAGCGGTTTTCTAAGTCGCTGTTTTATTTGACTAAAATACCTATTTTTTACCCCTTAAATCTATTCAAATCTATTTAAATCCTACCGCCGCTGCGTCTCTTAGCGCGTCGTAGGAGAGTCGGAGCGCCTTCGGCGCGCTTCTTTGATTGATAGGAATCGGAGCCGCTTCGCGGCCTGTGTTCCTGCGCCTTGTGCGCCGCTTCGCGGCGCGGGCGCGACGCCGCGCAAGCGCGGCGAATTGCTTGGCGAGACATAAAGGCGGCGAGCCGATCACAGCCACCAGCATCGAACAGACCGAAAGATCGTCGAAGAAGAAAACAAGGAGCGCTTCGCGCAGAGTCCACCCGGAGCGCCTAAAGGCGCACTTTTTCACGTTTGTTTCGCGCCGACTTAATCCAGCCTCCCGCCATGCTCAAAGGCGTCAAGGGGCTTTCGCGGCATAAACGGTGCCCTCCCACGCGCGGCGAGAAATCGACGCGCCAGACCTCGCAGGGCACGCCAGCGCCGCGCGTAGGCCCCTCCCATTTATTCCACGTCCCCTTGACCCCTTCTCCGCGTGGCGGCGTTCGGAAGGCGTCGGGACGAAAGGGCGTCGGTCTGCGCGAAAGTTCGCCGCCCCTGCGGAGAGCGTCGAACAAAAGGGCATGATCTGATCGAACAGGCAAAAGGCGCGGAATTTGATTGCATGAGGGGTCACTGCACGATCTGTTCAAAACGCGCATTGGCACACCCGCAAAGCCGGGAAACCGCCCTTTGCAACCAACAGGAGGCAAAGCGGGTGGCATGAGAAGTCAAGCATGTGGGCTAGAAGGCTAGACGTCTAGAGGGTGATTTACCTTGTCTGCTAGATGGCTTGCGGGTAAGCTGGCATCCTTCGCGAGAGGCCCCCATGAAAATCGTTGCTGTTCTTGCTCAAAAGGGCGGCGTCGGAAAAACGACGACCGCGATAGAGCTGGCGGTTGCCGCCCACCTTTCAGGCTTAAGCGTCGGGATCATCGACCTCGACCCTCAAGGAACCGCCGCCAAATGGGGCGACCGGCGCGAGCAGCGGGAGGACGACGACAGCCCCTCCGTTATCGGCGGGCAGGCGTCGCGGCTTTCGGTATTGCTCGACGCGGCGCGGGCGAACGGCAGCGATCTAATCATTCTCGACACACCGCCCCATGCGGAAGCCGTCGCGCTACAGGCGGCGAAGGTTTCCGACTTGATCCTGATTCCAACCCGCGCGGGCGGGTTTGATCTTGAGGCGATCCAGACCACGCTTGAAATGGCCGAGCTTGCCAAGCGGCCCGCGCATGTTCTGATTAACGCCGTTCCGACCAATCGTCAGCATTTGGGCGACAAGGCGTTGGCGGGCTTGCAGGAGCGCCGCATTCCCGTTGTCCCTGTCATGTGGATGGAACGCGCGGCCTTCGCCGATCTTGGAGCGGACGACCTCGCCGCGCAGGAGCGCGACCCGCGCAGCAAAGCCGCTCAGGAAGTGCAGGCCCTTTTGGATTGGATTGACGGGCAAATAGGCTTGACCCCGAGACCACTAGAAGGCAAGGCGTCTAGCCCACTAGATGGAAAGGTGGCATGATGGCGAAGGCTAATCTGTTTCGGGGTTATGACGCCAAGGCTACGCCGAGCGCAGCCCCCTTGGCACTGGAACCGCCGCCGTCCGCAGCGAATGACACAGCCACGCGGCAGCGAAGCCGACAGGGCAAAAAGGTTGTGACCTACTACCTCGACCCCGAGCCCTTCACGCAGCTCAAGATTCTGTCGGCGAAGACCGGCACCACCATTCAGGATTTGAGTCTTGAGGCCCTGAATCTGCTTTTCGAGCGGCACCAGATCAGCCGCATAGCCCGCTAGACGACTAGACTAGAAGGCGAGGCAGCATGTCGGCAGGAGATTTTAAAAAGACGGGTTAGTACTGGAGCCGCGCAGGTCCAATAAGCGATGCTTATCGGACGCTCAGATTTTGCCTTCCGGCGCCGTCCCGCCCTCTTGTGTTTGGCGCTTCGTAATACGATGATGGCTGCACGCAGCTGACGATTGCGAACGCGGCGACGCGCGAATCCCAGCCATCCCGGGCGAGCCGAAGCCTGGGAGCGTCACCGGTCCACCCCGGCGCTGGCGCGCCGCGGCCCCTAAAGCCTAAGGCTTGGGAGCCTACGGGCAAGCGGACATCAAGGCCTCCTCCCTTGTGGGTCGCCTTATGCCGTTGCCTCCTCCCGACGAGTCCGTGCTTCGTTTCGAACGCGAGTGGGAGGCATTGCGAGCGCAGGCCGACCAGCCGGCGCCGTGCCGGCGCGTCGTGCGTGACGAGACGCAGCTCGCGGCGGCGCTGCCCTATATCGAGGCGGCGGCGCACGTGGCGGACATGGTCCGGCTCCGGCTCGACGTCGGCTACGTTTGGCGCGGCGGCGACGTCGGCGGTCACTACGTCCCGCCGCTAGTGGAAACCGGCCTGCGGACACAAGCTGAGGACGCGCATGTCCTTCGGCGCTTCGTGCAGCTGACGCCTCGCGCGCGCCGCAGTGAGACGGGGCTGCACTGCGGTCACACGAAGGGGAAGCTCGCACGCCCGGATACCAAGCTCCTCGGCCTCGACGAGGCGTATGTTGCGCTGAATCCAACCATGCGCGGGGCGTGGCGCGTGGATCTCGACGCCGACTTTCCGTCATGGGTTGAGCTTCGCGACGACCTAGAGGCCCTCGTTGGGACGGGGCATTTGCCGTGCCTGCCGCACGCCTGCGTCGCGTGGCGCTGCCCTCACACGGGCAGGATCGCGCACCCGCATCTGTGGTGGCTGCTCCCTTACGGGGCGGCGGTCTGGTGGGCGCCGGATGACCCCAGGTGCAGCCGCCGAATCATGAGCCTCTACATTGGCGTGGTCGCCGGCTGCACGGCGGCGCTGCGGCCTCTCGGCGCCGACCCGAGCGCGGCGTCGCTACCGCTCAAGGGGAAGAATCCCCTTTGTCCGCTATGGGGTTCCGAGTTTTGGAACCAGCGCCGCTTTCCCTCGCTGAGCGAATGGGCGGAATACGTCGATACAGGCGTCACCGCCGGGCGGCTGGCGCGTCAGGCGGCGAGGGAGGAGACGGGGCTGGACGCCGAGGCTTCGAACAAGACGTTCCTTGCGTGCCAGACGCTCGCCTTCGATGCGCTTCGCCAGATGCACGCGGGCGACGACACCGAATATCGCGACGCCCTGGCCGACCGTGAGAAGCTGTCGGCGCTGCTGCAAACGCGCTGCCGCCGCGCGGTGGCGGCGATGGCTAACGAGCACCTGGAGAGGCTGCGGAGCTTC
>Ga0181528_10002347_pt1 | contig 11611 bp, 8 predicted proteins | sample PEATcosm2014_Bin_47_FD_119742 | JGI IMG/M metagenome (GOLD analysis project Ga0181528, IMG submission 119742) | Peatland microbial communities from MTU Mesocosm Facility, Houghton, MI, USA - PEATcosm2014_Bin10_10_metaG | ecosystem: Environmental > Terrestrial > Soil > Wetlands > Peat | place... | reverse complement strand
TCTCCAAATGTGGACAATCCAGCCAGATTCCCTACGCTGCCTTGGGTCTTGGCGAGGGCTCTGAGAAGCGCCCGGTTGCCACGTCTTCTCGATTGTTCGCTTTCAGGCTGAAGACCCCGCTTTAGTAGATTCGCGTTGCAGAGCCCCTGCGTCTGGTAAGGTGCTAGAATAATGCCCACCAACGGGTCAGTAGTTTTTTGACGCTGGAAAATGCCGCTGAAAAGCTGCGATCAAGTTAAGTGCAACCGGCCGAAGGATTGGAGGCACATGGACGCGAGAGTTTCCGCAACACGTAGGGGCCTCGTATTGACGTCGCTAATGCTCGGCTCCGTCGTAGGTTCCATCGCCCAGACATACACAGCAATTAAGCTCCCAGGCTTGGCCCCCGCTGGCTTAAACAGTAGTGGGCAAGTGGCGCTGTTTTCCACGGTCAACGACCACGCGTTTCTGTACAGCAACGGCACCATGATCGACTTAGGCACGTTGCCGGGCGGCGGCAGTTTCGCCGGTAGTATCGCCGACGGAATCAACGACAGCGGCCAGGTTGTTGGACAGTCCGCTACATTCGGCACCAACGATCACGGATTTCTGTATAGCGGTGGCACCATGGTCGATTTGGGCACTCTCCCGGGCGGATATAACAGCTTCGCTCGTGGCATCAATAGCAGCTCCCAGATCGTCGGAAATTCCGACGTGCACGGTGGTGTCCAGGATCACGCGTTTCTTTACAGTGCAGGGAGAATGATTGACCTGGGTACGCTGCCGGGCGGAACCAATAGCGGTGCCTGGCGCATCAATAACAGCGGACAGGTCGTGGGGCAATCGGACAGGACCGGCGGGGCAACGCACGCGTTTCTATACAGCAACGGGAGGATGACTGACCTCGGCACCCTCTCCGGCGCGTCTGACTCGTTTGCCACTTCGATCAACAATAGCGGACAAATCGTTGGATATTCCGATTTCGCCAACGGAAGCACGCATGCGTTTCTCTACGGCGGAGGGACAATGTCGGACTTGGGTACACTCCCAGGCGGAACCTACTCCTCCGCCGGCGATATCAACAGCAGTGGTCAGATTGTTGGAGCAGCCAAAACGGCTGGCGGAGTCCTGCACGCGGTTCTGTATAGTGGTGGGACCATGACCGACCTGAACAATTTGGTGTCCCTTGGTGGCGCTTACTTAACTTCCGCCACCCGGATCAACGATCATGGACAGATTGTTGCAATTGGAAGCGACGGCACTTACCTGCTGGCGCCAGCGACCGTCCCGCAGAGCAACTCATTCCTCCTCGCTTTGAATCCTTTTGCGCCCTACGCTGTTTCCCGACAGGCCCCACCAGTACTCAATATGCCGCAAAGTCTGCTGACGGTGCTAAGCGCGCCACCGGCGACAAGTCTGGCTGCCGACGGGGAAGCCGCGGTCGTCCTCGCGTATCAGTCCAGTTCGCGCTTGGCGGTTACCTTCACCCTTTCGCCTAGCGGAACAGGCACCCCTATTGGATCTCTTGGATCTCTGGGGCCCTTTGATCCGAACTACCTCGGAAGTCCGAGCCCGCCGACCGGCATTGTGGCGACCTATCAAGCCTTAATGCCTTACGGACCAGACGCCGCCGGCAACTACGTATTTCTGGCTCTACTGTGGGCTCCGAGCGCTTTTCCGACATCGAGTTCTTCCATAGCGAGCCTTGGCGTAACCGCCGTCCAGAGCGGGAATGGCGGGGCTAGGCAACTTTCCATCGCTTTGGAGCCTCCCCCCTTAATCCTCGTCCATGGCATCTGGTCGAGCGCCGCTGACACGTGGCTCACTGGCTCGGACGGCTCGGAAGGATTCTTTGACTGGATTTCGAGCCAATATCCACATAATCTGATATTCGCAGCTGATTACGGGACACTAAGCGCGAAATCGTTCGCAGATCCAGCCATACTAGCGATTATGTCCGCTAAGATAGATGACGCAGTGGCACATGCTGCGGAGGTCGGCATGGTTACGCGGAGAGTTGATGTGGTCGCGCACAGCATGGGCGGTCTTGTGACAAGATACCTGATTAGTACGCCAAGTCTGTTGTCCCCCGCACTTCCTCCCGATGCAGTGCACGAGTTGATCACAATTGGGACCCCCCACCTGGGTTCGGCGCTTGCTACAACGCTATTCGACAACCAGTCGACAACGACCAACTATTATGTCGGCAATGCTATATCCGGCGCTTATTGCATCAATCCGTTAAACCCCTGCACGCTCGGTGGCGTGATGGCCTCCATGGGCAAACAGGTAAGTACAGGTGTAGAGTCGCTGGAACCGGGTTCTCCTGAACTCTTGCACCTGCAGCAATCGGCCACATTTCGAGCGATCGTGGGTAATGCTCCAACATCTCCAATTTCCGCGACTCAGGCTGCACTAGACACACTGATAAACGCCTTTCTACCAGGCCAGACTGTGGGCAGCATTCTGAATCATGAACCAAGCGACACGATTGTACCGGCATCTAGCCAAAGCCCCAGTGGCTCGGAGGTTATTGATAGCGCAACTGTGAACGGGATCGTGCATACAAGGGTAGCCGGATCAGATATTGCAGAGACTCGCAGTCCGCAGGTCTGGTCGCAGGCATATTATTGGCTTACTGGGGGCGAAGGGGCGGTGGCCACCCCCGTCGCTTCAAATATTCGCGCGACACGGTTGACTGATGCCACAGATGCTACGTCTCCTGTACTCAACTTGATCGGATACACCCAGATACCGGCGACCAATGCCAGCTTTCTGCCCGTCACGGGATCGTCGCTGACGATCAACAGCCCCGCCACCATCGCGGCGTCATCGACCAAGACGATCATCGAGGTGCTCCTCCTGCAAGACGTGACCGACCCAACCGATACCCCCCTCCTTTATTCGACGCAGTCTCCGTTTGCGATCCCATTCACCCCGACGCGCCTTGGCTCGACGAGCTTCATCGCGATCGTGATGTTTAGCGACAACACGTTTGCAATGACCACCCTGAGCTACACGTTTCAACCCGGCGACACTCCGTACGCGCTGAACTTGGTGAACGCGCCGGTCGCGATCATGAAGGTTGGGGACACGCGACTGATCGAAGCTGACGCAGTTTCCCCAAGCGGACCGACCAACGCGACTCAGCTAGCCACCTACACCGCTCGGAGCGGTTCCCAGAACGTCTTCAGCGTGGGCACAGGCGGCATGGTAACCGCCGCCGGCAACGGCGTTGACCTGCTGGATGTCGCCTACGGCGGAGTGACGACCACGGTTGAAATCCCGGTCGGCGCATGTACCTATTCCCTGAACCCGACCAACCAGATAGTTTCTAACTTAGGAGGCACGGTTTTGATTCAGGTAATTACTCAATCCGGATGTTCCTGGACAGCCTCCGGCGGTGCCGATTGGGTGACACTCGCGCAGGCCAGCGGCAACGGCAGTACCGCGATTACCCTGACCGCGGCAGCGAACAATGCTGGCGGAACTCAGGGCGCAGTAGTCACGCTCGCCGGGGTCCAGGCTTTCCTAACGCAGCCTGATGCGGCATGCACCTACGGCTTGTCGACTACTCAGATCCACGTGCCGGCCGCAGGAACAAGCGGAACGATCATCGCGACCACCGCGTGTCCAGTAACGGTGTCCGTTGATCAGAGCTGGGTTGTGGCGACGACCCTTGGGACGTCTGTACAGTATACGGTCGCGCCTAACAATGGGGCATTGCAGCGGAGCGCGACCCTGACCGTCGGAACTGTGTCCGTTCCGGTGGTGCAGTCCCCACCGCCCTGCTATCTCCGGCAAACTGGGAGCATCGACGTGGTAGATGTTCAGTCCATTATCAACGAAGCATTAGGTGCGGCTTCTGCGGCCAACGACCTGAACGGTGACGGCCTGATTAATGTTGCGGACGTACAAATTGAGATTAATGCCGCCCTCAGTTTGGGCTGCATAACGAACTAACCGCGCTGCAGGCAATACGTGAAGGCAGCGGCACGCTTTCCGGCCCCACCGGGAGAAATGGGTGGCCAAGCCGGCCAGTGCCCCGCAACCACGCAGGTTCGTTAATGGCGGTATACTGTAGGCCATTTCACAAGTGACGTGCCAAGATCGACCTCTGTTCAGCAGGAAGGAGAATGGCCTTGCCTACCAATCACTACCTGACGCGCCTTTGCGTTATCCTCTTCGTCGGCACACTCGCGATCTCTTCCGCAGATGGCCAATCGTATGTGGTGACGACGCTAGCTGGGGGTTACATTAGCGAGGACAATGTTCTTGCCACCCAGAGTGATATTAACCCTAATACCTACGCCGGGCTGGCAGCCGATCACCAAGGAAACCTCTACATCCTCGAAGAGGCCGACATCAGAAAAATCAGCCTCCGTGGTGTCATTACCACCATCGCGGGCAATGGAACTTATGGCTATACGGGCGATGGCGGCCCCGCGACGGCCGCGGAGATCGCGCCTCAGGGATCCTATGGCTTCGCGGTCGATCCGGGGGGTGCAGTTTATTTCATCAGTACGTATAGCGCAATCAGACGCGTCGGGCCTGATGGCATCATCACAACAGTTGCAGGTGGACCTTCGGCGAACCAGTCAGGGGATAATGTTCCCGCGACCAATGCGAACATTAACCCCGTGGCTATTACCGTCGACACCTCGGGCAACATCATATTTGCAGATGCAAACAACTGCACGATTCGCAAATTCGCACCAGGCGGTGTGGTCTCGACGATCGCAGGAAGCAGCTGCGGGCCTTTCACAGTGGGTGCAAATCAGTCACCGTTTTCTGTAACAATGGAGCCGGCTGAGTCAATCGTGGTGGACTCCGCTAACAATATTTATTTCTCTACACAGACCTATCTCTGTAAAGTGACTGCTGGTGGAGTTGTGATTGAAATAGCTACGTCTGCTTCGTTTGTATACTCGCTCGCGGTAGACTCGTCTGGGGCCCTCTATTTCGCCGGTGCCGGTTCGCAGATTGTCAAGGTGACCGGTGCCGGAATCACATCCATCGTTGCGGGAAATGGATCGACTGGCTATTCTCCGGACGGTAGCCTAGCCTCGACGTCTAGCTTGCTTCCCGGAAGTACTACAATATTGGCGGATGGGTCGTTGGCGTTTACTGACCATGGTACCGTTAGGCGTATTGACGCCGCAGGCTTACTTCAAACGATTGCCGGTCGCTTCCCACTCTTAAACGGTGATGGTAGTCTGGCACGAGTTGCTGCTCTATCTGGGCCCGTGAACGTCGCGGCGGATGCTTCCGGCAGGGTATATATAGCGGATCAATCTGCCTCTCGCGTGAGAGTTGTCGAGAAGACGGGCACCATCCAAACCTTTGCAGGCACCAATGAAGGGTTCGGGGGCGACGGCGGCCCCGCTGCCCAGTCAGCACTCTCGTATCCTTCCGGTGTGGCTACAGACAGCTCTGGAAACCTGTATATCGCAGATTCAGGAAACAATCGTATCCGGATTGTCAATGCCTCCGGTGTGATTTCGACGTTTGCTGGTACAGGGGCCGATACTTCGTCGGGAGATGGGGGACAGGCAATTGCGGCTCAAATAAGTCACATATTCGACGTCGCGGCAGATCCATTCGGGAATGTTTACATTGCAGAATGGCTGACCAACGATATTCGAAAAGTGGCTCCAGATGGAACGATTACGACCTTTGGCTTTGCCCCTGAGCCAATCGGACTCGCTGTTGACGCCGTCGGCAATGTGTACGAGTCTAGTCTGGAGACCACTGGTTTGGTCGGCAATTGTGTCAATCTGAAATTCACACCGCAAGGTACGCCCACGGTACTTGGGAATGTCTGTGGTTGGGACATAGCCGTTGCTCCTGGTTCATCTGGGGGATATCTAGTTTCCGACACCAACGGAAATGTGATTCGCCGAATTGCGGCAGATGGATCGACTTCGATTATTGCGGGAACGGGTGCTGGCGGCTTCGGTGGGGACGGCGGGAACGCAACAGCGGCGCTATTCAATCAGCCGGAGGGTCTCGCAGTCGATCCATATGGTGACATTCTCGTCGTCGACGCGGGAAACAAAAGGGTGCGAAGATTGTCGCCTGTGTCAGCTAGCTGTCAGTACTTCGTTACTCCTTCTGTGATTTCTATGCCGGCGCTGGGTGGTGCCGCCTCGATTTCCGTCTCGGCCGCGAACGGGTGTACCTGGTTCGTCGGCTCCGACTCTTCGTGGGCGGTGCCCGACACGATCGGGTCCAGTGCTTCTGGAACTATACACATTCAGGTAACTCCGAACCCAGCCGGATCGCCACGGACCACTAATGTCAATGTCGCAGGCCAGCCTTTGCAGGTTACCCAGGCGGCGTTCGGATGCGATGTCAATGGTGACGGCATAGTAAACGTTACTGACGTACAAATGAGCATCCTGGAAGCGCTCAGTTCCGATGTGAGTATTGTAGATGTTTCGATCGTTATTAACGCTGCTCTCGGCGAAGGGTGCTCGACGATGTAGAAGTGTTGATGGAGGATTCCTTGGAATGATCTGTCCTGCACAGCGGCGATTCGGGAGCCGCCACGATAGTTGAGCGGGAGCCCGCGTGCGGGGCCATAATAGGAATTCCTCCCGTTAAAGCCAGGCCGGTTATCCTTCAAGTGTTCACTGCCAGCAGGTAGGGGACCCTAAACAGGCGACTCCATGCTCGAAGGCAGAGTGCCTGCCATCGTGGAATTGGCGTCCCTGTAGCCCAATGATCGTTGGACATCCCTACGAAGAGTGTGGGGTGGGCCATCATGGCGGTCAGAACTGTCCAGGGGATCACCTGCTCGTAGCAGATCAGAATTGCAGCCCGCCGGCCGCCCAATTCCAGCACCGCCGGCCCGTCCAAGTGCGCCGGAGCGCCTCCACGTGAGAACATTTTCCACATCGAAAATGGCACCGGCAGCCGCTGGAAGAAAATACCGGATTGCGCTCCTTTGATAATTGCCGCATTCCGGAAAAAGTACGGTGCAGCCTGGCTGGACATCTGCCGCACTTCCTGTCCCGTTTTCAGGACTTCGACCGCCGCACGAATATCATCGTTCGAGAATGGCGGCGATTCCGGAATGAGCGCTCCAATCACAGCAATCTTGCCTTTTTGACGAAGTGCATCTGTAGTGGGCTTCCAAAAAAGATCAGTTGAAATGGTCCAGCGTGGCACCACGCTTTCCGGGAACACGACGACTCTGGCAGAGGATACGGCCGCCTGCGCCTGAATGCTCTGCACCGCAAGGTATTCGCGCAGCGGGCTGACTGGCCCGTGGCTGATGGCGCCGAAGTGAGTGTCCACGGCCCTCCAGTCTGCCGGGGGCTGTCGATCACCCGGGTATAAGATGTTTGCGACAAGGGCGACGCCTGTGAAGCTGAGGAGGCCAGCCTTTCGGTGGGCCGCGATAAAACCGCATCCGGCCAGGGATAACACGAAGCCGCCCCAGGACCATGCCGGGAAAAGAAAGCCTGCGGCGGTCAACGGCGAAGCAAAGCCGATCAGCCCCAGAGGCGGGAGGACCGCGACCAGTAGAGCGACTGGTGCGCGCCAGAGTAGTTGCCAGGTCTTGTCCGTCCAAAGCAAACCGTATGGCAGGGCCAGCAATAGGGCGCAGACCGCCCAGAATGCCATCGCCTCAATAACCGAAACGTCCGGGCCAAAGAAATTCTTGGCGCCCACCGCTATGGGCCATAGTGCACCGGCGTAGTAACCGGTTGCCGCTGAATAGCAACCTCGGGGGGATGGCAGCCCGAATGTGAGTGCCGGCAGCAGGAGGGATGCGGCGACGATGCCGGCCGGGTGCGCGCTGGACACGGCCAACCCGAGGACGACAACTGCCAGACAGTGTATGGTGTGCTTGATTCTCATGGCTCACCACACGATCAGAGGCCGCAGTCTTGCGCGTACGGAGCTTTCCCGGATCGGCCCAAAATAACGGCTATCGTAACTGCGCGCGTTGTAGGAGCTTGCAACCCACAAAACTCCGCGCGCGGCGGTGTAGCGTCCGGGAGGCCAATGCGCCAGGGGTCGTCCCTCGGTGTCATGGTCCAGCGGCGCTGTATGCGGAAGAAGATTGCCGTTCACCGCAATGCCCCCGCGGCTCAGGACGATCTCGTCGGCAGGGCCGTTGATCACGGGTTTGAGGAGCGGCGCCGCGCCGTCCGGACAGACTCCCCCGGCCCGGTAATGCCGCTGGGCAGATAGACCACGGTCGTCGGGACAGAACTCTACGAAGCCACCGTTAGGACTCACTATATAGAAGCCCACAGGCAGAGATGCCGAGGTGTTGATGCGCAAGTCCGCGACGTTGAACAGGGCAAAGGCGCCGAGGGCGGGAGTCAGCGCGAGGATCAGGATTCGGCCGCGCATTGGCCCCTTACCCTACCGGCCAATCATCGTGCACCGGCCCGTCGCTCACGTTTACGGCCTCAGGCAGTGGGGTTGTGGCCTTCGCCCTCGAGTCGCCGATCAGATGAAACGAGTGCACGATTAACTCCCAGATCGTCCTCTTGCTGCCATCCGCCGGCGTGAATTGACGCTGCTCCATGCTGCCCTCTACGAAGAGGTGGGCGCCCTTGTCGAAGGCCGCTGCCAGGTTGGCTAGATCGCCATAGAACGAAAGCGAGTGCCAGTTTGTATGTTGCTCCGCCTTGCCTTGCGAGGTGTACGAATAAGTCTCGCCGAGGCGCACGCTGGCCACGGGCGTGCCCGAGGGCAAATAGCGCACCGCAGGCTTGGCCGCGAGCCAGCCGCAGACTTCAATGCGATTCTTCTGCATGAGGTTCCTCCTTCAGTTCGTCGTAATCATCGAGGCCGTCGAGGAAGGCCTGTTCGGCGCGCGACAGATCTAACGTCGGCAGCTCTGGGCTCTCCGTGAAACGCTCCGGCAACTCTGCCGGGCTTTGCTCCAGAATCTGGTTGCCTTTGAGGCTCACGAACTCGACCGGCGGCGGGATCTCGGAACGTATCTTGAATGTCGGGTCCAGGAAATACAGCATCTGCATTCCCAGAATCGGGTGGAGTCCGCTGACAAAGATGAGCATTTGTCCGGGCGCCACGATGCGCTCCTGAATGCCGTGCCCAGCCTTCTGCGGCGGCTTTAGGCGCAAGACTTCGTCCGGGGTGATCAGAGGCCTTTCGATGTTGTCCACCGAAGCATTGAGGTGGCCCATGACCGGCGACAAGCGCTGGCCACTGAAATTGTAGGTGGCCTTCTGTACGGTAGTGGTTCCGCTCATGTCGCTGATCAGTTTGGCGGTCTCATACTGATTCGGGGCGAAGGCGATTCGGACATGGCAGTTCGAGACGATGCTTTCGTTGTTGCCGTAGGCGTCCACAATCTGCCGGATGTCCTGCGTGATGAGATACGCTTTCAGACCGTAACCCGCCATATACGAGAGGGCATCGGCGAAAATCTCCATGCGATTCAGCGAAGGAAATTCGTCGATTAGGAACAGCAGGCGATGGCGGTTATGTTGCTGCTCGGCGCCGGCGTAAAGCGTTCGCTCCGTCAGGCGGTTGACGGTCATAGTCAGGATCAGGCGGATGAGTGGGCGTAAGCGGATCTTGTCGCTCGGCGGCACCACGAGATAAAGCGACACCGGACGGTCGTAGTTGACGAGGTCATTGATCGCGAAGTCGCTGGTCGAGGTGTTTTTGGCCACAAGGGGATCGCTGTAAAGCGTAAGGGCGGTCTTTGCGGTCGAAAGCACCCCGCTAAAGTCCTTGTCCTCCTTATCCAGCATTTCCTGCACTTTCTCCCGAACCACCGGGTGCGTCACTGTTCGCGACCCATCGGGCATACGCCAGTGGTGCTGAAAGCCGGGGTCGTGCTCGAAATTGAGCAGTTCTTCGAGCGTGTCATGAAAGCTCAAGCCGGGGCGGGTGAACAAGTGCGCGAGGTCGGCCAGACTGGCCTGGCGGCGTTCGAGAGCCGCGGCGTAACACGCGTGAAGCACCATCCCGGTGGTGATGGATGTGGCTGCGTCTTGCCAGTAACGCTCTTGCGGGCTGTCCTCGCCGGTCCGGACGATCATGCTGGCAATGTTTTGCGCGTCGCTGACGTCTCGGGGAGTGAACAGCCGGACTTCGCTGAGCGGATTGAAGCGTGAAGTCGCTTGCTGCTCGACTGGCGCGAACTTGAAGCAGACGTGTCCAGCCTGAGCCCGAAAGCCGGCGGTCTTAGCCCAATTCTCGCCCTTGATGTCGTAAACGATGGCGGATTCCGACCATGCAAGAAGCGTCGGGATCACCAGGCCGACGCCTTTGCCGCTGCGCGTCGGAGCGAAGGCGAGGATATGCTCGGGGCCGTTATGCCGCAGGTAGTGCAGGCGCTTGCCTTCTGGCGACCAGCCTCCCACGAAGACGCCGTTATTGGCCGTGAGCAGGCCGCTGGCTTGGATATCGCTCTCCTCGGCCCAGCATGCGGAGCCATGCAGGTGCTCGGTGTTCATGGAAAGCAGCCGCGCACGCCGGTTTGTCATGGCGAAAAAGACACCAATGGTGAGAAAGCACCCGGCTACCAGGACCAACATGCCCAACAGGAACGGCATGCGGATCGCGGGGTCCTGGTCGGTGAGATGTTGCCAGCTCCAATATGCCCAGGCGAACGGTTGATAGATGGCGCCCGCTCGCAGCCGAAGCAGTGGCGGACCCAGGGCTGGCTGATACTGGAACCGGTTCGCAATATATTGCGTGCAGAAGAAATTGGCGATTACCAATACCAGTAAACCCACCACTACGGCTGGCCAGTTGTATCCGCCGAGGTATCCCGGTTTCGGCGGTTTTTGGTAGAGCTGAGGTTGACTCACCGGCTCCGCTCCTCTTCCCGCAGCCTCTCGCGAATTTCGCGCGCAACGGCACGCGACCGCGCATAGTGAATGGAAAATGCCCGGCCCACCTCGGGCAACGAAAATTCGCGACTGGGCGTGCGGAACAGATCCTTGAAGTGGATGACCGCGTTGGGCTGCTTGCCGATTTGCTGGATGATGTAGTCCCTGGTCTGGCCGATAATCACACCGCGATAGATGCCGCTGTGACGCTCCGCCACGATCGTGGAGGCCGCAGCTCCGAGCACCGTTTTGACTATCCGGCGCGCGTCGCTAAGCGCTTGTTGCCAAGGTTCGAGGCGGCACGTTTGGCGGGGATTTTGGAAATTGGTTGTGCTTGCATAAGACACGTCCATCACGCTTCGCTAGTCTTCGATGGCGGTGGCGGTTGGCCGGTGGATGCGCCGGTGGTTGGCGGCGCCGGAGGTGGCGGTTGGGCGCTAGCTGCGCTGGCGCCATTCATACCGACCGAGGCGACAGAAGCCGGCGACGCGGCGCCAGCCGCACCTGCACCGGCCGCAGCGCCTGGGGGCCCGCCCGCAAGTAAGCCAACGCCGGTGGAAGCCAGGCTCACCGCGCTTTGCGCCACCATGACGGCACCGTAAGCTATCGGCGCGGTAACGGCAATGATTTCGCCACCGGTGAACGCCGGCGATCCGCCAAGCACTCCTGCGACAATCTTCGGGACAAACCAGCAAAGCGCGAGGAAGATCAAGGATTCGCCGACAATGTCAAGCGCGCCCATGGCTGGATTGGCGGAAGTGGCTACGGTTTGGGCGACCGCTACCCAGCCGCCAGAGAGG
>Ga0181528_10002346_pt1 | contig 11612 bp, 5 predicted proteins | sample PEATcosm2014_Bin_47_FD_119742 | JGI IMG/M metagenome (GOLD analysis project Ga0181528, IMG submission 119742) | Peatland microbial communities from MTU Mesocosm Facility, Houghton, MI, USA - PEATcosm2014_Bin10_10_metaG | ecosystem: Environmental > Terrestrial > Soil > Wetlands > Peat | place... | reverse complement strand
TGACTGGGAATGCACAAAACAGCACTCCTCAGCCAGCCCAACTCCGCAATATCGTGCTCGTTCATGGAGCGTGGGCGGACGGATCAAGCTGGAATAAACTAATTCCACTCCTGGAGGAGAAAGGCTTTCACGTCACAGCCGTACATCTCCCCTTTACCACGCTTGCTGACGATGTAGCTGCCGTGAAGCGCACACTGGAACTTCAGGACGGTCCTGTGCTTCTTGTCGGCCACTCGTATGGTGGAGCCGTCATCACCGAAGCCGGGAATGATCCAAAGGTTGGAGCTCTCGTTTATGTGGCGGCATTTGCCCCCGATTCCGGACAGTCTGCGGGCGATCAGAACAACGAATTTCCCGCGCCTCCTGGAGACAAGGAGTTTCGCCCCGATGCACAGGGCTTCCTGAAAATGACCGACGAAGGCATTGCTGAGGATTTTGCCCAGGATCTACCTGCCTCCGTAACGAAGATACTGGCCGCAACCCAGGGCCAGGTCAGCGGACCGAATGAGTTGGGTGCAAAGGTGACGACTGCCGCATGGAGAAGCAAGCCAAGCTTCTACATCGTGGCCGATCATGACCGGATGATCGCACCGGAGCTGGAAAAGAAACTCGCAGAGCAGATGCATGCGAAAACGATCCATATCGCGTCCAGCCACGTTCCCATGCTTTCTCACCCGACCGAAGTCGCCAAGTTCATTGCGGAGGCAGCAGGCACACAGTAAGACTCAGGCTCCAATTAGGAATGGGGCCTAACTTTAATGGATGGATATCCGCAAACGCTGCAGGTGCTGTCAATTGAGGGGTGGTCGCGGTGGGGACCGCAATCGCAGACCGCCCCTCCCTTACTGTTCCCGCAGTGGGCGACTGGCCGGAAAACCGGGGACAGACGGGAAGTTCCCTCGTGCGGCTCGGTTCTTCCTGTACCTTTACCGAGGGCTCGACCAGGCACGATCCCGGCATCAGGCCGCGCGGAACAGAAAAGTTCTAAAATCGTCCTCCAGGGCCGACCGATAGGGATGGATCGATCCTGTCTGTTTGTTCGTCCAGGAGAGCGTATCGCTGGGTAAAACTAGGCTTCCGCGCGCAGGCAAGAGGCCTGAAAAAGCCGGCTCTGGTTCGGGCAGACGCGTCTCCCGTGTCAAAACCCGATTAAATGTTGAAAAAAGCAAAATAGAGAATTAATGAAGCCTCAATGCACGGCCGGAGCGGCGCCTGGACGTGATACGCTGTTCATCACTCCAGGCTAAGGAGCTCTGAAAAATGCCATCCCATCCTCTAGAACCTCTGAGCGCGCCGGAGATCAGGCAAGCGGTGGATCTTCTCAAAACATTGGCCATTTTTAGCCCAGCTACGCGCGTTATCAGCATCATCCTGTGCGAACCGGAGAAAGCGGCCGTCTACGGCTGGCAGGGCGAGGAAAACTTCGGTCGCCAGGCGAACGCGGTCCTTTTTGACAATGCCGCGAACACCGCCTATGCGGTCCGCGTGGACATCGGGGCGGGCAAGGTGATCGACTGGGCGGCGGCGCCCGCGGGAAGCCAGCCAACCCTCTCCATGGACGAGCAAGTGGAGTGCGAGCAGGCGGTTCTTGCCAGCGAAGAGTTCCGCAAGGCGCTGCAGCGGCATTATGGAATCACCGACACCAGCCTGGTGATGGTGGACATCTGGAGCGCCGGCAATTATGGATCGGAAGAAGACCGTTCGCGGCGCCTCACGCGGCCCTTGTGTTTTCTGCGCTCCGACCCCACCGACAATGGATACGCCCGCCCCATCGAGGGAATCCGTCCCGTGGTCGACCTGAACTCGATGCAGGTGATTCGCGTGGAGGAGTACGGCGAGTGGCCTCTGCCCCCTGAAGCAGGGAACTATGCCAGCACCCGCGTGGAGAATCAGCGCACGGATATCAAGCCGCTGGAGATCACGCAGCCGCTGGGTCCCAGCTTCACCCTTACAGGCAGGCAACTCAACTGGCAAAACTGGAGCCTGGTGGTCGGCTTTAATGCGCGCGAGGGCCTGACCCTTCACGATGTCCGGTACCAGGACAAGGGGCGCAAGCGTCCCATTCTCTTTCGTGGATCGCTGACCGAGATGGTCGTCCCGTATGGCGATCCGCGTCCCACGCAGGTGCGCAAGAATGCGTTCGATGTGGGAGAGTACGGGATGGGCATGTGCGCCAACAGCCTGAAGCTGGGTTGCGATTGCGTGGGCCACATCGCCTATCTCGACGGCGACCTGTGCGACAGCAGGGGCGGCGCGCTCACCATTCCCAACGCGATCTGCATTCACGAAGAGGATTACGGAATCCTCTGGAAGCACACCGATCGCCGCCTGCCCGATTCGCCCGAGGTCCGCCGCTCGCGCCGTCTCGTCGTCTCTTCAATCTCGACCGTCGAGAACTACGAGTACGGCTTCTTTTGGTACTTCTATCAGGACGGCAACATCCAGTTCGAAATCAAGCTGACGGGCATTCTTTCGCTGGGGACCGCTCGCGAAGGCGAAACGCTCAGGCACGGCACGATGATCGCGCCGTTGCTTTACGCGCCGAATCACCAGCACTTCTTCAATGTGCGGCTCGATTTTGCCATCGACGGAATCGCCAATACCGTTCAGCAGATCGATATTGTCGCCGATCCCGTTGACGAGCAGAACTCGTTTGAAAACGCGTTCTTTGCCAAGGCGACGAACTTGACTAGCGAGCAGCAGGCTCTTGCCCATCTCAATCTTGAATCGGCGAGGACCTGGAAGATAATTAACCCATCGGTTATGAATGCAGTGGGTTCGCCCGTGGGATACAAGTTCTTTGCAGGAGACAACTCATTTCCCCTGGCCTCACCCAACGCCTGGTGGCGTCGCCGCGCGGGATTCGTCAACCATCACGTGTGGGTGACGCCCTACAGCGAAGAGGAGAAATACGCGGCGGGCGATTATCCAAACCAGAGCTCCGGGGGGGATGGCTTGATCCGATGGACCAGGGCCGACCGCCCCATTGAAAACCGGGACATTGTCTTCTGGTACACTTTCGGGCATACGCATATACCCCGATGCGAGGACTACCCGGTGATGCCCACAGCGTACATTGGTTTTCTGCTGAAGCCGAATGGCTTCTTCAACGGCAATCCGGCAAACGACGTTCCCCCTTCAACGCCCGTGAAAAGGGAATCCGGCTGCAAGCACTGCTGATGCACTGCGCATCAGGATTCCGCTTCGGCGCGTTCCATTCGACAGACATTCACCCATCAAGGACGGAGACAACGTGATCACACTCAAGGATGCAAAGAAGATCATCGAGGCAGCCGAGGCGAAAGCGGCCGCGATCGGCCAGCCCATGAATATCGCAGTCGCCGACGCGGGCGGAAACCTCATCGCGCATGTGCGCATGGATGGCGCATGGCTTGGCAGCATCGACATTTCCATCAAGAAGGCATACACCTCGCGGGCCTTCGACATCGCCACCAAAGATCTGGCCGCTCACTCCCAGTCGGGAGGCCAGTTCTTCGGCATCCACGCGTCGAATGACGGCAAGATCATGATCTTTGCCGGCGGAATCCCCATCAAGAGCGGCGGCAAGGTTGTGGGTGCAATCGGCGTCAGCGGCGGCTCCGGCGAGCAGGATCATGCGGTGGCCGAGGCCGGAGCAGCGGCCTACAGCTCCTGAACCACCCCTGACGCCTCTTCAACTCAGGGCAGGGTCGACGCCGTTGGATGAATCTGCGGCTGGAAACTGCCGGCTCGCTCACGCTGATTGCGCAGCGCCTCGTCGCGTTGCGTGTTTACGAGCGTGTGGGTTTGCTGCGCTTCCAAATCGGCGGCTGCGTGCAGTCCCAGATGTGCATAGGCCTGGCTCAACTGGTAGTGAGCGGGCGCGAGTTTGGGATTCAACGCGATGACCCGCTCGAAGGCCTGACGTGCCCGCGGCCAATCCTGTTGCGATGCGTAGAGCTTTCCGAGTTCAAAGGCCGGATCAGGAGAGTTGGGCTCCAACTGTGCTGCCTGTTCCAGCGCAACCGTCGCTTCCTGCTCGCGTCCCAGGCGGCTGGCCAACAGGCCAAAGTAGTATTCCAGAGGATAATGACCAGGTTTTTTGGCGCGCGCTTCTTCAAGAATGCGAATCGCCTCTTTGTCATTGTCTTGTCGCGAATAGGTCTGGGCCAGCCCTACATCTGCGGCATCGAGTTCCGGGTTTTCGGCAAGCGCTGTGCGGAAGGCCTCGCGCGCGGCCGGGTAGTCGCCTTTGATCATCTCAACGGCGCCCAGACGCAACTGCAACGGTGAGCTCACGGCAGTCTCGGCCATCCCCGACTGGAGGAACTCGATCGCCTCGTCGTAACGGTCCGTGTCCATCAACAGGCGCGTGTAATCCAGCGCTCGATCGGGATTGGTGGGATCGGCCGCAGCGGCGGCGCGATAGGCCTCCAGGGCCTCGGGCATTTTCTGCTGCATTTCGAACGCCGAGCCGAGGAACATGAGCGTGTCCGCATGTGCGGGCCGCTCGTCGTGCAGCGCGGCCAGCAGCGTGGACGACTCGGCGAACTGTCCGTCATAGAGCAACGCCAGCGCGAGGTTGTATCGGCTCTCCCAGGACGGTTCGAGGGAAGCAATCCGCTGAAAGCAATGCACCGCCTCCTGATAGAACAAGCGCCTGCTGAGCAGCACCGCGATCGGATACTCGCGTGCGGGGGCGAGTTGATTGGCAGCCTCCATGGTTTGAATTCGATGGGCGGCCTCATCCGCGCGACCCATGCGGACTTCGGCGTCGATTAGGCCGGCGCCGGCCTCTGCATCGTTTGCGATCAAATCCCCCGCATGAGCGGCCTGCTCAAGCGCATCGGCATCATGCCCCGTGGCAAGCGCCCACAAGAACAGGTAGTAATGCGCGAACGGATCATTCGGATCCAGGCGCGAAGCTTCACGAAGCTCAGGTTCCGCGTGGGAATAATCCTTTGTGTTAAGCAGATTGAAGCCGAGATTCCTGTGCGGCGCAGCTTGCGCAGGGTCTAGGCGGATTGCATTCCGATAGTGAATGCATGCCTTGTCGCTTTGGCCGCGTTGAGTCTCGGTAATCCCCAGCAGATTTTCGATCGTGGCATCACGCGGCGCAAGATGGTGTGCCTGTTCGAGCTTGACCAGGGCAAGATCGAATTGCCCTTCGCGCATCAGCCTCACTCCCTCGTCCAGTGCCGTTGGCTGCGAACTGAGCGGCGAAGCCAATGAAATGGAAACCAGCGCATTAGCAATCGTCCAACGCCATCTCATGGCCTGGTTCCCCCGCTTTGCGCACTCTCGACCGCGGCGTCTTCAGCAGGCGGAACAGCCATCTTTTCCGTCTTGATGGCGCGCACCTCGGCAAAGGCTTGAGCTGCTTGCGCGGTCTTGCCTTCGGCGCGCAGGACCAGTGCCAACTGATAATGGGTGGCGGCATCCTCGTCATGCGCCAGCCCCAGCCGAAGCACCTGCTCGGCGCGGGCGTAGTGCTTCTCCATGGCATAGGCCCGGCCCAGGCGTGCGTATGCGGGCCACAGATCCGGCTTGCTGTGGATCGCCGATTCCAGATGCGGAATCGCCTCAGCGGCGCGCTCTTCGGCAACCAGAACGGTGCCCAGTTCTGCGTTGGCCTCAGGATGTCCGGGGCTCAGCTCAAGTTCCCTCGTGAGCTCCGCTCGCGCATGGTCCGCATCTCCGTGCTTCCAGTAAAGATGTCCGAGCCAGAAATGGACACCGGCAAGATCCGGCCGGGCAGAAGCCAGGGCAAGATACTCCGTCAGCGCCTTGTCGTCTTCCTCTCGACTGACATAGAGTTGGCCGAGCAATTGGTGCACATGATAGGAATCCGGAGCCACTGCGACCAGGCGAGTTACCTGGATCATTGAGATTTTGCGCCGCGCCAGAATCAGTTTGAAACGCGCGGCGCGGTCGCCGGGATTGACTGAGAGCCAGCGAAGAATGAGCGGCTCGGCATCCGTGTAGCGGTGCTGGTGCGTGGCTGTCGTCGCCTGGGCAATGGGGCTCGCGGACGGGTCTATGCTTGTTTGTGCAATGTCAATTCGCTGGTACGCTTGCCGCGCGCCGTCCTCATCGCCTGCGAGCACGGACAAAGCCGCCAGGGCAATTTCTTTGCCAGGACTTGACGCATAATTCGCTCTCAGGTTGTTCGCTGCTTGGCGGCACAGTGGCAGCAGTTCGGCTCCCGCAGGCTCACGGGCGATCTCGTCCTCCCGTGGCAGCCCCAATGCATCCAGCGCCTCGCTCGGGTCGATTGCAATTGCCTTGTCGATGCGCGAGAGACCATCTGCCTCATGCTGCGTCAAAAGCAATACTTCTCCGCTCATGGCCAACGCCGCGGCGGATCGCGGAGTCGATTCCATCGCTTGCTCAAGCTGCTCTTGCGCGCTGGCCAGCCGGGCCTGCTCGATGAACACCTCCGCCAGTTCCAGCCGCGCGTCCAACGATTGCGGATCACGCTCGATGGCGCGCCGAAGATGGCCTTCCGCCTTGGCCCAATCGTGTTCCGGAGCATACATGCTCGCGTAAATTCGATCTGAAATTGCTGTTCCAGCGGCGTCTTCCAGCAGCTGCTCCGTCTGCTGCTTGGCCGCCTTCCCGTAGGCTTCCCCAAGCGCGAAAAGCAGATCCGGGTCGTCAGGAAACTGCGCGGCAGCTTTCTGCAATTGAATTAAACCAGCATCCATTTGCCCTGCATCCCACAGCGCGGTTCCCAGCCAGCTCTGGCCTAGCTTTTCGTTCGGATCAAGTCGAATTGCCTCGCGCAAATGAGTCACGCCCTGCGCCGGGTGGCTCAGTCTCACTTCGTCAATTCCAAGCCATAGACTCACCCCCCGCATTCCTGGCCTCAGCTTTTCAGCCAGAGCAAAAGCCTTGGCGGAATTCTCGAACTCTCCGTGAGCGTAGTAGACCAGCCCCAGGTTCGCATAAACCTCGGGCAACCCGGGCTGAAACCTCAAGACTTGCCGATATTCGGCAACCGCGGCGTCAAGCTGCCCTTGTTGCTGCGCCCGCTGCGCTGCCAGGAAGTGCTCCTGCACCTGCGCCTGGATCTGTGAATCGACAACCTGCGCGGCGACGGCCGAGGACAGTACGCATGCAATCGGGATCATTGCAACGAAAATCGGAATTCGCCGGCTGAGGATGCGAAACATGGATTGATAGTAGTTTATTTTCACCTCAATGAATGCCATTGAGCGATCCCGCGCGGCTTTTTCCGATGGACCGATCATTCCGAACTCCAAATTCTCCAAGATGCAAAAGCACAATTCTCCCGGACCTCGCTGAAGAGGTCCGGGAGAGTTGGGTTGTTTTCAAACTTCAGACGTCACGAGGCCGGTTCGCCATGTGGCGTTAGAACGTCACCCGCAGAGAGCCCTGGATATTTCTTGGGCCATAGGCAAGGCCCCCGGCGTTGCCGAAGTTTGTGTTGGTATTGACCAGTGGGTCGCAGGTTTGCGTGTCCGAGGTGCTGCAACTCACTGACGTGTCAAATCCGGTGAATCGGTGACGGTTGAAGACGTCGAAGAACTCCATGCGGATGTCGGCGTGGACTCGTTCGGTGAACATGGGGATGGCCTTGGTTACGTTGAAGTCCTCGGACGTGTTGAAAAGCTCGCGGATCCCAAGGGCTTTGGGTGCGTCGCCAAAGGTGAAGTTGGCGGCGGGAGCAAAGGCAGCCTGGTTCAGGAGGCGGCTCGTGCCCCAGACGTACTTGCCGTGCAGCGCGCCAACTGTCTGTCCGCTAACGATGTTGGGACGGCTGGCTGACCCGGTTGCGCCCTGGGAACCGGCGAAGATGCCCGAGGTCCAGTTCGACGAGGATACGCTGAGTGGGGTGCCGCTTTGATACTTCTGCACGGCGGCAATCTTCCATCCCCCGGCCAGCACGTTGACAGCTCCACCCTCATTGGCAAACTGCTTGCCCTTGCCGAAGGGCAGATCGTAAGTCCATGCCAGAACGATGCGTTGCGGAATGTCAAACGAGCTGAGAGCCTTCTCGGCCTTCAGATTGTAGACGTTCAGCGCGCCGGCGTTCCCGTTGCCTTCCCAACCCGCCTCGCTCGGATACTCCGAGTCGGCATTGGTCAGGTTTTTTGACCAGCTGTAGTTGGCCAATATGGTCAGCCCGGCGCTGGTCCGCTTGGTTACCTGAACCTGCATGGCGTTGTAAGTGTAGTCGCCGAAGGGGTCGTCCATGGTTGCCGAATCCACTGAGACGGTTCCATACTGCGGGAAGGGACGCAGGGCCTGAGAGACAGTACCGTTGAAGCCGGCATAAGGCGCTGCAACCGTACTCTGGCCCGCACATGCCGGGTTGCCGGCCTGGTTTGCAATGTTCACCTGCAAACATGCGCCGAGGGAGAGATTACTGGGATTGCCCTGGTTGGGGTCATGCAGGAATGCCTGCAGGTGGTCGCCATGAGCGCCAACGTAGGCCACGTCGACAATGGTGTTGAAGGGCAGTTGGCGCTGCATATCGAGGGTCCAGTTTTGAATGGTGCCAGGGCGGTCGACCTTCGACTCGATGAAGAGTGCGTTGCCATTCCCATTCATGACCGTCGGGTCGATGAACGGCGGCAGGTTGCCGGGATAGGCGGTGATCTGCGAGAGCACTGCGACCGGGGTCTGATTGCTGGCCGCGGTTGGGTAGTTGTAGCTGGAGAAAAAGCCCTGGCTGTCGTTCTCGGCGAAGCCGCCTACGCGCTGGGTGGAGAAGTAAATGCCGTAGCCGGCGCGGATGACAGTGTTGGGATCGACCGAATAGGAGAGCCCCACGCGCGGACCGAAGGCCTTCTTATAGCTCGACTGCGGAGAACTGCCGCCGAGCCGTCCCGTGCCGCTGCCTTCGAAAACGTAAGCGCCGGGAAGGCCGCCCGCCCCCGGGTTCGCCAGGGTTGGGTCCACATAGGACATGCGGTTGTGCGCCTCGGTCACCGGGATCGGCATGTCATAACGCAGGCCAAGGTTGACGGTGAGCTTGTTGTCCACCTTCCAGTCGTCGGCGGCAAAGACCGCAACATACTTGGCGCGCCACCCGTTGATCTGGGGAATGTCAATATATGCATTTGAAGCTGCGCCGAGATAGAAGCTGGCGAAGCCAAAGCCGGAGTTGGTGTCTTCCGGAGTGCTGGTGGGGCCCTGGGTGAAGTTGAACTGGCCGGCGCTGCCGGTCAGAATATTCAGGTTGAACTGCGCGGCGCGAAATTCGCCGCCAAACCGGAAGCTGTGACGCCCCTTCTGCCACGAGACCGCGTCGTCATACTGAAAGACGTTGTCGTTGAAGCTGCTTGCGCCATCGCTGGGGGTGTTGATGCCGTTGCCGGGATAGTTGTAGCTGAAACGAGGGAAGACCTGGTTGCCTACGCCCTTGAGGCCGAACTTGGTTGCCCAGTCACCGCCGTAACCGCCCTCGCCCGAGCCCTCGACGCGATGGCGGCGAGTGAATCCGGCGTTGAAGTGGTTGAGCATGGTGGGCGAGATGAAGTAGTCGTAGCCCAGGCGCAGATATTTGTTGCCCTGCGTGTTGCCGCCGTCGTAAAGCGGCCCGAGGCTTTGGGTGCTGATGTAAGGCATGTTGCCGGTGAAGTAACTGGCTGAGATCTTGTTTTTCGCGTTGATGTTCTCGTCGATGCGGACGTTCCACATGTCGGCTTGCTCGTGATTGGAACTGTTGTCATTGATGTTGAAGTAAGGGCTGGTGGCGCTGGAGGGGGCCGAGGGCATGACCTTGGAAGCTGCGGCAAAGACCGGATCCGCGGCCTCGGTGATCTTGTTGTTTGGATAAGCCTGGCAGGCCATTCCCTGGTTGGCGCCAGTGCAGGTCGAGTAGTCGTAAAGGATATGGGCCTGGAAGTCCTGACCGTTGATGGTCAAAGGCGTCAGCAGGGCCGAGAAGTCTCCGCCGAGCATGGCCTGGGTGGGGGCGGATAGCAACGAATTGCCGCCATTGATCTGACGGAAGCCTTCGTAATTGAAGAAGAAGAAGGTCTTGTCTCTGCCGTTGTAAAGCCAGGGAACGCGCACCGGCCCTCCGACGCTTGCGCCAAAGTCATTCTGAGTGTCGGTGGGCGTGGGCGAGGTGTTGGCCCCGAATATGGCATTTTGGCGATTGTTGGTCCAGCTGTTGGCGTCCAGGTCGCGGTTCTTGAGCAAGTCGTACGCCGAGCCGTGAAGGGTGTTTGTGCCTTGCTTGGAGGAGAGATTGACCACGCCGCCGCTGGCGCTTCCAAACTGGGCGTCGAAGGTGTTGGTCATGACCTTGAACTCGGAGACGGCCTCCACGCTGAAGCCATAGGTGACCTGCATGTTGGCCGAGGCGAGCTCCGTGGTGGCGCCGTCGAGCAGGATGTCGCCGCCGCCCTGTTGCCCGCCGCTGAGCTTGAAGGCTCCGGCGGGTGGCGAGGAGGGGTTGTTGCTCATGGTGCCGGCGAATCCGGGCGAGAGCGCCGCGAATTCCAGAGGGTTGCGGATCTCACCGCCGAACGGCAGCGGCAGCGATTCCAGTACCTGGGGCGACATGGAGAAGCCGACATCGGAGGATTCCGAATCCAGGTGCGAAGCGTCGCTGGTGACAATGATGCTCTGTGTTGCCCCACCGACACTCAGTATCGCGTTGACAGTGGACGTACTGCCCACGGAGACCGTAATGCCGCTCTGTGTGTAGGACTCAAACTTTGGATAAGTCACTGAAAGGGTGTAAAGCCCGGGCTCCAGTTCGGGGAATGTGTAAAGCCCCTGGCCGCTCGATACCGTGTCAAAGCGGCTGCCAGTGTTGATCTCCTTCAGCGTGAGGGATGCTCCGGGAATGATGGCGCCGGTTGCGTCCGTTACCAATCCGGTGAGTGTGCCTCTGTTCGACTGGGCCAGGCCAGGGATGCCGCTTGCAAGGCAAATCACCGCCAACAGCAGGACCGCAAACCACCACGGTCTTTGCGCCGTTAATTTTCGTTGCATCATTGTGTGTCTCCTTGTGAACATGGTTCCTAGGCCTCCGAGGTGTGTCCGGTGAAACTTGCGGCGGGGGAGGTGTTGCTCGCCGCGTCCAGACCCGTTGAGATCTGGCCAGCCACCCGGATGGATAACAGCTGCAGCAGCGCAATCACTGGTAAGGCGTATTTGAGCGCTGCATTTCCAGACCATCCGTAAGCGATTGCCAGGAATAATCCGCAGCCCAGGCAGCGCCCCGTGAACAGTCCGATTTCGTGGTTGAAGATGTAGGCGTACTCGTTGCGCGACTCGATGCGCGAGACCGCGTCGATGACCTGGAACTGGATCGGGTAATAGGCGAGATCCAGCAGGGGCTTGGCCAAAATGAGGCAGCCGATGAAGACCAGCACGCCCGCGGCATTGAAGAGCAGGGTATTGACGACCGACCCAAGGAAGAACAGCAGAAGACCGGCGGAAAAAACGATGATGCGATGCCTGGGCGCCGCTGCCCTGCCCGCGACGTAGAGCAGCCCCGCGGAGACCACGCCGCCGATGGCCTGCGTTGCTCCCAGCGTTCCCTCCTGGCCCACCAGCAGCATGATGAGCATGGCCGGGGCGGTGACAATGTATCCCTGGGCAAGACCCTTGAGCAGGGCCAACTGGAGCATCCGACCCCACAGCGG
>Ga0181528_10002345_pt1 | contig 11612 bp, 10 predicted proteins | sample PEATcosm2014_Bin_47_FD_119742 | JGI IMG/M metagenome (GOLD analysis project Ga0181528, IMG submission 119742) | Peatland microbial communities from MTU Mesocosm Facility, Houghton, MI, USA - PEATcosm2014_Bin10_10_metaG | ecosystem: Environmental > Terrestrial > Soil > Wetlands > Peat | place... | reverse complement strand
CGTAAAGTGGAACTGGGCGCCGGAGCCCAGTTCGCTTTGCGCCCAGACGCGGCCGCCGTGGGCCTGGACGATGTGCTTGACGATGGCCAGGCCGAGGCCGGTGCCGCCGGACTCGCGCGATCTCGCTTTGTCCACGCGGTAAAAGCGCTCGAAGATGCGGTCGAGGTGCTCGGAGGGGATGCCGGGGCCGAAGTCCTGCACGGTGAACTGGACTTCGTTTTCGATAAGCTTTGCGCCGACGCTGATGCGCTTGCCCTGGTGGGCGTACTTGATGGAGTTCTCGATCAGGTTGCCGAAGACCTGGTTCATGGCGTCGGGGTCGGCGAGGACGGTGGCCTCCGGCGCGCCTGTCGATTCAAGCTCGATCTCGGAGTCGACGACGATGCCGCCGAGGCTTTCGATGGCGTCCTGGACCAGTGAACTGGCCTTGGTGGGCTGGGCAACGAGCTTGTAGTCGGGGCTTTCGACGCTGGCCAGGGCCAGCAGATCTTCAGTGAGACGGTTCATGCGGGTGGCGTTTTTGTGGATAATGCCGAGGAATTCGCGAGTGGTTTCGGGGTCGGGACGCGGATCTTCGACGAGGGTTTCAACATAGCCCTGGATGGAGGTGAGTGGGGTGCGGAGTTCGTGGCTGACGTTAGCTATGAAGTCGCGGCGGGATTTCTCTGCTTGCTCAATACGGGTGACGTCGTGAAGAACAACGAGCGCACCTCCCGAGGGCAGAGGGGCAGCGTTGACCTCAAACATTCGGCCGGGCGCGAGGGAGTTGGCGCGGCCGTAGCAGACCACATGATCATCAAGTGCGGCCCGGACGCAAGAGAGCACATCGGGATCGCGGACAAAGTGCACCAGGGGCCGACCGGGGTATATCAGGGTCCCGGCAATGCGGGTCATGACGGCATTGGACCAGCGTACGGCGCCTTCTGGGGTGATGGCGACGACTGCCTCTTGCATGGAGTTGAGCATGGTGGCTAGTTCCAGACGGCGGCTTTCGATCTCCGCAAAGCTCTGGCCGAGGCGTTCAGCGGTTTGGTTTAGCGCCGCTTCCATGGCTGACAGTTCGTCTTCGTCTTTCAAAGCCAGGCGAGCACTCAAATCGCCGTCGGCAATTTGGCGGGCGAAAGAGACGACTCGATCGATGCGCCCGGTGACTCGGCGGGCCACCCAAGCTGCGAGCGGTAAAGCGAGTCCAAGCGCGATGAGGCCAGCCCAGACGGCTTCATGGGCGAGAAGGTGAAAGGTTTCCCCGGTCCGATGCTCGATGAGACGGCGGAAGACGAACTCCATGACCACTGTCTGGAAGACCAGCAGCAGGACGAATAGTCCTAGCAGCCTGGTGAAGACCTTCGGAGTCAATGCGACGCTCCCGACCGGAGGAATCCGGCGTCTGATCGGCATGAGCCGACCTGTTTACTCGCCTTTTGGAAGCTCGAAACGATAGCCGGCACCACGCACCGTCTTGAGGTAGCGAGGATTCTCCGCGTCGACCTCGATTTTCTCACGGATTCGGCGCACATATACGTCGACGGAGCGAGGTGTGACGAAGCGCGCGTCCCCCCAGACAGCGTCGAGAAGGTGGTCGCGGCTGAAAACGCGGCCGGGATGGCGGGCAAGGTAGTCAAGCAGCCGGAACTCGGTTGCGGTGGTGGTGGTGAGTTCACCGCGGACCATGAGTTGCATCGCGTTCGCATCAATGATGACTTCTTCAAAGCTGATGATCGAGGGCGTGGTGGGGCGCTCGAATCGGCGCAACACGGCTTTGACGCGGGCGACGAGTTCACGAGTGGCAAAGGGCTTGGTGATGTAGTCGTCAGCTCCGAGTTCGAGGCCAAGGACGCGGTCGTTTTCACCGGCGCGGGCTGTTAGAAAGATGATGGGAACGGTGGAGAGCGCAGCATTGGCGCGGAGGCGCCTGCACACGTCAAGGCCATCGCCGCCGGGCACCATGATATCCAGCAGAAACAGAGCGGGCGGCTGGCGCTCGGCGTCTGGAATAAGGTTGGTGGGCGTGTGGAACAGGCGAGCGGTGAATCCGGCAGCTTCAAGATGATGCTGCACAAGCCGCGCGATGTCGGTGTCGTCTTCCAGTACAAATACAGTTTGGCTCAAACGGTCTGCCCTCGCCCGGCGGCCGTTTGTCTACGTGTTTCCAGGCCGCACGGAACTATGAATAGAGTAATGCAGCGGGACGAACAGAATGCAAACGTTGTGTGAATTTGAGCAGCGGTGGACAGGTTTGCGGAGTTGGGTGGGCAACGGCCCGAAGTGATTGATGGCTGAAGTTTTGCTTGACTCCACAGCCGCCCCTCTGCCACACTGCGAGCGCGCATTCTGCTCATGATTCAGGCTGCTTGGTTCCAAACCAGGTGGCATTCACACCTTCCCTCAAGAATGTGGATGCTGGCTTGGTCGCGCCCTTTGCGTGGGGAATGCGTCCCTGCCCGCAACGGGTGTAGGGATTCGATCAAGAAACTGGAGGAATGATGAAGAAATACTTTGCGGAACTGGTTGGCACCTTTTTCCTGGTGTTCTTTGGCGTGGGCACAGCAGTCATTACAGGCGGTGTGCCGGGCCTGGTGGGCATTGTGGGCATTGCATTCGCTTTCGGCCTTGGGCTGGTTGCGGCGGCTTACGGCATTGGGCCTATCTCAGGCTGCCACATCAACCCGGCCGTGAGCCTGGGTGTTTGGGTTGCCGGACGCATGAAGACGATGGATCTGATTGGCTATTGGGTGGGTCAGTTCATCGGCGCGACATTGGCGGCATGGGTCGTATTCCTGATCGCGAGCGGAGTTAGCGGGGGCTACAATCTGGCCACCAACGGGCTGGGGCAGAATGCATTTGGGCCAGGGTACCAGGGAGGCTACAGCCTGACTTCCGCCATCGTGTATGAGTTTGTGGCGACCCTGCTGTTCGTCATTGTGATTCTGGGTTCAACGCAGAAGGCGGCGCCGTCTGGCTTCGCGGGACTGGTAATTGGTACCACGTTGGTGGCGATTCACCTGCTGGGCATCCACATTACCGGAACCAGCGTGAACCCGGCACGCAGCTTTGGGCCGGCGGTGTTCGTGGGCGGACAGGCGATTCAGCAGCTTTGGGTGTTTCTGTTGATTCCGACACTGGGCGGAGCGGCGGCCGGATTGCTGTTCCGGTTCAAGGCGCTGTCAGCTGAGTAGCGAAGCAGACGACAGGTTACAGATGACATTCTTGTGTTGCCCGGCTTTTGCTGCCATCTGTAACCTGGACTCTGTTCCCTGTTATGCGCCGGTCTCGAGTTCGGCGATGAAGTCGATCACAGCCTCAGTCCATCCGTCGATGTGAGTCCATGGCCCGTAGCCAACACCATTGCGGGCAGAAGCGACATTGAGGATGTACCCCTTTCCGCGCGGTGCGGGCACCTGGTCGTGCGACTGCTCATCGGAAGTGGGCCTCAGCTCACGCTCGATGACTCCGCTCACGGGTTAAATGCGCGATGTTCTTCGATCTTTGAGATGGCCCTGTCACAGTTCATCTGCCTGCATGGCACTTGGCCAGTGTGGCCTAGTGTCGCAAACGAGCCTTCGCTGGATTTGCAGGTTCTTCCTTATTCTGCGCCATAGCATTAGTCTAACTCCGGGAAAATGGCAGATGAATTACGCTGGAAACACAGGCCGGAATGACCTTATTGACGCGGCCCCGTGGAGGTAGTTTTGAACTGGATGATGCTTCTGGTGGGCGTGGTGGTAGGGATGCTTTCCGGAGTGGTGGGCATTGGGGGAGGGATCCTTTTTGTTCCTGCGCTGGTGTGGCTGGCGGGGATGGACCAGCACAAGGCTCAGGGGACGTCGATTGGCGCGCTGCTGGCGCCCGTGGGAATTCTGGCCTTCTGGGAATACTACCGCAAGGGAAACGCGGACATCGGGGTTGCAGCGTTTCTGGCAGTGGGTTTTCTGGTTGGCGCATATTTTGGCGCGGTGGGAGCCCAGCACATCTCCGAGCTATGGCTGCGGCGGGTGTTTGCAATCACGCTGGTGGTGGTCGGGGCGCGGATGTGGTTCGCAAAATGAGTGGTTGGGTCAGCGCGTGGCGATGAAGCGGAGCCGGACGTAATCGGCAATCCAGTTCCCTTCCTCGTCGCGCAGGACCGGCGCGAGCAATGCAGCAGTCTCTTCGACTACCGTATCGCGGAGCGCTTCGGGCAAGCCTTCAATCACGCCGCGGCGAAAGGTTTGCAGCCAGGATGTCATACCGCTCTCCGGCAGCGGGGTGGGACGCGGAATAAGGGCGATCTGCTGAACAGTAAATCCAAAGCGGGAGAGGCGGCGCGTATAGGCCTCCAGCGTGGGATAGTAATTGACGCCGTCTTCACGATCAGAGTAGCCATGGCGCGCAAGCACAGCCATGAGCGCGACGCGGATGGCGGCGATATTCCCATGGCCACCCATTTCGGCAACGAACCGCCCGCCGGGCCTGAGGACGCGGTGGACTTCTGCCATCATCGCGTCCTGGTCACGGACCCAGTGCAGAGCGGCATTTGAAAAGACGGCTTCAAAGGAGTTGTCGGCGTAAGGGAGAGATTCGGCGCTCGCATTGTCGGCAACGATGGCACGGGCGCGAGCTGCAGCGACCATATTGGGGGAGGAATCGACTCCAACAAGCATGGCGCCGGTGGCGGCGATGCGCTTAGACAAATAGCCGTCGCCACAGCCGAGATCGAGGATGCGCTCACCGGGTTGGGCTGCTAGCCACTCCAGCACGCCGCCTGCAAGTCCATGGACAAATGCGCCGTTCTTTCCATAGGCCTGTGGATCCCAGCTTTGAGTCATCGGTTGCCTCCACTTGAAGTGTGACGGGGATGGCTAGGATAAGGCAAAGTTATTTTGATTTGGAGTTCAATAACCAACCCTTATAGACCCTAATTGGGGAACTGCGCCGATTTGGCTAAATGGACTGGACTGGGAGCAGAGTCAGGTCGTCGACAAGGCTTACTTCTTTTTGCACGAAGGGCTCTCCATATCGTACGCCGGCGAGGAGGCCGTAATGGCGCGCCTCGGCAAAGGTGCGGTCGCGGATTTCTTCTTCGGGAACGAAGAGCGCGCTGCCGGTTGGCTGGTTGGCATACTGCGACTTGTAGGCCATCAGCGATGCGTGGCGCTGTTCGATGAATGGCGTGATGTCGACGATGAAACTTGGACGCACGTCTGCATAGAGGCTTGCGTAGACGATTTTGAAGGGACGATGCGGCGCCGAGCCTGTCTCCACTTTCGACAGACCGGACAGGAAGCAGGCTTCAAAGCCGAGCGTGGCCACGATGGCGTGGTCGGGGTGGCGTGCTTGCCAGTAGGGGAGAATGACGACGCGGGGGCGGAGCATGCGCAGAACGCTGACGACCTTCAGGCGATTGCCAAGAGTGTTCTCGATTGCGCCGTCTGGCATGTCGAGCGCCTGACGCCAGGTGACGCCAAGAATGCGAGCGGCTTCAGCGGCTTCACGGGCGCGGTCTTCAGCAGTGCCGCGGGTTCCCGCTTCACCCTGGGTGAGGTCGAGGATGGCAGTGCGGAGGTTACGCGAGGCCATGCGCAACAGGGTTCCACCACAGGTCTGTTCCACGTCGTCGCGATGCGCGGCGATGGCAAGGACGTCGATGGAGGGGGTTTCAGCCATAGGCGTTCAACGGAGTGGAACGGACCGCCTCGATTTCAGGAACAACCGCCTGGGGTTCGTATTCTTCCTGGTCTCAGAATCGAGACCAGGGGCACCTGAAGGGATCAATTCTTTAGTAGACAGTGTTGTTGGCGTCGCTTGCGGCATCCATGTAGGCCACGTCGTATGCGGTGCCGGTGACGGTGACGTACTGGTTGTCAAGAGCTGTACCGTCAGTGGTGGTGTAGATGTACACTTGGCCTCCCTCGGCGGTGTAGATCTTGTTGAGCCCGGTGACTGCCGCAACGCCGGTTGCGTCTCCGAGATACGGCTCAATCATCTTAACCGTACCTGTTGAGGTGTCGAACATGGTCAGGCAACCGTAAGGCTTGCCAGTGGCCGCGCGCACACCGAGGTTGCACTTGGTCATGGCAATCCAGAGGGTGCTGTTATCGGCCTCAAGCATGCGGCTTGGAGCGCCCGGCTGCCCGTCGCTGATGGAGACAGGGCTGGAAGCGGCATTACTGCTCAGATTAACAACCGTGAGACTTCCGGTGAAGAGCGTCTGCCCGTTCACTTGTTGCGGCGTCTGGCCAACAACGTACATGGTGGAGGAGTCTACGAGCGCGTTGCTGGCGCCACCAGGGATTGGAAGGGTGGAGGCAGAGAGCGTGGCGTTGTTGGGCAGAGTTCCAGAACCTTGTCCAACGAGAAAAATCATGGGAGCAACCGGCAACTGGGAGATGGAAGCCGTTGAGCCTCCGCACTCGGGTCCGCAGTTGAGCACGTAGGCAGTGCCGCCGTCGGTGGAGAAGACAGCTTTGACGGGGCGGTCAAAGACCAGCGGCGCGCCGTAAGAAGTGCCGGTGGAGTCTACGTGATCAGGGCTCTGTGCCTGCAGAAGGCACCAGCCGGGAGAGTTTATCGGCTCACAATCGACAGCAGCCTTGGGCCACGTGGTGGGACCGCCAGAGTAGTTAATCGACTGTGCTGCCGAGAGCTTGACAGGGTAGTAGGCGTAGTTGGAGTTCTGCACAAAAGCAATCGCCATAGAACCGCCGGGATTGACGCTTACGCGATAAATACCGGGAAGGCTGAGTGGATAGCTGTTGTTGCTGATGTGGTCAACGACAGTGAGAACGTGGGCGCTCTGGCTTGCGGCAAACACGAAATTCTGGCTGCGCGTGACGAAGATGCTGGAGGAGAGGCCATTGAGCCCGGCGGTGGCGCTGCCGGTGTTCTCCTTGGCGTAGTTTATGGGGCTGAAGCTGCCGTCTCCCGAGCCGTAAACGAAGCCGAGTTGCTCTTCCGGCATGTTCTGGATGGAGACAGGGAGCGCACCGGAGTAACCGCTGATGGAGAAGTTTCCGGGCTTGCCGTTATATCCGCTTCGGATGTCATAGTAGGCATCCACGAACTGGAGCGAACCTTTCGCGAAGGCGCTGGGGTTTTGAATGGCTATCATTACGCGGTTGGTCAGGCCGCTGGGTGGCAGGTTGCGACCCGCAAAGTAGTTGGTGCCGCCACAGCCTGCCAGCGCGGCTGCAATGACGAGGGCCGCGGCGGCGCTCAACCAGAGAACTCGAATCTTCAAAATCCCTTACCTCGACGAATCGCGCGGAATAACCCGCTGCGTGAACTATTTGATGGTGGTTGCCGGTGGTTGAGACCGGGCGCAAGTAGCCCAAATCTTCCCCGAGTCTCTGAAAAAGCTCCCCGTCCCGGAACCGGTTTTTAACGAGCTTATGACTACCGAAGTATAACAAAGCAAGCCACCGCTCTGGCGCAGCGTGTCCGGTTGGCTTAGCATGACATCAGAATGACCGAATTTGCAGACATCTTTGCCAGCCGTCCGGTGCTTGCCGACGGCGCCATGGGAACCGTGCTTTACGCCCGTGGTATCTTCATCAACCGGTGCTATGACGAGTTGAATCTCTCTGACCCCGGGCTGATTCTTTCCATCCACGAGGAGTACCTGCAGGCCGGCGCCGAGATTCTTGAAACCAACACGTTTGGGGCCAACAGTTTTCGCCTGGCTCGGCATGGGCTGGGCAGCAAAGTGGCCGAAATCAACGCAGCCGGGGTCCGGCTGGCGCGTCAGGCCGTGAACCACCTCAAAGAGAAACAAGCCGGCGAGGCATGGGTCGGCGGTTCCGTGGGCCCACTGGGCGTGCGGCTTGAACCGCTGGGAAAAACCGGGCTTGATGAAGCGCGGGCCGCCTTTGCCGAGCAGATCAGTGCACTTGCTGGGGCAGGTGTTGACATGTTGATTATTGAAACCATGCCGGCGCTGAACGAGGCCCGCGAGGCGCTGATAGCTGCCCGCGAGGTGGCGCCCGATCTGCCGGTTTTGGCAATGGTAACCGTGGACGACGAGAGCAACTGCCTGGATGGCTCTTCGCCGCAACAAGCCGCCGCGCTTCTGACGGAGTGGGGCGCCGGAGCGATTGGCGTGAACTGCTCGACTGGCCCGGCGACAGTGCTTACCGCCATTGAAGCCATGCGCACGGCCACCACGCTGCCGCTGGCTGCGATGCCCAATGCAGGCATGCCAAGGGCCGTGGAGGGACGCAACATTTACCTTTGCTCTCCGGAGTACATGGCCAGCTTTGCACGCAAGGCTATTGCCGCGGGAGCGCAGATTGTGGGTGGCTGCTGCGGCACAACTCCAAACCACATCCGGGCCATGCGCTCGGCGATGCGGGCCATCGACGCGCAGGCAAGGGTGCAGGGATCCGGCCGGGCTCCGGAATTGAGCACCGAGACGCCGCCGGCGCTGCTGGGGGCTCGGTCGCGCATTGGAGCTCTGCTGGAACAGGGTAGCTTTGTGACGCTGGTGGAGATTGTGCCGCCGCGGGGCATTGACTGCGTGAAGGAGATTGAAGGCGCGCGGGTGCTGGCTGGGCTGGGCGTGCACGCCATCAACGTGCCTGACTCGCCGCGCGCCTCGGCGCGCATGAGCGCACAAAGCCTGTGCATCCAGATTCAACAGCACACCGGGATTGAGACGGTTCTGCATTACACCTGCCGCGACCGGAACATTCTGTCGATTCAATCGGACCTGCTGGGGGCGTCGTCCATCGGGCTGCACAATGTGCTGTGCATTACCGGCGATCCGCCCAAGCTGGGAAACTATCCCGACGCTACCGCTGTGTTTGACGTTGACGCGATCGGTCTGGTCAACATCGTCCGGCGCCTGAACTTCGGGCTGGACGTGGGTGCGAACGCAATTGGGGCTAGTACGAACTTCACTATCGGAGTGGGCGCCAACCCCGGCGTGCCGGATATCGAGAACGAACTGCGGCGTTTCCGCTACAAGGTAGAGGCAGGTGCGGAGTACGCGATTACCCAGCCGGTTTTCGATCTGCGGCTGCTGGAAAGCTTCCTTGAGCGTATTCAGGAGTTTCGGATTCCGGTGATTGCCGGCATTTGGCCGTTGACCAGTCTGCGCAACGCCGAGTTCATGAAGAATGACCTGCGGGTATCGATGCCGGAAGAGATTCTGCTGCGAATGGCACAGACGGAAACGCCCGAAGCTGCGCGCCGAGAAGGCGTATTGATTGCTCAGGAGATGCTTGAAGCGGTGCGGCCACTGGTCCAGGGAGTACAGGTTAGCGCGCCGTTCGGCCGTTATGCCCTGGCGGCGGAGGTAATTGCCAGTGTGCTGCCAAAAACTGAAACCTGTTCTGCGGAGTAGTTCCTATGCCCTCGTTTGAAGAGTCGCTGAAGAAGCTTGAGTCCATCGTCGATCAACTTGAGAGGGGCGACCTGGCCCTGGAAGAGTCGCTCAAGCTGTTTGAAGAAGGCGTGGGCCTGTCGAATTCCTGCAAGAAGGAGTTGGACGCGGCCGAGGGCAAAGTGCAGATGCTGGTAAAACAGCGCGACGGGTCGCTGAAGGCGGAGGAGTTCTTGACAAGGGAATAGGGACTGAGGGACTAGGGACTTAGAGCAACTGCGATTTCCATTCTTAGTTTTTTCAAACTCGCATCGCCCTGAAACGGCATGGATTCTGCACCATTCCTCCACAAATTCATCTGTGGAGCGGCGGACTTGTGCTGCTCTGCTGCCGGGAGCGCCGAATGTTGCATGAGTTGCCTGCTCGCTTGAGCTATGCCGAACGTTTCCGCTGCATTGGAGCGGCGTGCGAAGACACCTGCTGCTCGGGCTGGACGGTTCCGGTAGACCGCGCCGCGCGAGAGCGGTTTAAGGGATTGCCGGAAGGCCCACTGAAGATTCTCCTCAGCGTGAACCTGGAGCCTGTCGCGACGGACTCACATCAGGACGTGGGCAGCTTCCGCATGACGGATAAACACCAATGCCCGCTGCTGACCGAAGAGAGGCTGTGCCGCATCCATTCCGAACTGGGTGAGGGGATGCTGCCCCAGACCTGTGCCAGCTTTCCGCGGTTTGACGGTTCAATGGATGGCGTAGTTGAGAGTTCGTTGGCGCTGTCCTGCCCCGAGGCAGCACGGCTGGTGCTTCTCTCGCCGGATCTGGCGGCGTTTGAGCAGGTGGAACCATCGGCCGGAGAAGCTGCGCAACTGTTCTGGGCAATTCGGGCAACGGTGCTCACGCTGGTGCGGAATCGGGAATATCCGCTGTGGCAAAGGCTGTTTTTGTTGAACATCTTCTGCCAGAGGCTGGATTCGATTGCCCGCGGCACGTTGCGGCGGAGCATGACGGAGTTTCTGGCGGACTTCGACGCTGCGGTGGCTGGTGGGACGCTGCGCGGGGCAATGGAGGCGCTTCCCGTGGACCGCAATGCGCAGCTGGATGTGGTGTTGCGGCTGGCCGGGTTGATGCTGCACAAGTCCAACATCCGGCCTCGGTTTGTGGAGTGCGTTCAGGCATTCACAACGGGCATTGGCAACGGGCCTGGGGCAACGCTGGACAGCCTTGGCGCGCACTATGCGCGTGCCCACGACCGGTATTTTGCGCCGTTCTTTGACCGCCATCCCCATATTCTTGAGAACTACCTGATCAACTCCATCGTGCAGCGGCGTTTTCCATTCGGCAAGGGCGAATTGGGTGCAGGCGCCGAGCCGCTGATGGTGCGTGAATTCGCTTTGCTGGCGGCGCAGTTCGCGCTGATGCGGGGGCTGCTGATCGGTGTGGCTGGCTTTCAAGGGGCGGCGTTTTGTGCGGCGCACGTGGTGCATACGGTGCAGGCGGCGTCAAAACATTTTGAACATCACCCGAAGTTTTTGGCCATGGCCCACGCTCTGCTGGTGGAGAGCCGGATGGACGGAGCACGGGGGTTGGCGATTTTGCTCAGGAATGCGGAGGCGGATGGTCCGGAGATGCGTCCGTCGTTGGACAAAGCAGTGGGCGAAGCCATGCCAGCATTTGCGGGGATATCCGCGACAGGGATGCAAGATGGAAGACCGGCTTGGGCGCCTGACCAGGGAGGCACAGCCCATCCGGGATAACCCGGTCGGCGTTGGAGGCGGCGACCAGCGCGTCGGCGTGGTTGAGCGCGGCCAGGAAGGACGGCTTGCGGTCGGGTAGCGGCAGTTCGCGTCTGGGGCTGGCGTGGATCATGAGGCAGACATTGGGCCGGACATGGTGCACGACGCTGTTGGACTCGAAGATGAAGTTGGAGCGGCGGCCGAAGTGGGGCCAGAGCTGATCGAGGAGCGGTGGCAAGTTCAGTTCTGAAGATTCAGGCTTGGCTGGCGGTGTGGCGAGGAAGGCGCGCGCCGCGCCTGCGGCCAGGTAGCGAGCGGTGTCGGAGTCGTCACCGGGGAGTTTTTCTTCCCAGATGGGCGGATAGTCGTCGTGCTCGTGGGTAGTGATTTTTATGGCGTTCCAGCGGAATTCGGGGAGCGCGGCGATGAGGCCGCAGACCAGCGTGGTCTTGCCCGCGCCTTTCGTGCTGCCGCCGACTACGATGATGGCCACGCTGCTTCTCCAAATGCTCAAAGGCTAGTCTATTGCGACGGGGCTTTTGGACCGCGCTTGACGAGGCGCCCTAAGATGGCGATTTCGCG
>Ga0181528_10002344_pt1 | contig 11614 bp, 7 predicted proteins | sample PEATcosm2014_Bin_47_FD_119742 | JGI IMG/M metagenome (GOLD analysis project Ga0181528, IMG submission 119742) | Peatland microbial communities from MTU Mesocosm Facility, Houghton, MI, USA - PEATcosm2014_Bin10_10_metaG | ecosystem: Environmental > Terrestrial > Soil > Wetlands > Peat | place... | reverse complement strand
TAGGCGGCGCCTTTCAGCGTCTGGCTGTAAACCGTGTAGGAAATGACCGCCTGATATTCCCCCGCCAGATCCTCGTTCAAGAACTGGATCAACTGGTCGCGGGAGATGCTCAATTCTGTGGTTATGTCTTTTGTGGCCATATCGTTTAAAAATAATCTTCGGTTTTGATGCCGGGCTTGTTCAATCGTTGACGGCGAAGCCGACTTTGACCGTCACCTGCCATTGATGCACGCCGCCCTTGACAATGTTGCCGCGCGTTTCGACCACCTGAAACCAGCACAGATTCTTGATGGTCTGGTCCGCCCGCTTGATTGCCTTCTCCACGGCGTCCTCGATGGATTTGGTGGAAGTGCCGGTGAGTTCGATGAGTTTGTAGACGGGGTCTTTCATAAAATAATGTTCCGGCCTTCAGTCTTTCCGCCCCAGCCTAAAGGTTTGGGGGCAATTTGCCATGGGGTGTAACCCTACCTTTTGATGGTTTGCCAACGAGTAACGTGGCGGGACTGGGTTCAGCCGGCCTGATTTCGGGAGATGGGAAAATCTCAATGAAAATTAGAATGCCGGCTTCAAGGATTCACGAGCCGGTAAAAACTATTGCCGGCAGCAGGCGACACTGTGACTTGATTCTGGCTGTTGGTCACACTCACGGAATTGGTCACGCCCGCCCAATTCGTGGTGGTCAAATCCGGGTTCTGTTGCAGCCGGAAAGCATTGGGTGGAGCGAGCCAGGACAGGGCGGCCGAATTGAGGTTGGTGAGTTGAATCGTCAAACTCGGTTCGCACACCGACGCGCCTCCAGGAGCGGCTGTAACGATTGGACTAGGCTGGGTTTCGTTGGCCACAAAAGTGCCGACTCCGTTTGTGGTATTGATGGAGACGATCTGGCCACTGGACGTGAATCCAAACAAGGTTCCGTTGGCATAATCCAAGGCCCACACATTAAAGCCGACCGCCCCACTCTGGCCGATTTGGATCGCCTGACCGGTGGTGGTGTCAACCAGGTAAAGTGTCGAGTATGAACCCAAATCGGGAGTCAAAACCAAAAAAAGATTTCCGCGGCCATCGAACTTGATGTCAAAAATGTTGCTGCCAACACCCATGGCACCCACGAGGGTGGCAGCGCCGGTGTTCGGATTGATTTGATATAAAGTGTCGCCCGAACAGCCGAACAAGATTCCATCCTGGCGAAATGCCAGGCCAAATATGCCATTGCCACAGATTCCCACCAAACTCGTCGTTACGGCGGCGGTATCAATCAGGGCCAATTTGGAATCTGAATTGCTTCCGTAAAGTAATCCTCCCGGGAGACGTGCCAGATCCTCGGTGGCATTCCCAAATATTCCATCCAGTTCGCCGATTTCTGTGAACACACCTGTTTGTAAATCAATTGTCCCAAATTGGCTGGCCGTCGCCGCAAAATCAATATTATCGGCGAAAACGATTCCTGGTAAGTTTAAACCAATTGCCAACAGGATTGCGCGACATGAATTTATTTTCATCGTTAGAGGTGATTCGGTGAGTTATTTTTTTTGTATGCTTGTCGCCATCCTTCAGATCCATACCTAAGGCGCACCTTGGAAACCAAGCGACTGCCATCTTAAGGCCGGTCCCTTCCTGTTGCCATGGGGTGTAACCCTACTTTGGTGGTTTGCCAGTGAGAAAACATGCCAGGACCATGACTATGTTCGGACGGTCTGATTCAAGAGATGAGGGAAACACCCCATGTTCGCCAAAAACTTCTCCTGCTTAAATGTGGTTCGATGAAAGTGAATATGATCTCACGAATGAGAGCGTCGGCAGGCGGTGGGGAGACGGCCCCGGCAAAATCGCGCCAGCGCATTCTCGTGGTTGAAGACGACCGCGAGCAGCGGCAGATGAACGCCATGGTGCTTGCTTACACCGGCTACACGGTGGAAATGGCTGAAGATGGCGCGGCCGCTTGGGAGGCGCTTCAAGCCACTCGTTACGACCTTCTCATCACCGACAACCACATGCCCCGGTTAACCGGCCTTGAACTGCTCAAGGAAATGCGTTCTGCCGGCATGAAAATTCCGGTCATCATGGCCACCGGGAAATTGCCCACGCAGGAGCTGGCCCAAAATGCGGGGCTCGAACCCGTCGCCCTGCTGGTCAAGCCTTATGTCGCTGAACAATTGCTTGAAAAGGTGAAAGCCGTTTTGCATCTAGCACCAAAACAGAACGGCACTGGAACATTTTCAGTGGAGCAATACAGCGCCAGTCGCAAGCCGGCGTGGGACCGATTCGTGGGCACGGCCAAGAATGCGACCTTCCTGTTTGCCCGCGACTACATGGACTATCACAGTGACCGGTTTGCCGACCATTCGTTGATGGTGTTCAAAGAGGATGAATTGGTGGCGGTGTTGCCGGCAAACCTCAAGGCCGACGGCACGCTTATCAGCCATGAAGGGCTGACTTTTGGCGGGCTGGTCGTCGCCTGCTCGGCGACCCTGGAGAGTGTGCTGGCCTGTTTTCACGTGGTTTTGCGGCACCTGCATGAAAGCGGGATCTCCAAGTTCATTTACAAGCGGATTCCGGGATTTTACAACACGCTCCCCGACGACGATGTGGCGTATGTGCTGTTCATGCTTGACGCCAAACTTCAGCGCCGGGATTGTTCGGCAACGATTTCGCAGGCGAACCGGCTTCCCTTCCGCCGCGGCCACAAATATCTGATCAAGAAAGCGATTCATCAGGAAGTCCACATGGTTCAGGAAACATCTTTCCAGCCGTTTTGGGAACGGGTGCTGACCCCGCAGCTGGCCACCCGATATGGTGCCAGGCCCGTGCATACGCTTGAGGAAATCACCCGGCTCGCGTCCCGCTTCCATGAACAGATCAAACAGTTCTCGGCTTATTGCGGTGATGAAATCGTCGCCGGCACCACCATTTACGAAACGCCGACCGTGGCGCACGCGCAATACGGCGCGGTCACGGAAAAAGGACGGCAGATCGGCGCGCAGGCTTTCCTGTTCAGCTCGCTGATCGAGCATTACAAGGACAAGCGGTTCTTTGATTTCGGCATTTCCAACGAGCAGGAAGGCCGGGCCTTGAACCACGGGCTGCTGGAATGGAAGGAGGGTTTTGGCGCCCGCTGCTACGCGCATGACTTTTATGAAATTGCAACGGGGAATTATCTGAAGCTGGAACCGGTGCTGAAAATCCGGCCCGAAACCACTTCGCCGCCAGGGACCCGTCAGGCATCGCCTTCCACCGGCGGCAATGGTCTGACCAGGGGCTACTTCGCGCATCCCGGTGCGCTGATAGACGAAGGCGTCTCGATTGGCAGGGGAACACGGGTCTGGGCCTTTGCCCATGTCGTGACTGGCGCCGTTCTCGGCGAGGATTGCAATGTCTGCGACCATACGTTCATTGAGGGCGGCGTGCGGATAGGCCACCGCGCGACCATCAAGTGCGGGGTCTTTCTTTGGGCTGGCATGACTCTGGAGAATGATGTGTTCATCGGGCCAGGCGCGGTTTTCACCAACGACACCCGGCCGCGCAGCAAAAAGTATTTGGAACGTCCTTTGTCAACCGTGCTGAAACAAGGCTGTTCGCTGGGTGCCGGCAGCGTTGTGCTGCCCAACCTGACCATCGGCCGCTGGGCGATGGTGGGCGCCGGAGCGGTGGTCACCCATAGCGTCCCCGATTTCGCTTTGGTGGTCGGCAACCCGGCCCGGTTTCACGCCTGGATCTGCCGGTGCGGTGAGAAACTCTTCCCCGCCGACAGCCGCTTCATGAACTGCACCTGCGGACGGCGTTACGAACGCATTGCCGATTACGAAGTCAAGGAGTCTGCCGCTGATGGCAGCCGTCCGACTTTGCCGGCGAACGGCATCGAACCAACCATCAAAAACAATGGATATGAAACCAACCATGGGCAATGAAGTGGGGATCAGAGGCGGAAGGGTTAAACGATTTTACTTGAATGGCGGTAATCCTGTTCCGCTTTGGCTGAAGGCGCGAATTCAGGCGATGGATTTCCAGCATGACGACCTTGAACGAACGCATTGGAAAAAAGTTTGGCGTTCCATGTTTGCGGATTAATCCAATCGCGCCAAGAAAGGAACCCGTTGAATCCACTTGTTGCGGAGCAACAAATCAATGAGCGAGATGACGGTGCGAGTCTTGCCGGTGGCCATGACCGATAAAAAGTGGCGATGGGCCTTGGAAATGCTTTCCGCCACCACCTTGATGGCGTGATGCTGGTAATCAGGATCAACAATACTCAGACGTGTAGTGGCACCAGCCAACGGCACACGAAAATGATCAAGACAGGCAAGCCGCTCCATGTCATCGCGAGAGAAAAATCCGCTCACCGGGCGCGGTGGATAAAGCCCGCAACGCCAAAAGAGAATCTCTTTGCCGTTGGCAAGGAAGATGAACGGGGTTACGCCGTTGATTTTCTTGATGCGGTCGGCGTAGTCAGCGGCCTGGCTTTCACTTTCAGGCGCGTCGCGCAAAGATTTTTTGGCTTCGACTATACTCAATGGCCGACGGCTGCGTCCGGCAACGTGTAATCCACAAACTCATCGCCAACAATGTATGGCGTTGTGGGATCCTTGATTTCAGAATCGGAAAGTAAAAACTTCTCGACGAAGGACAGCGATCCTTTGCTCCAACCGGCGCGGGCAAGTTGGGGTCGTTCCGTTGCTTTCGCGTTGTTTGTTCGTCTTCCACAGTTCCAGCGCCGTTTAGGTCTGGCAGCGCAAACTTTCACGGCGGACAACCACCCCACAGGCTGCACTGCGTCGAGTTTCGGGCCATGCCATGCAACGCACCGCGCTGGTGCAATAACGGGCCGCGGAATTTCATTACGCTTCAATCTGCAGCGCGTCTTGTTCCAGACCCGCGTTGTGTTTCTGCAATTTATCCGGCGGGTGTAAAGGCTGCGTCGCGCACATGGGCTTTGCGGAAGGATTGTTCTTCCGATAAGCTTGCCGAGATGGCGAAACCCAATTTCATCGAACTTCCGGGCTGCGAGCCGATTTCCATCATCTACGAGGACCGCTCGGTGCTGGCGATTGACAAGCCGCGCGGCTGGATGCTCGTGCCGGATTCCTGGCGCAAGACCAACTGGAACCTTCAGACGGCGATTGACTCGTCCATCCGCGCGGACGATTTCTGGGCGCGCTCGCGCAACCTGCACTATCTCCGGCACGTCCACCGGCTGGACGCGGACACGAGCGGCGTGATGCTCTTTGCCAAGAGTGAAGGTGCAATGCGCGCGATGGGCGAGATGTTCGAATCGCGCCGGATGGAGAAAATCTACCTTGCCGTCGTCGAAGGCGTGCCGAAGGAAAAAGAATGGACCTGCGAACTGCCGCTCGGTCCGGACCCGAAAAATTTTGGCAAGATGCGCGTGGACACTTCGCAGGATGGCAAGGAAGCCGAGACGCATTTTCGCGCGCTGGCGAGCAACGAGCGGTTCACGCTTGTCGAGGCAAGTCCGCTGACAGGCCGCACGCATCAAATTCGCGTGCATCTGGCGCAGTCCGGCAGTCCGATCATGTGCGATGAACTTTACGGCCGCGTGGAAAAAGGTTTTCGTCTCGGCCTGCGCGCGGTGCGGCTGGCTTACAAGGACACGTTCACGCGGCGGCCGGTGACCATCCTCGCACCAGTGGAAAATATTCTGAAGGAATTCGGTTTCAAACTGACGCCGGAATTGGAAAAGGAAAAATGGGTGCGTCAACGCCACCATGTTAAACCTGCCACGGCTCGCGAGGACGCTCGCCCCACCTCTAAAAATTAAGGCGACGTGACGCGGTAGAAGCGGGTGCGGAAACTGGCCGCAGCGCGGTCGGTGAACGTGAGTGAGCTGATGGTGGCGGTGAAGTTGGTGAGGTTCACCCACGGAATGGGGTTGCCCGAAAGATTCGTGGTTGCCTGGATGTGGTAGCTGAAATTGGTCGTGAAGGTGAGGTTGAAAACAAATCCGCTGCTTTGCCATGACATCAGCGTGCCGAATTGTGCTGACGGCGTGGTCACGTTGCTGGCGGTCACGGCGGCGCTAAATTCGCTGGTGTCGCCGTTGGCCGAAGTCGCGGTGGTGGTGATGGCTTGGCCGGCGTAATTGCCGCCGCTGTTGGTGTAGTCGAACGACGCGTTGCCGGAGCCGTCGGTGGTCACGCTGACCGTGCCGAGATAAAACTGGCCCTGGCTGCCGGCGAGGTTGCGATAAAGATCAATGAAGAAGCTGGTGCTGGCCGCGCTGCTCAATCTCCCTTGAACGACGGTGCTGCTGCCGGTGCCGAAGGCGTTGGTGATGACGGGGGAGGCTTGCAGGTCGTTCGCGACGCCGGTCAGATCAATGCCGAGATTGTAGTTGCCGAAAATGGAATTGCCGCGGATGGAATTATTGGTGGTGCCCGCCTCAAATAAAACCACGCCGTCCCAGCCGGCGAAGGCGATGACGTTGCCGGCCCCGGCATTCACGCCGCCGATGACGTTGCCCGTCGCGTTGTTTTGCAATGCCACATTGTAATAGTTGCCGACGCCGTTGGTGCCGGTGTTGTCAGTGCCGATGTAATTACCCTCAATAAAATTTCCGCTGGTGCCAGGGTCGGTCACGCAAACCCCATAATAATTTCCGGAAACGTAGTTGGCCGCGCCGGCGCTGGTTCCACCAATCAGATTATTCGTGGCCCCATTGTAAACGATCACGCCGAAATCATCCGGTATCGCCGTCGTCCCGCCCGCGTCGAGACCGGCGTAATTTCCCTCGACGACATTGCCGCTCGTGCCCGGATCTTTGACCAACATGCCGTAGCTGAAATTTCCGGAAATGACATTGCGCGCGCCGGCCATAGTGCCGCCAAAGGTATTGTCGGTGGCACCGCCGGAAACCATCATGCCGAAATAATTTGAAACTGCCGTCTCACCGTCCGCGCCGAGGCCGTTGTAATTTCCCTCGACCACATTGCCGCTCGTGCCGGCGCCCGTGATGATGAGGCCGTAGTCGTAAGGAAGATTGTTTCCCGAAATGACATTGCGCGCGCCCGCCACAGTGCCGCCGATGAGGTTGGAACTCGAACCGGTGTCAACCGTCACGCCGGCGACGGTGTTCGCCAGCGCATTTGACCCGGTGGCGTCGGTGCCGATAAAATTTCCCTGAATCGAATTGCCGACCACATTGGAGCCGCGCAGCAGTATGCCGTTGCCTAGATTTCCGGAAATGATATTTCCCGCCCCGGCATTCGTGCCGCCGATGGTGTTTCCAATCGCGCCGTCGGCCAGAAATGCGCCGCCGAATTTGTTGGAAACCATGAGGCTTCCGCTGGCATTGACACCAATGTAATTGCCGAGAACGACGTTGCCCGTCGTGTTCGAGGTGAGGATAACGCCGTATTCCGAATTGCCTGAAAGGATATTTCGCGCTGACGTATTCGTGCTGCCGAGGATGTTTCCACTCGCGCCATTGCCAATGAATACTCCGCTCTTGCCATTCGGAACGCTGTTTGAACCGCTGACATCGGTGCCGATATAATTGCCGAGAACGACATTGCCGGTCGTGTTGGAATCAGTGATGAAGATGCCGTATTGCGCATTGCCGGAGAGAACATTCCGTTGCAGTGCGTTCGTGCCACCGATGATGTTGCCGCTCGCACCGGCGGCGATGAGGATTCCCTGATACGCGTTCGGCGCGGCGTTGGTGCCGGAGGAACCAACACCAAACCAGCAGCCGGAAATGGTGTTATTCGTCGCGTCCGGGTAAAGCAGCGTCACACCGTTCCAGTCGAAGCCGGTGAACGCAATGTTTCTCAACTGGTTGCTCGACGAATAAACCAGCACGGTGTCCGACGTGAAAGTTTCAGGAATGATTTGCGAGGCGTCCACGATGATAACCGGCTGGTTCACGAAACCCGGTTGCGTGGAGCCGTCAATCACCATGCCTTTGGCGACAAGTGGCGGCAGGTGGCCGGTGAGATGGATGTTGAACACGCCGTTGCTGTAGCCAGGGTCGCTCACCGGGATGTTGAATTTGACGGTCGTGCCGGGATGATCGGTCGCGTAATAAATCGCCGCGCGCAGACTGTTGGTGCCGAAGTCGGCGGTGGTGGTGACGATGTTCGTGAGCGGCGTCGCGGGCGGGTAAAGATACGCCAGCGCCGCGCGGTCGCCGGGGCTCAAACAATAATTGCCCATGCGGAACTGGTAGCGCGGAAAGTTCGGCGGCTTGGGCTGCTGCGTCGGTGTCGCGATGTTTGTGGATTCAAAGTTCCAGCCCAAGTGCATCACGGATTCGTAATCATAATTTCCGTTCGTGACGGTCGTGTTATCGGGAATGAACCAATGCAGGTTGTCCGGCTCATCCGTGATGTTATTGGTCAGGACGGTGATGTAATTGGTCGCGTCGGGCCGGATGTTTTCATGGTTGAAGCCGAACGAATGTCCCATCTCGTGGCAGACCTGCGCGCGACTCAAACTGGAAATGGTGACGATCTGCGGATTGTAGCCGCCGCCGGACACATAATCCTGAAAGTTAGTGTTGTAGCAGAAAAGAATCCAGTTCGGCTGGTTGGTGTGCGCCACGAAGTGAACGTTCGCAGCCAGTTCCCATTCGCGCAGGGCGGCGAGGTAGGTGTTGGTTTCTGCGGCTGTCAGATTGTTCGTGAAGGCATACGGCACGATGCCGTTCGTCCAGGGAACCGTGGCGGGGGAAATGCCGGCGTAAAAATTTCCCGACCAGGCCGTCCGGCAAAGCGCGAGGAACAAAACCACCATCAGGCGCAAAAGAAAAAAATTCGCTGCGCTGAGATTTCGAATTGATTGTCGGGTAAAGTAATTTTGCATGGCACAAAATCACGAGTTTCGACTCCGGCAAACAATCTACCCAATATTTAAGATTTGTCATGTAACAAATTAGCGGCTGAAATGGGGGAAAATAAAGGCGCTGTTTGACAGCGCCTTTTGTGTAGAGCGAATCCAGTTCAATTCGCGTAATGGACGCCGCAGCCGTAGGGCTTGGTCTGCGTCACCGTCACCGGCTTGCCGGCGAGCAGTTCGTCCACGGCGGCGCGGACGTAATTTTTCGCGGTGCGCGGATCGCCAAATGGTTCCGGACGGTTGTCAATCGCGCCGTCATAAACCAGCGTGCCGTCGGCGGCGATAACAAACATGTGCGGCGTGGTTTTCATGCCGTAAAGATGGCCGATGTCGCCGGAGTGGTCGTCAATCCACGCCGTCGCGTTAATTTTCAAATCCGCCGATTCTTTTTTCGCCTGTGCCGGCGTGCGGTAGCTGAAGTTTTTCGTGTTCACTGAATCCACCAGCAGCCAGACCACACCTTTGGCCGCGAGGTCGCGCTGCAATTCCTGCATTGCGCCGGTTTTGTAATGATTGTGGCAGAATGGGCAGTCGGAGTTGTAGGATTCGATGACGACGATTTTGCCTTTGTAATCGGACAGCTTGACGGTTTTGCCGTTGATGTCCGTGCCGGTGAAATCCGGCGCGGTCTTGCCGATTTCCACTGCAAACGCAGAGATGGCCAGAACCAGGGTGGTGAACAAAGCTAAAAAAAATTTCATAGTTCAATTGAGTTTGGTTGATTCTCAAATTAACAGACGCCGCCAGCGGGTGTTTGGTTCAAAAAATTTACTTCGACGCTTGGTCAAGCGCGTTCAATACAATGCCCGGCGTCAATACTTCCGGCAACACAATCGGTTGCGCGCCCGGATTTTTTGGATATGCCAAAACCAGCGGCACGCCGGCGCGGCTGTAACGGTTCAGCTCCGTCGTGATGGCGTCGGGAAAATGCGTGTAATCACCCAGCAGCGTGACGGCGTTCATGGATTTTAATTTTTCGCGGACGGACGGGATTTCGATGCTGGTCTTTTTGTTCACCTGACAGGTCAGGCACCAGTCCGCCGTGAAATCCACCAGCACCGGTTTGCCGGCGGTGCGCGCGACGGCGACGGCTTCGGGACTCCAGCGCTGCCAGTCAATGCCATCCGCCGATTCCTTCAGCGAACCGGCTGAACCGGTTTCCACAAATGGCGCGCGCCAGTCCAATTGTTTTTCCAGCGCGAAAACGTAACCGCCGGCGAGCAAAATCAACGTGATGATGGCGGCGACGGTTTTGTGTTTGCGACCCCGCTGGAAAAATTCGCCGAAAATCCAAGCAGCAAATGCGACGATGACCAAGAAAATGCCGAGCCATAAAACATTTTTGCCGTAGCTGCTGGCGGCGACGTTGAACAGCCACACCACGGTCGCCAGCATCGGAAAGCCCATGGCAATCTTGAATTTTTCCATCCACGCGCCGGGCTTCGGTAGAAATTTCAGCCACGCCGGATTCCAGCTCAACACAACATACGGCGACGCCAGCCCGAGCCCGACAGTGAGAAAAATCAAAACAATCGTCGCCGGCGATTGTGCAAAAGCGAAGCCCAGCGCTGGTGCCAGAAACGGCGCGGTGCAGGGTGTGGCCAAAGTTGTTGCGAGCACGCCGTTGAAAAATGCGCCGGCGGCACCGTGTTTGGAGGCAAGTTGACCCGCCGTGTCCAGCGCGCGTCCGCCGAGCGTGACTTCAAACACGCCGAACAAATTCAGCGCGACGAGCGAGACCAGCGTGGTGAGGCAGACTATGAAAACCGGGCTGCCGAATTGCATTCCCCAACCGGCGTGATGACCGGCAGATTTGACGCCGATGACCACGGCGGCGAGCGCGAGAAACGAGAGCAGCACGCCGAGCGCGTAGATCAGGCCGAGCTTGCGGATGCGTCGCGGCTCGCTGTTGGCCTCGCTGACGAAGCCGAGGATTTTCAGCGCGATGACCGGCAGCACGCACGGCATCAGATTCAAAATCAGCCCGCCGATGAAGGCGTATAGCAGCATTTGCCAGAGTGATTGCGCGGGCAAATTTGGTGGCAAATTCTCTGCGCTGTTTTGAATTACAGCATTTGCGGGAGCTTGGTTGGTGATTGAAAATCTGACTTTGATTCCGATTCGGTCTCCACGAAATTCTCTCACCAAAATGCCGGAAACTTCAGTCGGCCAGTCGCCGGAAAATTTTTTGACAGGTTTGCGAAGTTGAAATCCGTTTCTGTTGGAAATTTCTTTGGTTTCCGGTTGAACTTCAAAATTGTCGGCGGCATCTGGATAAAAATCAAAATGATCCGCCGGAATGTATTGTTGAGTAATTTGCCAGCCTTTAAGAATCAATGGGCGTGTGTCTCCGTTCGCGGAATTTTCCCACCATGCGTTGTAGGAATATATCCAATTCGTTTCCGGCACTTTGCTTTTCCACGATTCAATCGCCGCTGCGTCAGCAGAAGTTTTTGATTCGTCGTCGATACCCAACGTGGCTTGAACATTCGTGGTGCCGGGCACGCACGATTCCTGACATTCAAGCCAGGCGACATCTGCCTTTAAATAATGCGGGCCGGGCGGCAAATTTGTCGCGAGCGTGAGCGGCACGAGGAGCATGACTTCGTTTTCGTAGCCGTAAGTCGTCACTTCCGCGGGCGGCAGTTTTTCCGGCAGCGGCCATTGGATTTCGCCGGCGGTAACGCCCGGCGGCAAATCCCATTTGATTGTCGTGGCGATGCCGGAGTCGCCGGGATTTTTCGAATAGGTGTGCCAGCCCGCGTCC
>Ga0181528_10002343_pt1 | contig 11614 bp, 11 predicted proteins | sample PEATcosm2014_Bin_47_FD_119742 | JGI IMG/M metagenome (GOLD analysis project Ga0181528, IMG submission 119742) | Peatland microbial communities from MTU Mesocosm Facility, Houghton, MI, USA - PEATcosm2014_Bin10_10_metaG | ecosystem: Environmental > Terrestrial > Soil > Wetlands > Peat | place... | reverse complement strand
GCACCGTTTCAAAGGAATGGGCCCTGATCTGGGCTCGTCGAACGGTGATCCGCAATGCAATCCGCTTGGTCTTAGGCGCGAGAAACACTATACCAAGCGATATCGACTGCGAAGAGGTATCTGATTTCCATTTGCAGCCTACCGAGTATCGAATTGAGGCACTTCGGAACTCTCTCTCGATTCTGGAGTTGCCCGACTTCGACCGCCTGGTATTTGTGATCTGTGTCCTTGAGCGCTATTCCATTCTGGATTGTGCCCTGCTCCTGAAGAGCTCACCGAAAGTAGTCAGTGCTGCTCGTGTGCACGCAATCAACAAGGTCGTTTTCGCAAATGAACGGAATCGTCACGAGTCCACCACAGCATTATCAACCAGTCTGTACGGCGCGTGCAGCAATGGAATAGGAGAGGTCGATGACTCTTGTGGATCACTTCTTGACTAGCCATCCTCTCGCAGTGCTGGCTGTCACTATCATCCTCGAACAGGCAGGAATACCGATTGCCAGTGCTCCGATGTTGTTGTTGATAGGAGCACTCACTGGCAGCGAGAGTGTGAGTATACCTCTGGCTTTTTTTGTGGCGGTCTCGGCCTCCGTTTTTGTTGACTGCGCATGGTTCGACTTGGGGCGCATTCGCAAATCGAATCCAGGCCGCGTTTTCAAGCACCTTCAGGCAGTTGACGCGGGCTCTTTTCGGATCGCACACTTGTTTACCCGTCGCGCCGGAGTGGCTATGTTTGTGGCTCGGTTCATTCCCGGGCCCAATCTCGCCGCAGCTCTCGCGGGTGTCTCTGGGCTTTCCAGAACGCGCTTCGTGCTTCTGGACACAATCGTTTCCGGACTCTGGGCATTGCTCTATCTTGCTGCCGGGCATTTCCTCCCTGGGCAACTCCGCTTATGGATCTCTTCGACCATGAGCGCTTCACCCGGGTTTGGTATATTCCTGATTTTCGGGTTTACCACAGCCATTTTCGGCATTCATCGATTAAGGTGCTATTTGTCTCGTCGCAGTGCTTCCCAGCTTAGGGTGCCAGCCCCTGCTGCTTCCGAAGCAATCGCTTCTGACGTCTGCCTCACTCCTGAAGCGGTCCAGGCCGTGGGGGTGGAATGATGGCAAGTTCTCTGGTGTTCAACTCTGAAGAGACGCGTTCCATCAACTTCACGACGGATAAACACCTCTGTCGGGATAACGGAGCTGGCAGCGCCGCCGGCCTCATTGGAGGTACGCGGGATGCCGGAAAACTCGGGCACCCCGGAATGCGTCGGCCGGATCCGTCCGAGGACCACTTGGTTAGTGAAGCACAGTCTGGGAACGAACAGGCATTCGTGGAACTGGTCAAGCGATACAAGAGACCGCTCGAACGCACCATCTACAGGGTTGTCGGAAACCGTCAGGACACCGAGGACATTGTGCAAGAGACACTGCTCAGCGTGTACAGGCACCTCGGTGGTTTTCGCGGGAACTGCCGCTTCTACTCCTGGGTTACGAGGATAGGAATCAACAACTCGCTAATGCTGTTACGAAAGAGAAAGTCGCGCCAAGAGGCCCCGTGTTATCCGCTCACACTTGAATCGAATTCATACGAGATTCCAGAGAACCTGGATCTCGGGCCGAATCCGGAGCAAATGTACTCAAGTATGCAGATCGGTGAGGCTGTTCGGCAGGCAGTCGGCAGGCTCCCGACTGGCCTTCGCGCCGTTTTCGAGCATTGTTACGTGGATGGATGGTCGCTTGCGGAGTCAGCTGCTGCCCTCGGTTTGACCGTAGCTGCCACCAAATCGCGATTGTGGCGCGCCAGGCACACACTTCGTAAATCATTGTCACCTGCTCGGAAAAGTCACTTCCAACAAGTTATGAGTAAAGGCCAGAGGTTGCTGAAGCAGGCGCCTTGAAACAAGAGACAATGGGCGCATTGAGCGCCAAGGAGAGAAGGTCTTTGAGATGAACGCAGGACACGCGCAATTCAACAGAGGTCCCCGAGCCACGAAGTCAGCATCGGCACTGGCTGTGCTGTTTCTTGGGCTGTTTGTGAATCTCTTGCATGCAGCAGAACCCAAACAAGAGACCCTTCGAGCCTGGGATGAATACATTCGAATCGTTCACCTGCACGTCGCAAAAAGTGCGGCCGGGGCGGACCAGTTTTTGTGGATCGATGAGTCGCAGGATATGGCTCGGCGCGTGCAACGAAATGAGGTTGTAGTAGCAAATCACGATCCCAAAGAGGTACCTCAGGGGCTGATCCATGACTGGGTTGGCGCCGTGTTCGTGCCAAACGTTACACTTGACCGAGCGATGAGCGTAGTGGAAAACTACGATCGCTATAACGAGTTCTATAAGCCCTTGTTCAGTAAGTGTAAGATCCTCGCACGAGACGGGGATCAAGTTAAGTTGAATGTTGTCGCGACTCAAAGGGCCTTCTCAGTGACAGCGGCAGTCCAGACCGAAGACCAAGTGCAAGTTGTGAGGCTTGGACCTAAGAAGGCATACATCACGAGCGACGCCGTCCGGGTCCAAGAAATCGCCGACTATGGCCAGCCCACCGAGCATCCATTTCCGGAGAACCGACGGCCCGGTTACGTCTGGCGCGAGGTCACTGTTCAGAGACTCGAAGCGCGCGATGGGGGCGTGTACATTGAATGGGAGATGATCGTTTTGAGTCGTGGCATTCCCGTGGCGTTCCGTTGGCTCATCAAGCCTTTAACGGACGAATTGCCTCGAAAGATGATGCTCGATTTGCTCGATGAAACGCGGACTGCTGTCATGCAGGAAGTTCAATCGTTCCCGTCCCAAGTGCTAGCCCCAGCCGCCAGCCGGTGACACACTTCAAGGAGAGCATGGCGAAAGTTCCGCGTGCGATCGGGCCAGATTCTTGGATACTGGAACTCGATGAGCACTGCTCAATGCTACCTCTTGCGAGGCGTGGGTTCGATGCGCTTCCACCCAAAAAGGTGCGCATCGATCGACCATAGACCCGGCCCTAACATTGCCAGGGCAGCACCGAAGGTTGCTACCAGGAGGTGGACCAACCTGTCTGCAGGTACAATGACGAGCTTGCAGCTTTCAATCAGAGCCACCAATGTTCCCGCGATCGGGGTGAAAAGTCCGATCATGAGAAGAACCGCTGCGGCAGCCAGCAGGACAGACAAGATTGTCATGGGGATGGCCGGACTGCTTAGCAGAGCGGAACCAGCGCTGCTCACCAAAGCAAAGCCGACAACCAGCCGCATTATGATGAGACCGACCCCGGGCCAACCGCCAGCAAAAGTGGAATACAAGCGTCGCAATGGACGCACCTCTTCTAAAAATTCCATTCTCGTCTGTTTTCCACGAGAATAGAACCCCACATAGAGGTCGGATCCAGCCTCTTTCGAGGCGCTTGGGTAGGTGAAACGAGCGGCGAGAATCTATAGCTCGATAATTCCTCGTTTCAGAGCGATGGTTGTGGCGTGGGTTCGGTCGCTGGCGCCCAATTTGGAAAGGATGCTCCTGACCCGGCTCTTCACCGATTCTTCGGTGGTGGAGAGCTGCTCTGCAATTTCTTTGTTTGCACGTCCTGCGGCTATAAGTCGGAGCACATTAATCTCTGCGGGTGTCAGATGATCGTCCATGTTGTGCTCGACAATTTCCAGGGAAACCTCCGGAGAGATTGCTTTCTTGCCCGCATTGGCGGTGCGGATCGCCGCCAGTAATTCCTTGTGCAGGGCATTCTTCAGGAGATAGCCTTGAGCACCGGCCTTGAGAGCTCGGACGATCTGTGTGTCACTCTTGTAGGTCGTCAGCATTATGATCTTCGCGTCGGGAAACTCATTGCGAATTGCAATTAGCGCATCGAGCCCGTTCATCTCCGGCATCTGCAGGTCCATCACGGTCACGTCCGGGCGATGCGTTCGAAACTGCTGGATGGCTTCACGGCCGTCGCAAGCTTCGCCCACCAAAATCATGTCCGGCTGAATCGCGATCAATGCGGCCATGCCCTCGCGGACTATTGGATGGTCGTCAACCGCGAGGATTCGAATTTGAGCGATCTCGGTGCTCATGGCGCTGTCTCCTGATTCGTACCCTTAGTTTCTCCGAAGCAATTTCGATAACCAAGAACGTTCTGCAGCTCTCGCATAGGCGGCGCCAGCAAGAATGCGCAGTTCCACTTCCGTGCCGGCGCCAACTTCGCTCCATACCACCAGCTTACCGCCTATGGCATTGGCGCGTTCCCGCATGCCGGGTAGGCCAAAGTGCCCCTCTCGCCCCTGCCCTGACATTACCGCTGGATCAATGCCTTTACCGTCATCGCGGACACGAAGCCGGAATTGTTGATTGTCATATCGAATTTCAACCTCGACCTGTCGAGCCTGGGCGTGGTGAAACGCGTTCCGCAACGCCTCAGCCGCGATCCTGTAGGTTTCGTCGCGCAGGATGGGATGCAGATCGTGCGGGTCGCCTTCGACGGTGACACGAAATGCCGGCGAGCTATGGTTGGCTGGATCATCTGCGAGTTCCTCGCCGAGCGTATTGATGGCATGTGCGAGATCATTCGTTTGGACGGTGGAGGCGCGTAGACCCTGCACCGTATCTCTGCCTTCGGCGATTGCATCGGCAGCCTGGTTCATCGCGCTTTCCAGTTTTCCCTTTGCCTCGAGGGGTTGGTCCGGGAGCAACTGCGAAACTATCTGGAACCGCATCATCAAACCCTGAAAGCTCTGGAGCAGTGTGTCATGAAGCTCCCGTGCGATGCTTGTCCGCTCTCGCAGGCGAACTTCCAAAGTCTGGGTAAATTCCCGGTGTAGCTGCCGGACGCGAAACTGGTAAGCGGTCCAGACCAGTATAAAGAAGGCGGCCGCACACAGCGCGCGGAACCAATTCGTCTGGTAATACGCCGGCGCAACCGAGAACTCCAGCGTATCCCCCTGCTCGTTCCACACGCCGCTGTTGTTGCAGGCAATCACGCGAAAACGGTAGGGGCCCGGCGGAAGGTTCGTGTAGTGCGAGTGGCGAGGGTTAACGGGCACTATCCAGTCTTTGTCCTGCCCTTCCAGCTTGACGCGAAACTGCACCTTCTCTGGCGCCACCAGGCTGAGAGCTGTGTAGTCGATCTCAACATCGCGCGTCAGCGCAGGCAAGCGCAAGCTCGAGGCTGCCGCGTACGGCAAATTCTGCCAGTACGTCTTGTTGTCGGCGGAGATTTTCTCGATGTGAATAGGCGGTGGAATGCTGTTGAAGGCGAGCCGATGCGGATCGACCACGGCAATGTCTTCTCGCGTAGCGAACCACAGTTTTCCATCAGCAGCCTTTGCAAGAATTGGACGGAAGTGGGAGGACTCTACCAAGGGCAAGGCGCCGTCGGTTGCATCCCAAAGCGTCGGTTCAACCCGGCGCGCCGGGTCTGCGATCCAGGCATCCACTTGGCTGCGTTCTATGCGGAGCAGGCCGCAGACTGTGTAAAGCCACAAAGAACGATCGTCCCCCTCTGAGGTCCAGTGAATCCTGTCGCACGGCAAGCCGTTCCTGGTTGTGAGGGTTGTGATCCGGCCGTCCTTGATGCGGCTTACGCCGCCCGGCTGCGTTGCGGCCCACACGGCCCCATCCCGATCGAGTTGAAGTCCGGAAACCGTCCCTTTGGTCAGTCCATTCGCGTTTGTGTACGAAAGTTGGACCTTGCCATTCTTGAAATAACTCACCCCCCCATCCCCCCAGAGTCCTCCAAGCCACAGTCCGCCGCGACCCTGATCGAAAAGGATCACCTTGGCTTGTTTGCGGTCCCCGAGTGCTGTCCAGGGAAGATTCTCGATCAGGCGTCCTTCCCTAAGATGGGAAAGGCCTTTATCTCCTGAAAGCCAGAGGTTCCCGGCGTTGTCCCCAGTAATTGAATAGACCTCCGTGCTGGGTACCCCATCTACTGACACGAACTTGCCGTTGTTGAACCAGGCCAGTCCATGACCTGTAAACACCCAGATGCGCCCGGCATCATCTTGGCACATGGACTGCACCATTTCATCTGGCAGTCCATCGGCTTTATGGAATACAGTGGTTTGTCCTTTCTGCCATCTCGTCAAGCCATCGTCGGTGCCAATCCAGACGCTGCCATCGGTCGCTGCAAGTACGGAATCAACGTTATCGCTGGACAAACCCTGCTTCGAAGTAACAGTAGTGACTGGGAGTTCTCGAAACCGATCAAGTCCCCCGGCAGTGGACACCCAGATATTCCCTTCACGATCCTCAAAAATGCCTGCGATGATATTGCCCGACAAGCCGCTCTCTGCCGTGAACACATCCGTGCGACCATTATGAACGTGGATCAGCCCCCGCTGGTTGGTTCCGATCCAGAGGCCTCCATCGCGGTCCCGGAGCAACTTGTTCGCATGGATGTCGCGGTCGGGCAGCGTCGCATTGGAGAGCATGGGGCTGCGAATCGGGTAGGATTCGAGTCTGTCACCAACCACCTGCCTGAGTCCTCCACCCATGATCCCGGCGATCAGCCGGCCGTCGTCCGAGAGAGTCAGGTCGGCAAGCCGCTTTTCGGGCACCGCATAACGCTTCGGCGGACCGGGCTTCCAGCGCCAAAGACCGGATTCTGCGCCAGCCCACAGAGCGCCGGAACTGTCTTCGCTCAAACTCCAGACGTTACTGCCGAGGGCGCCATCTTGGCCGTAGCATTGTGTACTCCCGTTGTGAATCGCGCAAAGCCGCCCGGTAGGGGTTCCTGGCGGACCGCCCAGCGCCCCCACCCAAACCGTCCCCTCCCGGTCTTCGAGCAGCGACGTTATGAACCGAGCGCCTACTTCGGGATATTGTGTCAGCTTGCCGTTGTTCCAACTCGCGAGTCCGGCAAACGTCCCAATCCAGAGAGTGCCATCGCGGGTAACTAGTAGAGCGTATGGGTTCTCGGGCAGATGCTGCCCCTCCGGTGGTTGCCAACGGACGAAACGAACGCCATCGGAACGATACAATCCGAATTCCGTGCCGAGCCAGAGATATCCGTCCGGCGTCTGGGCCATTGCAAAGGCGGTGCCCGGAGCGAATCCGTCGCGTATCGTCCATGCGGTGTGCGCGTACTGCCGGATGTCATGAGAAGGATCGAGCGCAAAAGTAGTCCGGTTGCCACCCAGCAACACACCCAGGGCGAACACGGCGAGAATGATCCTTCGCATAGTAAGGAAGAATATTCTACCACGCTGGCAGATAAGTCCGAGAACTGTTTTGGCGCTCCAGCCACCGCGGAATTATCAACAGCATAACTGAGATTAGATCCCTCGCCGGTACGAGTGCCTATGGCAATTCCAGAGTCGGTACGTCCTTCCGAACCATTACCAGCTGTTCTTGATTCCGGCCAACTACTGAACTCGCGGAGCAAATACTCAGCACGGGACACTGGGCCTGGCGCACAATATCATAGGCGTGCGAAACAGAAGGACCACCATAGAGCGATCGATCGTTCTTCAGGCCGAGGACAATCAGATCCTCCATTTCCTTCACGGCAAAATCGAGGACCACAGGCGAAGGTGGTCCGGGCAAAACATGGTATCGAACAACAGGAGGTGCTTGCCCACTTGCCATGACCTCCATTCTGAGTCTCAGATCTCGCATTCGTTGCTCACATTGGCAATACGTGGACGAGCAAACGTGCAGTACATCGATTTCGGCGTGCCAGATCTTTGCCGGCATTAGAACATAAGGTATGACCGCCGCAGACTCCGGCGAGAGATCTGTTGCGAACAGCACCTTGTTCAGTTGAAGCTGTCTGGACGCACCGCGCGACCATGGCCCAACCGTAAGCACCGGGCAAGAGACGAAGTGGAAGATCTCCTGAGCAATCGAACCTAAGAGGAACTTAGAAATGCCGGTTCGTCCCCGTGTGCCCAGAATCATTAAGTCAATCGCTTGATCACGTACAAAACCCTCAAGGACTCCTGAAAACTCGCCGTCGATATTCCAACAGCGATGCTCGATATTTGCAAGGCTGTGGGAGGCATTGAGTCGACCAACCAGGTCGTCGAAATCCCGCTCGGCGAGCTCATCGAGCTTGACCATGAATTCCGGCACGAAAGAGAATTCTGCGCGGCGAACAACATGGAGGATGTGGAGGATCGCTCCGAAATGGCGAGCCAACACGAGTGCGTGATGCAGCGCCCGCTCCGACCAGGGGCAAAAATCGGTCGCCACGGCTATGTTTCGAATCACCGGGCCGGAATACAGATCGTCTGACATTTCCGCGTCCTCCTTCAGATCAGGAACCTGCACACAATGGCAAACGAGTCCAGTCATGGGCAGGCTGAACTATCGCCTTAGCACTTGAATGAATTTGCTACTGGAATCAGCAGCGTCATCATGCAGCGACAGGATCTCCACAGCCCCGCTCCGTTTTCTTCGCTATCCAAGAAGGGCGCGACAAACTCCGCATTTCCGGGTGAGCGGAATTCCATGTTCGCAGTGAGTCGGCATCCTATCTCCATCCTGCTCGACTAACTGTTCGTAGGTTCTTGCCTCGTAGGGCTCAAGTCTTTGCTGCAGATAACGGATTCTGATTTCGCAATCAATATTCTCCAGGAATCTGATATCTGAATCAGCGAGGAATCCCCTCGCCCACTCTTTGTTCCCAATTACATTGGTCTCGAGCATTTCCGTTCTCCTTTCTCGAAGACAAGGTTGAGGGATTGATTGCCTTGACTTGCTTCTCTTTGTTTCCCAAATATCATCATGCTCAACTCACTCGGCTCATATCTTCTTGCTGGTACGATTCGGCACCGTTGAAGTCGGAAACAGGGAGATAGCTGCAAGGAGATGAGAGTCGAGTGTGCGCAGCAATGTATTCGTCAGCGTCTCGCACCCGGCCGAGCGGAACGGTTACGTAACCGTCTTCCCAGCGGATGACATGAGATCCATCTTCGAGCGAATTGATAACTCCGGCGACATTCATAGCCACTCCGATGTCTCCGAACACGCGCGTGCCGATTGGAAGCCCAAGCAGATACTCGAGCAGCATTGCCTCCCTCACTCTCCGCATCGCGAGGGATGCTGTTTCTCATCTACGTAGATGGGTGGATCGTCCTCATTGGCAAGTGCTACTTCGCGGATTAACGGTGCCGGGTAACTTTCCTCCAATCGCCGATTGATGTTCTCCACATCAACGATGGATGCCCGGCGAAGCTTCAGCCTCTTGCAGAGGTAATTCCCGTATGCCGACTCAGCAATAAAACTCGCTTCGTAGGCGCCGCACAATGTTCGCAGGGCGTCCTCTCCGGCGGAGTCAACATATGAGACTTCCTTAAGATCGAAAGTATTTCCGTGAGGCTGATTCTCCCCTCTCGCCACGCGAAGGAGCACCTGTGCCCACAACCTGGTCAACCTGCCCTCCAAAACGATCACCCCGGATTCGCTCGCCTTTGGTAAAGTAATTCGCAACATGCCGAGAGTCCTTGCAAATTGCTCGCCAATCATGGGTCGCAACTAGATGCGTTGAATCGAAAGCACATACGAATACTCCCAGGCGTCTGTGGACCTGTGAACGGCGTCACGATTTCGACACCTTCGACAGCACGGCACCATCTCTCGCACAACCATTCGTGACAAGGACGCTCGGATTGATCGCAATGGGAACACCGCTTCCTAAAGATGCTCATCGAACGCCGCGTGATACGGGACGTAGTGCACGAGCGCCACCGACATTGTTTTCTGCACCGCAGCCTTCGACTCAATTCGTGCCACGATGGAGATCGATCTGGCTTACGGTGCGTTTCGTCAATCTACGTGTCGAGTCTGTTTCGCCATTTTCGACAATGCAATGAGGCCCCAAGTCTTCTCCTTGACCTATCAATGACTTGCACGCCGTATGGTTTGGCACACAGGTTGCTTCTCCAAAAATGCGAAGGTGAAAAACCAAAGGGGAGCAGTGCACGCCCAATCCCCAAGCGCGAAGGAGAAAGAATGAGAAGCGCCCTCCAGTTCCACAGCAGGCAGTTCAAATTAACCGAAGAAGATACCTACGCGACAACCCATGATTTCCGAAGCTTATTCGCAAGAGAAATGACCGAACTATTTCGTTTGTCACTAAAACTTACCGCCGATGCCGAGAAGGCGGAAACCTGTCTCATCCTGGCCATGAGAGAGTGCTTTGCCAATGGCGCCGTTGCCAAAGAATGGGCTCCCAGCTGGGCCCGCCGGACCATAATTCGCAATGCAATCCGCTTGGTTTTCGGTACGGAAAATGGATTGCCCAACGATCCTTACAGCGATGCAGGACCTGAGTTCCATTTGCAAGCCTTCTATTACCGATCAGAAGCAATGCGGGACTCTCTCGCGATTCTGGCGTTGCCTGATTTGGACCGCCTGGTTTTTGTGGTCTGCGTCCTTGAGCGGTATTCCATCCTGGATTGTGCCCTGCTCTTGAAGAGATCGCCGAAAGCCGTCGACGACGCGCGTGTGCGAGCAATTACTCAACTCGTTTCCGCCGAAGAACGGAATCGTCACGAGTCGACCACAGCATTTCCCACAGGTGCGTTCGGCACCAACAGAGACGCAATTGGAGAGGTTGATGACTCTTGCGGATCACTTGTTGACTTGGGGGCGGCTATTTCATTCGGCGGGACTCCAATACACCGATCGGCCCGGCGTCACAAACCGTCTTGACAACGCGGCGGAGTACATTGCCCAGGTCGGCATCAACGCCTGAGTCCGTGGACAAAGTCATTTTGAACGAAACTTTGAAACTCCGAAACGAGAGGTGTCAGTGAGCAAGCTTTGGCGGGTGATCATAGTCGGAGGTGGTTTTGGCGGACTTCGTGCCGCTCAGGCGCTGAAGTCAGAGTCGGTCGACGTGACCTTAATTGATCGTCGCAACTATCATCTCTTTCAGCCCCTTCTATACCAAGTTGCAACGGGGTCACTCTCACCAGGGCAGATTTCGGCTCCACTGCGGAGTGTGTTAAGCCACCAAAAGAATACGCGTGTACTCTTGGGTTCAGTGGAAGATGTTGACGCGGATTCGAAGCACGTATTTCTCGCCGATGGGGCTGTCCTCCCTTACGATTCATTGATCGTCGCCACTGGATCGGAAACTTCGTATTTCGGGCATACCGAGTGGCAGGAGTGGGCGCCCGGTCTGAAAAGCGTCGAAGAAGCAACAACTATCCGCCACAAAATCCTCTACGCCTTCGAGGTCGCAGAGCGGATCTTTGACCCAGTTCAGCGACGTGCCTGGCTAACCTTTGTGATCGTCGGGGCAGGGCCGACGGGTGTGGAGCTTGCTGGAGCCATTGCGGAGATCGCCGGGCAAACCCTCAAGAATGATTTTCGCTTCATCCATCCGGAAGAAGCCCAGATCATTTTGCTTGACGGAGCACCGCGCGTGCTCATGCCATTTCCAGAAGTTCTGGCGGAGAAGGCCACACGGTCTCTTGTCAAGCTCGGTGTCACCGTAAAGTCCGGCGCAATGGTCGTGGACGTTAACAAAGACGGCTTAGCCATCGAAGTCGACAATCAACTGCACTACATCGGCGCCAGGACAGTGATCTGGGCAGGCGGCATTACGGCTTCTCCCTTAGGGCAAATTCTCGCATGTCGCACGAATGCTGAAACTGACAAGGGAGGAAGGGTCAAAGTAAAACCCGACCTTACGATTCCGAATTAT
>Ga0181528_10002342_pt1 | contig 11614 bp, 11 predicted proteins | sample PEATcosm2014_Bin_47_FD_119742 | JGI IMG/M metagenome (GOLD analysis project Ga0181528, IMG submission 119742) | Peatland microbial communities from MTU Mesocosm Facility, Houghton, MI, USA - PEATcosm2014_Bin10_10_metaG | ecosystem: Environmental > Terrestrial > Soil > Wetlands > Peat | place... | reverse complement strand
GCGCCTCAACCGCTGTGAGGTGTAAATCTAGCCGCCGGTAACTCCGCATACCCAAGTATGCGGCCAAAACATTTCCAATGGAAGATGTTGTAAAGAACTTTTTCAGGCGGTCATAGCACTAGCCTGTCCAAGTCAGTCCCAGGTGAGCGCCAGTTGTTCCGGCTCGGGAATCAGCGGAGGCGTTTCCAGCGGGTCGTTGAGCCATTTCGTCAGCTCCCGATAAGTAAAGAGATTCAGTCGCAGCAGCGAGGCCAGATTGGACAACGACCAGTTGGCTTTGGAGAGGTGGTGCAGCCATTTCAGCAACAGCAGCGCGATCAAGGCTGTCCAAATCTGGATGCGCAATGCGTTTTCGCTGGTGCCGACGAAGCTTTTCACGGTCAAGTTCTGTTTGAGCGCTTTGAAGAACTATTCGATCTGCCAGCGGTCTTTGTAGATCGCGGCGATGGTGGCCGCGCCGAACTCCAGCAGGTTAGTGAGCAGATCGATGGCGCGCTCCTGGTCGGGATCCCACACCAGCACGCGGCGTAGTAAACACGGGCAATCGGTTTGTGCCTTGGCGCTCGTGAGACGGATGATCTGGTCGGAGATGATTTGGCTGTTCTGCGGGGGGGGCACTCGTCGACGACCTCGAAGACGTCGTCGTCCTTGAGACGCGTGACGAAGAAGACGCCCGCCTTAGTCCAATGGCCAAACAGCGCGTGGTCGTTGTAGCCGCGGTCCATGGCGACGATGGAACCGGGATTCAGAGTGAACGCATCGGCCAGCTTGACGTCGCTGCGTTTGGCCTCGGTGAGCAGCACGTAGGCGGGCAGATAGTCGTCGTGATCGAGCAGCACGTGCGCCGTCACACCGCATTGGGCACGGCGGAATTTGGCCCACGGAAACAGGTTCAAGCAGAGAGTGATGGTGGCGGAATCGAGGCTCAGTAGTTTGTTCTTGAAGCGGAATTTGTGTTTACGCAAACCCAACATTTGTTGATCGCGAAAGCGTGCCAGAGCGGTCTGGAAGAGATCTTCGCGCCAGCGCCGCCGGCCAGTGCTCATTGGCATAGGACAGCGTGGAGCGGCGCGGCGCTTTGAGGATGCCGAGATGGACCAGCTTGCCGAGACAGCAGGTGAGACCGTTGCAGATCTCGCGCAGCGAATCGGCGCGTCCGAGTTGACAGAAAATCATCGAGACGAATTGCGTCCAACAGGTGAAGCCCTTGGCGGCCCGCTCGGCATTGTGTTTCTTGACCAGCGCCCCGAACTCGGTCCGTGAAAAATGTTGGAGCAGTTGATTGAAGAGACTCGCGGATCGTAGGATTGTCTTGCCCTCCTGAGGGTTCTGCGTTCGGCGAGGCTCCGCGCAACGAAACATCGCCAACGCTCAATTATAGGCGGGCATTCCCCTTCAGCTATGCTGCCAGAGCAGGCGCGCGATGCTCAAAGCTGTCTTGGACAAGAGTGACGATGGATTGGGCGATCGCGTCGAGCTAGGACTTTACAGCGTGAAACTCCCAACCCTTGCGGAACGTGGGCCGCAACAGCTTGTTCGCATCCTTGTTATTGGTGATGCGCATCTTCTCGGGATCATATTCCAGCTTGCCCTCGTGACGGAGCGCGATTACACCGAGCAGCATCCATTCCACGAACGGAGAAGATACTTCGAAGTTCGAGCACGCCGGGTCTCCGCCTTTGCAGGCGCGAATGAAGTCGCGCATGTGGCCGGGCGAACGGGTGAGCAAGGGAGCCGGCATGCGGTAGTCCTTCATCTTCTCGACCGGGATCAGTCGGGTCATGTCGCCGTAGGTGCCGGTGGTCAAGATGCCTTTGTCGCCGATGAAGAGGCTGCCATCAGGCTGTGGGAAGCGAAGCGGTGTTGTGGATGTCTTCAGCGCCTGGAAATCATCCCAATTGAAAACGCGGCCGGGCGAGTGGAATTCGTTGGGACGCATCGAGCCAGGGCCTCCCGGGCCACCCGGGGCGCCGGGTGCCCTTCCGCCCCCTGTCCCGGCCGGACGCGGCAGCATGGGAGGATCGCCGATCCACTCGCCTTCAGGAACGCTGGAGATGGTCGGATTCTGCTTCAGCCCGTCGTACCAGAAAATCCTGAGCGCGGGCATGTTGCCGTAAGGCGCAAAGTCGAAGCGGATGATCGATGCCTTCGGGAACATGAAGGGGCTGACGCCTTCCTTTTTCACACACTCCACGCCGATCACCTTTCGCTTGGAGAGATGCAGCGCCATGTTGGGCGCGCCCAGGATGTGGCACGCCATATCGCCGAGAGCGCCGCAACCAAAGTCGTAAAATCCGCGCCAGTTGAATGGCTGATAGAAGAAGCCGCCGTTCGGGTCTGGTTCAGTTGCTCCGCCGGCCGTGAAGGGACGCTTCTCGGCGGCGCCCAGCCAGAGATCCCAATCGAGTGTGGACGGAATTGGATCTTCCTTTGGAATTTCCGTCAGCCCCTGCGGCCACATGGGACGGTCGCTCCAGGCGTGAACTTCGGTCACGTTTCCAATCTCGCCGTTCCAGACGATTTCGGCGCACTGGCGGGTGCCTTCGTTGGAGTAGCCCTGATTGCCCATCTGCGTAGCCACTTTGTACTTCGCGGCCGCCGCGCGCAACTGCCGGGCTTCCCAGATGGTGCGGACCAGCGGCTTCTGCACGTATACGCTCTTGCCCCGTTCCATGCACCACATCGCCGCCGTGGCATGCATATGATCGGGCGTGGCGACAATCACGGCATCGATGTTCTTGCCCTCTTTGTCGAGCATCTGCCGGAAGTCTTTAAACGTCTTCGCGTTCGGAAAGCGCTTGAAGGTCGGCGCGGCGCGGCGTTCGTCCACGTCGCACAGGGCCACGATGTTCTCCGTGGGCGCCGCCGCAGCGATGTTCCCGCCGCCCTGCCCACCGGAGCCTATCGCCGCGAAATTCAACTTCTCGTTCGGGGACTTGTATCCCATGAATTTCAGCGATGGAGTGCTGCCGAAGCCCCCCGTGGGAATCGCTCCGGCTAGCAGAGTACCGTAAAAAAACTGCCGTCTTGTTTGAGACATATCAGACCTCCGGAAACCCAACTACCAGACTATCCACTCCGCCGGCTACGCCAGACAATTCTTGACATAAGCGAGGCACTTCTTGGCCTCGGCGACGATATCGGAGCCCTCGGGAATCGGATACTCCAACTCCAGGTTCGCAGGGATCGGGTATTTCTCATTCTTGAGCAGTTGCAAGACCTCCTTAATCGGCGTGTCGCCTGTCCCCCAGACCGCAACATTGGGACCATGATTCTTTTTCCGGTCCTTGACGTGCAGGTTGGTGATCTTCTTGTGGTGCTCTTTGATGAAGGCCACAGCATCATATCCGGCGGCCGTGAAGTGGCCGATATCCAGATTGATGCCGTTATACTTGCCGTACGTCATCAACGTGTCGTAGCTCTCGAGCGTCGCCGTCTGATTGGGATCGTTCGTCGCGTCGTGGCCGTGATAGCCCACCATTAGCCGGTGCTTGTCCGCGATGGGAGCTATGCGTTTAGCCATGGTTAAGGTCGTGCTGGTTGTTATGGCCTTCACGCCGAGCCCCCGCGCCATCTGGAAGCCGTACTCAATGTCCTCATCCTTCATGCTGTCCCACATGTTGTAACAGAGGAGAGCAAGATCGATGCCCGCGTCGTCGAACTTCCTGGCCACCGTCTTCCAGGTGTTCCCGTTGGCAGAGGTCCGCCACTGCGCCAGCTTGTCCTGGGCAGCCTTTCGCTCCACGAGCTGCTCTGGCGTCAATTGCGGGCGTCCACCACCGGGCCGCCGGAACACCGGCATAGCTGGAGCCCCAGCCAGAGCCTCGCAGTGGTCCGACATCAGTTCAGCTTCGCCCAACCCTATCTCGACATATGCCCTGATGATTGCTTCCGGATCGGGGCTGGCGATGCGATTGAAACTGTAAGTGATGGCGCCGATCTGAACGCCGCCGAACTTAGAGTCGATCCGCTTTGCGCCGAACGCGCCGGCCAGCGGTATGGACGCGATCGCGATCCTGCCCATCTCTCGCCTTGTGAATTGCATATTGATCCTCTCCAGCATAGTCACGATATTAGCAGTCCCCTCCGGGACTGTCCGAAGCTCCGGCACACTATGGCGCAGTGAGCCGAAAGTAATACGGCGCATCCGTGTCCCTGATGGTTACCGTGCGAAGCAGTCGACGCTCATGCTGGCGACCTGCGAAGACGAAGGTGAAGACGGCTGGACAATATGGTGGGTTTCGAGTGGATTTTCAGCTGGCTGGCGCCCAGCCTATATGCGCTCAAGTCGGGCCGCCTCGGTAGCCCAAGACGAAGAGGCCTGCTCTCAGGCGGTTTCCGGGACAGGCTCCGGCTTCGCTTCTACAAACCGGTAACCGATATGGCTGTCTGTCAAAAGATACTCTGGTTCCGCCGGGTCATCCTCGAGCTTCTTGCGTAACTGCCGGACGAAGGTCCGCAGGTACTCCAGTTCGCCGCCGTACTCTGGGCCCCACACAGCATGCAGCAGGCGTACGTGCGTTATCGGGAGACCGGCGTGGGCCATGAGGAAATGCAGGAGGTCGAATTCCTTCGGAGTAAGATGAACTGGTTCACCGGCTTTGCGCACAAGTCTGCGAGCCGGATCAAGGTCGATATCTCCGATTTGAATTATTTCGTCAGAATCGGCTTGGGATGCGGCCGAACGCCTTACCGCAGCGCGGACGCGGGCCGCCAGCTCCCGAATATGAAATGGCTTGGTGATGTAATCATCCGCGCCGGCATCGAGCGCTGTCACTTTGTCATCCTCGCTTTCGCGCACAGTCAACATCAGGATCGCCAATCGGGGCAGGCCCTTCCGCATGTTGCGACAGGTTTGAATCCCTCCCATGCCTGGCATGTTGATGTCCAGGAGCACGACATCATACTGGGACTCGTGGACAAGCTGCAGAGCGGCCTCACCCGTGGATGCATCGTCCACGACGAATCCCATCGTCTGGAGCGTGTTGTGTAGCGCGCGCCGAATGGAGAACTCATCATCAACGATCAGAACTTTGCCGTGAGACGGCATCGAATTGCCTCCTTATCCCGCGAGGCAGAGCAAAGAAGAACGTAGTACCCGAGTGTTCCTCGCTAACTACCCAGGTTCGGCCGTCATGCGCCTCCGCGGCCTTCTTTGCGATGGAGAGGCCAAGCCCTGTTCCCGGAGACCGGTGCCGTGATTCCTCCGCCCGATAGAATCGCTCGAAGATGCGTTCCCGGTCAGCCGGCCGGATGACGGGTCCCTCATTGTGAATTTCGATAACAATCTCCCCCAGATCCTCCTCCGCTTTGATAGCGATCGGAGATCCAGGCGTGGAATATCTGGACGCGTTATCGACGAATTGCTCCAGCGCGCTCCTCAGGATCGCGCGGTCGCCGTACACCTCCAATTGAGATTCAACATCGGAGATGTCAACGCGCCGGTCGTCGAGTTGATCCCGATATCGAGCCAGGACGTCTTCGATCAGCGTGAGCACGGAGATGCGTTCCCGCCTGAGTCTGACTTCCGCCGCATCGATCCTCGCCATTTGCAGGAGTTCGGAAGTGAGGCGATTCAGATGCTCCGCCTGCTCGTCAATGAGCGCGGCGAGTTCGGCGTCGTCCGCGCACAGACGTCCGGCTTCAACCAGTCCTGAGCTTGCAGTGAGTATCGCCGTCAGAGGGGTCTTGAACGCGTGAGCAAGCGCGTCGAGAACCGCTGTCCGAAGCTGTTCGGCCTGGCGCGCGGCATCAGCCCGGCTCTCGTTTTCGAAGGATCGCGCGCGCTCCAGCGCAATGGCCGCCAACGACGCAACCGACACTACCGTGGGCAGGTCCAATTCCGGGCAACTGAGAGCGATCGCACCGACTGGCCTCGATCCGATCCGCAGAACGTGCGCCCACGTGTGGGCGCCGGGGCCTTCCAGAGTGCGGTCCTGGAAATAGGCGCGGCGCGCCAAGTGCTCGAGATCGTTTGTCAGTGGACCGGCCGCATCCATGCGAGGCAGCGTAGCATCGAAGAGCGCAGCGGATTCGGTTCGGAAGACTTCCTGAATGAGGGACACAAGCTGCGACCCGGTCTTCTGGCGTGGGTCGAGAAACAAAATGCGGCGGCTGAGTTCGTAGAGCTTCCCGAGTTGTACCCGCTGCCGCGCCTCCTCTCGTGCCTGGGCCTGCACGCGCGTGGAGAGCCGGCTCACGGTCAGCGCGGTGATCTCGAAGGCGGCCAGTGCAACCCAATTCTGCGGATCCGAGACGCTCCATGTGAGCACCGGAGGGACAAAGAAGTAGTTGAGGCAAGTGACCGCGATCAGTGACGTAACGCTGGCTTCCCAGAAGCCCCATATACTGGACACCATCACCACTATCAGAAAGTAGAGAGAGCCGGAGGTGGAGAGGTTCAGATGCAGCCGGAACGCACAAAACGTCACCAGGGCAACAGCGGCGGACCCGGTGAAGCACCCGCGCACTATCGCCGGCAGAGCGCGCAAGGCCCACCTGTAGCCCGTCCGGCGTTGCGCCTCTACCCGCGCCTTCGATTTGGAGACGAGGCCGATCAAGAGTCCAGTTTTTCCGTCCATGCCTGCCGCCATGAGCCAACGACGATCGCTTCCTTGACTCCCGTCGATGGCGCGCTGATCCGCATGCCAGAGGAATCCACCTCGGGTCGCAGATGATGTGATTTCAATTATGTGATGAAACCCATAAGGAAATCATAAAAGTGCGCTCCAGATTTGGCTGGTACGCCGCAGGCCAGTTCGCGGAGTGTCATGACGCCAGTCGTGACGGGGCATGGGCTGCGGGCGGTAAGCCGGCGCCAGCCCTCCAGTCCGAGGACGCGGAAGAGTGAGAACGCCGGTGTTAGAAATGTGCGCGTCGGGTTCTTCTGCCGTGGTGCGATGCGCGGGCAGTACGGCGGCCCGATCGAGGTCTCATTCCAAACGATAGCCCGAGCGTGCGTATGCCGTCATTCCCGAGCCTGCGACTCTGACCTTGATCCTGCGCCACCGGCCGGTGCGGTCAGTGCCGTCAGGCATATATCCGAGCGCATACTCATTCCGGAGCGCCTGGCCAATACCGGTGACCGCTTCTGCAATGTCATTCTGATTATGGACGATGAAGCCGATGCCGCCTGTTTTTGCCGCGAGTTCTTGGAGGAAGAGTGCTCCCTTCCTCTCTTCCGTCAGCTCGATGGGCTTGGCCGTCTGCGACGGGGCGCTGACCGCGATGGTGTAAACCTGTGCGCCGGCTTCCATTGCGTATCGCATCAGCTCTTCCTGAGAGTAGCGGCTGTGATTATCCATCCCGTCGGAAATGATCAGCAACGCCTTCCGCGCATGGACCCCTGAGCGAAGCTGTTGCAGGCTGCCGTAAATCGCGTCGATCAGCGCCGTACTTCCACCAGCCTTCTCCAATTCAATCTGGCTCAGGATCTCATCAAAGTCGTGCGTAAACCCGGAGCGTGCCCGCGGGCGTGTCGAGACGGTATTGAGAAACGCTTCATCGGCGGGATTGGCGTCTTGCATCAGGGCTCGTAAGGATTCCTTTGCCGTGCCGAGGACTCGCTGCATGCTTCCGCTCATGTCGAGCACGATGCCCATCGAAACCGGCACGTCCTCCTGACTGAACGAGCGGATCTGTTGTCGCACTCCATTTTCGGTCAGCGTAAAGGCATCGCTCGCCAGTCCGTTGACAACGGCCCCGTGACGGTCGACCACCGTGACCGGAACCAGGACCAGCGTGGAGTCGGTTCGGAAGGCTGGGAGTTCCCGGGAGAAGTGATTCTGCGCACACGAAGGCCAAGCAGCGAGTGCGACGCCGAAAATTGCGACTAAGCTCCTGTCGGCCCAAATCGAATTACCACTACGCAACAGCATGAGAAACCTGCTCCTCTGCAATTACACTCAGATCGTGTTTCAGATTGTTCTTGCCGCCTTGGAACGTGGTGAAGCGGCCATCGGTTTGATCGACCGCTGGCCGCGTTTCGAGTGCGGTTGCCGCGATTGCTCTCAAGTCGCGCAAATGCGTCGCCGTGCGCACCCAGAATTCGTCGCCCCACTCTTCACAACGTGCGATTGCGACGTCCAGAGCGTCGATCACCTTGACACTCTTTACAGGTACTTCATTGGATATGCCTCCAGACCGCATTCCGGCAGCCACCGATGTGGCGGAGACGTGCATCGCTGGGGCAGCTTCCGGGAATTGCCGATGATGGATCCCAACGGCCGGTCCGCTCTCGTCCAGTCGTGTTTCTTCAGCCTCGCGACCGGTCCCGTGCTCGACATCGACCCGGCAACACTCGGCGAACGCCTCCGGATCGATGACTTCAACGAAGCCAAGCGTCAAAGCTCGGACGGACCAGTTGTTTAGAAGTTGGCCAACTCGGTGCGTTGGAACCTTGAATCTAGCGGCAATGTCCGTCAGGTTCCAACCGCGAACGAAAAACAGAAGAACGATGCGCCACTGCATGCCGTCCGGTGGGTGCTTTGAGAATTCCGGGACTTGCGCCGGAAAGGAAACGATGTGTTTGCGGATTGCCCGGCGCAGGAGTTTGCTCCCCGGGTTGATAGGCGCATGGAGACGTGCCTCTCCATGGAACTCCGGGGCGTGCCGCTTCTCATCCAGCATAAGGTGCATAAGGAAGTCTAGGACGTCCGGCGTGAGGATCGCATAAAGGTCTTGTACTGTAAAACAAACCGTTTCATACAATCGGCTCCTCTTGTACGGCTCACAAAACTCGTATTCTTCAACTCTCGGCTCTAGCGCGCCCCAGGCATAAGAAAACCTGACGAAGTCGATCAATTCTTTGTATGTAGCGATAAACGGTAATAGATGGAACCAGTTGCATGGCGTCAACAGGCTCGTGTGATGAAGCGTGCCGGCATCCTCATGCCTTCCTCATGAGCTGTCCTGCACAATCATCATTCAGTCGCAAACTGGAACGCGCTACAGCAGGGATTCGAGTGCCGCCGGGGAACAAGTGGGATGAGTTCAAGACCAGAACTGACGCCAGTCGAGATCGAAAAGCCCATCACGGGAAAGCTGCTGATCGTGGACGACGAAACGGCGATCCGCTGGGCCTTGCGAAAGACGCTTCAAGGCATGAGTTTTGAAATCGTGGAGGCCGAAACGGGCGAGCAGGCGATCGCGTTGGTGCGCACGATTTGCGTTGACGCTGTGCTGCTGGACATCGAGATGCCGGGCATGAACGGCATCGAGACCTGCAGGAGGATTCGTCAGTTGATGCCGACGCTCGGGATTGTGATGTTGACCGTGAAGAACGCAGAAGAAGACAAGATTCGGGCGCTGGACGCCGGTGCGGACGATTTCATCACGAAGCCATTCCACATTCGGGAGCTGGCGGCGCGGCTTCGGGCCGCCGTGCGCCGGGCACGCGCATCGCAGTCGGACGACGCCGCCGCGATCAGAATCGGAGAGATCGAAATCGATCCGGCGCGGCGTCTCGTGAAGAACTCGGGGAACCCGATCCACCTGACTCCCAAGGAGTTTGAGCTACTCCTTTTTCTGATGTCGCACGCCGGGTTTCCGCTCACGCACACACGAATTCTCTCAGCGGTCTGGGGACCGGAGTACGGCGGCGAGCTGGAGTATCTCCGGACTTTCGTCCGGCAACTGCGGAAGAAACTCGGTGACGATGCGGCCTCGCCCAAGTACCTGGTCACCGATTCACAGATTGGTTACCGGTTTAGATCGGAGGCGGAGTTGATGGCAGGAGGGCGAACGTGATGGCCACGAATGTCATTCGCCACGATAGCCCTCATGAACAAGTTGGTTCGCTTGTTCCCGCCGGTAATCGCACGTCCGCGACGATAACTCGTAAGTACGCTCGTTCGACAACTATGAGTCGTCGCAGACCACCCATCGAAGGATCCCTATATTTCCGCAGTGTATCTTCATGCATTCCTCATAAATCGAGTTTCATACTCAGAACCGTAGCAAAGGCTATTCACCCATGTAGCGCAGTCACCTCGTCCGCGACGCGCTGGACGCAACCGCCGCCTTAAACAGCGCGTGGACAATTCCGCAAGACAAAGAAGCCTGGCCAGGACATCGCTCGTACCGTGCCCGCGCTCCAGTGCCTTGCGAACGAACGATTGTGACATCGGTTTTAGAAAGGACATTTATGGCCCGCACCCTACTGTTTTCTGCCGTCTTGCCAACCTGCATCGCGTTCCAACTTGCGACGCTGCCCATCCCTGTTTTTGGGGAAGCGTTGTTTGGCGCTATTGACGGGGTAGCTCGAGACTCTGCCAATGGTCAGCCAGTGGCGCAAGTCCGAATCACAGCGCACAACGTGAACAAGGAGGCGTACATTACAGCGATCAGCGGCTCTGACGGCACCTTTTCGATATCGAGACTGGAGCCGGGATTGTACCAGGTGGCAGCCTCCCGGGATGGCTTTGTCCGGTCAACCACTAAAGTCGAGGTGGCCACTTCCGGGACGTCTCAGGTCGATATTCTACTCGCGGCGAACCAGCCTTCCGCCCCGGAGACCAGCGCGTCGCCGGTGGAGGCCCCGGCCTCCCAGTCCGCGATCGCCGAAGAACTGGAAGCCCTGAAGAGGCGGATCGAACAGCTTGAGGCTTCGCTGAAGGCTCACGCCCCGGAGGCGCAACCTGCCGCCGAGACAGGAACAGCAGCACCGGCTGCGCCGCCGAAACCGGCCCCTGCGCCATCCATTCCAGAGGCACTGCAAGCTCCCGACCCCAGCCCCAACCCGGACAACGATACTCCGTTTGCCTTCGGCGATTTCACCTGGCTCAATGGCACGTCGCGTAACAAAGACACCGTACTGGATACGAAGTTCTTCACCCCGGAAGTGAGGATCGACACGCACTTCATGGAGGATTTCAACCAACCGAGAGATCACACGATGGGCGGGGCGACCGAGTCGTTCCGGTCCGGCGAATTCCAACTGGAACAGATCAGCGTCGGCGGCGACTTCCACTGGCAAAATGTCCGCGGCAGGCTCCTCACCATGGATGGGCTGTTTGCGACCACGACGCCACGCAACGATGGCAGCGCCGGCGTCGGACAATGGGACGTCCGCGGCGCTTACAAGTACGTCTCGGAGGCATACGGCGGCTACCACTTCAACGTGAACCACGGGCTTAACGTGGATGCCGGAATCTTCGTTTCGTACATTGGCCTGTTCAGCTACTACAACTTCGACAACTGGACTTACCAGCCGTCGTTTGTGTCCTCGAATACGCCGTGGTTCTTCAATGGGCTGCGCATTCAGTGGTTCCCCACGAACAAGCTGAAGATCGAGCCTTGGATTGTCAACGGATGGCAGTCCTATAACAAGTTCAACGGCCATCGCGGGCTTGGCGGACAGATTCTGTATCGTCCCTACGAGTGGCTCTCGATGGTCTTCAATAACTACGGCAACGGCACGGATACGCTGGGCGTTCCTGGCCGTTCACGCCTCCACACAGACGACAGCGTAGAAGTTCGCTATCTGAACAACCCCGGGAACACAGGCATCTCCAAGATGGCGTTCTCGTTTACCGCGGACGCCGGATGCGAGTATGGCGGAGGGGTGACTTGCCATGGTGGCAAGGCCGGGCCCAAGCAAGCGTTTCTCGGCTGG
>Ga0181528_10002339_pt1 | contig 11625 bp, 8 predicted proteins | sample PEATcosm2014_Bin_47_FD_119742 | JGI IMG/M metagenome (GOLD analysis project Ga0181528, IMG submission 119742) | Peatland microbial communities from MTU Mesocosm Facility, Houghton, MI, USA - PEATcosm2014_Bin10_10_metaG | ecosystem: Environmental > Terrestrial > Soil > Wetlands > Peat | place... | reverse complement strand
GCGGCGATGACTGGTTGCGGTTGGTGGTTTGTCTGTTGGGTTTTGTCTGTGCGCGTATTCTCGTCTCGCGCTTGACTAGACCGGCGCTTTTATCTCATCCGGGAATAAACCTGAATAAATATTAACTTTCAACAGCAGGAGCGGCGCTTTTCTTGCGACCTTCCTGCTTGATTTCTTCCGGATTCCAAACGGCAGATTATCAAGAATATGTCGGGTGCGATTTATAGAGTTAGTGCGTTGCCGAACAGACCATCTTAAACAGGTAAGTTATGCTCTCAACAAGCTTTTTCTGCTTGCTAACCATACACCCCGGAGATCCGCATGCATCTTAGTTCCGATCAGATCATCTTCTGGCAATGGGGATTTATAACCCTCAACGGCACCATCGTTTTTACCTGGATCTTGATGCTGGGGATGACTGTAGTCGCATTACTCATCACGCGCCGGCTGGCCATGGATCTTAAACGTTCCCGTTGGCAGAATCTGCTGGAAATATTGGTCACTGCCATCGAGCAACAAATTAAGGAGGTGGGCATGGCCGAGCCGCGAAAATATTTGGGCTTTTTGGGTACGCTATTCCTGTTCGTGGCCTTGGCCAGTCTGTGCACGGTAATCCCAGGTTACGAACCGCCGACCGGCTCGCTGTCCACTACCGCGGCGCTGGCGCTGTGCGTGTTTGTGGCCGTGCCGCTGTTTGGCGTTATGGAGCAGGGTTTAGGCGGTTACTTGAAAAGCTATCTCGAACCGACCGTGATCATGCTGCCGTTTAATATCATCAGCGAATTTTCCCGCACGCTGGCGCTGGCGGTGCGTTTGTTCGGCAATATGATGAGCGGCGCGATGATAATCGGCATTTTACTGACGATCACGCCGTTTCTGTTTCCAATCGTCATGACCTTGCTAGGTCTGCTCACCGGCATGGTGCAGGCCTATATCTTTTTTATTTTGGCGGCTGTTTATATTGCTGCCGCTACCAGCAGGCCGCAACCTGATGTTTCTGCTGAGCCTATACCCAACACCTGAACCATCCCTCAAACCAAAGGACATATATTATGGATAGCATGACTATTATTGCAGTGGCGTCGATTATTACCGCCGGCCTGACCATCGGCATTGGCGTGCTGGGTCCGGCGCTTGGGGAGGGGAAGGCGGTCGCCACGGCATTGACGGCGTTGGCCCAGCAACCTGACGCTTCGGCGACCATCACCCGCACCTTGTTTGTCGGTCTGGCGATGATAGAATCCACTGCCATTTACGCCTTTGTGGTTTCTATGATCTTGATCTTCGCCAATCCGTTCTGGAATCACTTCCTGGCGCAAGCGGCGGGCAAGTAAGCGATGCTGATAGACTGGTTTACCGTTGGCGCGCAGACGCTGAACTTTCTGATCCTGGCGTGGCTAATGAAACGTTTCCTCTATCAGCCCATACTCAATGCCATTGATCAGCGGGAGCAGCGTATTGCTGCTGAACTCGCCGCCGCCGATAACAAAAAGGCCGAAGCCCAACAAATCCACGACGAGTTCCAACAGAAAAACCTGCTGTTCGATCAGCAACGGGCTGAGCTTTTGCGGAAGGCGACCGACGAGGCGCTTACAGAGCGTACGCGCATGCTCGACTCCGCCAGACAGGCCGCGGATATATTACATAATCAACGTATGGCAACCCTAGAAAACGATGCGCATAATTTAAACCTTAGCATCAGCCGGCGGATACAGCAGGAAGTATTCGCAATAACCCGCAAGGCGCTACTGGATCTGGCCGACACCGGTTTGGAAGAACGCATGGCAGCGGTTTTCACGCGGCGATTGGCGCAGATGGACGCCGAAACTCATCAAGGTTTCGCCGAGGCTCTGAAAACCGCTATCGAACCGGCTATCATGCGCTGTGCGTTTGCGTTGCCGATGGAGCAACAGGCTATTTTAAAAAATGCCTTGAATGAAAGCTTTGCCGCTGAAATTAAGGTGAGGTTCGAGACTGCGCCGGATTTAATAGGCGGTATCGAACTCAGCGCGAATGGCTGGAAACTGGCATGGAGTCTGGCTGATTATCTGGATTCACTGGAAAGCCAGGTTAGCGAGTCGATTTCATCGCAAGCTAAACCGGAAACCGGCAATGCAAAATCCGAGAATGGGGTTAAAGCAAGTCTTGCCGAGGCGGGTAAATGACAGTCACGCCAAATGCTTTACAAACCTTGCTGGATACTGCCTTTATCGGCATTAGCCAAGCCAGGGAAGCGTTGACGCCAAAGCTGATCCCGCGCGAAAGCGGCAGGGTCTTAACGGTGTCGACCGGTATCGCCAAGGTCTCAGGTTTGCCCTGCGTAGGATTTGAAGAGTTGCTCAAGTTTCCCGGCGGCGTCCACGGCATTGCCTTCAATGTGGACGCAGACGAAATCGGCGTAGTGCTGCTGGGCGATTGTTCGCGGCTAAATGCCGGGGATGAAGTCGAACGCACCGGTCGGGTGATGGATGTGGCGGTGGGCGAGGGCTTGCTGGGTCGGGTGATCGATCCGCTCGGCAGACCGCTCGATGATGGCGGGCCGGTTTACACTCAATTGCGCTTGCCGATTGAGCGCCCTTCCGCAAGCATCATGGATAGAGCGCCGGTCACCGTGCCTTTACAGACCGGTCTAAAGGTTATCGACGCTCTGATTCCGATCGGCCGCGGACAACGTGAACTGATTTTGGGCGACCGGCAGACCGGAAAAACCGCGATCGCGCTGGATACCATACTCAATCAGCATGACCAAAATGTGCTATGCGTCTATTGCGCCATAGGCCAACGCGCTTCGGCGGTGGCGAAAACCATCGCGGTGTTGCGGGAAAAAGGCGCTTTGACTTATTGCGTGGCGGTGGTTAGCGCAGGCAATGACCCGCCGGGTTTGGCCTATATAGCGCCCTACGCCGCGACCAGCATCGCCGAGTATTTTATGGAACAGGGCCGCGATGTATTGATCGTCTACGATGATCTAACTCAGCATGCCCGTTCCTATCGGGAGCTTTCCTTGCTGCTGCGAAGGCCGCCGGGGCGTGAAGCCTTCCCCGGCGACATTTTTTATATACATTCGCGCTTGCTGGAACGCGCTACGCATCTGCGTCCGGAACTGGGCGGCGGTTCGCTGACAGCGCTACCGATCATAGAGACCGAAGCGCAAAATATGTCCGCCTATATTCCCACCAATCTGATTTCCATCACCGATGGTCAGATCTGCCTGTCGCCGGCGCTGTTCGAATTAGGTGTCTTGCCGGCGATAGATGTCGGCAAATCCGTGTCGCGGGTCGGCGGCAAAGCGCAACGGACAGCCTATCGCGCAGTGACCGGCGACCTTAAGTTGGCTTATGCCCAGTTTGAGGAACTTGAGAGCTTTGCCCGCTTCGGCGCTCGCTTGGATGAAAGTTCGCGCAATATCATTGAGCATGGCCGGCGAATTCGCGCCTGCCTAAAACAAGCGGAATTCAGTCCGGTATCGGTATATGCGCAAATGACCATACTCTTGACGTTGACGGCGGGCTTGTTCGATACGGTGCCTGTGGAACGGATGAGCGAAGCGGAGCAAGCAGTCGCCGTGGCCGTAACGAATTTTCCGGCGGAAGCGCTAGCCCGCTTGGATAGCGCGGAACTCCTAAGCGCCGCGGATCGGCAAACTATCATCGACCTCGCCCGGCCCTCACTTGTCGGGTTTCAGGCGCTCAAGGCGGATACCGGGTCAAATCCGCAACCCGTAGCCGCGGCATGAGCGATACCACGGCCAGCCTAGGCAGAAAGATCAATAGCGCCGCGGAGCTACAGTCCGTGGTTCGCACCATGAAGGCCTTGGCGGCTTCCAGTATCGGCCAATATGAACAATCGGTAAAAGCAGTGGCCGACTATTCGCGCAGTATCGAGCTGGGTTTGGGCGCCTGTTTTCGGGAAATCCGCCATCAGTCCCCTATGATGGAGCCGACAACGGCGTCGGGCGCTGCCGTGATCGGCGCGGTTGTGTTCGGTTCCGACCAGGGCTTGGTGGGCAAGTTCAATGAGCTAGTGGCCGATTATGCGCTAAAGACGCTGGCGGCCATGCCCTGCAAACCGCAACTTTGGGTGGTCGGCGAGCAAGTTTATAGCCGCTTGGCGGACTCCGGCCTGCCGTTGCGGGCGCTGTTCAATGTCCCAACTTCGGTCCAGGCTATTAGTCCGCTGGTCGGGCAGTTGTTATTAGCCTATCAGGCGTTCGATAGCCGGGAGCGCGTCGGGGAGTTTTACCTCTTTTATAATCATCCGGCCTCCGGGGCGGTGTTTGCGCCTGTTAGTCAGCGCCTGCTGCCGTTGGATGAGGTCTGGCGGCGGCAAATAGCTGAACTTCCCTGGCCCAGGCCTAATTTACCGGAAGTGATGGGCGGTGGCGAGACTCTACGCGCCTTGATCCGCGAATACCTGTTTGTTTCGCTGTTTCGGGCCTGCGCCGAGTCTTTGGCTAGCGAAAACGCCAGCCGGTTGGCGGCCATGCAGCGGGCGGATAAAAATATCGATGAATTACTGGAAAATCTGCATAGCGCCTTTCATCGTTTGCGCCAGAGCGGTATCGACGATGAATTATTCGATGTGATTTCGGGTTACGAAGCGCTGTCGAAAGCTAAAGTCCTTTAGCTGGCTGGGTTATGTACGCCTGCGTACAGACAAATTGCCGCCCGTTCGTTAAATTTATTGCCTTAATTACCTAGAGAAAACCATGAAACACCCTATCTATAAAATAGCTGTCAATAGTGCGTTGCTAGTACTTGCCGCCATGCCTATGGCCGCGAATGTGTTGGCGGCTGAAGATAAAAACCAAAATTCGGTTTCAACTGTACCGGCGGATAATAGCGCGCAATTGCACAAGCTAAAATTATTGGCGGAACATAATCAGAAGATAGTCAACGAAGCCAAGGAAGCCGTGATGGGAACCCAGCAGGCTTTGCTGGATTTAGAGAAAAATGATAACGCTGCCGCGTTGACAGCCTTGCAGGAAGTGTCCAAAAAGCTGGAGCGGATTTTAGCTAATAGTCCTGCTTCGGTGTTAGTGTCCGCGGATATAGAAGTCGATGTGATCGATTTCAAGGGCAGTGCGCAAGCCGTGGAACAAAAAGTCAAACAAGCGGCGGATTTGCTTAACCACGGCAAACTGCAAGCCGGTCGCATGGTCGCGGATGAACTAGCCAGTGAAATGGACATTACTACGGTCAATATACCGCTGAAAACTTATCCGGGAGCCATTAAAAATGCAGTCGACCAGCTCAATGCCGGCAAAACCCAGGATGCCGCGCAAGTGTTGGAAGCTGCCATTAACAGCTTGGTCGAAGAAACCGAAATTATTCCCTTGCCGTTATTGCGCGCTGAAGGGTTACTGCTTAAAGCCTCCGAATTGGAGCAAAGTTCGGATTTATCCAAGGACAAAAATCGGGATGAAGTCCTTAAGTTAGTAGATGCGGCAAAAGAGAAGATCAAAATAGCGCAATTGCTGGGTTATGGCGGAAAAGACGATTATCAATTGTTTTATAAAGTCATAGAAGACATAAAAACTACGATTCATACCGAAAAATCGGCGGCAACCTGGGCAAAAATCAAACAAGCGTTTGCGGATTTGAAAAATAAAGTCACGCCGGCCAAAAAATAAATGCTCTCAGGGTCGAATCATGAATGCTGTGTTTCGACCCTTTACAGCAGGCAGTGGCGCAGGAATGTTTTGATTATACGGCAAGCACCGTTTAATAGTTCCGGCGCCCAAAGTTTAGCGCCCTGGCAACCTAAAAAGATTTGCGGCAAAGGCCACCCAAAGTGAGACGTGAACTATAATGTATTCTATCTGAGGAAAAGGGCTGATTTGGCTGCAATGTGGTAAGAAACCCCTCTTCAACCGGTTTTTAATCAAGCTGCGGTCAATTGCTAGCCATTCAGAGGACAGTCATGACCCAAATATTGAATGATCCAACTATTCTCAATCTGGCTGTTGATATGCTAGCTGGGGATATCGAGAACCGTAGCCAAGAGGTGTTACTTAAGGCTGGGGCTTTACAGAGCGCGATTTTCAACAGCGCCAATTTCTCGAGCATCGCAACTGATGCAAAAGGCGTCATTCAGATCTTTAATGTTGGCGCTGAATGCATGTTAGGTTACGCGGCGGCCGAAGTAATGAACAAGATTACCCCGGCCGAAATTTCAGACCCGCAAGAAGTGATTGCTCGAGCTGAAGCATTGAGCAAGGAGTTGGGCACCCGGATAACCCCAGGCTTTGAGGCTTTGGTATTCAAGGCCTCTCGCGGCATAGAGGATATCTATGAGCTGACTTACATCCGCAAGGATGGCAGCCGCTTTCCGGCGGTGGTGTCAGTCACGGCGCTCCGCGATGATCAAGACGTCATTATCGGCTATCTGTTGATCGGTACCGACAACAGTGCTCGTAAACGCGCTGAGGAGGCGCTGTTTAAAGCGGGCGCTTTGCAGAGCGCGATTTTCAATAGCGCCAATTTTTCAAGTATTGCAACTGATGCAAACGGTGTCATTCAGATCTTCAATGTCGGCGCGGAACGCATGTTGGGCTACGCGGCGGCCGACGTTATGAACAAGATTACCCCGGCCGAAATTTCAGACCCGCAAGAAGTGATTGTTCGAGCCGAAGCGTTGAGCAAGGAACTTGGCACCCCGATCACCCCAGGTTTTGAGGCCTTGGTATTTAAGGCCTCTCGCGGTATCGAGGATATTTACCAGCTGACTTATATCCGCAAGGATGGCAGCCGCTTTCCGGCGGTGGTATCAGTCACGGCGTTGCGCGATGATCGAGACGCTATTATCGGCTATCTATTGATAGGCACTGATAACACTGAACGCAAAAAGGCGGAAGAATCTATACAGGCCGCCTCGCAATACGCACGTAGTTTGATTGAAGCAAGTCTGGATCCATTGGTGATGATCAGCGCGCAAGGCAAGATCACCGACGTCAATGCCGCGACGGAACAAGTGACGGGAGTACCCAGATCGCAGTTGATCGGCAGCGACTTCGCGGACTATTGCACCGATCCGGGCAAAGCGCGCGAGGGCTATCAGCAGGTGTTCTCGCAAGGATTTGTGACCGATTACCCTTTGGCGATACTCCATGTCTCAGGGAAAATCACCGACGTACTGTATAACTCCAGCCTATATCGCGACGGCAACGGCAATGTACTCGGCGTGTTCGCCGCCGCGCGCGACATTACAGAGCGTAAACGCGCCGAAGAAATGGCTCAGGCCGCCATGCTTGCCAAATCGCAGTTCTTGGCCAATATGAGCCATGAGATCCGCACCCCGATGAATGCAATACTGGGATTGACCCGCATGTTGATGGAGTCAGACCTGAAATCGGAACAGCGGGAACAACTTGATAAAGTCCGCCGCTCAGGCAATGCTTTGGTGCGCATTATTGACGATATCCTGGACTTTTCCAGAATCGAGGCCGGACGCCTGACCATAGAACGGATTCCGATGCGGATAGAGGCGGTATTAATCGAAGTCACCGAGTTGCTGGGTTTACAGGCCGAGGAGAAAGGTCTGGAATTATTTCTCGATATCGATAGGGACACGCCGTTGCTGGTGATGGGGGACCCGTTTCGTCTGGTGCAAATACTCAATAACCTGGTGGGTAACGCCATCAAATTCACACAGCACGGCGAGATTCATATCAGTGTTCTGGTTGAGCATCAGGGGGAGACTACCAATACGCTCCGCTTTAACGTGCGCGACACCGGCATGGGCATCGCGCCGGATCAGGTCGGCGTCTTGTTTCAACCCTTTTCCCAGGCGGATTCCAGCACTACGCGAAAATTCGGCGGCAGCGGGCTGGGACTGGCTATCGTCAAAAAGTTGGTCGAGTTGTTGGGCGGCCGGATCACGCTGGACAGCACGCTCGGCAAAGGGACGAATATTGCCTTCACCATCGAGGTTGGCATCGCGTCGGAAGATATGCGCAATGTTGCGCAAATAGGTTGTAATTCGCTGCAAATGTCCGGTAAACGGGTGCTGGTGGTGGATGATCAAGCGACTTCGCGGCAAATACTTGCTCTGTTGCTGAAAGCCTGGGGGATGGAGGCGATCGAGGCTGAAAATGGCGCTAAAGCCCTGGAAAAAGTTGCGGAAGCAATTCGGCTCGGGCAGGCTTTTTATGCTGTGTTACTGGATTGGCGCATGCCCGGCATGAGTGGTTTACAGGTAGCGGCCGAACTGCGGGAACAAGAAAAACTTAGCAGCTTGACCATGCCCATGCCGATTTTGATGGTGACGGCTTACAACAAGCAAATGCTGCTGCAACAACCTGAAGCGGCTTACATAAACGGGGTGCTCACCAAGCCGGTGATACCTTCCTGTCTGTTCGACGCCCTGCTGCATGGTGAAATTCGCGGCATCCCTGCGGTGGTGGAACCGCAGGCCCAGCGCTTTGACGGCATTCGGGTGCTGTTGGTCGAGGACAATGAACTCAATCAGGAAGTCGCCGCAAATATTATCAGAAAGCGCGGCGCAAGTCTCACCATTGCCTGGCATGGCGGTGAAGCAGTGGACCTGGTGCAGCGGCAAATGTTCGATTTGGTGTTAATGGATCTCCATATGCCGGTCATGGGCGGAATTGAAGCCACGCGCCGGATTCGCGAACTCAAGCAAGGCAAAAATCTGCCTATAGTCGCGATGACCGCCGCAGTGATGGCCGAAGACCGGGAGCTTTGCCGAGCCATTGGCATGGTCGACTTCATACCCAAACCGGTGGAGCCCGAAGACATCGTCAGGGTACTCAGGACTTATACCCAAGCGCCGGCGGACATTCCTCCGGTAGCCATGCCCATGGCGCAAGACAGTTTGCCTGTGCTGGATTTGGTCAAAGGACTGCGCCGACTTGACGGCGACCAGGCTCTTCAGCAACGCCTGCTGCTGGGTTTTATCCAGGGTTATCAGGACTTAATTCCACGTCTGGAAGCGCTGTTGAGCGCGGGTTTGGGCGGTGAAGCAATTGAACTTATTCATGCCATGAAAGGCGTGGCCGCTAATCTCGGCGCTATCGCATTGAGCGAAGCCTGTAGTGGCTTGCTTGATGAGTTGCGGTCTGCCGAGCCACAGTCATCTCGCGTCGCCTTCGACGCCATTTTGCTTGAGACGCTGCTGCAAATGCAGCAACAAGTAGACGATGACCGGCCATCCGACCGGATGATCGCTGAGACGGAAGCGCCGGTTTCATTACAAGCCGCTTTGCAGATGCTCGATCCGTTTATCAGCGGCCAGGAAGTAGCCCCTGACAGTTTATTGCAGGTCTTGCGGCAACTTGCCGAAGCTGATTTGCCTGATTCCTCTGTGCTGCGAAAATTGCAAGTTCATATGGAAAACTTCGAACACCCGGAAGCCTTGGCGACCTTGAATTTATTGACAGCCAAACCGGCGTCCCAATGAACGAGGCTCAACTGACTCAACATAGTAAGCATCTGATCCTGTTGGTAGACGATCTTGCGGCTAACCTGCATATTTTGGTGGCTGCGCTCAAAACAAATTTTCGGCTCAAAACGGCTACCAACGGAGCTTCCGCCTTGGCGCTGCTAAAAATGCGGACCGATTTGCCGAAACTGGTTATTTTGGATGTCAAAATGCCGGGCATGAGCGGTCTTGAGGTGCTGCGGCGGATGCGTGACGATCCCTATACCGCGGATATTCCGGTCATCATGGTGAGCGCCGACATTTCGGAACAAAACGAAATTACCGGCCTGAACCTGGGCGCGGACGAATATCTGGTCAAACCTATTTCAAAAGACGCCTTGATCATTCGCGTGCGAAATCTGATTCTGCGTAACGCCGAGCAAAGTAAACTGCGCTTGGCCGCGCATGTCTTCAATTACAGCGGCGAAGCCATCATGATCACCGATCGCAACAACACAATTTTGGATGTCAACGCCGCCTTCACTAAGTTGACCGGCTACGATAACGCCGATGTGCTGGGCTGTAACCCCAAATTGCTGTCTTCCGGACGCACCACTCGGGAAGAGTTCCGGGTATTTTGGGCGGCTATCCTGAAAAACGGCTTTTGGCAGGGCGAAATGTGGGATAGGCGGAAGGATGGCAGTGTTTATCCCAAGATGATGACAGTATCCGTGGTGCGCGATAGAGTCGGGGACATTGAGTATTATCTGGCCAATTTCGTCGATATCAGTAGTTACAAAGCCTCGGAACAGCGCATTGAATATCTGGCTCATCATGATCCGCTGACCGGTTTACCGAATAGGTTGCATTTGCAGATCTATTTGGAGCAAGCTATGCTGATCGCAACGCGCAGGACGGAACAATTAGCAGTGATGTTTCTCGATCTTGACCGCTTCAAGAATGTCAATGACACCCTGGGTCATGCGGTCGGCGATGAATTACTGATACAAGTAGCCGCGCGTCTCAAGTCCTGCGTACGCAATTACGATACGGTGGCGAGGTTGGGCGGCGACGAGTTCGTGGTCATCCTGCGCGGCCAAAATATAGCGACTGACGCCGTCATCGTCGCCAGAAAAATCAATCTGCACCTCAGTCAGCCCTTTTTGATCGGCGCCCGCACCCTGCGTACTTCGGCCAGTATCGGCATCGCCCTCTATCCTGACAATGCCGAACAAATCGGTGATTTGATGAAAAATGCCGATCAGGCTATGTATTTCGCCAAAGCCGAAGGCGGGAATATGTTTTGCTTCTTTTCGCAGGCAATGAATCAGCATGCCCACGAAAAGCTGAAAATGGAAAACCAATTATATGAGGCGATAGAAAACCGGGAGTTACAGCTGTATTTCCAAATTCAGGTAGACAATTTGTTTCGGCCCTTGGGTGCGGAGGCTTTGCTACGTTGGCTACATCCTGAATGGGGCCTGGTGCCGCCTATAAAATTTATTTCATTGGCGGAAGAATCCGGGCTAATCCTGTCCATCGGCTACTGGGTGCTGGATACGGCTTGCGCCCAACTCAAGGCCTGGCAGCACTCCGCGCTCACCCGTGATCTGGTTTTGGCTGTGAATGTCAGCGCCAAGCAATTTGGTCAGGAAGATTTTGTCGAGCAAGTACATGAGATCGTGCAACGTCACGCTATCCAACCGGCGCTGCTGAAGCTGGAAATTACCGAGTCGTTACTGTTAAAAAATGTCGAAGCCGTTATCGCAACCATGCACGCCTTAAAAGCGCTGGGTATCCAGTTTTCTATCGATGACTTCGGCACCGGCTATTCATGCCTGCAATACCTAAAAAGCTTGCCGCTCAGCCAATTGAAGATCGATCAGTCGTTTGTCCGGGATATTACTAGCGATAGCAGCGACAAGGCGATAGTCTGCACCATCATCGCCATGGCGCAGAATCTGAATCTGAATGTGATAGCCGAAGGGGTGGAGACGCAAGAGCAGCGCAGCTTTTTAATGAACAAGGGTTGCATGCATTTTCAAGGGTATTTGTTTGGCAAGCCTATGCCGATAGCTCAATTTGAGGAATTGGTTAAACAGTTTAAGCTTGGTGGGCATAATTAGCAAAAAACGCCTTTTGTTCGATATCGAACAGCACTAATTTTCGAGAAGGATCATTATGATAACGGTTCTCCTTGGGTGAAAGCACTTTATCTTACTAACGGCCTAATCATGCAAAGTC